>Ga0182744_1000075_pt1 | contig 111713 bp, 115 predicted proteins | sample eDN3rd30CKraftMG_FD_128525 | JGI IMG/M metagenome (GOLD analysis project Ga0182744, IMG submission 128525) | Enriched Miracle-Growth compost microbial communities from Emeryville, California, USA - eDNA 3rd pass 30_C Kraft MG (version 2) (version 2) ... | reverse complement strand
GCCGAGCTGCGCATCGCCCTCGCGACGATCGCGCGTGACGCCGGGCCGGTCGTCGACCAGCGCCAGCTTCTTGCCGACAAGGCGGTTGAACAGGGTCGACTTGCCGACATTCGGCCTGCCGATGATGGCGATCGTGAAATGCATAATGTCCAATCTCGACAGCCGGACAAAAGTCGGGTGCCTAAAGTACTCTATCCATGGCTGCAAACCACCCAGAAGCCCTCATCCGAGGAGCGCCTGAAAGGCGCGTCTCGAAGGACGGGGGCGTCAGGCCGCAGCCGATAGGACCGCTCCTCAAGACTTCCACACACGCCCCGTCCTTCGAGACGCAACGCAAGCGTTGCTCCTCAGGATGAGGGCTTCTGCGAGCGTCTTGCCACTTGCAGTCAGCCGTTCCGCCCATTTAGCCCGCCGTGCCGCCGGAAGCGACGAGGCCGAGCAAAGTGGTGGCGCGATCGCGCAGCGATTGCGGCGCCTGCGGATCGGCGACGATCATGTCGAGCCAGCGGCCGGCAGCCTGCATGTCGTTGGCCTTCAGCGCGGCAAGACCCAGCAGTTCGCGGGCGGAATGACGGAACGGACTGGTCGGCGCCGCCAGCGGCTCGATCCGTTGCTTGATTTCGGCCTGATCGGCGTCATCGACCCGCAGATAGGCTGCCCGCAGACGCGCCACCGATTGCAACACAGGGTCGACTGCGGCGTCGGAGGCCAGCGCATCGTAAACCTGCACGGCGTCCTTCGGCTCGCGATTGGCTATCTCGGCCGCGCCGCGAAAGCGCGCCAGAACCTGGTAGCCGGCAGGACCGGTCTTGGCGATGTCGAGAAAGGCAGCCTCTGCTTCTTTGCCCTTGCCGTCGCGCGCAAGCTGCAGCGCGGCCTGGAATTGCGCGCCGGCGGCCTGCTCCGCCTTCAGCTTCTGCGATTCCCACAGCCGCCAGCCGGCGGTCGCGATGACGACGAGCAAGGCGACGCCGATAATCCAGTTCTGGTATTTCAGCCAGAACTTGGCGGCCTGGTCCCGGCGGTATTCCTCGTCTACCTCGCGAATAAAATCCGACATCTGCTTTCCGGAAAAGGTTTGCCTGCGGCTCGCAGGCGATCAGCGACAGCGGTTAGCACGGACCGGCGGCGATTGCGAGAGTTTGCAGATTGCGCGGGCCTTCCGTGCCAGCACGGCGGAGGGCGTGAAAAGCCTTGGACCGTTGGAGGATCAGCCGAAATCAATAAATTCTAATATAATTCAATAGTTTATAAAGAAAACATGACTCTGGATTGCAGAAGCAGTTCAGGTATACGGCCGCGCTTGATGACCGGAGGAAAAATAAGGAATACGTTCAACTTACAAGGACAAAAAGAATCGCATTGCGGCGTTTGCCTTCCGCAATGTGCAGGGAGGCAGACCAAACGCCGCAATGGAAGACAGCACCACCAGACTTCAGGACAGCACCCAGACCAACGTTCCCGACAATGCCCAGGTTCAGCCGGCCCAGGTTCAGCCGGCCGCCACCGGCACGGCCGTGCATGTACCGTCAAACGTACCCTGGCGCGTGCAGATCCCGATCTATTTCGCCGGCTTCTTTTCCAACAGCCTGACGGACGTGAGCTCCATCGTGTTGCCGATCTGGCTCGCCACGCACGATGCCTCGGCGGCCATGATCGGCGTCGTCATCGGCGCGCGGCATATCCTGCCGTTCTTCTTCGCCATCCACGGCGGCGCGCTGATGGATCGCTACGGCGCCAAGAAGCTGATGCTCGCCTGCTGCATGCTCAGCGTCGTCACCCTGCCCCTGATCCCCTTCGTCGGCTGGCTGCCCGGCGTCTTTGTCCTGCAGATGATCAACGGCTATGGCGCAGCCATCGGCTGGCTCGGCTCGCAAACCCTGTTCGGCCAGAACATGCACGGCAGCCACGTCATGGCCGGACGCTTTGCCTTCGTCCTGCGCATGGGCGGCTTCGTCGGCCCGCCGCTGGCGGGCCTCGCCTGGGATCACACCGGCGTCTTCGGCGGTTTCGCCTTTCTGACCGTCTGGGCCATGGGCACGGTGGTCTGCGCCTTGCTCGTGCCGGCGCCGGACGAAAGCGTAAGCCCTGATTCAGGCAAGAAGTTCAAGGCGAGCGACATGATCCCGCGGGTGAGCGACTACAGGGACGCGCTGCGGCTCGCCGCCGTTCCCGGCATGTCGATCGTGCTGATGATCACGGTGATCCGCATCGGCGCCTCGAGCGTGCAGGATTCCTTCTATCCGCTGTATCTTTCGACAATCGGCTTCTCGGCTACCCAGATCGGCATTCTGGTGACGATTTCCTCCGCCATCGCCGCCGGCGGCGCGCTGCTGGTCGGGCCGATCGTCCGCTACGTCCCCGCCATCTGGACTTTGATCCTGTCGACCGCTTTTTCGATCATTTTCGTCTCCGTCACGCCGCTGCTGACGGCATTTCCCATGCTCGCCCTCACCGCCTCCCTGCGCGGCCTCGGCATGGGTCTGAGCCAGCCGCTGATGCTGTCCATGCTGATCGAGGCCTCCGGCCGCGGCTCCCAGGGCATGGGCGCGGCCTTGCGCACCACGGCCAACCGGGCGGCAGCAGCCTTGACGCCGACCGGCATGGGGGTTGCCGCCGCCTATGCCGGCCTCGCCTCCAGTTTTTTTGTCGTCGGCGGGGTCATGATGGCGGCAATCATCGTTATCTCCCTGCACATCAGACGCCGACCAGGCATCACTTATTAGTCATATGACGGAGTGGTGAAAGCAAAGATGCCGGGAATCCCCTCTGCCGCCCTGCTGTAATCGTGTTTGAGTGCTATATAGCAATCTGGCAGTCCGGCCGTTCGGCCCCCGGGAGAGTGAATATGGCCTCGCAGCCCGAGTGGAAAATTCCCTCAAGCCTGCAACCAAAAGCGCATGATTACGTGTTCGATCTCGAACAGACGCTACTGTCCGTTGCCGCCCTGACGGCGCGCATCCCCGAGGAAGCCTTTACCGCCGAGACGCTGGGCACGGTCCGCGCCGGCAATGCCGTGCTGATCAATGACCGCGGCCTGTTCCTGACCATCGGCTACCTCATCACCGAAGCCGAAGAAGTCTGGCTGCGCTCGAACGACGGCCGCACCTTCGCCGGGACCGTCATCGGCTACGATCAGGAAAGCGGTTTCGGCCTGGTGCAGGCGCTGGCCCGCCTCGACCTGCCGCATCTCGCGCTCGGCAATTCCGCCGCCGCCCGCAGCGGCGACCCGGTCATCGTCGCCGGCGCCGGCGGCCGCGAACGCTCGATCTCGGCGCGCATCGTCGCCAAGCAGGAATTCGCCGGCTATTGGGAATATGTCCTCGATGAAGCGATCTACACCGCGCCCGCGCATCCCAACTGGGGCGGCACGGCGCTGATCGGCGAGAACGGCGAACTGCTCGGCATCGGCTCGCTGCATCTCGAACAGGGCGCCGACAAGAACGAGAAAGGCCACCTCAACATGATCGTCCCGATCGATCTGTTGAAGCCGATCCTCGACGATCTCGTCCGCTTCGGCCGCCGCAACACGCCGCCACGGCCCTGGCTCGGTCTTTATGCCGCCGAGATCGAGGACAAGGTCGTCGTCGTCGGCCGCGGCCAGCGCAGCCCGGCGCGCCGGGCCGAATTGAAAAACGGCGACATCATCCTCGCGATCGGCGGCAAGCCGATCAAATCCCTCGCCGACCTGTACCGGACGATCTACGCCCAGGGCGACGCCGGCTGCGACATCGCCATGACCCTGCACCGCGACGGCGTCACCTTCGATGTCAACGTCACATCAGGCGACCGTACGCGCCTGTTCAAGGCGCCGAAGCTGCATTAGCGCTGCATCGGAAAGCGCTATGGCACAGGCACAATGGTAGCGATCACAGGTTGCCGCCGCTTCGTGCGCCCGATAATGTGCGCTCACACACAAAACAATGGATCCGGGACGAACGCCTATGACTCAATTCTTCGGCACGAACGCCTTCAAGTTCGGCCTGTTCGGCATCAACTGCAGCGGCGGCATGGCGATGAGCGTCGCGGAAGATCGCTGGAAGGCGGACTGGCAGGAAATCACCGAAGTCGCCAGGCTTTCCGACGAGGCCGGCATCGAGTTCATCCTGCCGATCGCCCGCTGGCGGGGACTCGGCGGCGACAGCGATATGTGGGGCCGCTCGTTCGAAACATTCACCCAGGCGGCGGCGCTCGGCTCGATGACGAAGAAGACCGGCATTTTCGTCACCGCCCATGTGCCCGTGTTCACGCCGGTCTTCGTCGCCAAGGCGATCTCGACGCTTGATCACATCACCAACGGACGGGTCGGCCTCAACATCGTCTGCGGCTGGAATGCCGATGAATTCCGCATGCACGGCGTCGCCATCGACGGCGAGCACCGCTACGATCAGGGCCTCGAATGGGCGAGCGTCGTCGAGAGAATCCTCAAAGGCGAGCCGGAGTTCGATTTCAAGGGTCAGTACTATGACCTGCTGGGGCTGACCACCGATCCGCTGCCGGTGCAGAAACCCCGCCCGCCGATCATGTCGGCCGGCTCATCCGCCGGCGGCCAGGCCTTCGCCGCGAAGATCGCCGATATCCTGTTCACCACCTTCAGCAGCCTCGATCAGATCACCGCCTCGATGCAATCGCTGAAAGCGCAGGCGGCGGCCCATGGACGGACGCCGGAAATCTATGGCCAGACCTTCTTCGTCTGCCGTCCGACCCGCAAGGAGGCGGAAGACTATTACTATCATTTCGCCGAGGAGAAGGCTGATCTCGGCGCCCTCAACTATCTGAAGCGGCAGAAGACAGCGACCATTTCCAAGCGCACGCTGGCCGGCGAGACCGAAGCCGACCGCACCATCATGCAGCGCATGACCGAGCCCGACCGCCTGGGCGTCGGCCGCATGGAACACTCGACCGGCAAAAGATACTCCGGCATGTTCCCCGGCATCTATCCGATCGTCGGCACGCCCGATGACGTGGTTGCCGAACTGGTCCGCATCCAGCAGATCGGCATCGCCGGCGCGACGGCAGTTTTCATGAATTATCTCAAAGAATTGCCATATTTTGTTCAGGAAGTGCTGCCGCGCCTGGAACGGCTCGGCCTGCGCCAGAAAGTGCGGGAAACCACGGCCTGATAGCTGCGTGCGCGGCCGCACATCCGGCCGCGCACATAGGGAGCATAAGAGCCCTCATGAGGCCGGCATCGACCGGCAAGAGGAGGCTCACATGGTCCGTATTTCTTCCAACACCGACGACACCACCCCGCTGATGAAGCGTACCGTCCGCTCGCTGTGCGTCGCGATCGCGTCGCTCGTCATCGCCGCCGGCTTCGTCATGCTGCAAGGCCAGGACGTCAGCGCCGAAAGCCGCCATGACGTTGCCGCCAACATGACCCTGCGTCTCGCCAAAACCGATATCGCAATGGCGGACACCCAAATGAACGATGCTGCGCCCGTGCTCGTCATCACCGGCAAGCCCGCCGCCCAGGAGCGCAAACAGATCCGCGTCATCCCGCTGTTCAACGTCCCCGCCGACCAGGCGCAGACGCTGGAACGCCGGTAAGGACTGTTCACGGCCGGAAGACGCGGCCGTGAAGATACCGTCGGCCCGGTCCCATATCTTGAACTCGCGCGGCGTGTAAGTGTGCGGATAAACAGGCTATCCGCATAGACGTCATTCCTGGCCACCACGTCCGCCAGCGCCCGCGATTGCGGCGTCAGTGAAACGCCGTCCCCACCCGAAATGAACATCGGCGGAAAGGCCGGCGGCGTGCCTCGTGATCGAGGCCCTTGTCCCGCGTTGCGACATTGCCGGAGCCGCTGGATGAAGCGCGCCAGTCCAAAATACTGTACGCAGTTATCTAAGCTCGTCCTGCGAGCGGACGGCGATGTGTTAACCATGAGGGACAGTATCGATGAACGTCGGAATTTACCGTTGTCTTGCGATCGCCTTTGCTGCTTTCGGCCTGATGTTCTCTTCGGCGTCCGCCATGGCCAGAGCCATGACCATGAGCGGCACCGTCACTTATCGTGAGCGTATCGCACTCCCCCCTTCGGCGGTCGTCGAGGTTAAAATTCTTGATGTCTCCCTGGCCGATGCACCTTCGACAACCATCGCCAGCACGACGATGAGGATCCGCCGTCAGGTTCCCATCCGCTATCGGCTTCGCTTCGACAGTTCGAATATCCGGCCCGGCCACAGGTACGCTTTGCGCGCCCAGATCACAGTTGCCGGCCAACTCTGGTTCACGTCCACGACACACCAGCCGGTTCTGTCCGGCGGCGCGGACAATACGGATATCGTCGTCCAGCGCGTCAGCGAAAACCCGCGCGCCGATGCTGCGACAACCGCGCGTCCTGTCGGCCGGTGGCTCGCCGAAAACATTCGCGGCGGTGGCGTCATCGATCGTCTGCAAACCGTTCTTGAGATCGCGGCAGACGGCGCCATCTCCGGCACCGGAGGATGCAACCGGATGACCGGCAAGGCCTCCATCGAAGGCGACAAGATCACCTTCGGACGGATCGCGAGCACCATGATGGCATGCACACCTGCAGCGATGAATCAGGAACAGAAATTCTTTGCGGCCCTCGCCGAGGTGCGGACGTGGCGCATCGATCCGACGCGGCGGAAGCTCGCCCTCCTCGGCGCCGACGGACAGCCACTCGTGGTTCTTGCAAAGATGTAGATCGATCGTTCAGGCTGTTGCACCGATCACATCTTGAGAAGCGCGGCCACCTTATCGACGATCGGCTTTGGCATGCGCAGGGTATCGCGCGCGATGACATCCATCGCTTCGCCGGTCGCCGGATCGATCATCAGGTTACGCTTTTCCGCCATTGCCAGAAATCCCTTATCTGTCACCATTTTCTGAAATGCGGCGCGCAGCAGCGCCAGACGTTCCGACGGAACGCCGGGCGGCGCGATGATCGAGCGGCCGATCTCGGCCGTGCTCGCCAGCGCGCTCATGACCTGCCGGCCCTCATCGTCGAGCGTCAGTTCAACGATCGTCGGCACGTCCGGCAGCAGCGCATGGCGCTTCAGCGCCGCCTGATAAAGGATCGGCGCTTCGTGCCTGGTGATCCATGTTGGATGCGACACCATGAATCCCGCGAGGCCGCCGGCGCCCGCCACCTCCACCTCGCCACGTTCCACGGCCAGCAATATGTCGGCAATGCCCTGATACCCGCGCACCATTTTGAACCTGGCGCCGGCATAGGTGGCGAGCGCGATCGGTAACAGAACCGCAGGCGATGAGCCGCCGGTGAGGCCGACTGTCAGTTCACGCCTGCGCGCATCCTCGAAGGATTTGATCGGCGCGCCGGCCTTGCCGATGCCCACATCGATATTGGTGGTGAGCCGCCCGATATAGTGGAAACGCGTCACGTCAAAGCCGGTGGCGCTGCCGGTGACCGTATCGAGCGCCAGCGACTGAACGAGGCTGCCAAGCGCGGTGCCGTCTCGTGGCGCCACGTCCTGCATGTATTTGGCGGCGACGGAACTCCCGGCGCCCGGCATGTTCTGCGGCACGATCGTCGGATTGCCGGGAATGAACTGGCCGAGAAATTCGGCGGCGACGCGGCCATAAAGATCATAGCCGCCGCCAGGACCATAGCCGATGATCATGCGGATCGTTTTACCGCGATAGAAATCATCGCTTGATTGCGCCTGCGCACTGAAGCCCGCCGCGAAACAAGACAGAACCGTACACAGCCAGGCCACATTGCGGCCGCCGAAAAAGAAGCTCATGCAAACAACCTCTATTTGGTATTGTTGACGATGTTGCGCAGGCGGTTCTGCACCGATTGAGGCACTGAATACATGTCGGCCAGCAGTTTCTGCATGGTGGCGCCATCGGTGGGCTCGGGATCTTCCGTCGTCATCTTGCGGAAGTCGGCGCGAAGCTCAGGATCGGCAAGCGCCGCCATGAACGCCTTGCGCAAGTCCGCGGTCCGTTCCGGCGGCAGGTTGGGCGGCGCCAGATAGGGCCGGCTGATCGCCAGCGGCGTCGCCACCACGCGCATCAACTGCTTGTCCGCTTCGGTCTTCGCGAGATCGAGCGCCAGCGGCACGTCCGGCAGGCGCGGATGCTTTTGGAGGCCGATCTGCACCAGCAGGTGGACCATCTTCTTCGGCAGCCATTCCGGCTTCGACGCATTCATGCTCGACCAGCCGAAGGCGCAGCGCCCGTCGACCTCGCCGCGCTCGATCGCAAGAATGGTCTCCTGCGTGCCGGGATAGCCCGAGATCACCTTCAGCTTGGTGCCAAGCACATCGTTGAGCACCATCGGCTCTATGTCGGTCGAGGATCCCGCGCCGGTGCCGCCTAGGGTGGTGACGCGCTCACGCGCGGCCTCCACCGTTTTCACTGGCGACTTGTTCCACGTGGCACAGAAACTGACATCTTTTTCCAGCGCGCCGACAGCGGTGAAGTCAGTCGTCTTGTAGGACACTTGCCGCGTCGTGATCATCTGGTCGAGCAGCGGCCCTGTCGAGAAGGCGCCGATCTGCGTGCCGTCGCGCGGCGCAACGGTGGCCAGATATTCGAGCACGCGAATGCCGCCAGCGCCTGGCATGTCCTGCACGGGCACCGCCGGATTGCCGGGGAGATATTTGCCGAGAAAACGCGACACCAGGCGCGCGCCAAGATCGATGCCGCCGCCGGCGCTGCCGGCCACGAAGATCTGCAGTTGCTTGCCCTTGTAAAAACCATCGGCGCTCTGCGCCTGTGCGCCCGCTGACGTCATCAGCACGGCCGGCAAAGCCGCCGCGCACGCGATCCGCGTGAATCCGATCATGTCCCCTCCCGCATCGCTTGGTGCGACTGCGCAGATGTTAACGCATTTTCAAGCGAAGTGGACACCGGTTCGCGTGAAGAAAATGCGCTCTTTAAATAAATGGGACGCGTCTTTCCGATCCTGCGGATCGGAAAACGCTGCTGCATGATCACGAAAAGTGCGAAGTGCTTTCAGCCCGCGCTCAGCGCATCAGGCGCTTGCGATTGGCGCGCACGGCACGGCGATATTTTCGCACGACTTCATGGGTCGAGCCGCCAAACGCCATATGGGTCGCGGCTTCAGCCATGGCGAAGGCCTTTTCGCTGATCATGCGATTGGCTTCTTCAGTCGCCTGTGTCCCGCCGAGGGCCAGTTTTGCCATGCGAAGTGCGATTACCTGCTGGGATTCAAAAGCGAGCATCGCCGAATCCAGTCCGAATTTAAAAAATGGGGTGAACATGTATTTCAGGTCGCCTGCATTATTCTGAACGGTTAACGCCTAGCTAGCGCAACGGTTGTATTCCCGCACGAGTCGATCCCAGCGGAATGCATAAGGCTCCGCTTGGCGGGTCCTGTCAACATTCCACCATGCGATACACACATATCCGTCATCGCCGATTTGCCTAGCGGGCGTCGTGGAAAATGAGGCCCAGGGTATGCCGCCGACCCGACCGCAGCCGGCTCACCCCGTGCCGCATATTCACGCGATAATCGCCGCGCGAGCCCCTGACCGGGCGGTTGTTGACGGCGAAGACGACCGCATCACCCTGCCCGATCGGCACCACCTCGGCCCGGCTCTGCATGCGCGGCCGCTGTTCCGTCAGCACAAATTCGCCACCGGTGAAATCCTTGCCCGGCTGCGACAGCAAGGTCACCACCTGGAGCGGAAACAGCAGGTCCCCATAGACATCCTGATGCAGGCAATTGTAGTCGTCGACGCCATATTGCAGCAGCAAGGGCGTCGGCCGCACTTGCCCCGCCTCATGACATTGCCGCAGGTAATCCGCATGCACGATGGGATAGCGCGCCGCGATGCCCATGCGCTCGTTCCAGCCATTGGCGATGGCCGCCAGTCGCGGATATAGCGCCGTACGTAATTCACCAACCAGATCCGGCAGCGGATATTTGAAATATTTGTACTCGCCACGCCCAAAGCCGTGCCGCGCCATGTGCACATGACTGCGGAAATTCCTGTCGGCGCCGTAAAGCTGCGCGATCGCGGCGCATTCGTCAGGCTGCAGCAGGTTCGAGAGCACGGCGCATCCGAAGGCATCAAGTTCCGCGGTGACCGCGCGCCAGTCATACGCATCGACACGGGCATCTGCCGGGGTCGCCGTTGCGGATGTCTTGGGCTTGGTTATCGCGTTCATGTCATCGGCCTCTTGAATATCAACTTCAAAGCCTAACGCGTGGAATGCCCCTGCGCATTCCGTTTTCTGCTGTCTCGATCTCAGCCCACCCTCAGGCTTGGATGCAGAACCGGACGATAACCCGCCTTGAGCGCCCGCACGATCGAGGGCGGCGTGACCAACCTGGCATCGACCGGTGCGGCTTCAGGCTGATAACCGCTCGGCGTCCATACATACGCGCGGCCACCGGCGAGTGTGTAAAATCTGCCTTGCGCCTCGACCATGCTCCCGTCAGGCAAAGCCGCGAGCGGCTCCGGCAGCGAATGCAGACGCTTCGCCTTGCCGTCGAGCCGCTCTCCATGCAGTACGCCATCCATGATCGCCACTTTGGGCAGATCGCAATCATTGCCTTGCGCCCATGCGGCCTGAAACCGCCTGGCGTCGTCGCGACGACAGAAGAAGCACGGCCGGTGCCCGGCGGCGAACGCCGTTGCCTCATCGAGGAAGAAGAGCTCTGTCCAGCTTCGCCGCGCCATCACCTCGCGCCGCCGGCCCTTGAACGCGCAGACGCAGACGATCCAGGCTTTGGTCGTCCAGCGGCGCGGCAACAAGGTGCGCGTCGCCGGATCGTGGATGATGCCGCGATTGCCGGTGAACAGACCACGTTCGGGGATCGCAACAATGCTGCCGTCCGGCAGAACGCGGTTCTGCAGCGGCATCAGCCGAGATGCTTCATGATGGCCTGCGCCGCAGCGGGATTGCACACCTTGTGGCCGCCGATGACATAGAGAAACACATCGCGCGGCTTGGCCTTCCCCTTCGACGCAGGCCCGACCGGCTCCAGTCCCTTCGGCGTTTCGCCGGCCGCCCAGGCGAGCGCCGCTTCGGCCCATTTCTTCGCGGTCGCGTCGGTAAAGCCGTTCTTGACCTTCTCGTCGGTGATGGTGATGCGGGCATAGACGAAATCGGCCGTCACATCGGGGATCTGCACATAGCCGTTGCCCTCGGCGCAGACGATGGCGACGTTATGCTCCCGCGCCAGTTCGATGAAATCCGGCGTGGAAAAACTCTCGTTGCGCACCTCGACCACATGGCGGACCTTGTGGCCATCCAGCGTCTTCGGCAGGAATTTGAGGAAGGCCGCGAAATCCTCCGGATCGAATTTCTTCGACGGATGGAACTGCCAGTCGATCGGCCCGAGCTTGCCTTTCAGTTCGCTGAGGCCGCTGTTCATGAAGCGCTCGACGGAATTCTCCGCCTCTGCCAGCACGCGCCGGTTGGTGGAGAAGCGCGTGCCCTTCAGCGAGAAAATGAAATCGTCCGGCGTCTCGGCATTCCACTTGGCGAAGCTCTCCGGCTTCTGCGCGCCATAATAGGTGCCGTTGATCTCGATGGAGCTGAGCTGGCGGCTGGCATATTCCAGCTCGCGCTTCTGCGCCAGGCCGTCCGGATAAAAGACACCGCGCCACGGCTCGAACGTCCAGCCGCCGACGCCGACGCGAATGTTCGGATGCGCCGTGCGCAACGGATTTTCCTCGATGACCGTGTCCGCCTTCTTTGCCGCAGCCGCTTTCTTCGCCATCTCAACACACTCCCTGAACGCAATCACTCTACATCAAAAGCAGCAGGCCGCCGATCACAGCCCCGTTGCCGTAGAGATTGGACACATGAAAATGCCGCCGCAACGGATCTTCCACCAGCCAGTAGCGATGGAAGATGATCGAGGCGACAATGGTAAACACGATCAGTATCGCCGCGCCGAGACGCACATTCCACTCGAGCGCCACCATCGCACCGCCGACGAATTGCAGGACAAACCCGCACCACAGTATGAACCATGGATAGGGCACGCCCGCATCGACCATGCGGTCGACATGCTGCTGCTGTTTCCACAGCGCATTCATGACGCCGGTGCCAAGGAACAGCAGCGCGATCAGCAATTGCCCGGCAACGTGAAGCGCGGTCTTGTCGGCATACATGGAGGCTAACCGACTTTCGCCGCCGCATACTGATCCGGCTTGAAGCCGACCAGCAGCTTGCCGTCCACGTCCAGCACCGGCCGCTTGATCATCGAGGGCTGCGCCACCATCAGCGCGATCGCCTTCTTCTCGGTGATGCCTTCCCTGTCCTTCTCCGGCAGCTTGCGGAAGGTCGTGCCGGCGCGGTTGAGCAGAACTTCCCAGCCGACCTTGTGCGCCCAGCCTTCCAGAACACCGGGCGTGATGCCTTCCGCCTTGTAGTCATGGAAGCCGTAGGCGACGCCGTGATCGTCGAGCCAGGTGCGCGCCTTCTTCATCGTGTCGCAATTCTTGATGCCGTAGATCGTGACGGATTTTGGCTTCGCCATGTCATGCCGTTCCCTTGTTGCAGATTCGATTTAACTCACCCGCGCGCGTTCCGCGAGGAAATCCAGCAGGACGCGCACACGCGCCGGCAGCGGCCCGCCCTGCCCCAGATAGACCGCATGAAAATCCTCACGGTCGCCGGGATTACAATCCTCCAGCACGGCGACCAGTCGCCCCGCCCTTATGTCCTCGCGCACCGTGAAGGCGGCCAGGCGGGTGAGGCCGGCGCCGCTGATCGCCAGATACCGCAGCGCCTCGCCGTCGCTAGCCTGGACGGAGCCGACGGTCGGCATCATCACGGTCTCGCCATCGCGCAGCAAAGGCCAGCCTTCCGAAGCCCGCGTGTAGCAGAAACCGAGGCGATTGTGCCGTTCGAGTTCGGCGACGTTGGCCGGCGTGCCGAAGCGCGCCAGGTAGATGGGTGCGGCGACGATCACCATCGGCGTCGCGCCGAGTTTACGCGCCACCAGCCTTGAATTCTTCAGCGGCCCGGCGCGCACCGCCACATCGGTGCGTTCCTCGAACAGATCGACCACCTGGTCCGTCTGGACGATGTTCAAGCTTACGCCGGGATGGAGCGCCAGGAAGTCCGGCACCAGGGGCGCGAGAATATGTGTGCCGAAGGAGGCGCTGGTATTGAGGCGGATGCGCCCCGTGGGGGTCTCCGCCGCGCCGAGACCACGCTCGGCCTCTTCCAGATCGGCGAGAATCCGCAGGCTGCGCTCGTAAAAGGCAGTGCCTTCCGCCGTCAGTTGCAATTGCCGGGTCGAGCGGTTGAGCAGGCGCGCGCCAAGCCGGGATTCCAGCCGGGCGATCAGCTTGCTGACAGCCGAGGGCGTCATCCGCAGGGCCCGCGCGGCGGCGGAAAAACCGCCCTGTTCGACCACGCGGACGAACACTTCCATCTCGCCCGAACGATTGATTTCCAGCCTGGACATGATGAATTGAATTCACAGATGATGTGACCAACCGCACACTAGCTCATCAAACAACGAAGGTCCATTTTCAGCCCAGATCGATTCATCACCTTTCAAGGCCGCCCAAAAATGCCCTTCGCTCTCTATGCCCTCGCCGCCGGTGCTTTCGGCATCGGCGTCACCGAATTCGTGATTATGGGCCTCCTTTTGGAGGTCAGCGCCGATTTCCAGGTCTCCGTCGCCGCCGCCGGCCTGCTCATTTCCGGCTATGCGCTGGGCGTCGTCGCCGGTGCGCCGGTGTTGACCGCGCTCTCCAGCCGCTGGCCACGCAAAAATGTCCTGATCGGCCTGATGGTCATCTTCACCCTCGGCAATGCGGCCTGCGCCATCGCGCCGAGCTACGGCTTCCTGATGGCCGCGCGCGTGCTCACGGCGCTCGCCCACGGAACCTTCTTCGGCGTCGGCTCGGTAGTCGCCACCAGCCTGGTGCCGGCGGACCGGCGCGCCTCCGCCATCGCCATCATGTTCACCGGCCTGACGGTCGCCAATATTCTCGGCGTTCCCTTCGGTACCTGGCTCGGCCAGCAGTTCGGCTGGCGCTCCACCTTCTGGGCCGTCACCCTCATCGGCGTCATCGCCATGGCGGTGCTCGCCCTGCTGGTGCCGAAGGATGAAACCCGGCCCGAAGCCGGCGACTGGCGCGCCGACTTCAAGGCCATGGCCCGCCGCCCGGTGCTGCTCGGCCTGCTGACGACGGTGCTGGGCTTTGCCGGTGTCTTCGCGGTGTTCACCTACATCGCCCCCGCCCTGACCCAGATCACCGGCTTTGCCGACAGCGCCGTCTCGCCGATCCTGCTGGTCTTCGGTGGTGGGCTCATCATCGGCAATCTCATCGGCGGCCGTCTCGCCGACAAGCATGTAGTGCGCACCGTGCTGGGCACGCTCGTCGTGCTGGCCATCGTCCTCGGCCTGATGACCTTCGCCCTGCACAGCAAGGTCGCCGCCGTCATCTTCGTCGGCCTGCTCGGCGCCGCCGGCTTCGCCACGGTCGCGCCCCTGCAGATGTGGGTGCTCGGCAAGGCCGAAGGCGCCGGACAGAGCCTGGCCTCGAGCTTCAATATCGCCGCCTTCAATCTCGGCAATGCACTCGGCGCCTGGGCTGGTGGCGCGGTGATCGATCACGGTGCGGGCCTTGGGACGATCCCTCTCGTCGCCGCGCTGATGCCGCTCGGCGCCCTGCTCGTCGTGCTGTGGAGCCTGCGTCTCGACCGCAAGACGGTCGCGCTGCAGCCCGCGTCCTGCTCGTTATAATCGACATTCGAAAACGCTTTAGGAGATCATCATGGACTATCGTCGTCTTGGCGCATCGGGACTAAAAGTCCCCGCCCTCAGCTTCGGCGCCGGCACGTTCGGCGGCATCGGCCCGCTGTTCAGCGCCTGGGGCAATACGGAAGCGGCGGAAGCCCGCCGCCTCATCGACATCTGCCTCGAGGCCGGCCTCAACATGTTCGACACCGCTGACGTCTATTCCAACGGCGCGTCGGAGACCGTGCTCGGCGAGGCCATCAAGGGCCGCCGCGGCGACGTGCTGATCTCGACCAAGACGACGCTCCCCATGGGCGACGGACCCAACGATGCCGGCTCATCACGCGCGCGCCTCGTCAAGGCCACGGACGACGCCCTGCGCCGACTCGGCACCGATTACATCGACCTGCTGCAATTGCACGCCTTCGACGCCGGCACGCCGGTCGAGGAAGTGCTGTCGACCCTCGACACCCTCGTGCGCGCCGGCAAGATCCGCTACGTCGGCGTCTCCAACTTCTCCGGCTGGCATCTCATGAAGTCGCTGGCGATCGCCGAGAAGTACGGTTATCCGCGCTACGCCGCCCAGCAGGTCTACTACTCGCTCACCGGTCGCGATTACGAATGGGAGCTGATGCCGCTCGGCCTCGACCAGGGCGTCGGCGCCATGGTCTGGAGCCCGCTTGGCTGGGGCCGCCTCACCGGCAAGATCCGCCGCGGCCAGCCGTGGCCGAAGGGCAGCCGCCTGCACGACACCGCCCAATGGGCGCCGCCGATCGAGGACGAGCGTCTGTACACGATCGTCGATGCGCTCGACGAGGTGGCGAAGGAGACCGGCAAGAGCGTGCCGCAGATCGCCATCAACTGGCTGCTGCAACGCCCAACCGTGTCCTCCGTCATCATCGGCGCACGCAATGAAGAGCAATTGCGCCAGAATCTCGGCAGCATCGGCTGGACGTTGACACAAGACCAGATCGCCAGGCTCGACAAGGCAAGCGCGGTCACCGCGCCCTATCCTTATACGCAGTACCGGACGCAGGACGGCTTCGCCAGGCTCAATCCGCCCGTCGTCTAGCTGCCGTATCGCCGTTGCCTGGCGTCAGCCACGCAACGGCCACGCACCTTTACGTTCATAACGGGTTTCTCCGCGAAAACTGTGCACGAGAACGAACTCGCGCACGGTCCAGATGATCGGCTCCACGGATCGTTCAAGGACGCTGCGCCGATCGTAAAGCAGCGTCACATGCGGCATGAATTCCAGCTTCGCGACAAAGCGCTTCAATCCATTTTTTCGCAGCGCGGCGCCAAGATGCCGATGCAGCGCCCTGAGTCCGATCAGCCCGTCATCGCCGCACACCACAAGCGGCCGGCCGCGCGATCCGCCCGCGAAACTCATCACGTGATTGAAGGCAACGTCGAACGGCGGCATGTCGATGACGTCGGCGGCCTCCCGCGCGGCATGCATGACGCCATCGGGCAAGGTCTCATAGGTGCCAAGGTTGTAGAGAGACACGTGGAAGCGTTCATTCTTGAACGGCTTGCCTTTCAGCCCATGCTGCTCGCGTTGCGCGGACATGAGCTTTCCCAGAGCTTCAGCGGCGGCGGCTTCAGGAAAGAGCGCAAAGAACAATCCATCCTTCGGCGGCGAAGGAGATTCAAATCCGGGGAGCAGAAGTTGCTGGGCCATCCTTTACCGCCAATTCAAGAACCCTGAACCGACGGTGTGAAAGCAGCCGACCGCGGCGGCAGGAACTTAGATTGCGGCGCGAGATAACGTCAAGAACAAATCAAGAACATCACACTTCAATCCGCCCGCCGCGCGATGGCGGCTTCATAACGCGGCGAAATGCGCGGCGCGGCCGCCGCCTCCTCGTCGCGGCGCTGGTCGAAAGCGCGGCGCGTCTCGTCGATCGCGTCGCGGTTCTCGTAAGCCCAGGTCCACAGAACGTGCAGCGGCTCGATCAGGGTGCGGCCCCGCTCGGTCAGCGCATAATCCACTCGTGGCGGGATGGTCGGATAGATCGTGCGCGTGACGAGGCCGTCGCGCTCCAGGCCTTTCAGGGTCAGGGTCAGCATGCGCTGAGAAACCCCGTCGATCTGCTTGAAAATCTGGCTGTAGCGCAGCGGTCCCTTCGACAGGGCGCCGATGACCTGAACAGTCCATTTGTCGCCGATGCGCACCAGAATATCGGTCAGCGGGCGGCAAGCCTCCTGACAGTTTCCGTGCTCAACCTCGTCAGCGCGCACATTCTTGTGCGTATCGCTCAAAATAGTGCCTCCTTGTATGGACCTTACGACGGTGCATCTTAGTGCAACGAACAAAAAGTTAGTAGCTTTTTATTCTGCCGTGGCCGCGGGCCCCGGTTCGCACCCAATTTGATGATCCTTCAAGAGGTTAGCTATGCAGCTCCTGCACATCGATTCCAGCATCACCGGCGCCCAGTCGGTCAGCCGCCAGCTCACGGCGGGCGCCGTCGCCCGCCTGAAACAGGCCAGCCCCGGCCTCAGCGTCACTTATCGCGATCTGGCAGCCCAGCCCGTTCCGCAGCAGTCGCCGTCGCTTCTGGTCGCCAAGGGCGGCGTCGCCGTCGATGCGGCGGTCACCAACGACGTGGCTGCGACCGAAGCCGTGCTCGACGAGTTCCTGGCGGCCGATATCGTGGTCGTCGGTGCGCCCATGTATAATTTCGGCATTCCCAGCCAGCTCAAGGCCTGGATCGATTGTCTGGCGGTCGCCGGCAAGACCTTCAGCTATGACGCGAGCGGCGTCCGTGGCCTGGCCGGCGGCAAACGGGTGATCATCGCCTCATCGCGCGGCGGCTTCTACAGCGCGCCCTCGCCCATGGCCTCGCTCGATCATCAGGAAAGCTTTCTCGCCGGTTTCTTCGGCTTCATCGGCGTCACCGACATTTCCTTCGTCCGCGCCGAAGGCGTCAATGTCAGCCCTGAGCAGCGCGAGACCGCGCTGGCGGCGGCGCTCGCCGAAGCAACGACGTTGAAGGCCGCGTAAGAGCGAAACTCAGCAGCACTGTGCGCGAGGAGGAACTCGCGCACAGGTCCCAATCATGCCTGCACCGGCTCCGGCTTCTTCAAAGGCACCGACCAGGCATCGTAGCCAAAGACCCAGTCCGTGTTGCCGCTCTTATGGAGCCAGGTGTTGGAATGGGACACACGCTGGATTTCCGCCGTGCGCGCCTTCCGCGCCGTCTCGTACATCAGGAATGCATCCTCGATATTGCGCGGGCCGGCCTCGGTGATGCAGCGGCTGAGCACGGCGGCGTCTTCCATGGCGGTCGCCGCACCCTGAGCCATCCACGGCGTCATCGGATGGCAGGCGTCGCCCAGCAATGTCACCCTTCCCTTTGACCATACCGGCATAGGCTCCCGCGTCAGGATGGCCCATTTGTGAACCTGCGGGCATGCGTCCAGCACCATCCGCACCGTCGGATGAAAACCGCTGAAAACCGTGCGCAACTCGTTGAGATCCCCTGTCGCCGACCACGACTCCGTTTTCCAATCGGGCTCGGGAACCGACGTCACGAAGTAGATTTCGTCGCGATTGTGCGTCGTATAGTAGATGACGATATGCCGGTCACTGCCCCACCACTTGGTGCAATCGTCAATGGTCTCGCCGCCAAGCCGCGCCGCCGGGAACGTGGTGCGATAGGCGACCTTGCCCGTGTATGAAGGGTCTGCGGCGCCGAACAGCAGTTCGCGGACATGGGAATGCGTGCCGTCCGCCGCGACCAGGGCGCTGACCCGATCGCTCGTGCCGTCGGCGAAGCGCAGGGTGACGCCCTGTCCGTCCTGATCGAACGACACCAGCCGCTTGCTGCGCAACACCTCTTTCTCATCAACAGCCGTGTTCAGCAGCCGGTGCAGGTCGCCGCGATGCATCAGAAGGTAAGGCGCGCCATATTTGTCTTCGGCCACCTTGCCGAATGGATAGTCGAGATTGATGTCGCCGGTCTGCCAGTCGCGGGACAATTGATGCTGCGGCTGAAAAGCGATATCGCGCAACGCCGGCTCGAGACCAATCGCGCGCAGAACCTTCATGGCGTTGGGACTCATCTGAATGCCGGCGCCCAGACGCGTGAATTCCGCCGCCTGTTCGTAGACGCGCGCCTTGATGCCCGCCCGCTGCAAGGCGGCAGCCGCGGTGAGCCCGCCCATGCCGGCGCCAATGATGCCAATTGTAAAATCCTCGGCCATGTTCCCTCCTGGCTTACGGCTTCGGCACGCCGGGCGCGCCGATCATGGGTCAGTCTGCCAGCCGGCGGATCGCCCGGCTGAAGGTCTGCGATTGCTCGAGCGGCACGAAATGGCCTCCGCCGACAATCTCGAGATAGGTTCCGATCGGCGCCGCAGACGCAATTTTCCGCAAGCCCGCCGGAGGAGCCGCGGCATCGAGTTCGCCGGCGATTGCGAGCAATGGCATCCGCAGATCCGGCAGATGACGCTCGTAGTCGAGCCCCGCGATCGCTTCCCAACCACGCGCAACCGCTTCCGGCTCGTTCCCGGAAAGCCAGGTCCTGACGCGGGCGACCGTCTCGGGGTTCGCATCGCTGAACGCCGGCGCGAACCAGCGCTCCAATGTCCCCTCGATCGTCTCGGGGAAAGAATGCCGCACGGCCTCGGCGCGCTGCCGGATCATCGCCCGCCCTTCATCGCCAAATCCGAGGCCGGAGTTGGCGACCACGACGCCCTTGCACATATCGGGAGCAGCAAGCGCGGCGCCAACGGCGACCATGGCTCCCATGGAGCATCCCACAAACGTGGCGCTGCCCACGCGCCATCCGGTCAACGCGGCGATGATCTCGCGGGCGACGTCATCGAGGGTGTAAGCCTGCGGCGGCCGATGGCTTTCGCCAAAGCTCGGCAGGTCGAACGCCAGCACCCGATGGTCTGTCGCCAAGGCATCCGCAACCGGATCCCAGAACTCGGCCCGCATGCCGATCGGATGCAGCAACACGATGACACTGCCCTTGCCTCTCTCGAGGCATCGCAATCCTTTGTCCGAACGCAATGTCTGCATCGTACCACTCAGTGCTTGGCCCAGGGGATGAGATAACGCTCCAGCGCATTGCCACCGACGACGGCAATGCCGCCTACGATGCTGACGATGACGAGCCCCATGAACATGCGGGAGATGTCGAGCGTCTGCCAGGAGTTCCAGATGAAATAGCCCAGACCGTCATTCGACGAGACGAACTCCGCCGAGACGACCAGGATCAACGCCTGGCCGATACCGAGCTTCAGCCCCGTGACGATGGAGGGCAAGGCGGAGGGAATGATGATCTTGAACCAGCGCGTCGAGGCCGGCACGCGGAAGGCCTGCGCCACGTCCTGGTAGATCGGGTTGGCGTATTGGACACCGGCGAGCGAGTTGATGCATGTCATATAGAACACGCCAAGTGTCACCAGCGCCGCCTTCGACGCGTCTCCGAGCCCGAAGATCACGATGAGCAGCGGAAAGATGGCCAATTTCGGCGTCGGAAAGGTCGCATAGATGATCGGCGCGAGACTGGCGCGAAACGGCATGTAGACGGCCATGGTGACGCCGACAATGATGCCGAGCACCGCGCCAAGCAGATAGCCCAGGACCAGCCTGGACAATGTCGCCATCAGATGGGCTTCAATGAGCGCCCGCTCGTCAGGCGCCTGCAATGTCTCGATCGACGTCTTCAGGATACGCATGGGCGACGGAAAGAAGCGCACATCGATCATCCCGGCGCTGGCTGCAGCCTGCCACATCGCCAGCAGCAGCAGCGGAAAGCCGATCGAGAAGCCCATACGCCGCAGCTTCTCTCGCCGCCGGGCCCGCATGACCTCCGCTACGAACGGCGCCGATCCGATTTCAATTTCGCCAAGGGGGATTGCGGTCATGGCTTTGCTCACTGCAACCGATCGCCGACTTCCTCGGCGATCATTTTCCACAGATCAACTTCCAGAGCGCCGAAGTCGGCGCGACGGCGAACGTCGAGCACATCGCGATTGCGGCCGAACGGGACGTCGCATATCTCCTTGATCCGCCCCGGACGGCACGTCATGACGATGACCCTGTCGGCCAGCGTCAACGCTTCCGCAATGTCATGCGTCACATAAACCACGGTCGACGCCGTTCTCTGCCACATCCGCAGCAGCTCCTGTTGCATGACGACGCGCGTTTGCGCGTCGAGTGCCGACAAAGGCTCATCCATCAACAGCAGCACCGGCTCGGTCGCGAGCGCGCGCGCAATCGAGACGCGCTGGCGCATGCCACCAGAGAGTTCGTGCGGAAACCCTTCCACGAACTGGGATAGGCCGACGATTGAAATGTACTTGCGGATACGCTCGTCCTGCTCGGCTCGGCTGAGACGCAGGCCCGACATGCCGACTTTCAGATTATTGGCGATATTCATCCAGGGAAGCGTCGAATCCTGTTGAAATACCGTCGCCGCACGCAGGCGCTTGGCATTGTTCAACTCCTCGCCCAGCGACCAGTCGATCATCCCGCCGTCGTATGTGTCGAGGCCCGCTAGGATGCGCAGCAATGTCGACTTGCCGCAGCCGCTCGGGCCGAGCAAGGCGACGACTTCGCCTTGACGGACCTCGAACGAAATGTCCGACAAGGCTTCAACGATCTGCGATCGCGCCGTGACAAACAGTTTGCGCAGGCCGCGCACGGAAAGGGCAAGGTCGGCCTCCGTTCGCCGTGCCGGTCTCTCATCCTGTAGACTTGTCGCCGCCATCATCCTGCTGTCCTCCCTGCCGGATTGCGTCAAATGCTTTTTGAAACCGTTTCAGACCGTGATTTCGGGCGAGACCGGCCGTTGAGCAGCCCGCGCGTCTCTGGCTCCTCACCGGCTTCCATGGCCGCCGGCGGCACACCACCCAGTTCATGCGTCACCCGGTTGGCGCACCGCATGACGAATTTGGCAAAGGCACGCTCGCTGCCCCGCTCGAAGCGCTGCTCCGGCAAGGTGATGATGATATCGCCGATGACATCGCCGCTCGGCCCGAAGATCGGTGCTGCAATACCCACCGCGCCGGGCGTGCGCTGTCCGATCGTGCAGGCGTAGCCGTTGCGCGCGATGCGATCGAGCAACTGCGTCAGCTTGCGGCGATCGGCGATCGTGCGATCGGTAATGGCGTTCAGCTTGCGCTTTTTGAAAAACGCCTCACGTTCCGCTTCAGGCAAGAAGGCTAGAATCGCCAGGCCGGTGGCGCCGGCATGAAGCGGCAGCCAGGTCCGCATCAGGTTGACGTAGCGCAACGGTTGCGGCGACTCGACGGCAGCCGTGAACATCACCTCCTGCCGCGTCCGGTCGTAAAGCCCCAGCAGCGCTGTTTCATGGGTTTCATCTGCCAACCGGCGCAGGTGCCGCATGGCGATCTTCTGCGCCGGAACCCGCTCGACGGCGAGATGGGCAAGACGAACCATTTCCAGGTCGAGACTGTAAAGGCCGGTTTCGGGGTCATGATGCACGAGCTCTTCTTCAACCAGCGCCGACAGCACGCGATGCATTGTGCTGGGCGCGGTCTTGAAGGTTCCGGCAAGCGCCCGCACCCCGATCTGCTGATCGGGAGCTGTCATGAGATAGCGCAGCACCTGCAGGCTGCGCCTCACCGGATTTCGATTGCCTTGAATGCTCACCCTGCCTCCTTCAACCCGCAACGCCTGCTATCGAGGCGCGTCAGCCCTCGATCGGAACGAGAATCTTGCCGTTATCGATCTTCATCTTGCCGTCCACATACAGCGTCGGGTGCAGGATGACACCATCCATGTGGATCTTCGATTTGATGGACCCGCCGACGTCGACATTCGTCCCCAAGCCGAAATGCAGGGTCCCCATGATGTTCTTGTCTTCGCGCTGGATGCCCCGCACCACCGCCCTGGCATTGACGCCAACCGAGGCTTCGGCCGGGCACATATAGGCATTCTCGTCGCCATATTCGGCAAGATAGTCGCGCAGGATGCGCGCTTCCGGCCCGCCGTCGATGGCGGTCACCCTGCCGTCCTTCACCGTCAGTTCGATCGGCGTCAGAAGCCGGCCGATGTGATGCATCGTCAGGTCGATGACAAGCTTGCCGTTGGCCGAGCCTTCGACCGGCGCAACGTTGAACTCGCCCGTCGGAAACAGGTAGTAAAGCAGATTGTTGCCGGGCCGGTTCTCATCCTTGGCGAAATTGATGATCTTATAGGGATCGAATGTCGGCCCCGGCAGCGGCGGCTGCGTGATGCGGTTGGCGACGCTGTAGGTGAAGTCCGTCCCGTATTGCGAGGTGACGCGGCATTCACGCGCGTCCGGTCCGAAGACATTCTTCGCGACATAGTGCTTGCGCACCGCGATCTGCTTCATGTCGTCAGTCACCGCACCTGACTGGAACCATTCGAGCGTCATCCCGCCATCCATGCAGATCGCCGGAATGCCCTCCGCCATGGCCGTGAAATTGGCGTGGCAGTGCAGCATGCCCGTCGAGCAGAGCAGCACATTGAAATCCGTCTTCAACATCGCCTCGCAAACGGCCGATGGCGGATCGTAGTAATCGGCTGGGCGGCGCTCGAACAAGGCGACGGTTACTTCCGCGCCGAGCTCGGCGCAGGTCGCCTGCACCACCTGCCACACGCGCTGGTCGCTTGAGAAGTCCGACAGGATCAGAACCCGATGACCGGCTTTGATGTTCGCGACGAAGGGCGCGCGAATGTACTTCATGTTGCCGGTGACGAAAGAACTCATAGGCCTAACCTCCTCCCGTTCAGCGACCGCTTCGATGCGGCGGAGCGCTTGATAGCGTTCCGTTTAACGGAACAAATGATCTCTTGAAAGGAATGGTGGCACTGGTCTATGCTGGAGTCAACCGGAGCCGGCACACGCTCGCTTCAAATGCAAGGCAACAGAACGGGAGGCTCGTGTGGAAGACATCTACGTCGCGCGCATCGACGAGTTCGAAGACAACAGTCGCAAAGTCATCAGCCATGGCCCTCACGAAGTCGGCGTGTTTCACGTCGATGGTTCGTTCGTCGCCTGGCGCAACGAGTGCGCTCACCAGGCGGGTCCTGTTTGTCAGGGCCGGCTGTTTCCAAAAGTCGTTGAGCCGGTCTCGGACGAGGGCACAGTTCACGGCATGCAGTATGTCGACGGCACGTTGCACATCGTGTGTCCCTGGCACGGCTACGAATACGATCTGCGGACGGGAAGGAACGCCGGCAACGACCGACTGCGCCTGAGCAAGATCGACGTTCTGGTCAAGGAGGGCGCGGTGTATGTCAGGCTCTGAGCCGGCGCGGCGCGCCAACAATCCCTACGATTGGATCGAGCAGGCGTCCGAAGACCTCTGGACGGCAAGCGAAAAGGCCGTTGGCGACCATGAAGCAGCCCTGATCAGCGACGAAGCGGTCGCGCGCATCATGACCGCCGCGCTCAAACTCTATGTCGCCAAGAGCGACGGCGAAGAGCGCACCTTCCCGCCCCTGCACGGCCACGGCGACAAGAACATCACCGCAACCGAAGTCCTTTCCGCCGTCGCCGAACTCCTGCGTCATCTGCGCCTCGGGCCGATGGAACTCGGGCTGTGGTACCGGCGCCGCCCGGACGAAGACTGACGCTCGCAACGCAAAGAACACAAGCATCGGAGAACGCCATGACGACATCGCTTCAATCGAAGGAAATGCGTGAGATCGGTATTTTCACCGACACGCGCGACATTCTCGCACACGCCCGTAAGGACGCCGAACGCCGGGGCATCGACGACTGGTTCATCTGCGACATCGACGCCCATCACATGGAAAGCGTGTCCTGGGCGGACGTCGTCACCTACATCGAAGACCCTGTGCTGCGCGACCAGGCCGTCCGCTTCCAGAAGGAAAGGGTCGGATCGCCGCCGTACGGGCTGAATGCCGATCTCGGCCTGCGCTACCAGGACGTCGGCGGCCGTATCCCGCATCAGCTCGACATCAAGGAAAAGATCGACGACACCAGCGTCCATCGCGATGTCACCCTGACACGACGCGCCATCGACGCCATGTGCCTCAACTACATGATCGTATTCCCCACCCCGATGCTGCAGCTCGGCATGCATCCGCAGCATGAGATGGAAGTCGCCCTCGGCCGCGCCTATACCAAATGGCTGGTCGACCGCATTCTGTCCGCCGATGACCGCATCAAGACGTTCGCCTACCTGCCCTTCAACACGCCGAAGGAAGCCGAGCGCATGGTGAAGGAATTCGCCGACAAGCCCGGCGTCATCGGCTTCTGCGTCACCAGCGCGCGTTACAAGCCTGTCCATCACAACGATTACATGCGGCTTTACGCCATGCTGGAGGAATGCGGCAAGCCGATCGCCTTCCATGCCGGCTATCACTGGCAGGATCCGTCGCTGATGACGATGAACCGCTTTCTCGGCATGCATGCGCTTGGCTTCGCCTGGTGCAACATCGTGCATCTCACCAACTGGGTGCTGAACGGCATTCCCGAGCGCTTCCCCAAGCTGAAAAGCATCTGGGTCGAGAGCGGCCTGGCGTGGGTGCCCTTCCTGATGCAGCGCCTCGACGACCAGTATCTGATGCGCACGTCGGAAGCGCCCCAGCTCAAGCGCCTTCCAAGCGAATATATGAACACCAACTGCTGGTACACGAGCCAGCCGATGGAGGCCACGCATCCCAAGGCGCTGGAATGCACCTTCGAGATGATCAAGGCCGAGACGCAGCTCCTGTGGGCGTCCGACTGGCCCCATTTCGACTTTGATATCCCAAGCGTGATGGCGCGGCTGCCCTTCCTGTCGGAACAGGGCAAACGCAACATCCTCGGCCTCAACGCCGCCCGCATCTTCGACCTGCCGATCACGGAGAAACGCAGGATGGAAGCACGACCGGCCGCCGTCGGTTAAGGCACCGGCGACTGCGAATAAGAAGGTTCTTGCAACACATAGGGGAGGAAGTCAGATGCGTAAGGTTATGCTGTCGCTCAGTCTGCTTGTCGCCGCCGCAATCTCCACGGTCTCGTCGGCGATGGCCGCCGACCTGACACCGGTGCGCTTCGGCACCCAGGTCGCGGCCTCGAATGCAGGTCTCTACCTTGCGGATGAATACGGCTACTTCAAACAGGAAGGGATCGACCTCAAGATCGTCGTCATGACCGATCCGCCGGCGCTCATCACCTCGCTGGCGACAGGCCAGCTCGATGCGGCCGGTATTTCGACCACCCCCGGCCTGTTCTCGGCTTTCGAACAGGGGATCAACCTGCGCATCGTGGGGGACAAGCAGAGCCTGGGCAACGGCTTCTCGGGGGTGCGCCTCGCCGGACGCAAGGGATCGGTGAAGGCCACGGAAGCCGAAACCTTCGCCGCGCTGAAAGGCAAGAAGATCGCCGTCAATACCAAGGGGGCCATCACCTTCTATCTCCTGGAGGAGGAGCTGCGCCGCCATGGCCTGAGCCTGAAAGACGTCAATGTCGTCGAATTGTCCCAGCCCAACATGATCGCCGCTCTCGGCAGCGGCGCCATCGAGGCCGCGATGATCCTGGAGCCATTTCTGTCGCAAGCCATCCAGAACGGTATCGTCGAGCAGATTTCCGACGTCACCGGCGCAGCCCCGGGGGGCTATGCGGTGCTGACCCCCCTCGTCTACGGCGAGACCCTGGTGAAGGACAGAAAGACGGGCGAAGCGTTCATGCGCGCCTATATGAAAGGCGTCCGCGACTACAACGACGCCTTCCGCAAGGGCAAGAACAAGGACAAGGTGATCGATATTCTGGCGCAGCGCACGCAGGTTGCCAGAGACATCATCGCGCGCAGCTTCCCGGCTGGCCTCGATCCGGATCAGCGCGTGACGGCGGAGGCGATGGATGTCTTCCAGAAGTTCTATGAGGGACAGAAGCTGGTCCGCAAACCGATCGATGTTAAGAAGCTGATCGACAATTCTTACGCCGAAGCAGCAGTCAAGGCGCTCGGCCCCTACAAGTAGGCCGTCCGAGCGTCTCCGATCCAGGATCGGAGACGCCAGGGGGCTCGATACCCTTCCCTACTTCTTCCAGATCGCCGGATCGGCGGTGACCGCGCCCTTGACGATGACCACCTTGGTCTCGTCGCCGCGGATGCCGAAATCATTGTCGTTGATCAGCATCAGCGAGCCGTCTTCCAGCAGAGCCATGCCTTCGATCTTCTCGGGCGCGCCCTTGCCCTCCTTGAACGTATCGAAGCGCAGGGTCTTGGTCACCGGCGTGACGCCGAGCGGGCCGAGATCGTTCTGCTGTTCGAGCGAGGGCGAAGTGGCGACCTCGTCCCATTTGCTGCCGAGAATATTGGTGGCGCCATCGAGCGTGATCTCGAACAGTTTGGTCGTCTTGTCCGTCCGTTCCAGCACCAGCACGCGGTCGAGGCCAAGGGCGAGGATTTCCGAAATGCGCGGATCGCTCTGGCGCGACGACGGATCGAAGCCGAACGATTGCGGATCGGCAAGCTGGTAGATCCACTCGCCGACGACCTTGCCGGCATTGCGATCGAACTTGAAGAAGCGCGTGTTGCGGGCGGCCTGATAGGCTTTGGCGTCCGGATTGGCGAGCGGGTTCTGCACCATGAAGTACAGGAACGCCTCGTCCGGCGAGATCGCGATGCCTTCGATGCCGCGATTGCCCTGGCGCTTGGAGAGAATGGCGGGCAGATCGGCGACGATCTTCGCTTCGGCGGTCTTGTAGTCATCGGCCGCATTGGCCGGTACATGGCGTTCGATGATCTTGCCATCGGCCGATACGTGAGCGATCGACGGGCCCATCTCCTCGCCGATCCAGTAGCTGCCATCGGTGAGGCGCACGATGCCTTCGAGGTCGACATTGTCCACATCGTCCGGCAGGACCTTGCCGGTGACGTCGACGCCCGTGTCCTTGCTGGCCTTGGTCTGCGGATTGAGCAGGCCGGTGATCGGCGTGCCGGATTTTGCCTTGCGCAGTGGGACCGTGTCCACGACGGTGAAGGTGCCCTTGGCGCGATCGAGTTCGAGCTTGTAGATCGACGGCGTATAATCCGGTGTCGGATAGATGCGGCCGTTGGAGAGCTTACGGCAGGCCTGGATCAGCTCGTCGCCGAACACTGCCGGCGCTTCGCCGCAGGTCATGTTGGGGCCACGATCGCCGATCGTGAAAACCACATTCGGCGGATCGTTGCGATGGCGCGCTGCGCCCGAGCCGACGCCGAGCGTGAAGGTAACCGGCTTGCCGTTCGGCAATTGCACCGTCCGCCAGGGCTTCGTATCGGCTGCCGTCAGGACCTGGGTTTCGATGGTCTGCGCCACGGCGGGCACGGCAAGCAGGACTGACGAGAGGGACGCGAATACGATGGAACGGACCATGAAATTGCTCTCCAAATTGGCTGGCGAGCCTATCGTCTTATCCGGTGACAGGCCGATGACGGTCCCCGCCACGGCGATAAATCCCCCTGCCGCGCTTTCTCCGGCCGGACCGAACCGATCCAAACCGTTGTTCACCGCGACACAGGCGGAATCGCCGCCTCCCAATGGGGCGGATCGCCGAACGCATCGCGCAGCCATTGCGTCAGCGCCCGCAGCTTGGCGGAGCCGCGGCGATCCTCGGGATAGGCAATATAAATCGTCGCCCCTTCAGCCTCCGCGCCGACATCGACGATCACGAGCTGCCTGCGGGCAAGTTCCGCTTGCATGAAATAGCCCGGCAGCAGCGCGAGCCCGAGCCCGGCCACCGCGGCATCGCGCATCAGGATACCGTTATTGACCCGCAGCGCCGTCTCGGGCCGCACGGTGACCAGCCGCCGCGCCCGCTTGAACCGCCAGTCCGCCGCGCCACGATTGCTGTAGATGATGCCCTTGTGACGTTTCAGGTCTTCCAGCGTTTTCGGTCGTCCGAACGCCTTAAGGTAACCGGGCGAGGCCACCAGAAAACGGCGGCTGGCGGCCAACCGCTTGACGATGACATGTCCATCCACGACCGGGCCGTGACGCACCACGGCATCATACCCCTCGGCCAGCATATTGACGAAGCGATCATCGAGATCGAGCGTCAGATCGATCCGGGGATGTTTGGCCAGAAAACCGTAAAGCGCCGGCCCCAGATGCAGGTTGCCGAAACTGAGTGGCGCCGAAATACGCAGCGGGCCGATCAATTCGCCGCGCCGCTCGGCGATTTCGGCGCTCGCCTCGGCCACATCCTGCACGATGCGCCTGGCGCGCTCGTAGAAAAGCCGTCCGTCCTCGGTGATCGACAGCCTGCGCGTCGTCCGGTGCAGGAGCCTGGCGCCGAGTGTCCGCTCGAGTTCGCTCAGCCGCTCGCTGACCACCGATTTCGACAGCTCCAGGCGACGCGCGGCCTCGCTGATTGAACCGCATTCCGCCACGGCGACAAACGTGGCGGCAGAATCCAGTTTCAGCATTGTTCGGCATTCCCGAATAGTGGAGAGGGTGTTTGTGGCCTAACCAAATCCAATGCAGGATGTCATAGTCGCTGCCGCGGCGATACGGCCGCATCACAATCAACCTTCGTAAAACCATCAATCGCAGGGGCACCCGCATGGCTCGTCTTCTGGCTCTCGTTCTCAGCCTTCTGGGTCTCGCCGCCCCTGCCACGGCGGCGGTCACCCCGTTTCCGCCAGGCTTCCGCACCCAGTTGATCTCCACCAACGGCACCAAACTCTATGTCCGTACCGGCGGCCAGGGGCCGGCGGTCATCCTGTTGCACGGCTTTGGCGACACCGGCGACATGTGGGCGCCCATCGCCGCCAGACTGATGAAGGATCACACCGTCATCGTGCCGGACCTGCGCGGCATGGGCCTGTCTCCTTCCGCCGAGAGCGGCTACACCAAGAAGAATCAGGCCGTCGATATCGCCGGCGTTCTCGACACGCTGAAAATACAGAAGGCGGATCTGGTCACCCATGACATCGGCAACATGGTCGGCTACGCGCTGGCCGCGCAATATCCCGACCGCATCACCAAATGGATTGTGATCGACGCACCGCTGCCGGGCATCGGCACCTGGGCGGCGCAGCTCAGCAATCCCAAAACCTGGCACTTCAATTTCCACGGCCCCGACGAAGAACGGCTGGTGAAGGGCCGCGAACGCATCTATCTCGATCGCTTCTGGAACGAGCTCTCCGCCGACCCCAGCCGCATCGACGAGCCGACGCGCCGGCATTACGCGGCGCTCTACGCGCGGCCCAACGCGATCCACAATTCCTTCGAGCAGTTCAAGGCCTTCCCGCAGGACAGCCTGGACAACCAGGCGCTGCTCGCCAAGCAGGGCAAGCTGACGATGCCCGTCCTCGCCCTCGGCGGCGAGAAATCCTACGGCGCCGGCATGGCCGGCGAACTCAACGTTGTCGCCAGCAGTGTCACGGGCGGTATCGTGCCCGCCTCCGGCCATTGGGTGATGGAAGAGAATCCGGAGGCCACCACCAAACTCGTGATCGACTTTCTCACCAAGTGAAAGCGGTTATGATGGCGCGCCGGGTTACATTCACCATGTGATCAATGGCGAGCGATGCAACCAGGCGTTGTCCCGCACCTGGTCCAGGACAAAGCTCGCGACATTCTCCCGCGATATGCTTCCACCATGGAAGCTGGAGAGGTCGGTGAGCGCGCGGATCGTGTCGCGGCTGGGCTTATTGTTGAGGACTGAGGGGCGAACAAGAACCCAGTCGAGCCCGCTGTCTCTGACAATGGCCTCCTGCCGGTTCTTGTCGGCGTAGACCTTGCGCAGGAGAAGCGGGAAAATCAGGTTGTCGAAAAGAAAGCCGCCGTGCCCGGCGCTGTCACCGGCGCCAATTCCGGTGATGCAGACCAGGCGCGAGACTTGCCCGGCTTTCATCGCGCTCACAAGCGCGCGTGTCGCGGACGAGAGAAGAGTCACTTCGCGCAATGGGCTGGCGGGGGTGCCGAGCGCACTGACGACGGCGTCCCGGCCTTCGAGCGCCTGGCGCAGGATTCCCTCGTCGCGGGCATCTCCGACGATGACTTTCACACTCTTAAAATCACTCGCCTTCTCTACAGACCGCACGAGCACGGCGACGTCATAGCCTCGCGCCACCGCCTGGCTGACGATCAAGCGGCCGGTGGCGCCGGTCGCCCCAAGCACCAGTATCTTCGGTTTGTCGGTTACAGAATTGGTCATGGCTTTGTTCCCCTTGAAAAGCGGGACGCCCTTTAGCGCATTTTCAAGCGAAGTGGACGCCGGTTCGCGTGAAGAAAATGCGCTCATTTTAAGAATCTAGACGCGTCTTTCCGATCCAGAGGATCGGAAAACGCTATGAGCGGCAGTCCCGTTGTTGCGGTCTGGTGAGATTCAGAGCTTGCCCTCCGCGAGCAGTTCGCGGGTGCGCTTCAAGGTCGACAGAAGGGCGCTCCTGTAGCCCTTGTCGCCGTCCATCCAGGCCTGTTCCGCCTGCTCTTCGGGGCCATTCGGTTCCTTGCAGCGCAGGCCGATGTAGCAATAGAACCGAAGTTGCAGCGCGCCGGCTTCGTCCTCGAACAGCTCGTTGATGATCGCGCCTTCGCGCGGGCCGGTGGCCTGGAAGAAGGTGACCTTGCCCTCCGGCTCGAGCGTGATGATCTCGCGCAGATCGGCGCCGGCGATCGTGGCTTCGCGCACGAAATGCGTCGCGCTTTCCTCCACGACATCGCAACGGGTGCAGAGGCCGGGCGGAAGAAACAGGCGGGCGTCGCGGGCCTTGAGTTCCAGGCCAGCCCAAGCCTGTGCGCGGGTCAGCCTGGTCTCGCCTTCCGGGTTCACCGGGACGGTGGCGGTTGAATAGATCATGATGGATTCCTTTCAGCGGTGTTGTTGCTCGTGCCCTCAGGCATTTCGCAAATTAGTGATCCACATTCGATCCGATAGACGATATATCTGGACACACAGTCTCAGAGATGGAACAGATGGATCTGATTGCTCTCGCCGACTTCAATCTCGTCGCCCGGCACGGAGGCTTCGGACGCGCCGCGCGTGCCGCCGGACGCCCCAAGGCGACCTTGTCCCGCCGGGTTGCGGAGCTGGAGGCCAGCCTCGACCTGCGCCTGTTTGAGCGCGGGATCCGCACGCTGAAGCTCACCGAGGAAGGACGGGCGCTCTACGAGCGGACGGGGGCGCTGCTTACAGAAATCGACGAAACCGCAGCAGCGATCGCGTCGGGCGGAGACCGGCCGCGAGGCCGGTTGCGCATCAGCGCGCCATTGCTCTTCTCCCAGATTGCAATGGGGAAACTGGCAGCCGAGTTCGCGGTCAAATATCCTGAAGTCAGGCTGGAGATCACGACCGAGGATCGAACGGTCGACATGGTGGAGGAAGGCTTCGACCTGGTGATCCGGGTCAATCCGGAGCCGGATGAAAGCTTGGTCGGGCGCATCTTTCTGCGCGACCGGCTGGTGGCCGTGGCGAGCCCCGCCGTCACGCGGCCGACGGATGATGCAATGGTTCCGGCTGTCGTGCGCGGCGCGGGCGATCAAGGTCCTGTCTGGGACGTAACGACATCGGCGGGACGATTGCGATTCACGATTGATCCAGTTCTTCGCCTCTCATCGATGATCATGGTCCGCGACGCGGTCCGCGTTGGCGCCGGCGCGGCCCGCCTGCCAATTTCACTCGTGAGCCACGACCTCGCCGCCGGGACGCTTGTGCACTGGGGCGATGTCGATGGACCGGAGATCGCCCTGTGGACGCTCTATCCGTCGCGGCGGCTGTTGAGCGCGCGCGTATCGGCTTTCCTCCAGCACCTGAAGGAAGCCTTTCCGAAGGGAACGCCAGATGAATTGGCGGCCTATATCGGAGCCTAGCCTTGCCTTGAGAGAGCTGACGGAGCGCTTCCGCCACCGGTGACATGCGCAAGCAAGCCGCTCGCATCGTCCGGCAACCGGTCGCCGCGCCAGGCCACATGCTGGTCCGGACGGATGAGCGCGAAACGGGCTTCATAGCGGTCGCGCAGGCGCGCATCGCCGGGCGTCAGCACTTTCAGCGGCACATTCCGCGCGGCCGCCGCAGCGAAAATGTCATCGGCCTGCGCCCCCTCGCCTTCCGTCACCAGCAAGGTAAAGCCCAGGCCGAAATGGTCATAGAGCGAAGACCCGTCCGCCAGCCACAGGTGCGGCGCCAAACAGCCGGGATGAGCGGACGGCGTGTAAAGCATGAAATGCTCGAGCGGCGGCGCGCTGCCGTCGTCGACGATGATCGGCGAGACTTCATACCGTGAACCGAGCACGATACCGAGCGTCTTGAACTCGCGGATCTTCGTCGCTTCGATGATATCGCCGACCTCGCGCCGCGTCGCCTCACCGACGGGTCCGTCATCTTCCAGCCCTGGCCGCACCAACTGGTTGCCGACGGCGCCATAGTTGATCACGGCTTCCTCGATCGTGCGCTCATGCACCTTGCGCCGTTCCTGCTGATAGGAGGCGAACAGGTTCGGCCCGCCCCAGCCCTGCAGCATCGCCGCCATCTTCCAGCCGAGATCGACCGCGTCGCCGATGCCCATGTTCATGCCGAAGCCGCCGAACGGCGGATGCAGATGGCAGGCATCGCCGGCCAGAAACACGCGTTGCGTGCCGTAGCGATCGGCGACGAGCCGGTGCGCCACCCACAGATCGGTTCCGACGACCTCGACATCGAGATCGCGCAAGCCGGTGCCCTTGCGGATAAGATCGATGGCGTCGATGTGCGCCGGGTCCATACCCTCAGGCAGCTTCGTCGCCATGAAGAACCACAGCCCGTTGTCTTCCATCGGGCCCAGCAGCGACGGCATTTCCTCGTTCACCATCCAGTACATCATCGCCCGGCCGTGGCTGCAGCGGGCCGCGAGGCTCGGCGCCCGGAAGATGATGCTGTAGTTGCGCGAGAAGGCGCCCTCTCCCTGCATGGTCGCGCCGATGTGCTCGCGCACCAAGCTGCGCGCGCCGTCGGCGCCGATGAGATAGGCGCTCCTGATCGATCGCGTTTCGCTGCCGTTGATCTCCTTGACTTGGGAGATGACGCAATCCGCGGTTTCCGAAAACGACAGCAGTTCGGTGTTGAAGCGGATGGTGACACCGGGAAGCGATGCCGCACGCTTGCGCAGCACCTCCTCCAGCACATATTGCGGCACCCATTGCGCCGATTCCGAATAGAGATTGTTGCGTGCGGGCTCGGCATTCATGGCGTTCCTGAAGCGCGCCAGTTCCGGCCCGTTCATGCGCGTCGCGAAGACCACATCGGCTGGATGATCGCGCGACATCGGCGAGGCCTCACGCAGCGCGTCCGCAATACCCCAGCGCCGCAGATGCTCGCGGGTCCGCACATTCGTCGTCTTCGCGCGAGGACTGTAGCCGACGCGATCGTTGCGCTCGACGACGAGGCAGCGGATGCCGCGCTGCCCAAGCTCGATCGCCGCCGCCAGTCCCACGGGACCGGCGCCGACTATGAGAACATCGATTTCGCTTTCCTGAGAGTTCAAGGCTTTCCACTTTCATCGAGAAAAAAGCCACCAGAAGCCCTCATCCTGAGGAGGCGCGTAGCGCCGTCTCGAAGGACGGGGGCTTCTGGTGGCGTTCTGCCATTCGCGCCGGCCAGGACTGCCAGCATCACCCCGGCAGACCGATGGTCGGGATCGGGTCCGGCTGATATTTGCCGGCACGCATGTCCTTGTGCAGCGTGTCGAAAGCAACGCCAGACTTGTGCGCCTCATAGACCGTCTGCGGATCGAAGAACGTGCCGATCGGATTGGCCTTAAAGTCGGGTGACGTCTGCATCCATGCGCTCGACTTTGCCCAGTCGCCGAAGCAATCGCTCTGCAGCTCGACGAAATTGCCTTCCGGATCCTCGTAATAGATCGAGATCGTCAGGCCGTGATCGAGACTGAACGCCGGCTTGATACCCTCGTCCGCCAGCCGCTTATAGGAAGAGATGAGATCGTCGAAATTATTGTATTCGAAGGCGCTGTGATGCAGGCCATTGTGGCTGATCTTCTCCGGATCGTCGCTGAGGCCGGGCACGGCCAGAAAGGCGACGCGATGATTGGCCTCGTCATTCGTCGTCCACGCCGCATACTGGTCGCGGAACATCACCTTGGCCCCGATGACCTTGCCATACCAGGCAATCATCTCGTCGAGGCGGCTCGTCCGCATGGTGACGTGATGCAGCGCCGGCTTGATGACACTCATGGCTTCCTCCCTCGCAAAAGTGTGCACCAGCCCTAGCGGGACCGGCTATATGCGGGAAGATGAAAAATTCCTTCCAATGATGCGATTTCGGTATCATTCTGCGAAAAACGAGGAAGGGGTTGGATGAAGCTGCATCATTTCAGCGAAGTCGTCGCCATCGCCGAGCGCGGCAGCATCCGCGCCGCGGCGCGCCATCTGGGCGTGGCGCAGCCGGCTCTGACACGAAGCCTGGCCGAGCTCGAGCATGAGCTGAAAGCGCCGCTGTTCGAGCGCCGCTCCCGCGGTGTCGTGGCGACGCCATTGGGCGAGGCTTTCGTACGCCGCGCCACGCTTGTCCTGCAGGAAATCCGGCGCACCCGCGAGGAGGTCGACCAGTTGCGCGGCGCGGCCACCGGCAATGTCACGGTCGGCCTGTCGATCGCGGCGCATATGGCGCTGCTGCCCTCGGCGCTGCGGCCGTTCCGCACCCGTTATCCGGACGTGCGGCTGCACATCATCGAAGGCTTCTATCCGACCCTCGAGCTCGGCCTGCGCGATGCCACGGTCGATTTCTACATCGGCCCCGATTCAGGCGGCAGCATCATTCCCGAACTGACCAAGGAACTTCTGTTCGAAGGCCGCAGGACCGTGCTGTGCCGTACCGGCCATGCGCTGGCAGCCAAAAGAACGTTGAAGGAGATTCATCACGCCGACTGGATCACCACCTCGATCACCGCCGACGCCGAAGACGAGATCGGCATCATCTTCGCGCAGCACAACCTGCCGCCGCCGAAACTCGCCGTCCGCATCCAGTCGGCGATGACGCTGATGACCTGCATCGCCAACAGCGACCTCCTGGCGATGGTGCCGCACCAATGGACGGAATTCGCCCTGACCAGGGGTTTCCTTAGCGTCATCGACGTCAAGGAAGAGCTCGCCGCCCCGCCGATCGTACTGATCAAACGCGCCGACCTGCCGCTGACCCCGGCCGCCACCTATCTGCTCGATCTTATGCGCAAGGCCCAGAACAGAAGAGCCAGATAGCCTCCCGCCGGATCACTCCCGCGACCGCCGCGCCTGATCGCTACCGCCGCGTGAAGACGCCGACGCCGTGCTCGTTCAACAGCTCGATCGTCAGCGTCTTTGCCGGCGTGGCGCCATCGATCGCAAAAGTCGCGGCCGATATCGAGCCGTCCGGTGCGTTTTCACTCGACGGCTTGAAGACGAATTCATTGCCGTCCCAGTGATCGAGCGCATAGGACACGCCTGATGGGCCCATCTTCAACGTGAGCCCCTTGTCGCTCTGTTCGACAACAGCGTCGCCGTAATAATCATTGGCGTAGACGCCGGCATAGGCGGCCAAGGCCTGCGCCGGTGCAGGATTGGCGGGAGCCGTCTTGCCGACAAGCGCGCCGAACGGCTTCGTCGTCGGCGCCAGCAGGCCCTGGTACGCCGGAAACCAGTCGCGGGTGATGGCGCCGAACTGCACGAGATCGGCGAATTCCGCACCAAGCGTTTCAGCGACGCCGATCGGCCAGGCATTGGTGAGGATGACGATGCCAACGCCGGCGGACGGGATCATCAGGTAATGTGTGCCCGCGCCCAGAGCGAAAGCGCCGGAATGGCTGAGCGTGACGCGCCCCGCGGGCGAGACGCCAACGCCGAAGCCATAGCCGTAAAAACTCGGGCGGGCATCGACGGCGAAGGATGGCGTGGAAACGATCTGCGCGGTCGTCGCCTGCAGCAGTGCATCCTTGGCGATGATCTCGCGACCCTCGTAGCGGCCCTGCCCCAGCACCATGGCCATCCACTTGGCAAGGTCCCGCACGGTCGAACTCACGCCGCCGGCCGGCGATTGCGCATCGGGCCGGCGCTGATATTTCGCCACATAAGACCCGCCGACCGGGACATGCCCCACGGCGCGATTGTCCTGCTTGATGAAATCGGCGAAGCGCGAACTGGTCGCGGCCATGCCGAGCGGCTTGTAGAGAACGGTTTCAGCCAGTGTCGCCCAATCGGAGCCCGAGGCCGTGGCGACGGCTTCAGCCGCCGCCGTCAGGCCGAAATTGGTATAGGCATAGGTCGAGCGGAACGGCTGCAACGGCGCGAAACGCAGACGCTCCAGCACCTGCCGACGGTCATAGCCCATGTCTTCGAGATCATCGCCGCCATGATCGGGAAGGCCCGAGCGATGGGCGAACATGTCGCCGATGGTGACATGCTTGCTCACCCAGTCGTCGGCAAGGGCAAACCACGGCAGATGATCGATGACCGGCGTGTTCCATTTCACGACACCAGCGCCGACCTGCCGGGCGACCACCGTCGCCGAGATGGATTTCGACAGAGAGGCGATCTGGAACACCGTATCGGCATCGACAGGCTTGTTCTCGCCGACCTTGCGAATGCCAAAGCCTTTCGCATAGACGGTCTTGCCATCCTTCACGACGGCAACAGCCATGCCCGGTATGCCGGAACGCTTCAACAACGCCTTGGCCAGCGCATCGAGTTTGGCGATCGCCTTGTCGACCTGCCCGCGCGGAATCGGCACACCCGCCGTCTGCGGCGGCGAAAGCTCGGAGCCTGGAAGCGCGGCGGCATGAGCCAGCCCGGCGACAAGGACTGCGGCAACAAGCATGGCGCCCACCGCTGCACGCGATGTGGGCTGCTTCGGCAATGACATCATGGATAACGTTTCCCAGCCGTCAACGAACTCTTCGATGCCCGAATATATCGAAGACGAACCATCCGCGCGACCGGAAGCGTCGAGCTAGTTAACAACGGCGGGCGCTTTCCAGCGCAGCGTCTGCTTGAGCGGACCGGATGCGACGGCGCTGGAATACCCGCGAACACGAACGTAAATGCCTGGAGCATTTTCGAGCGAAGTGGCTGCCGGTTCGCGTGAAGAAAATGCGTCAAAACAAAAACCTGGAGCTCGGTTCTGATTCCATCAGAACCGCAAAGGCTCTAGTGCAGGCCTTGTACCATGCCAAATGCGGGCCGAAAAAATCGGCCTATATCTCCGCCCGAAAACAGGAATCGGGCGGCCTTGTCGCACGGCGTCCGATATAACAGATCAACACAGCGGCTTGATTTATGGCCGATCGAACATGAGATATCCGTCATGGACCATCCGTCTCATCATTACCTGATCTTTGAAACCGCCGGCGGCTTTTGCGGCATCGCCTGGAACGACGTTGGTATCACGCGCTTCCAGCTTCCCGCGCACAGCGCCGAGGCGACGCAGCGGAGCCTTCTGCGCCGGCTCAAGGATGCCCGGCCCGGCACACCGACACCGCCAGTGCTGGAAGCGGTCGCCGCGGCGAAACGCTACTTCGATGGCGAGGAGATCGATTTCTCCGACATCCATCTCGATCTCGACGAACAGGACGCCTTCTTCCAGCAGATCTACACCGCCTTGCGGCGCGTCCCCTGGGGCCAGACAACCACCTACGGCGCGTTGGCGAAACAACTTGGCGCCGGCCGCGAGGCCGCGCGCGACGTCGGCGAGGCCATGGCCAAAAATCCGGTGCCCTTGATCATCCCGTGCCATCGTGTGTTGGCAGCCGGCGGCAAGATCAGCGGCTTCTCGGCACCGGGCGGCGCGTCCTCGAAAATCCGCATGCTCGAACTGGAAGGCGTGCACCTCAGGCCGCCGCCCCCGGCGCAGCAATCGCTGGGCTTTTAAGTCCCGCCGCTCAATTGCCGCCGGGTTTGGAACCCGGCCAATTCGACGGGTTGAACGTCGGCGAGCGCACAGGCCCTGGCCCGAAGTGACGCAGCCACGGACGCGGAGCGGCCGGATCGGCTGCGGGTGCAGCGGCTGTAGCCGTTGGAATGACATTGAACGACACAGCCCTGCCGCTGCGCGGATTCAATGCGCAGGAGAAGCGGAACGTTTGCCAGCTATTGCCGGTGCGCACCTGTCCGCTGCCGTCAAGACGGCTATTGTTCACCAGGCTCAACGTCGCCGGATCGTCCGTTCCCAGAAACACACGGTCAGCGCCCCGGAAACGGCGCTTCAACGTACTCATGGCCAGCGGCCGACAGATGAATTCCGCCACCTGCTTTGCCGCAGGCCAGCTCGAAGCCATGGTGCGCTCCGGCGCTGATTTGAGCCTGGCAATCTGCCGTGCAACGACGGAGGCTTGCGCCGCAGAGAGATCGGATGCGCCTGTCGCCAGAGCGGATTGGCCCAGCACCAGGCAAAACACGCCAGCCATCGTCAGGCAGGAAAATGAAACTCGAACATTTGCCATCGGTATCACTCTGTTAAACGCTGCCGCGACAGTCCCACATCAACTGTTACCGAAAACCTGTATCAGCACGCGTACTGTCGGGCGGAATGCCGCTAACGTTAGCATTTCGAGTTTTAATCAATAACATGAGGCAATATTGCGACGTCATCTTCCAGCTTCTCCTGGCTGGCGAGCAGAGATTTGCGAATGCGCGGCGCGGCGAAATCAAGGAAGCGCCGCATCTTCAGCGGCAACAGGCCCTGATGCGCATGAATGAGATGGATCGGGATCGGCGGCGGCTCGAAATCCTGCAGGACGATCCTCAACTTGCCCTCCTCGACGGCGCGCGCGACCTGATAGGACAGAACATTGGTCACACCGAGACCACCGATCGCCGCATCGATCGCCGCCTCCGCCGTATTGATCTGCAGACGGCACTGCGGACGGATGATCCTCGCCTGTCTGCCATGCCCGAAGGTCCATGTCCCGGAGCCTATCGCCGCAAACATCACGCAGGTATGGCCAGCAAGATCCTGCGGCGTCTTCGGCACGCCGTGAGCGGCGAAATAGGCCGGGCTGCCGCAAACGACTCTTCGAACCGCGCCGACATTCGTCGCCAGCAGGCTGCTGTCGGGAAGATCGCCGATGCGCACGGCCATATCGATGTGATCGTCGACCAGATTGACGTTGTGATCGGCAAGCGTCATCCGCACATTGATCTCGGCGAAATGCTGCAGGAATGCGGTGACGACCGGCAGGATGTGAATGCGGCCGAAAACGATCGGCGCCGTGATGGTCAACTCGCCCCGCGGCTCGCTGTATTCGCCGGCGGCCTGGGTTTCGGCCGCGTCGATATCTTCCAGAATGCGCTTGCATGCGGCGACGTAAGCAATGCCCGCCTCGTTCAAGGCAAGCTTGCGGGTCGAGCGGACAAGCAACCGCGTTTTCAGATGCGCCTCCAGATCGGCGATCTTACGGCTGACCGTCGGCAGCGGCACGCCAAGCTTGCGGCCGGCCGCCGAAAAGCTGCCCTCCTCGACAGAGGCAATCAGGATCGACATCGCTTCCAGACGGTCCATAATCTCTCACTTTCCGAGAGGATATGTTCCATAAATGCAGGATTATTCAAGAAGGCGGTAGAGGATATCTAACGGGAACGCACTTTGCTGCGCTGCGGAGGCTGATATGACCTACCATTTCCTAGACACCCTCTCGACCCCCGCGGTGAAGGCGGCGCAGGCCGCCAACGGCAGCGGCGATTTCTGGACTGGGTTTCACGGCAACCGCATGTTCGACCGGCTGACCGATAACGAAATCGCCTATATTGCCCAACGCGACAGTTTCTATATGGCGAGCGTGTCAGAAAGCGGCTGGCCCTATGTGCAGCATCGCGGCGGCGCGCCTGGATTTCTGCGTGTCCTCGACGACAAGACCCTGGCGTTTCCGGATTTTCGCGGCAACCGCCAGTACATCAGCCTCGGCAATCTCACGGCCGACGATCGCGTGGCGCTGATCCTGATGGACTATCCGCGATGTGCCCGGCTCAAGATCCTTGCCCATGTCGAGATCAAGGATCTGGCGGCCGATCCCAAGCTTGCCGCAAAATTGGCGACGCCAGGCTACAAGGCGAAGACGGAGCGCGCCATCGTGCTGCATCTTGAAGCCTTCGACTGGAATTGCCCGCAACATATCACGCCCCGCTTCACGGAAGCGGAACTGGCGCCGGCGCTGGCGCCGATCCGTGATCGCATCGCCGAACTGGAGGCGGAGAATAAGGAGTTGCGCGAACGCCTTGCGCGTGCTCAATCGACGGTCACATGAGGCAGTGCCATGAAGATCAAGCGGATCTACGATGCACCGGCGAAGACCGATGGAACCAGGGTTCTTGTGGACCGCGTCTGGCCTCGCGGCATGACCAAGGAACATGCGGCCGTGGATGTTTGGCTCAAGGAGATTGCGCCGTCCTCGACGCTGCGAAAATGGTTCGGACATGAAGCGGAACGCTGGCCCGAATTTCGATCGCGCTACCGGGCTGAACTGAATCACAATGCTGAAGCAGTCCAGCATTTGCGCGATCTCGCTGCAAAGGGAAAGGTCACGCTTCTCTACAGCGCCCACGATGCGGAGCATAACAACGCCGTAGCTTTGCTGGACTATCTGCACGTTAAGTAAGGTGGATGGCGCAAGCGGCGCGGTCCGCCACAGCGGCCTACCCCAAGAATGCAAACATTTCAGCTTGATGGCTTAACGAGGTCGCTTGCCAGGCAAGGGATATTCGGCAAGAGCACGTCCAAATATTGGAACCCGCATGACCGGCATCCGTTCAGCACGTGCTGGGGCAAGGATCATCGCGAGGTCATCTTGCTCGACGTTCCAGATTTTGCTCGCGCGCGCGGGCGCATGGTGGAGACACAGATCGCCCGGCGCGGCGTGAGCAACGCCTCCATTCTTGCCGCCATGCGCGATGTGCCTCGCGAAGCTTTCGTGGACGAAGGCTTCGAGGAATTTGCCTATGAAGACAATCCGCTGCCGATCGCCGAGAACCAGACGATCTCGCAGCCCTACATCGTCGCTCTGATGCTTGAAGCCTGCGAAGCCGGGCCAACCGACAGCGTACTCGAAATCGGTGTCGGCTCTGGCTATGTGACGGCTGTGCTCAGCCGGATCGCTGCTCATGTCCATGGCATCGAACGTCACTCAAGTCTGACTGCCCGGGCGCAAGAGCGTCTCGACCGTCTCGGCTATCACAATGTCGAGTTGCACACCGGCGATGGCACCAGGGGCTGGCCACAGGCTGCGCCGTTCGATGTGATCCTCGTTTCAGCCGGCGGGCCGGAGGTTCCTCGCGCCTTGAAAGAACAACTTGCCATCGGCGGCCGCCTTGTCATTCCCGTAGGCGTCGGCGACGAAGGCCAGATACTGGTGAAACTCGTTCGCGACAGCGCAATGGATTTCAGCACCGAAACCCTTGGCCAGGTCAAGTTCGTCCCGCTGATCGGCGAACAGGGATGGGCCGAGGACGAACCGATTGTCAGCCCGAAACCCGCGCGAACACATCCGGAATCAACCCTTCCGCGCATGATCGCCGACGCGGCCGAGCCCCTGCCCGATTTCGACAATCCCGCCTTTGCACCCCTGTTCGATCGCTTCGCCGACAAGCGCATCGTCCTTCTCGGCGAAGCCAGCCACGGCACGGCTGAATTCTATCGCGGCCGTGCCGCCATTACGCGTCACCTCCTCGAGACGCATGGCTTCACCATCGTCGCCGTGGAAGCGGATTGGCCGGATGCGGCGGCAATCGACCGTTATGTGCGCCATCGGCCGACCCACGCCACCGAGCCGCCGTTCCAGCGCTTCCCAACCTGGATGTGGCGCAACACCGAGGTAGATGCTTTCGTTGAATGGCTGCGATCCTACAACGAAGGCGTCGCGCCCGGCCGGCGTGCCGGATTCTACGGCCTCGACATCTACAACATGAACGGTGCCATCGGCATTGTCCTCGACTATCTCGACACGCATGATCCCGAGGCCGCAGCCGTCGCGCGCGATCGTTATGGCTGCCTCACGCCCTGGCAAAAGGATCCATCAAGCTACGGCCGCGCCGTACTGACGAAGAACTACCACATCTGCGAGAGTGCCGTCGTCGCCCAGTGCCGCGATATGCTGGCGCGGTACGCACATGCCAGTGACGACGACATTAATCTCTTCGACGCGACGCAGAACGCCCGGCTCGTCGCCACCGCCGAACACTACTATCGCGCCATGTATTGCGGCAGCACCGCATCCTGGAACCTGCGTGACACGGCGATGTTCGAAACGCTCGAACATCTGCTGAAGGCCCGCGGCGAGAACGCAAAGGCCGTGGTATGGGCGCATAACTCGCATATCGGCGATGCGCGCTTCACTGAAATGGGAACAGTCCGGGAAGAGCTGAACATAGGACAATTGTGCCGTCAGCGCTTCGGCGACGAGGTGGCCCTCATCGGCTTCGGCACCCATGCCGACACGGTTGCGGCGGCGACCGATTGGGGCGGCGATATGGAAATAAAGCAGGTTCTGCCGCCGCACCCCGGCAGCTATGAGGACCTCTGTCATGCCTCGGATATGCCACGCTTCGCGCTCGATCTGAAACGTCATGAAACGCTGCGCAAGGAACTGCTGAAGCCGAGGCTCGAGCGTTTCATCGGCGTGATCTACCGACCGGAAACCGAGCTGGCGAGCCATTACATACAAGCCACCCTGCCGCAGCAGTTCGATGCCTTCGTGTGGTTCGATCAGACGACGGCCCTGACGCCACTCGGTCCGCAACATGCGAAAGCCGGCGCTCCCGAGACTTATCCGTTCGGATTGTGACTCCCTGCGAGGAGCTAAGGAGGAAAGATGTCTGAATCGATCGATACATTTCGCCCCGATGCTGTCCGCTGGACGGCGGGGACCGCTGGCATCCACCACGAGCTTTCCGACCGCGGTTATCTGGTCGCCAGGGCCGACGACCTCATCGAATGGGCCCGGACCGGGTCGATGATGTGGATGCAATTCGGCCTCGCCTGCTGCGCCATCGAAATGATGCAGATGGCGATGCCGCGCTACGACATGGAGCGTTTCGGCTTTGCGCCGCGCTCGTCGCCGCGCCAGTGCGATGTGATGATCGTGGCGGGAACCCTATGCAACAAGATGGCGCCCGCCTTGCGCAAGGTCTACGACCAGATGCCGGAGCCGCGCTATGTCGTGTCCATGGGCTCCTGCGCCAATGGCGGCGGTTATTATCACTATTCCTATTCGGTCGTGCGCGGCTGCGACCGGGTGGTGCCGGTCGACGTCTACGTGCCGGGCTGCCCGCCCAGCGCGGAAGCCCTGCTTTACGGCATGCTGCTGCTGCAAAAGAAGGTGCGCCGCACCGGCACGATCGAGCGCTGAGCGCTCAACTGATATCCAGCCGCGCGATGTGATCGCCGGCAAGATGAAACGTCATCGTGCCGGTGCCGTTGAACCCCTGCCCACTGACCTTGACCTGCGCACGGCAGGTGTTTCCGGTCTGCGTGAGATGCTCGATAGCGAGGTGAGACTTGACGCCGATATTGTCGGTCCTGTCCCAGTCGGCGATGCGTGTCCGCCCCTCGAAGGTCCTGCCCCAGTCGGTCAGGACCGCATCTTCCGTAAAGGTCGACAGGAAGCCTGCCCGATCGGCTCTGTTGGTGGCATCGACAAAGCGCTGGATGGGTGCCGGTATGACGGAACTCATGGCAAAAGTCCTTTAAAAGAGACAATAGATTAAACCATGCCGCCGTTGGCGCGCAGCACCTGTCCATTGATCCAGCCGCCGTCGGGACCGACGAGGAAGGCGACCGCGGCGGCGATGTCCTGTGGCGTGCCGAGACGTTCGAGCGGGTTCATCTTCGCCATCCGTTCGATCAGTTCCGGCGACTTGCCGTTGAGGAACAGATCCGTCCCCACCGGCCCCGGCGCGATCGCGTTGACGGTGATCGAACGGCCGCGCAACTCCTTGGCGAGGATGCCGGTCATGGTTTCGACGGCCGCCTTGGTCGCCGCATAGACGCCGTAGGTCTCGAGCTTGAGGCCAACGACGCTCGTCGAGAAATTGACGACCCTGCCGCCGTTGCGCAGCCGCCTGGCGCCCTCCCGCAAGGCGTTGAAGGTGCCCTTCAGGTTGGTGGCGATGTGCCGGTCGAACAGCGCATCGTCGCTGTCTTCGAGCTTCGCGAGCCCCATGATGCCGGCATTGTTGACCAGCACATCGACGCCGCCGAAGGCGCTCTGCGCGGCCTCGAACAGCCCCTTCACTGCCGCCGCATCGCTGACATCAGCCTGCACGGCCACAGCCTCGCCGGCCTTATCCTTGATCTGCGCCACCACCGCATCCGCGGCGGCGCGGCTGCCCGCATAATTGACAACGACGGCAAAGCCGTCGCCGGCGAGGCGCGTCGCGACGGCGGCGCCGATGCCGCGCGATGCACCGGTGACGATTGCCACTTTCCTGATGTTTTCTGAAGACATGGCCTGAACCTTTCCCATTTCGCTGCGGTCCGCTTGAACCGCCTGATTGCGTGGGCTTGATCTACGCCTGCCCCAAGCATTATAAAAATGCATAAGAGAAAAGATTATGATGACAGAAAGTCAGCCTTAAAATGGCCTTCGACAGCCGATTGCTCAGCGGAATTGGGGTTTTGGCGGCAGTCGTGGAGGCCGGCAGCTTTGTGCGCGCCGGCGAGGCGCTGGGGATCACCCAGTCCGGCGTCAGCCGCGCCGTCTCCCGGCTGGAGCAGCGCATCGGCGTCAAACTGTTCCACCGCACGGCGCGCTCGGTCTCGCTGACTCAGGAAGGACGGCAATTCTACGATCAGGTCTCGCCGCATCTCGCCCATATCGAGGGTGCGGCGGTGGAAGCGGCAGGCGCGGCAAGCGTCGTGAAGGGCCGCCTGCGCATCAATGTCGACGCCGCGTTCGGCAATTATGTCCTGGCGCCGGCCCTCCAGCCTTTCCTGACACGCTATCCGGAGCTGACGATTGAACTCGCGGTCCGCGACCGCATGGGCGATCTCGTCGCCGAAGGTTTCGATGCGGCGATCCATTTCGGCGAGCTTCAGCCCTCGTCGCTTGCAACAAGGCTATTGCTGTCGACGCGCGTGCTGACCTGCGCCGCACCATCCTATGTCGCGCGCAAGGGTTTACCCACGAGCCCGGAGGATCTGGCGGCGAACCACGAATGCATCCTGCTGCGCGATGCCGCGACTGGCAGCGCTTTCGGGTGGGAATTCCAGAGCAGGACGCGCACGGTGGAAGTCCGCGCCCGCGGCAGCCTGATGGTCAACGATACCGGCGCACTGCTCGGCGCCTGCCTCGGCGGACAGGGCATCGCCCAGCCGCTGGAGCTCTATGCCACCCCTTATATCGAGCGCGGCGACCTGGTGCAGGTGCTCCCCGACTGGGCCGAGGAGCGCTTCCCGCTCTACCTCTATCACCGCTCGCACCAGTTGATGCCGGCGAAGCTGCGCGTCTTTCTCGATTTCGTGGCCGAGTTGACGCGCAGCAGGCCTACTTGATGTCCAGCGCCTTGCGGATGGCTGGCACCCATTTGTCGTATTCGGACTGCATCTTTTGGGTCACCTGCGCGGGCGTCATCGGCTGCATGTCGAAGGCGTCGCGTTCAAGCTGGGTTTTGATAGTGGGCAGTTGCAGTGCCTTGTTCATCTGGTCGTTCAACTGAGCGACGATATCGTCCGGCACGCCATGCGGTCCCGACAGCGACAGCCAGACCGTGGTGACCACATCCGGATATCCCTTCTCCTTGAACGTCGGAATGTTCGGGAAGCCCGGCACACGCTCCGGTGACGAGATGGCAATCGGCACCAGCGTTCCGGCGGCGACATGCTCGCGAGCTGTCGCCCAGGTCAGGCTGCCCATTTTCACGTGCCCGGCCAGCAGGTCGACGACCGCCGTGTTGCCACCCCGGTACGGCACGTGCGTCAGTTTGATGCCGGATTTGGCGGCGAAATATTCCGCGACCGTGTTGCCGCCGGAGCCGACGCCCGGCGAAACATACTGGATGCCGTCCGGCGTCGCCTTCGCCAGAGCCATGAACTCTTCAAATGTCTTCACGCCCAGGGAGGGATGCACCACAAAGGCACTCGGCGATCCGCCGATATAGGCAATATGCGTGAAATCCTTGATCGGATCGAAGCCGAGGTTCGGCTCCAGCGCGGGCGCCAGAATGTGGGTCGCCATGCCGGAGATCATAAGCGTGTAGCCATCCGGATCGGCCCTTGAGACCGCGATGGAACCTCGCGCGCCGCCGCCCATGTTCTCGATGAAAAAGGTCTGCTTGAATCGTTCGCTCAGCGATTGCGCGAAAAGCCTGGCGACGATGTCCGACTGGCCGCCAGCGGCGAACGGCACGACGATCTTGACCGGCCTCGTCGGCCAGTCCGTCGCCCTGGCGCTTGTCAGCGATGCCGCCACGCAAAGCCCAGCGAAGAATAGCGCCCGGATGCCCTTCATCTCTCCCTCCCATGTATCATTTCTGGATTCAGTCAGCGGGGCGATGCCGCCCCTTCACCGGTCACTCGGCCGCCTGTTTCGCCGGATCGACCAGCGGCGTGTTGAAGGCGTCGTAGCCATAGAGCCACGACGTATCTTCGTTGCCGCCCTGCATCCAGGTGTTGGCGCTGGAGATCGCCTGAATGCGCGATGTGCGCGGCTTGCGCGTCGCCTCATAGATCGCGAAGGCATGGCCGACGTCGTTCTTAGCCGCCGTGAAAGATCGCGCCAGCACGGCGGCGTCCTCGATCGAGGTCGCCGCGCCCTGCGCCATATAGGGCGTCATCGGATGGCAGGCGTCGCCCAGCAGCGCGATGCGGCCCTTGCTCCACGTCGGCAGCGGCTCGCGCTCCAGGATTGCCCACTTGTGGCATTCCGGGCAGGCATTCAGCACGGACAGCACCTCGTCGTGGAAGCCCGCATAGGCCTCGCGCAACTCGTTGACGTCGCCTTTCGCCGACCAGGATTCCTCGGTGATCCAGTCGGCCGGCTCCGGCACGCTGGTGACGAAGTAAATCTCGCTGCGGTCGGCCTTGGTGTAATAGATCACGATATGACGATCCGGGCCCCACCACTTGGTGCGCGACGGCTTGATGGTCTTGCCGCCCATCAGGGCTGAATCGAAAACGCCGCGATAAGCGATGCGGCCCTTGTGCAGCGGCTTGTCCGGGCCGACGACGATCTCGCGCACCAGGGAGTGAACGCCATCGGCGCCGATCACCGCATCCGCTGTCGCGCTTGTGCCGTCCGCGAATGACAAAGTTACCTGATCCCTGCCCTGTTCGATGCCCGTCAATTTCTTGCCGAGATGGATGATCTCCGATGGCACGTTCGACAACAGCGCCTCGTGCAGGTCGCCGCGATGCATGCACAGGAACGGTGCGCCGTAGAGGCTCTCCGGCATCGGCAGCTCGCGTTTCAATTCGCCCGTGTCCCACACGCGGTTGAGATGCGAATATGGCTCGAACGCCGTGGCGCGCACCTTCTGCTCGACGCCGATGCCGCGCAGCACGCGCGACGAATTCGGCAGCATCTGAATGCCGGCGCCGATACGGGCGAACTTGCGCGCCTGTTCGTAGACCTGAACGTCGATACCGGCCTGCCGCAAGGTCGAGGCCGCGGCCAGGCCGCCCATGCCGGCGCCGACGATGGCGACTGATAATTGCTTGGTCATGGGCGGCTCCTCGCTTGCAGCTTTTTCAAATGTCGAGAGAGACCTTGGCGCACGCCGAAAAGAATGTAAAATATTCTTTCTATTCTACTTTGGAACTTTATAGATATATGGAACTCCGGCACCTTCGCTACTTCGTCGCCGTCGCGGAAAGCGGCAGCATGACCAGGGCCGCGCAGCGGCTCGGCATCCAGCAGCCACCCCTCGGCCAGCAGATCCGCGCCCTGGAAGATGAGTTGAAAGTGCAACTGTTCACCCGCGCTCCCAAGCGCATCGCGCTCAGTGTCGCCGGCCAGGTGTTCCTGGAAGAAGCGCGCCACATCCTGGCGAGCGCTGGCGAAGCCATCGAGAAAGTGCGCCGCTTCGACCGTGGCGAACAGGGACTTCTCTCTGTCGGGTTCACCAGTTCAGCGACCATGCACCCGGTTACACCACGCATCCTGGAAGCATTCAGCCACGCCTATCCGCTGGCGAAAATCGAAGTCGAGGAACGCGAGACCTACGAGCTCATCCTCAGCCTGCAGAAGCGCAAGCTCGATGCGGCATTCATGCGCTTCGTTCCGCCCGAACTGGCGGGCCTGACCGGAACGGCGCTGCTCGACGAAGACATGCTGCTGGCGATCCCCAACAGCCACCCTCTGGCCCGCAAGCGCACAGCCGTGACCCTGAAGATGCTATCCGGCGAAGGCTTCGTGCTGTATCGCCGCCCCGACGGCTTCGGCATCTTCGACTGGATGACGGCGGCGCTGGCCAAACACGGCTTCGTGCCCCGCATCGCCCGCGAAACCCCGCGCTTGATGGCCGCGGTCAATATCGTCGCGGCCGGCGGCGGCATTTCCTTCATCCCGGCCTCGATGCAGGCCCTGCACCGTGAAGCCATCGTCTACCGGCCGCTGGCGCAAGGCCTCCTGCCCCGGCTGCCGCTCTATCTCGTCTATCGCAGCGACCAGGATCTGACCCTGGTCAAGAACTTCGTCAAAGTGGCGCGGGATGCCCGCCTCACGAAAAGCAATCCCGTGCCCTGAACGACAAAGCGGTTTCACCCGCCCGCCGGCAGCGGCTTCGGCGATGACCTGCCGTCGTCGCGCCGGGTTTCCGGCATCAGGGCATAGACGGATATCAGGCCAACGGCCGCGACCGCCGCCAGCACGAGGAAGGCCATGCTGCTGCCGTGGTGATCGCTGATATAGCCGGCAAGCACCGTACTGATCGACGCACCGATCCCGGTCGCCGTGCCGACCATGCCCTGCGCCAGGCTGAAGCGCCCGCTGCCGAGCGTGGCATCGGCGATCGTCAGCGGCACCATGACGGCGAACACCGCCGCGGTGATGCCGTCGAGCACCTGGATGACGACCAGCACGTAAGGATCGGTGACGGTCGCAAACAGCAGGCCGCGGATCGGCAAGGCGGCGTAGCCGATCAATAACAACGGCCGCCGCCCCCATTGCTGTGCCTTGCGCCCGACCCAGGGCGAGATCGCGGCGACGACGATCTGCGGTACGATGATGCACGCCGCGATCAATATGGTGGCCCAATTGCTTGAGCGCGTGGTGACGACGCCCGCCATGATCGGCAGCATCGCCGCATTGGCAAGCTGGAACAGCAGCACACAGCCGGCGAAGGTCAGCAGCGGCCGGTTGCGCAGGAGGCTCGTCATGCCCGCGGTCGAACGACGAGGCGTCTGGTCCGAACGCGGCATGGCGCCGTGTGTCCGCTCGGGATCGATTTCGCCGGCGCGTATCTGCGCCAGCGCGACCAGGGCTGGAATGACCAATGCGACCGTGACGAGAAACACCGACCGGCTCGACAGGAAGTAGCCGCAAGCGCCCATGACGGCGGCGGCAATGCCGCTGCCGATCGACGCAAAGCGGGCATTGCGTCCGAAGCGCTCGCCAACCGCGGCCTGGCCGACAAGCCCGAGGCTCATGGCCGCGATGGCGGGGCCAAGCACGCAACTGGCCGAGGCGTGCAGAACGGCCGCCATCATGACGACCAGAAAAGTCGGCAAGGCCGCGTAGGCCAATGCGGCAACGCCGATGGCGGCCACCGCCAGCCCGGCCAGGAAGCGCACCGACCGGACCGCGTCGACGAGCGCCCCGCCGGGCATCTGCCCTGCCAGCGCCACCAGGCCGCTCACCGAAAGCACGAGGCCGATTTCGACCTGCGTCCATTTCTGTGTCGTGAGATAGACCGCGACAAACGGCCCGAAGCCGGTCTGGACGTCAGCCAGGAAAAAGACAAACCAGTCGAGGCCACGCAGGCTGCGTCGTGAGGGCGTCGGCCGTTTGTCGGCCGGCTCCGCCGGCTCTTGCGGCGGGCCGCGATTTCGGTCACGGCTGGTCCGATCGACCGCGGTCAACAGCATGTCTCCCGACTATTTCTCTAACGTCATCGGATCGATGAAGCGCAGCGGCACCAGGCTGCCGGCCGCGCCAAGCACCACGATCGGCTTTCCCTCCTTGTACTCCGGCGCCGGCCTCACCTGCTCGCGCGTCAACTCCAGGGTGACCATGTCGCCCTTGTCAGCCATGCGGCCAAAATGCAATGCGTTCCAGTCGACCGCGATCTTGCGGCTGCCGACACCCAGGAATCCGCCGAAGTCGATGATCGCCGCACGCACCTGACCGGTGCGGTCGACGATGACATCGGCGATCCGCCCCATGCTCTCATCAGCGGCAGAACGCACTTCGCGGCCAAGCACGCCACGAGCGGCGCCCGCGTCGATGATGGTCACCGAAGGCAGCGGCTTGGCCTCCTCCGGAGGGCTCTTGTTCGGTGCGGCGGGAGGCTCCGCTTCCTGCCCGGCCTGCGCCAGGATTTGGTGTGCCTGAACAGCCGGTGACGCAACCGACAGGATCAGCACGGCAACGGCCAGGTGACTGCGCATGGACTCTCCCGTCCGTGTTCGAGAAACGCCGCCTTAAGCGGCGTGGGTGGCAAGGCGCTGCATCTCCTGCTGCACCAGTTCGCGATACGGACCGCCGCGCCGCATCAATCTGTCCGGCGGGCCATCCTCGATGATCCGGCCGGCCTGCAGCATGATGACCCGATCGAAATTGCGCAGCGTCGACAGACGATGGGCGATGGCGATGACGGTTCGCCCGCGCATCAGCCGGCCAAGCGCCTCGCGGATCGCCTCCTCTGACTCGCCATCGAGCGAGGCCGTAGCTTCGTCAAGCAGCAGGATCGGCGCATTCTTCAGAAAGGCGCGCGCAATGGCGATGCGCTGGCGTTGCCCGCCCGACAGCATGACGCCGCGATCTCCCACCATGGTGTCGATCCCGTTTGGCAATACGTCGATGAAGTCGCATCGCGCCGCGACCGCCGCCTCCAGCACTTCTTCGTCGGAGGCATCCGGCTGGCCGTAACGGATGTTTTCCATGATCGAGCGGTTGAACAGGGAAATGTCCTGGGGAACAATCGCAATGGCCTGACGCAGGCTGTCCTGCGTAACGAGGGCTATGTTCTGTCCGTCGATGAGAACTCTGCCCTGCTGCACATCGTAGAACCGCTGCAGCAGGCCAAACAGCGTCGATTTTCCACCCCCTGATTGTCCGACCAGCCCGACCCGCTGGCCGGGTTCCAGACAGAGGTTGAAATTCGAGAAGATATGATGGCCATCGAAATAGCTGAACGACACATCTTCGAATTCGATCCGCACCCCCTGCTGCACCAGCGGCGACGCCTCCGGATGATCGCGCAACTCATGCGGCACCAGCAAGGTCTGCAACGCCTCCGAGAGCCGCGCGATATGCTGGGTTATATCGACGAGCGCCACTGCGAGATCCCGTGTCGCGTGAAGAATTGAAAGCCCGAGCGTGCAGACGAGAATGACGTCGCCGGTCGTCGCGGCGCCACGCTGCCAGAGCGCGATCACCCACGCCAGCAGCGCGATGATCAAAACCACGGTGACCATCGCATGGGCCAGCCGCAGCTTCTCAAGATAGCGCAGGCTGCGCTTGCGGGCGCGCAATTCGCGACTGACTGTTGCGTCGAAGCGCCCATGTTCGCGGCCAAGGCCGCAGAAGGCCCGCACAAGCGACATGTTACTGATGACATCGACCATTTCGCCATCGACAGTTGCCGCCTTGTCGGCGAAATCGTGATGAAGATCCCGCCCCGCCGCCGCGAAGCGGAACATCGCCACGACGACGATGCCGGCGATCACGATCAGCGCGAGACTCATGGGAATGCTGACCGTGGCGACGAGCGCGATGGCGGCCGCGGTCGCGATGCAAGGCGGCATGACGTTCCATACAAACATGTTTTCCGCCGTATAGACGGCATTGGACGTCGATGTGATGCGGCTTGTCAGCATGCCCGGCAATCGCTCCGCGAAATAGCTGGGTGCATGGCCTGTCAGATAGCGAAACAGATCGCGACGAACATCGCCTGTGACGCCGACAAGAGTCGAACTCGCGATCCAGGTCGCCACCCGCCACAACAGATTGTCGCCCGCGATCAGCAAAACAAGCAGGCTGAACGTGAGCCAGATATGATTGCTGGATCGCGTCCCGGCAGCGAGACTGTCAACGAGGGATTTGACACCATATTGGGTGCCGACCGAGCAAGCGACCGCAGCGACAACCGCGCCAAAGATCACAGCATGTGACGCTTTCCGCTGCCGCACATAACGCCACACAAAAGCAAAGGGGCGATCCGCGTATTGATAAAGACCGACCATGCGCACCTGTCAGTTGAGGGGTTTGAAAGATATGCCGCGAGGACAAGTCTCAAGCGTGGGCGAGCGTTGCCACGAACCGCGTCAAAAGTTTGATCGCAATCGTCCTGTTTCTAAACTGCAATTCCGGCATGACTGCGCTGCGGTTTTTCAACGGAACCTTTTCGCACCTGAATCGTTTTTTCCGTCGCGCTGAAATTGGCTCGCCGCGAGTTGCGCCGGATGTGTCGGAATAGCAACGCTTTTCTCCACAATGGAAGGAGACCTCCTAATGCGCATCGCGCAAATTGCACCGTTGACCGAAGCTGTTCCACCCAGACTGTATGGCGGCACCGAGCGGGTAGTTCACTGGTTGACGGAGGAACTTGTGGCGCTTGGACACGATGTCACGCTCTTTGCCAGCGGCGATTCGCGCACAACGGCGAAACTTGAGGCGATATGGCCAAGGGCATTGCGTCTTGACGGATCGGTGCGTGATGCCAATGCGTTGCATCTGGTGATGCTGGAACATGTGCGGCAGCGCAGCGATGAATTCGATTTCCTGCACTTCCATCTGGACTACTATCCGTTTTCGCTGTTTTCACGGAATTCATCCAGCTTCGTGACGACCTTGCACGGTCGGCTCGACCTGCCCGAACATCAGCCTGTTTTCAATACCTTCTCCTCCGTTCCCGTGATCTCCATTTCGAATGCGCAACGCCGTCCGGTGCCGCAAGCGAACTGGGTCCGGACGATCTATCACGGGCTTCCTGAAAAACTGCTCACGCCGGAACCTGCGAAGCCGAAATATCTGGCGGTTCTCGGCCGCATCGCGCCCGAGAAGGCCGTTGACCGCGCCATCCGCATCGCCAAGCGATGCGGCATCCCATTGAAGATTGCCGCGAAAGTCGACAAGGTCGATCAGGACTATTACGACGAGGCCATTCGCCCCCTGCTTGATCCGCCCCATATCGACTATATCGGCGAGATCAGCGACGACGAGAAGTCCGAATTCCTCAGCAATGCGCTGGGCCTCCTCGTCACCATCGATTGGCCGGAGCCATTCGGCCTGGTGATGATCGAAGCCATGGCCTGCGGCACGCCGGTCATCGCCTTCAATCGCGGATCGGTGCCCGAAATCGTCGAGGACGGCCGGACCGGCTTCATCGTCGAGGACGAAACAAGCGCCGTCGGGGCAGTCAAGCGGCTGTCCGAACTCGATCGCCGCAAAATCCGGTTGCGCTTCGAGGAACGTTTCACCGCGCGCCGCATGGCGATGGACTATCTCTCCGCCTATCGCAGCCTGATGCAGACCCCGGCGCCGAGGCTGAAGGTCGTCAGGAACGCGGAGTAGACCGGCCAACGGCGCTGAAGGCAATCGCGACAAACGCCGCGAACGTCACGATGGCGATCGCCACATGGCCGTATTCCCATTGCCGGCGCAACGTCTCCCAGCCCGCCGGCTGCATCGTCCAATTGGCCGTCGCGACATTGGCGGGATAGACCCGGATGAAGAAGACGGCCAGTCCAACGCCGATGAGCGCGGCCGAGGCCAGGGCAGAAAAAGCAGCCGTCGGCTCCTGCGTGCGCAACATTAAGAACAACACGAGATCGACAACCACGGCGGCAATGATCACGATACTGGAGAGCGCCCAGCCCGTATAGATGCGCTGCACGGCAAAGTAAGTGTCGCGCTCCATGGAGATCTTGTGGGTGATCTCGAGCAGATGCGCGCCGGTTGGAACCAGGATGAGCGCGCCCAGAACAAGCGCCAATATCTTCAAGCCGTGCATGGCGGTCTCCCGCGGGCCTATCGGTCTGTGGCCGGGAAACAGACCCTCGCCTGATTGGTTCCTCAATGGCCAAGTTAAATCCCGTGATAATCTCGCCATGAAAATCCATTTTGATCGGACGGCCGATCGGGCATTTGATGGAGTTTCCATGCGGTCCCTGCTCCGTGCCGCCTTTGCCGTGGCGATTGCGGCGAATGCCCTCTCTGTCCCGCCAGTCCATGCCCAGCCTCAGGTGACAACCCGGATGACGACACAGACGACGCTTGAATCCCTCTTCACTGGCAAGACAATTGGCGCGGACCGCTTCACGCCCGGATTTCTGGCTCAGGTTCCAGCGACACAGGTGATGCAGATCACCGCCGGCATGACACAAAGCCATGGCGCGCTTGCCGGCATCGACACGACGGAAAATGGTTTCACCTTGCATTTCCAGCATGCCGACGTGCCGGCCCGGATCACCCTTGATGCAGACGGGCGGATCGCCGGCCTGTGGTTCGGTCTGGCGCAGGCGCATGGCGATATCGCCACCCAGGTTGCGGCGATGGAGGCCCTGCCGGGGCGCACCACGCTGCTGGTTTTGACCGATGGCAGGCCGATCGCCGCCCATGAGGAGGCGACACCGCTTGCGGTGGGCTCCGCCGCCAAACTGGCCATTCTCCTCGCGCTCAAGCAAGCCGTCCAGCAAAAGCGTTTCGCCTGGGACAAGGTCGTCCCCCTCGACCCGGCCTGGAAATCATTGCCGAGCGGCCAGTTGCAGGACTGGCCGGACGGCACGCCAATCACCATCGCCACCCTCGCGCACCTGATGATCTCGATCAGCGACAACACGGCCACCGATGCGTTGATCCATCTCGTCGGGCGCGACGCCGTCGAGGCGGTTTCGCCGCGCAATGCGCCGTTTCTCACGACACGCGAACTTTTCACCCTGAAGACGCCGGAGACCGCGTCACTGCGCGCGCAATGGCGGAGCGGCGACACCGCCACGCGTCGCGCGATCCTCAACCGCATCGCCGATGCGCCCCTGCCCTCCCCCGCAGCGCTCAGTCAGGGCATCACGCACGAGGTCGAATGGTTCATGACGGCACAGGAACTTTGCAGCCTGCTCGAAGCCACGGCCGACCTGCCGAGCGTCGGCATCAATCCCGGTCTCGCCGATCGCAAGGATTGGCAGAGCATCGCCTATAAAGGCGGTTCGGAAATTGGCGTACTCAATGTTTCGAGCCGGTTCACAGGCAAGGACGGGCGCGTCCATTGCGTGGTGGCAACCTGGAACGGCGACGGCCCGCTCGACCAGAACAAGCTGTTTACGCCCTATCGCGGTCTTGTCGCGCAGCTTGCCAGGCAGAAAGACTGATCACTTATCTTCGCCGACGATCGCGTAGTATGTTTTTGTTATCAGATCGTCGACCAGCTTCGGTGGCGGTTCGCGGCGCTGCAGATAGCCCCTTACGGCGGCAACCGGAACCTCCGCCAGCACGAATGTGGCGCGCTTGAGTTGGCCCGGACCAGTGCGGCCGAAGGTCTCGCGGGCAAAACGGTTCAGGCAAGCCTCGAACCGGTGTGCCTGATCCTGGACGCCACGCTTGAGAGCTGCGGGCCAATCTCCCTGGGCAAAATCATGGCGGCTATGAAGAAGCAGCAATCGCGCATCGTCCAGGTGCCGCCGTGCCCAGGCAGGCGTATGAAGTGCTGCGGCAAGCCCATCGCCGGCCTCGATGGCAGCCACAAATCCCTGCTGATAAGCAAGCACGGTTGTCAGCCACAGTTCACCGAGCAGCGCATCACGTGACGCAAAGCGATGATAGAATGAACCTTTCGGTGCTCCCAGCCGTTGCGTGATGGAATCGACGGTCACGGCGCCAGGGCCACGTTCGCAGGCCAACGCGCGCGCCGCCTCGATAAAGTCCGCATTGTCGAAAAGTGCCCGTCCCATTTTTGTAGACTATGTAGTCTAGACTTCTTGGTCAAGACGCGATATCTGACGGTCGCCACATTGCCTGATGGAGGTTTTGCCCATGACACGTGCCATGTCACGAGGGGAAAACGCGCGCGACGATGAGGATGTGAGCCGGCTCCTCGCCGCCGCTGCAAAAACGATCGCACATGTCCGTTATTGCTGGCTGGCCACCGGTGCCGCCCGTGCCCGGCCGATGGGACATCTGATTTCCGACCCGGACGGCTGGAATATCCGTTTCGTCACCGATGGCCGCTCGCGCAAAGCGGCCGATATCCGCAGCGCCGGCAGGGTGGGCCTCATATTCCAGCATGATCCAGACGAGGCATATGTCGCACTCACCGGCGCCGCCACGCTGATAGAGGCCCCGCAAGATGTCAACCGGCTGTGGAAGCATGCCTATGACGTGTATTTCCCGACCGAAACAGACCGGGCGAACGCGGCTTTCATTCAGGTTGCCGTCGAGCGGATGGAGCTTTGGGTTCGCGGCGTCACACCGGAACCGTTTGGATTGCAGACGACGGAACTCGTGCGTGACGCCGGCGGCGCCTGGCACTTGAGCGACCGCAATTCGAGAAGTGGAAAATCCAATGCGTATTCTGGTTAGCGGAGCCACCGGCGTCATCGGCCGGCGGGTCGTCCCCCTGCTCCTGATGCAGGGACACACGGTCACCGCGTTGACGCGCCATCCCGCCGCGCATCAGCAACCGGCTGGCGTCGAGCTCGCCAGGGCGGATTTGTTCGATCCGGATGCGCTCAATCGCGCCGCGACCGGCCACGATGCGCTCATCAATCTGGCGACGCACATGCCTTCGTCCAGCGCGAAGATGCTGTTTCGAAGCGCCTGGCGCTCGAACGATCGCATCAGGAGCGAAGGCGTCGCCAACCTGGTCGCGGCAGCGCGCAACGGCGGCGTCACCATCTTCATCCAGGAATCCTTCGCGCCGGCCTACCCCGATCAAGGCGACCGCTGGATCGACGAACAAACGCCCCTGGCGCCTGCCCGCTACAATGCGACTTTGCTCGATGCCGAACGCTCAGTCGAAACATTTTCCGCTGACGATCGTACAGGCGTGATCCTGCGCTTCGCAGCCTTCTATGGTCCCGATGCAATGCAGGTGCATGCCTATATCGACGGCCTTCGCAGGGGCTGGGCGCTGTTGCCCGGCGGCGCGGAGCGGTTCATTTCATCGATCTCCCACGATGATGCCGCGACGGCCGTTGTTGCCGCCTTGAAGGCTCCGGCAGGCGCCTATAATGTGGGAGACGATGAACCCGTCACGCGTGCGGTCTATTTCGGATCGCTGGCCGCGGCGATCGGCGTCGGCCAGCCGCGATTCCTGCCGGGCTGGACCGCACCACTGTTGGGGACGGTCGGACCGACGATGGCGCGCTCGCTCCGCCTCTCCAACCGCAAGCTGAAGGACGCGACGGGCTGGACACCGAAGTTTCCAAGCGTCCGCGAAGGCTGGCCGATGACTCTCGCCAAAATGAAGGATGTTTAGGATGCAGCAGCGTCGGTTTGGAAGCAGCACCCGTGAGGTGTCGATCGTCGGCCAGGGCACCTGGAAAATCGACGAGAGCAAACGCGCCGCCGCGGTCGACGCCCTCCGCCGCGGCATCGACGACGGGATGACCCACATCGACACCGCGGAAATGTATGGCGATGCCGAACTCGTCATTGCCGAGGCGCTGAAAGGCCAGCGCCGCGACGCGCTGTTCCTGGTTTCGAAAGTGCTGCCGCAGAACGCCTCGCGCACAGGCGTCGTCACGGCCTGCGAGCGCTCGCTCAAACGGCTGGGCACCGATTACCTCGATTGCTACCTGCTGCACTGGCCCGGACGCCATCCGCTGGCGGCGACCATCGAGGGCTTCGAGGATCTTGTGCGCGCCGGCAAGATACGCACCTGGGGCGTCAGCAATTTCGATGTCGACGATCTCAATGAAGCGCTGACCATCGCCGGGCCCGGCAGGATCGCCTGCAACCAGGTGCTCTACCATCTGCGCGAGCGCAGCATCGAGCATGCCGTCATGCCCTGGTGCGAGCGCCATGACGTCGCCGTCGTCGCCTACACGCCGTTCGGTCCGGGTGCGTTCCCGTCCGTAAACACGCCGGGCGGGCGACTGCTCGCCGAGATCGCCACGGCACATGATGCAACACCGCGTCAAGTCGTCTTGGCGTGGCTGGCCCGCCGCAGCTTCGTCATCCCCAAGGCGTCCAGCGCGACGCATGCGGCCGAGAATGCGGGCGCCGGCGACCTTGAACTGAGCGCCGATGAGGCAAAACACATCGACGAGGCGTTTCCCAGAGGCGCCAAACCACGCGGCCTGCCGATGCTGTGAAAGATAACGCTCCTAGTGAGGTGTACTCGCAATCAAATCACGCAGCCAGCGATGGCCCGTATCCTCTTCATGCCGCTTGTGCCACCATAACAACACGTGGCTCGGCTCGGCATCGAACGGCAGCTTAACGCTGCACAGCCGGCCATCGCCGCAAAGCGCACGCACGCAGGTTTCCGGAACGGTGGCGATCATCCCGGTGCCCGGCAGAATGGCTGACAGAACCATGGTGTGAGGGATGGACAGCGCCACCTGACGCTCCCTCGCATCGCCTGCCAGCGCCCTGTCGACAGGATTGCCCGTCGCGCCGCGCGGCAGAACCGCGATATGGCGCGCCGCAAGATAGGTTTCGTAAGTGATCGATCGCGTACCGTCGGGCGCGATGTCGATGCCCGGATGACCGCTGTCGAGGATCACCACATAAGGGCTCGTGATCAGTTGTTGCGAGCGGAAACTGTCGCGAAGGGTGATGCGGCCGATCGCCAGATCGGCCGATCCGCTTTCGAGATAGTCTTCGTAATCCTCGCGCCCCAGTTCCAGAACACGCAGGCTGATAGAGGGCGCCGCCGCGGAAATCGTCGTCATGATGTGAGGCAGAAAGGTGATCTCCCCCACATCGACCATGATGAGCGTAAAGGTCCGGTCGGAACCGGCAGGCTCGAATGCCAGGGTCTGGCGCAGCGCGGCGCGAATGGTCGCGAGACTGTGCTGCAGCGGATCGCGCAGGTTCAGCGCAAGCGCCGTCGGCTCCATCCCGTTGCGTGTCCGCACGAACAGCGGATCACCCAGCGCTTCGCGAAACCGGTTGAGCGCGTTGCTGACGGCGGGTTGTGACAGGCCGAGACGATCGGCGGCGATGGAAACGCTTCCGTCCTTCATCAGCGCTTCGAAGATGCGCAGAAGGTTCAGGTCGAATGTATTCGGGTTGATCACCGCAACCACTCCGGCAGAATGCGCGAAACACCACCTTAATTCAGAAAGAGAATAATACCTATCATCAATATTAATTTGAGTGTTGGGGCGAAGGCCTGCAATCTCCTCTTCAGAATAAGACACCCGGAGGGGGGAATGAGCATGACCGTTCCAAATCAGACGGTAACCGCGGACTACGCCGCTCCGGCGATGTCGAAAGCACGGCGCTCGGTCGTCATCGCCAGCCTCGGCAACATCCTCGAATGGTATGATTTCACCGTCTACGGCTTTGTCGTCGCCATTCTCGCCAGGCACTTCTTTCCGGCCCAGAACGAAAGCGTGGCGCTGCTGGCGACGTTCGCGGCGTTCGGCGTCGGCTTCTTCGCCCGTCCTCTGGGCGCGGTCATTTTCGGGCGGCTTGCCGACATCAAGGGCCGCAAATTCGTCCTGCTGTTGGCGATGTTTCTCATGGCCGGCGCATCGGTCCTGATCGGCATCTCGCCGACCTTCCAGAGTATCGGCATTCTGGCGCCGATGATCATCGTGCTCGCCCGGCTGCTGCAGGGCCTGTCCGCGGGCGCGGAATTCGGCGGCGCCGCGGCGTTCCTCATCGAATGGGCGCCTGAGGAACGGCGCGGCTTCTTCTCCAGCTTTCACCAGGTCGGAACCTACGGCGGCCTGCTGCTCGGCTCCGCCGTCGTTGCAATCCTCTCGACGGTGCTGACGCCGGAACAGATGGATGCCTGGGGCTGGCGTCTGCCCTTCCTTGCCGGCGGCCTGCTCGCCGTCGTCGCGCTCTACATGCGGCGCAATGTGGAGGAGACGCCGAAATTCCAGCAACCACCTGCTGAACAGGCGCAGGATGCCGATATGGCGCAGCCGTCAACGCTCATGTCGGTGTTTCAATCGGTCGGCATCGTCACCTTGTGGACCGTCACCGCCTTCGCGGCGATGGTCTATATGAACACCTATACGCAGCGCTACGGCGGCCTGACCGCCAAGGAAGCGCTGTGGTCCACAGCCATTGCGACCATGCTCGCCGTGCTGCTCATCCCCGTGGCCGGCGCCATCTCGGACAGGGTCGGCCGCCGCGTCATGATGGGGCTCAGCACCATCGGCTTCATCGTGCTGCCCATTCCGCTCTATGGCATCATCGTCGGCAAGCCCGGCTTCGGCATCATCCTGCTCATCCAGATGGTTCTCTCAGTGCTGACGGCGATGATCGCCGGCGTCGGCCCCGCCGCCATCTCCGAACTGTTTCCAACCCACCGGCGCGCCACCTTGGTCGGCATCTCCTCGGCCATTGCGGTGACGGTGTTTGGCGGTTTCGCGCCATTCATCTCAACCATCCTCATCGACAAGACCGGGTCGCCCGTGGCCCCGGCCTACTATGTCGTCGCCGCCGCGCTCTTTACCGGCGTGACATTGCTGACCATCCACGAGACGGCGCACAAGCGCCTGCGCTAGAATACGTTCAGGAGGCCATCATGACCAAAGTCGCCATTGTCACCGGCGGAGCCGGCTCCATCGGCTGGGCTACATGCACCTGCCTGCTGGCGCAGGGTTGGACGGTGGTTGCCGCCGACCTTGCAGCGCCCGCCAGCATGCCGAAAAACCTGCACTTCGCAAAGCTCGATGTCACCTCGCCTGCGAGCATCAATGCCGTTTTCGATCTCGCCGCCTCGCTCGGCCAGGTGCGGGCGCTCGTCAATGCGCATGGCATCCTGCTGGAGACGACAGTCGGGAATTATGACGAGGAGCGCTTCCAGACCGTGCTCGACATCAACCTCAAAGGCGTCGCCAGGCTGTGCGATGCGGCGGTCTCGCGCATCGCCGATCATGGCGCCATCGTCACGCTCAGCAGCGTCACCGCCATGATGGGCCGCGCCAAAGGATCGTCGGCCTATGTGGCAACCAAAGCCGGCGTCGAGGCGCTGACGCGCAACTTCGCGGTGGCGCTCGCCTCGCGCGAGGTGCGCGTAAATTGCGTCGCGCCCGGTTTTGTCTCGCAGCCGATGGCCGGTGAAGGTTCCATGCTGCGCGCCCGCCAGGGCGGCAATGAAGCGGTTCAAGGTTTCACGCCATTCGGACGGCTGGTCACGCCGCAGGAAGTCGCCGAGGCGATCTGTTTCCTGTGTTCGGACCAAGCCTCCGGCATCTCCGGCGTCGTTCTGCCGGTCGATGGCGGGCAATTGGCGTTCTAGGCGCCTCACTCAGGCGGCATTCTGTCGAATTTCGGCAATGCCGGATCGAGGCGATCCCACGCGTAACCGCTCACGCCATAGGTCGTGAACTGCGGCTTGTAGTGGCTGGGATCATCCAGGCTCGCGGCGTGTACGATGAACAGCTCCGGCATGGCATTGAATGTCAGATAGACCGGCGATCCGCAGGTCGGGCAGAAAGCGCGCGTCTTCACATTGCCACTGTCGCCGACCATATCCCAATGTTGGGCTTCACCGCTGAGCTTCACATGGTCCCTGCTTGGAAAGGCCACGTAGGAACTATGCCCGGTGCCGCTTTTGTGCTGACAATCACGGCACTGGCAGTCGCTCATCAGCACCGGCTCGCTCGAAATTTCGTAACGGATCGCGCCACAGGCGCATCCACCGGCATAGGCTCTACTCACGATTGCACCTCCTTGTTGTATGGATCGCGGTTGAAGATAAGCTTCAGCCACGGCGCCGCGTGAAAGGCGCTCATCAGCACATACATCGGCGTCATGCCAATCAGCCAGTTGCCGCTCAGCCAATGGTCGCTGGTCATGCACAGCATCTCTGGCGCGCTGCCGCCAAGATTTGTCAGCAGCGCCATCGTCGCGAAGGTCGGCGCCGCAGCAAGCGACAGCCAGTCAGTCTCCCGCATGTCTGTCTCCTAGTCTTTGTTTCTGCGGAACGCGGCCTCGCCGGCATCCGACACCTCGACCCATTTTTGATCGGGCGCCGCGTCAACGACGTAGTTGTCGTGCCAGTTCCACCACTTGTAGGGCGCAGATTGCGGATAGCCCTTAGGTGAATCCTCCCATATCTCCTGGCGGCCGAGCGGTGTGGCGTCGAGATAGCTCCAGGTCGTTCCCATCGCCTCGTCACCGCGGCCGTTGATGAAGTAGGTGCGAAACAGGCGGTCGCCGTCGCGGAAGAACACGTTATGGCCATGCCATTCATCGACGCCGAAGTCCGCATCGAAACTGTCGGTGATCGTGTACCAGGGCATCTCCCAGCCCATGCGCGCCTTCAGCCGCGCGATATCGGCCTGCGGCGCGCGCGAGGCATAGGCGAGCGTGGTATCACGCGCATTCAGGTGGGCGAGATGAGCGACCTGGTCGGCGCCCAGCGAACAACCGCGGCAGGCATGATCGGGCCAGCCGAAGACGCCGGGCTCGAAGAAGGCGCGGTAAACAACCAGTTGACGACGGCCTTCGAACAGATCGAGCAGACTGGCCTTTCCGCGAGGTCCTTCAAACACATAGGCCTTCTCCACCGCCATCCACGGCATGCGGCGGCGCTCGGCCGCCAGCACGTCGCGCACCTTGGAGAAGGCCTTCTCCTTGCCGAGCATCTCTGCATGCGCGGTCTCCCATTCCTGCGCCGAAACGATCGGCGGTTTGTTCGCGGCGAGCGTCGTGTTCTGCGTCATTGCTCTTGTCCCATGTTTTCGGTTTGGTACGTGACGGGATAGACGTAGCGCTGGAAATCGAAGGGGTGGGAGTGACAAGTGTGACGGGATTCCAGCCGGAGTCGTCATGGACTCGCTGATCACCGCCGCGGCACGGGCGCTTGCGGCGGGTGACCTGCTTGGCGCGCTGAAACGCGTCGCCCTGCGCGAGGACGCACCGGCGCTGGCTTTGCGCGGCATCGCGATGGCGCAGCTCGGCGATCTCGTTCGCGCCAAGAGCCTGTTGCAACGCGCGGCCCGCGCCTTCGGGCCCAGGGAGGCCGTGGCGCGGGCGCGCTGCATCGTTGCCGAAGCGGAGATCGCACTGGTCTCACGCGATCTCGGCTGGCCGGAAAAGACGCTCGCGGCAGCCCGCGCGATCCTGGAAGCGCGCGGCGACCGTATCAATGCCGCCCATGCGCGCCATCTCGAAGTCCGCCGCCTGCTGCTGATCGGCCGTCTCGACGAGGCCGAACAAACGCTCGCGGGGCTCGACCCTGCGCCGCTGCCGCCTGCCTCGCGCGTCGCGCATGACCTGATCGTCGCCGGCATCGCCATCCGCCGCCTGCAGACGAAAGTGGCGCGCGCCGCGCTCACCCGCGCCAGGCAAGCCGCGCACGAAACACGCATGCCCGCACTGATGGCGGAGGTGGACAGCGCCGCGCTCATGATCGATACGCCGGCGGCGCGGCTGATCGCGCGCGGCGAAGCGCGCCTGCTGCTGCTTGAAGAGGTTGAAGCGCTGTTGACATCCGGCGCGCTCATCATCGACGCCTGCCGCAATGTAGTGCGCGACACGGGCACGGTGGTCTCGCTCGCAACGCGTCCTGTCCTGTTCGCACTGGCCCGCGCTGTGGCCGAAGCCTGGCCCGCCGATGTCTCGCGAAACAAGCTCGTCGCCATCGCCTTTCGCGGCAAGCACGCCGACGAGTCCCATCGCGCAAGACTGCGCGTGGAGATCGGGCGGCTTCGCGTCGAGCTTAAAGAGTTGGCGGACATCAAGGCGACACCGCAAGGCTTTGCGCTGATCCCGCACAGCAGCCGCGAGGTCGTGGTGCTGACGCCGCCGGTCGAGGAACAACACGGCCAGGTGCTCGCTTTCCTCAGCGACGGCGAGGCGTGGTCGAGTTCGGCCCTGGCGATTGCGCTTGGCGCCAGCCCGCGCACGGTGCAGCGAGCACTCGACGCACTTGCAGCGGCCAGCAAGGTGCAATCCTTCGGCCGCGGGCCGGCGCGCCGCTGGACGACACCATCCATACCCGGCTTCCCGACAATCTTGTTACTCCCGGGTCCGCTGCCGAGCGACTAGGCTGCATGCAGTCAACTGAGCAACGAGGTGCAATCATGAAACAAGCCGCAGCCGAGATCATCCGCGAATACGGCCCCTTCCCAGGCGTCGACCAGGTGCATGGCCTGACGTTCGATGGAACGAATGTCTGGTTTGCCACCGGCGACAAGATCAATGCGCTCGATCCCGAAAGCGGCAAGGTGCTGCGCTCGATCGATGTCGCGGCCCATGCGGGAACGGCCTTCGACGGCCAGCACCTGTTTCAGATCGCCGAGGATCGCATCCAGAAACTGGACCCGAAGACCGGCAAGGTGCTGGCGACAATCCCGGCGCCCGGCGGCGGTGGCGACTCCGGCCTCGCCTGGGCCGAAGGCACGCTCTGGGTCGGGCAATATCGCGGCAAGACCATCCATCAGATCGACCCTGAAACAGGCGCCATCCTTCGCACCATCGAATCCAAGCGCTCCGTCACCGGCGTCACCTGGGTCGACGGCGAACTCTGGCATGGCACCTGGGACGGCGATGAGAGCGACATCCGGCACATCGATCCTCGGACAGGCGAAGTCCTCGAGCGACTGGAGATGCCCGCCGGCATGGGCGTGTCGGGGCTCGAGTCGGACGGTGGCGACCAGTTGTTCTGCGGTGGCGGCAAGAACGGCAAGGTACTGGCCGTGCGCCGGCCGAGGCGCAAATGATCTATCCGCAATCCCGCTGCGGATTGAAGCGCTCGAGCCGGCGGCGCAGCGCCTCCTGCGTCTGCGCGTCCGACTGACTCGAGCCGCGCGGGCTGCTGAAACCCTCGATCGGCTTGCCGAGCCGCGCCATGGTCATTTGCCAATTGCGCTGATCGAGTTGCCGCTGTGGCATATTCCCGTTACGGACCAGTTGCTCGATAACCGGCAGCGCCGATTGCGCGTCAGGACCTATGAGGCAAAGCCCGTGACGCGCCGCCTGTGCCGCTTCCAAATCGCGCGAGCGGCGGCCGTTCTTAGCAATCGGTTGCTGCCAGCCCTCGGCCAGGATGCGTGTCAGAAGCGGCACGGCTTCCGCGCCACGATCCGCCTGCCGCATGATCAGGCCCGTCGCCCAGTTGCGGCGCCCGGGATCGTCGAGCAGCCGCGTCTCGTCGTCGATCGGCATCGCGAAAGCGCCGGCCGGAAGGCTGTTCAGGGCCATACCAAGCGCATAGGCATTGCTCGCCAGATCCTCCGGATAGCGCGCTGCAAGGATACGCCGCGCGATCGGCCCGCGCAGCCGCACGGCGTCGGGCCCCATTCTGCGGATGACATCCCACATACCCTGAAAGCCCTTCGTGCGCGGATCGGCGATGATGGCCTCGACCAGTTCGGCGTCACCTGGCTGCAGGCCGTTCTTGCCGATATCGCCGAGAACGCGATCGCTCAGCGCAAAGGCCGGATCGCTGGCGCTGCGCTGCGCATCGCCCAGGGTCTCTGCAAGCTGGCGCCGCGCCGCAGCGGCGACGAAGCGCGGATCGCTCGTGAATCGCAACGGTGATACGCGGCTGAGCGCCGGGCCTTCGCATCGGTGCGATGATCACACCATCGATACCCGGCGAGAACAGGACAGCGGCGCACAAGACATCGCAGGTCACCGGCCGCTCGCTCCAATCGATGCGACGCTTTTCTGCTGTGAATGCGGCCAACTGCTTCTGCCAGTCGGGGTCATCCATCTGCGCGACCGTCCAGGCCGTCCGCTCAAGCCGGATGACGCCGCTCAGCGGGATCGGCCCCGCCGCATCGCGATCCTCGAGGCGCAGCGCGTCAATCTGCGACTGCCGGACCGTATTGGCGAACCGTGGGACCGCGATCACCGCCGCCACGGTGGCGACGAGTGCAACCGCCGTTGCCAGCCAGGTATGCGCGACAGCGCGCACCGGCCACCAGACCACTGCGAAGATCGCGCCCCACAGAAACGCCGTCGGCATCAACGCGAGATAGATGCCGGGAATGATCAGGAAAAAGCCCAGGACCACCAGGCCCGGCACGAACACCGCGAGCGCGGCGGAAGCGCCGGTAATGAGCAGGTATCGGAATACGTATTTCGCCATTCCAGACTTTTAGCAGCCGGAATTTACGATGCTGCTAATGCCGTATCATGAAGACGCGAAGCGCATTTACGCCTCATAAACCAGTTAGCTTGTTCAGACAGCCGCTGCGAGAGGAAACATCATGAATGAGACTGCCGCGGAAGCAATCATCCTCGCCATCAATGCGCTGGGAGCCGGCATTCTGCTTTTCATCGCTGGCGTCGTCCAAAAGCTGATGAACGAGATGGATGAGTCCGATTTCAAACAGTTCCTGAACGCTTTGGACAGGACCGCGATGACCAGCCCACTCGTCGTCACGGTCGCGACCCTGCCGCTTATCGCCGCCGTCATCTATTTCGTCGCCTTCGGCTTTCATCATTGGTGGTTCACAGCGGGGTTCGTCGTCTGGCTGGCGGGCTCAACGATCACGAAAATCACCAACATGCCTGTCTACAAATGGGTCGGCGATCCAAGAAACATCGACCCAGAGGAATTGCAGCGCCAGCGTCGCAAATTGCGGCTTGGAAACGACCTGCGCGCCTGGCTTACCCTCTTCTCTGTCGTCCTCATGGCCTGTCAGTTCGGGCCTCGCGAGGTGGCGGGCACGGTCGTCCTGAGCGTAGCGGTGTCCGTCCCGCTGATCTGGCTGGCGCGCAAATACATCCCGAACTAGGCTTACAACGCATTGAGTGCCACACAGCGGCATCAAGCGCTTTTGCGGCCCATTTGTTGCCTTTGGACATGCCAGAAGGCATACTGTCAGCATGACGAAGACGGATAGCCATGACGCCTATATAGCCGCCGCACCGGAGCAGTTTCACGCTATGTTGGCTCAACTGCGCGCACAGCTATCGCGGGCACTACCAGACGCTGAAGAAGTCATGAAGTACGATATGCCCGGATTTCAGATCGAAGGAACGATCATCGCGGGCTATGCTGCCTTCAGCAAACAATGTGGTCTATATGTTGACCCGGGTGCAATTGTTGCCCATGCCGGCGAGATCGCTTCCTTGAAACTCAAGGCAACCAAGACTGGAGTTACGTTCTCGGTGAGCAAGCCCATCACTGATGAACTGGTTGAGAAATTGGCGATGAGTTCGCGCAGCAAAAAGGAATTTTAGCGACAGCCTTCGGTAACCCGAAACTCGGTTTGTAAACCGTAAAATGCGCGATGCTCTGGATCCCGCCGATATGCTAGCCTGACGTGAAACACAAGGGCCCCATCATGAGTTGGCAGACACATGAGGTCGAAAACCAGGTTCCCGACCTCGCGGATTACAATCTGTTCGCCACCGACCCCGCACTCCGCGACGCCATCAGCCGCGCCGGCGCCGATTGGGCCGTCCCGCACCTGCAGGACTATGGCGCGCGCATCGGCAGCGAGGCGAGCTATCGCCTCGCCGAGGCCGCCAACCGGCATTCTCCTGAGCTGCACACATTCGATCCTCGCGGCCATCGCATCGACACGGTGGAATTTCATCCGGCCTGGCATGCGCTGCTCGGCATGTATCGCGAACAGGGCTTCGTCTCGCAGCCTTTCCGTGAGCAGCGGCCCGGTCGCTGGTCGGCGTGGGCCGCTGGCTTCTACCTGCACGCCCAGGTCGAGCTCGGCACACTCTGCCCGGCAACGATGACGCAGGCGAGCATTCCCGTCCTGCAGAAGGAGCCGGCGCTATGGGCGCGCCTGGGCGACAAGCTCTACGGCGACAGCTATGACGCCTCAGACGCGCCGATCGACCGCAAGGCCTCGATCTTCATCGGCATGGGCATGACCGAGAAACAGGGCGGCTCCGACGTGCGCGCTAACCGCACCACGGCCACGCCTGTCGGCACGGGAGGACGCGGCCGTGAATATCTTTTGCGCGGCCACAAATGGTTCTACTCGGCCCCGATGTCGGACGCCCATCTCGTCGTCGCGCGCGCCAGCGACACCGAGAGCCTTGCCTGTTTTCTCGTGCCGCGCTTTCGCGACGATGGCACGCGCAACGCCATCCTCATCCAGCGGCTCAAGGACAAGGTCGGCAATCGCAGCAATTCCAGCGCCGAAGTGGAGTTCCAGGATGCGACCGGCATCCTGCTCGGCGAGGAAGGCCGCGGCATCCCCACCATCATCGAAATGGCGACCTATACGCGCCTCAACTGCGTCATCGGCAGCGCCGCCATCATGCGGCAGGCGGCAGTACAGGCACGCCACTACGCGGGCGGACGCTCGGCCTTCGGCCGCAAGCTCGTCGAGCAGCCGCTGATGCGCGCGGTGCTGGCCGATCTCGCCCTGGAGAGCGAGGCGGCGCTGGCTTTGAGCATGCGTCTCGCGCAGGCTTTCGAACAGAGCGACGACAACATACTCGACATCGCCTGGAAGCGGATCGTCACGCCGGCGGCGAAGTTCTGGGTGTGCAAGCGCGCCATCGAACTCACCGGCGAAGCGATGGAGGTGTTCGGCGGCAACGGCTATGTCGAGGAAAGCATCATGGCCCGCCTCTTCCGCGAGGCGCCGGTCAATTCGATCTGGGAGGGATCCGGCAACGTCATGTGCCTCGACGTGCTGCGGGCGCTCGCGCGCGAGCCCGACCATGCAAAGACATTGCTGACCCATCTCGCCGATCTCTCCAACGGCCATGCGCTGCTCATCCGCGAACTCGCCGACCTCGCCGGGCGGCTTGCCGGCGGCGCCAACCTCGAGGCCGGCGGCCGCATCATCGCCCAGCAACTCGTCCTCCTCTGCCAGGGCGCCCTCCTCAACGCCCACGCCCCCGGCCCGATTGCCGACGCCTTCATCGCCACGAGGCTGGGCGCTCCCCGCTCGGGCCGCGTGTTCGGCGCGATCGAGACGGCGGACATGGATGTCGAGGCTGTCCTGGGACGGACGTTCGAGGGATGAGTGTTATGCGTCGCCAACGGGGACTGGCGATCACTGCAACGCACGACTGATCCGCTCGAAGGCTTGATCGAGGGTCTGATTGCGGTTCATGGCCGAGAAGACGGCCACACCTATGAATGCGGCCGCGATCAGGTATTTGAGGGCGAACCCGCCTCGGGACCGCCGCCTCGATGCCTTGGCGTTCATGCGCCTGAGCGTCGCGTTTTCAGCCCGGAGGCCTTCCACCTCCTGCTTGAGGCGTGCGATCTGCGCCGCTGCGGATTCATCAGACAAAAGACAGCCCTTTTTGCCCCAGAAATGATATCCGCAATCTTGCCTGCTTCGCTTCACAATTACAAACTCGCGGCAACATGAGGCTTTAAGACTTTTCATGCCCCTACGCCAGATCGTCCGTTATCCCGACCCGCGCCTCTCCCAGCCAGCCGCGCCCGTAACTGTCTTCGACGCCGATCTGCGTCAACTGGCGGACGATCTGTATGAGACCATGCATGCCGCCCCGGGCATCGGGATCACCGCGCCGCACATCGGCATCCCCCTGCGTCTGGTAGTGCTGGATCTCGATCCCGCCGAGGGAGCGCGCGTCTATGTCAATCCGCACATCACGTGGATATCGCCGCAGACGATCGTGCACGTCGAGGGCAGCGTCTCGATGCCCGGTGTCACCGACGAGGTTCAGCGACATGCGCATGTCCGGATCGCGTATCAGGATCTAGACGGCAATCCGCAGATCGAAGAATCCGATGGTCTTCGGGCCGTGTGTCATCAGCACGAGATCGACCAGTTGAATGGCCTGTTCTGGATTCAGCGGCTCTCCCGCCTCAAGCGCGAGCGCCTGATCAAGCGCTTCCAGAAAATGTCACGTGGCTCCTGATGCAAAGCGCCCTCATCCGACCCTCGCGATGCGAGGGCCACCTTCTCCCGTAAACGGGAGAAGGATTCACGCGCCCCCTTCGCCCGCTCTGCGGGAGAAGGTGGCCCTTTCGCAGCAAGGGTCGGATGAGGGTGTCTTGCATCAAGTCACTTGTCATCGGTATTGTGCCGCTCCTGCATCGAAGGCAAAACAATGACACTCCGTTCCATCAAGACCGTCGCCGTATTTTGCGGATCGAACTTCGGCGCATCGGACGCGTTCGCCGAGGGAGCCCGGGCGCTTGGCGGCGCGCTTGGACAAGCCGGAATAACCGTGGTCTATGGCGGAACGACAAAAGGCCTCATGGGCGTTGTCGCCGATGCGGCCCTCGCCGCCGGTGGCCATGTCCACGGCGTGATCACGCAAAGCCTGCACCAGCGCGGGCACTCACACGCAGGGCTGACCCATCACGAGATCACGCCCACCCTGCGCGGACGCAAGCAGCGCATGGTCGAGATCGCCGATGCCTTCATCGCCTTGCCCGGCGGCATCGGGACGATCGAGGAGCTCATGGAGGTCTGGACCATGAACCAGCTTTCGGAGATCGACAAACCTGTCGGCCTGCTCAACACCGCCGGTTTCTTCACAGCGTTTCTGAGCTTCATCGACCATATGGTCGAGACGAAATTCCTGCCGCCCGCGCACCGGCATTCCATTTCGGTGGATGCCGACGCAACCGCGCTGATCGACAAGCTGCGCAACTATGCGCGGATCGACGTCCCCAAATGGCTGTAAGCCAGACCGCTTAGTGGCCGTGTCCGGCGGTCGGACCGCCCTCCGGCTTCCTGACGAAGAAAGCCGTGACCAAAGCGCCGAGCGCAATGATGGCGCTGCCGATACGCAGATCGAGCAGCGCCCGGTTCTCCTTCTGCAACGTCACCTGGCGGAGCAGGAAGAACACGATGACGACCGCGCCGACGATGAACGGTATCCACGGCGACACGACGGTCGGATGCAGAGCGGACGCGCCGAACTCGCTGAGGCCATAGACGAATCCACCAAAGCCGATGGCGGAAAGAACCACGGAGAGGCCATCGATCGGTGCATCGCTGGGCGTCGTCACGTTGACGATGCGTTTCGCGCCCAGCGCCAGAGCGGCGAGCGCGATCGGCAGCACCAGCAGGAACATCCAGCGCCAGTCGAGCACGGACAGGATCAGCCCCGACAGGGTCGGCCCGATGGCCGGCGCCACGGAGATGACGATCGAGATATTGCCCATGGTCTTGCCGCGCGATTCTGGCGGCACCAGATGCATCACCGTGGTCATCAGCAACGGCATCATGATCGCGGTGCCCGACGCCTGGACGATGCGCCCGATCACCAGCACGGCAAAACCGGGCGCCAGCGCCGAAATGAGCGTGCCGGCGCTGAACAGCGACATGGCGAGGATGAACATCGGGCGGGTGTTGAACCGCTGCAGCAGCAGCCCGGTCACCGGAATGACGACGGCCATGGTCAGCATGAACGCGGTCGACAGCCATTGCGCCGTGCTGGCGGTGATGTCGAGGCTGGCCATCAGGTGCGGCAGCGCTACCATCATGACCGTCTCGTTCAGGATCACGACAAAAGCCGAGACCAGCAGGAGCCCGATCACCAGCTTGTTGCGAGCGGTATTGTCCTGGGACGGGGCTGCGTCCACCGACTGATCGGCGATAGCGACGTTGTCTTCAGTCATGCTGCTTTCCTTGAGCCGCGGTTAGAGTGCCATTCCAAGGACGAATATTAATGAACTGCCATTAATATCAGTTCGTTAGACTATAGCTTGTGCATAAAATGTGCACTCACCTATCCAGGTCTTCACCGCGTAAAATCGCTTCAACCCAATCCACAGGTATTTCAAACGTGCGCGAAATCTCGGCGGGCGTAAGCCTGTCCTGCACCGCGCGTATCGTGTCGCGGAATGGTTTGGGCATGTCTGCGATGGTGTCGTAGGGCTTGAACGGCGGCAGCTCACGCTTGCGCTCTTGTGATGAGCGCGGCTCTTCACCGTCTTCCCAGATGATCACATAGCCAGCCATGCCGGGCTTATATAGGCGCGGCCGGCAGGAGTCGAACCTGCACGGTGGCTGCGTCAGTCCCTGGGCGCGGGCAACCCCGCCGCTTCTGCCTCGCGGTTGCGCCTCTCGCGGCTGCCGGGCTGCTTGACCCATTCCAGGGTGCGCCGGCGCTCCTTGGCGGTGTAGCTGCTCTGCACGCGCTCCAGGGCGGCTGTAACGCTCGCAGGAGCCTGCTGGAGGGTTCTGGGCGACAGCCGGCGGGCTTTCTTGAAGCCGGGGCGTGTCTCGGTCTCTGGAGCGCCTGTGATGGCCTCCAGAAGCTCGCTCATCGAACAGGCGGCCAGGAAGTCGCGGTTCACCTTGTAGGCGTGCGCCTGCACCTTCATGTGGCGTTTGTGCCGGAAGCCGTGGCGACGCCACACGTCGTTCTCATCCACGCCGGCCTCGAGATCTGCAAGAGCGGCGCGGTCGCGGTCGAGGGAGCCTGCACGGGTGCCCTTGCAACACTTGCTCGTCCGCATTTTCAGGCCGGTGCTCTGTGCCAGCCAGCGCGCCATAGCCAGGCGCTGCTCCGGCGGCAGAGCGTATAGATCGTAGAAATTCATTTAGTGGTCCTCGGTGGGGGAGGATCGTATGTATTTTATGGTTTTGTGGGCCACAATACTGGTTACTTGAATGTATTAGGAAAGTAACTCAGGTTTTTTACCCTTGTATATTTTTGGGGCCCCTAAACAAAGGGCCACCCCATCCCCCGGTCCCCCTGTCCAGTTACCCCGCCGGGTAGGCCCCTCCCCACACCTATACTGTAGGATGCTTAAACATCTGAACCGCTTCACCGTCGGATGCCACAATAACGGTGCTCATGATCCCTCATGTGGACAAGCTGTACGCGCACGCCCTTGCGGCCTGCGAGGTGGTCCCCTCATGATGTGTGGTCTGGGGCTGACCGGAGCTAAGGCCATTACTCGTAAGGGTAATGGAAAGGGCGACCAATCCGGGGCGATACACAAGCCAATATGGCGAACGGGAATAAGCCACGCGACAAGCCTATGCGACAGTGTTCAGGCGCAAGCTGCGAACGATCAGCGCAAAGGTAGTGAGGTGGATAAGACCGGGAACTGATTTAGGCGCGAACAAGAGCGGTCTCGAAAAGATCGTTGCTTGTGTGGGGCAAGCCGCCTGAGCTTGACTACGGTCTCACCGAGCCCATTCCAAGATTGATCCGTTTCGTCGATGAGCTGCCGCGCGGTGTCGCCGCCCAGCTCGACAAGGATCACAACCTCCTCCTCGTTTCGCGAGCTGTCTATGACACGCTCGGGCCGCAGTCCCAGGGACGCGTGCTCAAAGCCCGGAATTCCGTCGTGATGACCAAGGATGTCGATTACGCGGAATAGCAGCCCACCAGCTGCTTTCTCTCAACCCATGATACCCACGGAGATAACCTATGCATTTCAATGATCTGAAGCGCCGCATCCCGGCGCTGCTGGATAGCGGTGTGTCCATCGAGCTCGTGTCGGCGCCCGGCCGCGGCAAGTCGGAGTTCGTGCGCGACACGATCGCCGCGCTGTCGAAGCGCGATGGCAAGCAGTGGGGTTTCGCCACCTGCTTCCTGGCGACCATGACCCCGTCGGATCTGATGGGCTACATGGTGCCGGGCATGCGCGATGGCGTGAAGGTGTCGGAATTCACCATGCCGCCGTGGATGCTTACCGTCGACGGTAAGCGCGTCGACCAGTTCGAGCGCGGGATCTTGTTCCTGGACGAGTTCGGTCAGGGCGAAGCCGACGTCAAGCGCGCCAGCGCGGAGCTGCTGTTGAACCGCCAGCTCGGCCCGTGGAAGCTGCCGGACGGCTGGTCTGTCATCGCGGCGACCAACCGCGCGAAGGACCGCTCGGGCGTCACCAAATCGTTTGATTTTGTGATCAACCGCCGCGCCGAGATCAACATCACGGACGACCTGCAGAGCTGGGAGGACTGGGCATTCTCGCACGGTGTCGACCCCACGGTCATCACGTTTGCCAATCAGAACCCGCAGATCGTGTTCTCGGATGGCGTGCCGGACAAGCAGGGGCCGTGGTGCACGCCGCGCTCTCTCGTCATGGCTGACCAGACCGAGGAGAACGTCGGTATCGATGACGATCTTCATCTGTTCGCCGGCGTCATCGGACCACGTCGACATCATATTGATGTCGGACTGGACCTCCATGACATCGTCAAGGATGGTGTTGAAATACTTACCCTTGTCGATAAGCAGGTCGATGACGGTGCCAGTCGGGCGCTGCAGAGCGAGGGCGCCATCGGCCTTGTAATCACTGATCGTGATCGTCGGCTTCGTGCGGATCTTGACCTTGTCGCCCTGGTTCTTGATCTCACCTTCGTAGTCGGTGTTTGAGATCGCGCCCAGAACGGTGCTGGCGTAGAACTTCTCGATGAGCTTGCCCGACCAGATCTCCGGAATAAACGTACCGGAATAGGCAGGCGACGGCGTAGAGGCACCAGTGGGGAAGATTGCCGGGGTGGTTCCACCCGTTGCAACAGGAAATGACATACTACCAAGGCTCCATCAGGAACGATTACCTGACGCGCCCCTCTCGCTGTGCTTCGAAGATCATGGCTTCGAGTTGGTCTTTCTGCTGATCGCGACCGCGGTACTTGCCGGCGGTGAGATCTGCGTAGAACCGAGCTACTTGGGCGCGAGTGATGATGGGCTTCTCTGCGGGGACCTGGGGGGTCGCAGCAGCCTTGGCTCTGCCGGGTGCGGCGAGGCTTTCGAGCGGGAGCCTATCGGACGTTGCCGGGTCGGCTGGCGGCTCTTGCCTTGCGGGACTCAGGGCAGCCTCTTGAGCGAGGAAGCCGTTGAAGAAGTTCAGCACTCGAGGAGTATGGTTCTGCTCGTATGCTGCCTTCAGCAATTCCTGGCGTATAGCACCAGAGTAAGGATCTGGCAAGTCTAGCCAGTCAAGAAATTCAGGATCTTTATTTACTTCACGCCAATTCGGAAGTCTTTCGTCGAGCGTCTGAAGCATCTTCTCACGCTTCGACAAGACAACTTGCTGGCCGACGCCGTTGAGTTTCGCTTCAAGGCTTTTGATCTGCGATTCATATCGGTTGATTACAGGCGCGATCTCTTTCTTCACGCGGCGCCCGACAGCGCTCATGAACTCTTGACCGTACTCGCTTTCGTCGGCGACGCCGGCACCATCATCGACGTCGAAAGAAAAATCGTCGCTCGGCGTAGGTGCCGGCGCCGTCATCATCTGTTCGCGCAAAACGTTGAGCTCGCCAAGCACGTTGTCGAGTTGATTGCGCAGCGTGGAGATTTCAGTCGTGGCGCGGTCATGCCGGCCCTTCATCGACTTATATTTGCGCTCCCAGGACTGATCATTCTGCGTGGTGTCATCCAGCTGCGGTTCGGGAGCCAGCGGTTCGTTCGGAGGATCTTCCATCACAATGGGTGCCGGCTGCTCTTCCCCCTCTGCGGCAGGTGGATCTATAGTGGTGGTCTCTGACGCATAGATGCTTTTATGCAACTCATCAGCTCGCGCCGACGCTGCCGCTACAGCCGGGGGAATTTTGATATTGGCTTCAGTATTCAACATTACCTCCTAAGTAAATAATGAGTAGGGCAGTGGATGGGGATTGCAATTAATAGCCCCGTCGTCTACATGTTGCGGGTTACGACAGTTTTGTGTCTACGCCGTCAACCGGGGGGGATGACGAACATGGGGACAGTTGGGGACGCTGTTGCGTCTGCCTTGGCTATAATAATTCCTGCCTTCATCAGCATTGTGTGCGCAGTCCTTGCCTGCACCAAGATCTTGAGGTTTCCGCCTCGGGAGCGATTAGTTTTTGCCGCCGTGGCCGGGTTGATGGCTGTTCTTGTCGTCTTTCAACTCGCAAGCTGAAGGCGGCCTGGACATGCTCATTTTGCGCTGCCTCGCGCGCCTTCTGCTGCTGGACAGATGGTCCATTTACCGTGCCGGACCCCACCCGGTGTTTCGCCGGCTCAATTTGCTCTCGTGGACATGGGAGTATCGAGGGATGACCGACGAAGAGCGGAAAGACGACCAAGAAATGTGGGAAACCCGATGAATCAGCCATGGATCAACTCAGGCGCATCAGCCTCCACTGCATCGGCCATGATCTGGTTACCAGCCGGCGTCAGATGGATCGTGTCGAAGCTGTTGGCTAAGTTCCACGCCGTATCGTCGCCAGCCGCCGTGAGACGCTTGGTAAACTCGATGACACGGATCGGGAAGCCTGCCGTTGCGTCGAAATAGCCGCCCCGAATATCAGCGTTTCTTGTGTCCACACTGGATTGGGCCGCAGGGTTCGGCGTAACCGTCGTCATATAAATTTGAGCGTTCGGCGTCTTCGTGATGATCTTCGTGATAAGAGCTTGAATGTTGGTCCGCCATGCCGCGAGAGTGCCGGGATAGTCATTCTGCCAATAAGCCAGCAGCCAGTTTTTCGGGGTGAAGTTTCGGAACTCGCCATCGAAGCGGGCCAACGCGCCCGCGCTAGTTTCGCCACCCATTGCCGTGAGCATCATATCGCCCTTGCCGCGCCGCCTGTCGATCTCTCGGGTCCATAGAGCATCCCCAAGGCCACTCATCACGCCGCCACTGTTCGATGAGATGCTGTCGCCGAGGATAGCCAAGTGAGGCGACGACTGACAAAGTCCCGCATGGCGGAACGCAACACCCTTCCACTTCGTGCTGTCGCCAGACACGTTGATAATGCCGATCTTTCCATACGCGTAAGCGATGTCGAAGGAATTGTTCATCTCCATGGGCTGCGAGAACTTGTTCTGCCGCTGGTCCGCGAAGGTGAATATCCGCTGGTTCCGCCTCTTGCCAAAGCGCAAGGTGTGCCGGCCCGCAGCAACGGTCCATGGGATGGTGAAGGTGCGAAACCCACTTAGCGCCGTACTGCCATCGAACTTGGCTGCCTTGATGACGCAAGCAGATGCACCGGCTGTCCCGTCAAACAGCAGCACCATACCCTTGAACTGGCCAGGGTAGGACTGCTGCCACCACGCGAGGCCGAACACGCAATTTACATCGAGGATATCAAACTGGAATGTCGTCTCCTGGTAATCATGCTCCTGATAGTCTGCCGTGCGGGCGTAATCCGTCAGCGAGCCAGGCCCTGTTGGAAGCAAGCGGCCGCTGCTGATTGTGAAGTTAGACAGCGCGTCCCAGTTGGAGGGCAGCGCTTGAAACGTGGTATTGTGGTGGACCACCTGCCCACGCATCTGATCGGCCACAGCGCGGCTCGTCGGCCATGGTGAGGAATTCTTTGTAGACGCCGAGCAGCTCCTGCGCGTTCGAAAGTGGCTGGAAGAAGCTGATCGGCTGCTGGGTGTTGTTGCCCATGGGGTCGCTGGTCACATGCCAGCGCTTCCAGGGGTAGAGATCTTCGCCACTCTCGTCGGGCGTTAGGCGATCGTCGTTGACAGTCACCTGCGGGCCGGACGAGATCGACAGGTTATTGACAAGCGAGCGGAGCGTCGCATTGCAGACACTTTGGATGTCTTGGAGGATATCCGGCAAGCCGTTACCCACGGGAGTACCTGGCACCTTCTCGAACGACGTCACATAGTATGGATGGCGCCGGCGCGGCGACGGCGCGAGCTGCACCTTCAAGACATGCCGGCCGATCAGCCACGCCTGCACGAAGTAATCGCGCAGTTCGTCGGGGATCTGCTCCTTCGACATGCCGTACTCGAGCAGCATGCGGCCTTGGACATTGCCATGATACTCGAGGCACGAGATCAAACCGGAGCGATTCAGGATCGGATTCTCGCGGTTCTCCTGGGTAGCGCGCTCGCTGTCCGTGGTGTCCCAGTCCTCAACGAGACCGCCGCGGCCATATTCATCAAGGACCGCGCGAACTTCGGCTTCGTTGTAGCCAGGCAGGTCGAGCAGATCGTTGAGGTCGGCGCGTGTGACGCGACTGCGTTCGATGACTTCGGCGTCTTCAATATCGGCGACGCCGGGCGTCCACCAGATATCAAACGGCGAAATGCGGCTCCAAAACATCCGCGGTTCACTCTTAGTGACCGCGCGACCGCCTTCCCACTTCACCGTCGGCACAATGCGAACCGTCGGGCCTTTCATACAAGCGAAAGGAAACAGCGGTAGATCAACTAGAAACTCTGCGAGAGCTTTGTAAAAGCCACCATCCTGGAGGATCTCGTCGATCTTCTCTTCGGCGACTTGCGCCTGTTTCGCAGCGCGTTTCTTCGCGGCTTTACGCGCAGCCTCGGTGAGCTGGACAGCGCGATCGCGTATCGTATTGACGTCGACCTGTTGCCCCATATTGGCGAGATCGTTCGATTCCGACTGCACTAGTTGTTGGATATTGCCGAGAATTTCCGGCGGGATGTCTGGGTCGGCCGGCGCCTGCAGGCCCCAGGGGCGATCGGGCGCGAGATACACATCGCGAAGCAAGCTGGAAGCGCCGCGGCATTTCATAGCGACGATGCGCGCATACACATCAGAGCCGCCAAATCGCTTGATCTCGGCGAGCTGCGTCGGGTCGTACTGACCGTTGAATGTGCGAAGCGCGGAGAGCAACCGCTCTGACCAGCCACCGCTGGGCTGGTTACGGTGATTTTGGAACGCGGTGTATTGATTTCGGATGTACCCGGCCAGGCTCGTCATGACCGGCTCGGACGCGGCGGCGTCCTGAGCTTTGGCTCGCGCGTCGTCCTCAGCCTGAATATTGGCTGTCAAGTGCGCCGGCGGCACAACTCTCAGAAACCCAGACGATGCAGGCGCTGACGCCAGCATTACAACTCCACACTAGACGAACTCAGGTTCCATAATATATTAACCTTGCCATTGACAAGTATTATTTTGGCGTGGAGTGCGTACAGGCGTGGCAGATATTCGGAAATACGCTGTTTCGGAGAAGCTAATTCTAACGCTAGCTCGCGAGATAGCGATGGATATTGTATCGCTTGAAACTATACTTACTTCAAACAACATCAATACTACTCAATGGGAATCAATCAAGACTACTCAGCGTTTTCAAAGCGCGCTTGAGGAAGCGACCGCGCTCTGGAACAGCGCGCTGACGACGACCGAGCGTCTGAAAATTAAATCGGCTGCCGCACTCGAGGAGTGGATACCCGAGCTATACGCGCGCATGCACGACGGCCGCGAGAGCCTCGCCGCCAAAGTCGAAGCCGGTAAATTGCTGGCGCGCATCTCCGGCGCCGACAGCAAGAAAGACGAAAACGCCAACGCCGCAGAGCGTTTCTCAATCACGATCAACCTCGGCGCGGATAAAGAGATCCGTATCGATAAGCCCGTCGTTACCTCCCAGGTAATCGAGGCGACCGTTGTGCAGGAGAGCTGATGGAGCTCCAGTACGACGCGCCGCCGACCTGCGCCCGCTTCATGCGGAGCACGGCTCTTATCAGGATCATCGCCGGCCCCGTAGGCTCCGGCAAGACCACGGCGTGTATCTGGGAGCTCTTCAGGCGCGCGTGTGAGCAACACAAAGGCCCTGACGGCATTCGGCGAACGCGTTTTGCCATTGTGCGGCAGACGCTCTCTCAGCTCAAACAAACCGTACTCAAAGATATCCTCTATTGGATGAAGGGCATTGCTGACTATCGCGTCAGCGAGAACACGATCTACATCCGCGTTGGCGACGTGCAGTCGGAGTGGGTGCTCATCCCGCTCGAAGATCCTGAAGACCAGAAGCGCCTGCTGTCGTCGCAGCTCACCGGCGCGTGGATGTCCGAGTGCATCGAGATCGACGCCGGCCTGGTCGGGCCTATATTCGGTCGCTGCGGCCGCTATCCGTCGGCGGCGGACGGCGGCGCCACCTGGTACGGCGTCATCGGCGACACCAACATGCCATCGATCGGCAGCGAGTGGCACCGGCTCATGGAGCTCGAGACGCCGTCGACCTGGCAGCGCTGGATTCAGCCTGGCGGTATGGAAGACGACGCCGAAAACCTCGAGTGGCTGCTGCAAAACCCCGAGACGCTGAAGCTCCCTCCGGACGACCCTGTGCGCCGGGCGCGCGGCCGCGTGTATTATAAGAACCTTCTCGAAGGCCACGGCGAGGACTGGGTCAAGCGCTACGTCCACGCGCAGTACGGCGACGACCCCTCTGGCTCCGCGGTGTTCCGCCAGAGCTTCAAGCTGTCGTTCCATGTGGTCGACGAGGTCATGCCGGTCCACGGCCACCCGTTGATCGTAGGCCAGGACTTCGGCCGCGACCCCTGCTCCATCATCACCCAGCTCGATCACAAAGGCCGGCTCCTGATCCTGCAGGAGGTAGTGGCCGAAGACATTGGCCTGGAGCTGCACATCCAGCGCGCGCTGCGCCCTGCTCTGTATGACGAGCGTTATATGGGACGGCCGGTTGCTGTTGTCGGCGATCCCGCCGGCCGCGACCGCTCCACGATCTATGAAGAGACCACGTTCGACGTCATGAAGCGGATGGGCTTCATGGCCTTCCCCGCCTCAACCAACAACGTCGATGCGCGCCTTCGCGCCGTGGAGGCGTTCTTCGAGCGCCAGGCCGACGGCGGCCCGGCCATCATCATCGATAAAGCACGGTGCCCGCGCCTGATAAGAGCTCTAAGCGGCGGGTATCGTTTTGCGCGCATGCGCAGCGGACAGCTGAAGCCGGCACCGGAGAAGAATGAGTTCTCCCACATCGCCGATGCCCTGCAGTACGCCTGCCTGGCGGCTCATGGTGGCATGGTGGGGATGATCAGCGCGCACTTGCGGCGCCCCAGCCGGGCGCACTTGCGGCAGCGCGTCAGCTCCGCGGCCTGGACTTAGCCTGCGGTATCCTGGCCATAACGGAACGCCAGTGTAAGTATCCCAGACCCGAGAGAGTCGGATGTGGTGCTGGTGTTGATCCAGCCGGTCTTCGACCGAAGATCTGACGTCGATACAACGTAAGCCATGCCCACCAGCAGACCCGACTTAGCCTCGACGAGCATCCGCTCCAAAGTCTCAACAAGCTCTGGATTCGGATCGCCAAACTGCACGACGGGAGCCATTCCCGGCCGAATGGTCACGATTTTCTTCTCTTGATCGGCGTCGGCCGGCATAACGTCATCCATCAATGCACCGTGAAGTTACTGAGGAAGGTAAGGTCGATGTCGGCCCAGAGGCCGTTGGGCGCCGGCGACACCGCCATGACGGCGTCTTCAGGATCGCACTCCTCGCCGAACTCATCGATCCAATGCGTGACCTCGAACGCCTCTCCGTTATCGAAGATGACGAGGCCGCTCTGCCGATTTACCGAGACCACGTCAGGCTGGTCGTCGTCCAATATTCACGCACCTTCAGGCATGACGGTGCGATTTGTTAGGACAATATTGCTAGCCATCCACTCCGTGAGATCCTCACGTCGGTAGAACACACGCTTGCCAAGTTTGATGAAGTCGGGACCGTGCTTTTTGTGGCGCCAGAGCGCCAGGGTCTGATCTTCAACTTTCAGCAGCGCTGCAAGCTCTTCTGGGGTGAAAAGCCCCATCTTAGTACGCAGCTCTCGACCAAGATCAGCGTCCTGGTCCGGCACGTTTTCTGACATTGAAAACACTCCGCGGGATATCTCGATCTAGGGATATTAATCGAAAATATACCTAGATCCAAGATATAAATAGGTATCTTTTCTGTTACCCAAATGTTCTTTTGTGCAGCGACGCTGGCTTGAGTTGTGTGTATCGCTTGAGCTGTTTCCAGTCTAAGTGCCCGGAAACCAAAGCAACTTCTTGTATTTGATATCCATGTTCGAACAACAAACTAACCCCCTCATGCCTAAGATCGTGAAGTCGTAAGTCATCGATGTCGCACAACTTGGTCGTGCGAACGAAATTGCTGGTTATCGATGCAGGTAAGAAGGGAAATATTCGATCGGTGTCGCTGTTTGCGTATTCACGACGGTTCTTGATTATCTTTAGTGGATCGATTTCCCGGCCTTGCCATTTGAAATGCCCGGTTACTAGCGGAACTTTTTGATGATTACCTTTCTTCTTGGTTGGATGCTTTCTATCCCGAATGGTCAACATGCGATCAAATTCTTCCAAATCCGTAAACCTTATGCGGCACATTTCAGCCCGTCGCATTGCTGTCGCGATCAGGAACAGGCAGATCTCCTGCATGGGGAGTTCCAAGTGGTTGCTCCCCCGCCAGTGCTCAAACATCGTCTCGAGCTCGTCGTGAGTTGGCCTGCGATCGCGCTCGTTCGATTTGGATTGGATGAGCCCCATGTGCTTGAGCGATATCATCGCGGTTTTTATCGACACCTGGGGCGCCACCAATGCCCCCGCCGGCACCTGGGCAAATACACCGCCGTGCTGGATCACCATGTTTAGGTAGACCAGATCTCCGTTCCTGGAGACCGGGCTGACGTCCCGGCCCTTGGAGAACTTGATGATGCGGTCGGGTGTCATCTCCGGCAGGCGGCATTTGCCAAACCCAGCCTTCAGCAGTTTGAGCGCAGATGCCTTTGAGCCCTTGCACTCGACGTTCTTCTCATAGGCTTCTGCAAGCGCACTGAACGTAACGCGATGCCCAGGCGCTACCAAGTTGCCTTTATCGATCGCGGCCTCGATCTCGCGCGCCCACTTTTGTGCGTCGACTTTTCTCTCGAAGACTTTGGATTGTGTCTCGTGACCGACACGCCTTACCTGGGCGCGATAGCCGTCTTTGTGTGTGAAAATGCTTGCCATGATCGCTTCATCCGGTGTGTGCAGTTTTGTGTGCACTGAGCTTCAAATGAAACCCATTCCAGATGAATCGATACCACTACGAGAATCCGGCTGAACAGCCCGTTTATGTGCTGAATCAGCTACTTATCTGATACATTCAAGGTACGTTTTTGTAACTTGATACAAGGACGAACGGGAATGACAGATTGCGACATCGCGCGAAAAGAAATTGTCCGAGGCCGCAGCTTCATCCTTCTCCCGTTTAAGGGATAAGGTGGCCTCTGCGGAGCAGAGGTCGGATGAGGACCGACATTCCGTCGATCTTTTGCCCTCGATCTTTTTGGAAGTCGGGGTCATAGACCATCATGTCTCGTCGTGTCCAGCCCGGAGAGCCCCGAAACGCTGCCCTCACCCTGCCCCACGGCGCGCGCCCGATACGGCCCCATTGTTCAGACAATTCATGATCGCTTCGACGAGCGCCTCGTCTGAAAAGGGTTTGCCCAGCAAGGCAACGTCTTCGGGCCGATCTTCAATAGAGGAGCCATCCGCGTAACCGCTGATAATGATCGCCGGCCAGCCGGATCGCAGGTTACGGGCGAAGCGGATCACATCAAGCCCCGACACCAGCGGCATGGCGAAATCAGTCACAATGACATCAAAACGGTCCGGCTCTCGTTCCATCAGCGCCAGCGCCTCCGCGCCGCCGGCAGCCGTCCTGACGGAGAAGCCGCGCTCCATCAGGATGGCGGCCGTCAGCTCGCGAAGATCGGCGGCATCATCGACCAGCAGAATCTCCGGCCGCTGCTGCATCGACACATCGAATGCCGGCTGCGTTGCAACCGGTTGCAACGGCGTGGGCATATCCGCCACCTCTTGCGACCGCGGCAGCCACAGTTCGGCTCTCGTTCCCCGCCCCACTTCGCTGGCGATGCGCAGCGTACCGCCTGACTGCTTGGCGAAGCCATAGGCGGTGCTAAGCCCAAGTCCGGTGCCTTTGCCGACCTCCTTGGTCGTGAAGAACGGCTCGATCACCTTCGCCAGCGACTCCTGCGGGATGCCGACACCAGTGTCCTCAACAGACAGGACGACATAATCGCCGGGCTTCACGTCGGGTGACCCGCCGTTCCTGTTTTCCGCGCCGACGATGATCGTGCCGCCCTGCGGCATGGCATCCCTGGCGTTGAGAACGAGGTTCATCAGGGCAAGCTCGATCTGCCCGCGGTCCGCATGCGGCGCTCCCACATCCGGCTCGATTTTCCAGCGCAACCGGATCAGGCCGCCGAGCACCGGCGCCAGCAATCGCTCCAGGGTTTCCGCGAGCGCGGCAACAGAGACAGCTGCCGGCGTGAGCTGCTGACGCCGCGAGAATGCCAGCATGCGGTTGATGAGCTCGGCCCCCTGCATCGCCGCATGCCGGGTCATGTCCAGCACCTTCTGCGAACTTTCCGGCAACTTGGCCCGGCGCTCGATCAGCGAAAGCCCGCTCAGCACCGAAGCCAGAAGATTGTTGAAATCATGCGCGATGCCGCCGGTGAGCTGGCCGATGGTCTCCATCTTGCGCGCCTGCGCCAATTGTTCTTCCAACTGCCGCCGCTCCGTGACATCGAGCAAGGTCCCGAAAAACGCGCGTGGCTGGTCGCCTTCCGCCGGCGCCAGAATGCCCTGATCGAGAAAGACCTTCCAGGTTCCATCCGCCGCCAGCCAGCGGTATTCGCAGTTATAGACGCCGTGTGTGAGCGCTTCGGCGTGCGCCTCGTCGATCCTGTTGCGATCCTCCGCATGAATGCGCCCGATGCCGAATCCAGGTTCGGAGATGAACCGCTGCGCCGGAAAACCGGTCAGCGCGGCAACGTTGTCGCTGACGAACAGAGCCGGATAAGGCGGCTCGGTCGAGAGCGAATAGAAAACCACCGGCAAGGCCCGCAGCACCGCTTCCTGCCGCTCCTGGCTGCGGCGCAGCGCGTGTTCGGCTTCCAGCTTCTCGGCGTGCGCCCGCAGATTGGCTTCGAGCAGCCTCTGTTTCTGCGCCGCACTTTCCTTGATTTCGCGGGTCTTTTCGAAGAGATCGACGAAGACCCCCACTTTCGAACGCAGGATCAAGGCGTCGAACGGCTTGAAGACATAGTCGACGGCACCCGCGTCGTAGCCACGCAGCATATGCGCGTCTTCCTTGCTGATCGCCGACAGGAAGATGATGGGCGTGCGCTTTGACTGTTCCCTCTGCCTGATCAGATTTGCTGTCTCGTAGCCGTCCATGCCCGGCATCAGCACGTCGAGCAGGATGACGGCGAATTCCTCCTTGAGCAGATGGCGCAGCGCTTCTTCGCCTGAGCGCACACACACCACCTCGCCCAGAGGCGCCAGCACTTCCTCGACCGCCATCAGGTTGCGTTCGTCGTCATCGACCGCAAGGATGCGGCTGCGCGGCCTGTCAGGTGTCGCCTTGCGCGGATCGGGAGCGGCTGGACGTTTCGCCATCGCGCTCACGCAACCACCGACAGGGTCGGCGAGCCGCGGCGGCTGCGCGAACGGCCGACCCAGACCCGCAACAGGGCCAGCAGCAGATCAAGGTCGACCGGTTTGGCGATATAGTCGGAAGCACCCGCCTCCATGCATTTCTCGCGATCACCTTTCATCGCCTTCGCGGTCACCGAAATCAGCGGCAGCTCCTTCAGATGGCGCCGGCGCCGGATCTCGCGCATGGTCTCATAGCCGTCCATGTCCGGCATCATGATGTCGATCAGCGCCGCGTCGAAGTTGGGCGTTTCATCGAGAATCTGGATGCCCTCCTGCCCGCGCTCGGCGTGCAGCACTTCGACGCCGAAGGTCTCGAGCACGCTGGTGAGGGAATAGATATTGCGGATATCGTCATCGACAATCAAGATACGCGCTCCGGCGAGGTCGATGGCGTCCGGCCGCTCCTGCTCGATATCCCCGGCGTCATCAGCCGACGCATTGCCCATCGCGGCGGCGAGTTCGGCTGCGAGCAATGCGATGTTGTGAGCGCGTTGACCGACGGCCAGCGCCGGCAACGCGACGACCGCCTTATCGATCGGATCGCTCGATTCGCTGAACAGCAGCAGCTTCGAGGCTCCCGGCTGGAATCCAGCCAATGTCCTGGCATTCTCCGCCGCCGAGCGCCCAAGCCCGATGACCACCGCATCGTAACGATCAAGCTCCGTGCTGCGGACATCCGCCGGCAAATGCGACAAGCCATTGACCGACGTGACGCCGTCACGCAGGGCTTCGACGATCGAAAGCCTTCGGTCGGCGGCACTGTCGAGCACTAGAATATTGCGCTGCACGCGCGCGGTGTGTGCGCCGATGTCGCGAAAGATCGTGTTCAGCTCCGCCGGTTCCACCGGTTTGGTCCAGACGCTCGCCGCGCCCTTCGCGGTCAGCGCCGCGAGATCCTCGCCGCCGGAAATGACATGGATTGGAATACGGCGTGTTTTCGGATCATGCCGCAGCAGATCGAACAGCACCCAGCCGTCGATGTCCGACAGGCCGAGATCGAGCGTGATGGCGTCGGGCACCAGGCGGCGCGCCATCGCCAAGGTTCCTGTGCCCGCCGTTGAAAGGACGCCTTTCAAACCGGCATCGCGCGCCATCTTGATCAGGATCGACCCGAATGTCGGATCATCCTCGACGACAAGCACCACGCGGTCATCGGGAGAGATCGTGTCGCGGTCGTCGGCAAACTCGCCGGCGGCTTCCGCGCCATCGGCCGCGGCTCGCACGGCACGGCCATTGCCCGCGGGCTTCGCCGCGCTCTGCGGTTCATCGAGCGGGATCGTCAAAGTGAAAACCGAGCCCTGCCCGGGCTCGCTCTCGACCTTGAGTTCGCCGCCCAGCAACCGGGCGATTTCACGACTGATGGAGAGCCCCAGTCCGGTGCCGCCATATTTGCGGCTGGTGGTGCCGTCCGCCTGCTGGAACGCCTCGAAAATCAACTTCTGCTTATCGGCCGGTATGCCGATACCCGTATCGCTCACGGCGATGGCCAGCGCCTGGCTTCTACGCCGGCCTGAACCTGGCCGGCTGAGCGCTTTGACGCTCAACGCCACCTCGCCTTCGGCAGTGAACTTGAAGGCGTTCGACAGCAGGTTGAGAACGATCTGCTGCAACCGCTTCTCATCGGTGCGGATCGTTTCGGGAACGGCGGGATCGATGTGGATGGCGAAGCTCAACCCCTTGTCGGCGGCCAACTGGCGGAACGTGCGCTCCATATGCTGCTTGAGATGCGCCACAGGCATTTCATTGAGGTCGATCGAGACAGTGCCGGACTCGATTTTCGACAGATCGAGAATGTCGTTGATGAGGCTCAGCAGATCGGTGCCGGCCGAGTTGATCGTCCGGGCGAATTCAACCTGCTTGTCGTTGAGATTGCCCTGCTGGTTGCCGGCAAGAAGCTTCGACAGGATCAACAGCGAATTGAGCGGCGTACGTAGTTCGTGGCTCATATTCGCCAGGAATTCCGACTTGTACTTGGAGGTCAGCGCCAGTTGTTCGGCCTTTTCCTCGAGCGCGCGGCGCGCCATCTCGATTTCCAGGTTCTTGTTTTCCACCTGCTTCTTTTCATTCTCGAGCAGTTGTGCCTTTTCCTGCAGCTCTTCGTTGGTGACGTGCAGCTCTTCCTGCTTCTTGGTCAGTTCCGATTGCCGCGACTGCAGTTCGGCCGTGAGCAATTGAGATTGCTTCAACAGGCCTTCGGTGCGCATCGTCGCGGCGATGGTGTTCAAGACGATGCCGACAGATTCCATCAACTGGTTCAGGAACGACTGGTGCGTGTCGCTGAACTGCCCGAACGAGGCCAGCTCGATGACCGCCTTGACGTCGTCTTCGAACAGCGCCGGCAGGATGACCACGCTCGATGGCCGCGCTTCGCCAAGCCCCGACGATATGCGCAGGAACTCCGGCGGCACATTGTTCAGCACAATCACTCTTTTGTCGGCCGCCGCCTGCCCCACAAGCCCTTCACGCGCTTCCAGGCGCTGCCGCATGGTGGCGCTGCTGCCGGCGCCGTAGGAGGCGGCAAGATCGAGATAGAACTCGTCCTCCTCCCGGTTGGTCACGTAGAAGACGCCGTATTGCGCGTTCACCAGCGGCGCCAGTTCGGACATGATCAGGCGCGACACGGTGGAAAGATCGCGCTCGCCCTGCAGCAGCCGCGAGAAGCGCGCGAGATTGGTCTTCAGCCAGTCCTGCTCGGCATTCTTCAGCGTCTGATCCTTCAGGTTGCGGATCATCTCGTTGATATTATCCTTCAGCGCCGCAACTTCGCCTGACGCCTCGACGGCGATAGACCGCGTCAGGTCGCCCTTGGTCACCGCGGTCGACACTTCGGCGATGGCGCGCACCTGCGTGGTCAGGTTCGCCGCAAGCTGGTTCACGTTATCCGTCAGGTCGCGCCACAGTCCCGCAGCGCCCGGTACGCGCGCCTGGCCGCCGAGCTTGCCTTCGATGCCGACCTCACGCGCCACATTGGTCACCTGGTCGGCGAAGGTCGCCAAGGTCTCGATCATGCCGTTGATGGTGTCGGCAAGCGAGGCGATCTCGCCTTTCGCGTCCACCGCCAGTTTGCGCTTCAGGTCGCCGGAGGCAACCGCCGTCACCACTTCGGCGATGCCGCGCACCTGGTTGGTCAGATTGGTCGCCATCAGGTTGACGTTGTCGGTGAGGTCCTTCCACGTGCCGGCGACGCCTTCGACGCGCGCCTGACCGCCGAGCTTGCCTTGCGTGCCCACTTCGCGCGCCACGCGCGTCACCTCGCCGGCGAAGGAGTTGAGCTGATCGACCATGGTGTTGATCGTCGATTTGAGCTCGAGGATTTCACCCTTTACATCCACGGTGATCTTCTTCGACAGGTCGCCGCGCGCGACGGCCGTGGTCACATCGGCGATATTGCGCACCTGGCCGGTGAGATTGTCGGCCATCAGGTTGACGTTGTCGGTCAGGTCTTTCCACGTGCCGGCAACGCCGCGCACCTGCGCCTGGCCGCCGAGCTTGCCTTCTGTGCCCACTTCGCGGGCGACGCGCGTCACTTCCGAGGCAAACGAATTCAACTGGTCCACCATCGTGTTGATGGTGTCTTTCAGCTCGAGGATTTCGCCACGCACATCGACGGTGATCTTTTTCGACAGGTCGCCGGAGGCGACGGCCGTCGTCACCTCCGCGATGTTGCGGACCTGACCGGTCAGGTTCGCCGCCATGGCGTTGACGTTGTCGGTCAGGTCTTTCCACGTGCCGGCGACGCCCGGCACCTGCGCCTGGCCGCCGAGCTTGCCGTCGGACCCCACTTCCCTCGCCACGCGCGTCACTTCCGAGGCGAAGGAGTTGAGCCGGTCCACCATCGTATTGATCACGTCCTTGATCTGCAGGATTTCGCCCTGCGCATCGACGGTGATCTTCTGTGTCAGGTCGCCCGTGGCGATGGCGGTCGCCACCTTCGACACGTCGCGCAACTGCACGGTGAGATTGCCGGCCATGGCGTTGACGTTGTCGGTCAGGTCTTTCCACGTGCCCGCCACGCCTTCCACATGCGCCTGGCCGCCGAGCTTGCCTTCCGAGCCCACCTCACGCGCCATGCGCGTCACTTCCGAGGCGAAGGAGTTGAGCTGGTCCACCATCGTATTGACGGTGTTCTTGAGTTCGAGGATTTCGCCCTTCACGTCGACGGTGATCTTCTTCGACAGGTCGCCGCGCGCCACGGCGGTGGTGACTTCGGCGATGTTGCGCACCTGGCCCGTGAGGTTCGCCGCCATCAGGTTGACGTTGTCGGTAAGATCCTTCCAGGTGCCGCCGACGCCCTTCACGTCGGCCTGGCCGCCGAGCTTGCCTTCCGTGCCCACTTCGCGCGCCACGCGCGTCACTTCCGAAGCGAAGGAGTTGAGCTGGTCCACCATGGTGTTGATGGTATCCTTCAGCTCGAGGATTTCACCGCGCACGGCGACGGTGATCTTCTTCGACAGATCGCCGGAGGCGACAGCCGTCGTCACCTCAGCGATGTTGCGCACCTGGCCGGTGAGATTGTCGGCCATCAGGTTGACGTTGTCGGTGAGGTCCTTCCAGGTGCCGGCGACGCCGCGCACCTGCGCCTGGCCGCCGAGCTTGCCTTCCGTGCCGACCTCGCGCGCCACGCGCGTCACTTCCCCCGCGAACGAGTTCAACTGATCGACCATGGTGTTGATGGTCGACTTGAGCTCCAGGATCTCGCCCTTCACGTCGACGGTGATCTTCTTCGACAGGTCGCCCAGCGCCACGGCTGTGGTCACCTCGGCGATGTTGCGCACCTGGCCCGTGAGGTTCGCCGCCATCAGGTTGACGTTGTCGGTGAGGTCCTTCCAGGTGCCGCCGACGCCTTCGACCCGCGCCTGGCCGCCGAGCTTGCCTTCGGTGCCGACCTCGCGCGCCACGCGCGTCACTTCCGAAGCGAAGGAGTTGAGCTGGTCCACCATGGTGTTGATGGTGTTCTTCAGCTCCAGGATCTCGCCTTTCACGTCGACGGTGATTTTCTTCGACAGATCGCCAGAGGCGACGGCCGTGGTGACTTCGGCGATGTTGCGCACCTGGCTGGTCAGGTTCGTCGCCATCGCGTTCACATTGTCGGTCAGATCCTTCCAGGTGCCGGCGGCGCCCTTGACCTTGGCCTGTCCGCCGAGCTTGCCCTCGGTGCCGACCTCGCGCGCCACGCGCGTCACTTCGGAGGTGAAGGACGCGAGCTGATCGACCATCGTATTGACGATCTTGCCGATGCGCAGGAATTCGCCGCGCAGGCGCCTGCCGTCGATCTCCACCATCATCTGTTGCGACAGGTCGCCCTTGGCGACGGCGCCGATGACCCGCGCGACCTCGGCGGTCGGCTGCACCATGTCCTCGATGAGGTTGTTGACGGAGCGGATGCTCGAATCCCAGCCGCCTGTCGCGCTGTGGACATGGCCCCGTTCGCCGATCCTGCCGTCCTTGCCGACGACCCGCGACAGCCGTTCGAACTCCTTCGTCAACTGCTCGTTCATCTCGACGATTTCGTTGAAGGTCTCGGCGATATCCGCATCCAGCCCATCGAGTGGCATTTGCAGGCGCACCGAGAAATCACCGCGCCGGAATGCCCGCAATGCCATGAGGATGTGTCGGCGATCCAACTGATCGCGCGGCAACTCGATGTTCATGCCAAGTCCCCCGTCTCGCTTGCGCCTGGTACACGGCCCGACCGAATTCAGAATAAGCCTAACCCCTCGGAACGCACCATTTTCGGGAAAGTTCCCGCACATGCGCGAAAAATGAGGGCGAAATCTGAGCCGAAGCCGTCGGGTCGAAGCTGGAACCGGCAGATGCGCGGGCGGGCGCTTTAAGAGCCGACCGCTGACCGTGTCACGTCGCCGGATTTCCGCCCCCCGCCCGCTTCGCGGCGAGTATCCTGGCCAGGGGATTGGGCTCCGGTTCCTTGATCTTGATGAGCGTATTCTGGTCACGATGGGCGAACGGCGCGGGCCGGCCATGCATCGTCAGCACCGTATCGGTGACATAGCTCCACGAGCCATCGGCGTTGAACGTGACCTCGATTTGGTAGCTGTCGGTCCGGAAGGCGTATTCCAGGAAGGCGGTAGAGCAGATGCCATACTCTGTCTCACCGCGCTTGGCGTTCAGCACCAGCCGGTCTGCATCGGCGGTTGCCTGGCCCGACGCCATCGCGATCTGCCCGCGTGGAATGGCGAGCGTCTGCAGCACCAGCCCCGTTGCCGGCTCCCACAGCCAATAGCCGGTCTGGTCGTGAAAGGTGATGTCCTCTTCTTCCGTCGTGATGTGAATATGGTAGCGCAGGCCGTAGAACAGTTGCGGCCCGTTTGTCTGCGGATCGATCGGTTCGAGCACGTTGCGCTCGATAAAGACGCGGCGCTCCGGACCGTCCGCCTTGGGGTTAAGGTCGACGCCCTTGCGCGCCTCCCAGGTGCCGGCCAGCCGCCGCAACGGGCCCAGGTTCGCCAACGTATCGGGATCGACATTGGTCGGTTCGGTGAAAATATCTTGCGGAAAGACGGGCATCGGGAAACCCTTTCCGGCCGCTGGCCGAAGGATAAAACGCGTCAATCCCGATGACAGATTTTTCCGCGCCTCGCCAGTCCCGCTCTCACAAAACCCAGCGGAAAGCCCGCCGCAGTTCGGCCACCGCATTGTCGGGATACCATCGGCCATGCGCCATGACGATCCGCTCCGGATTCCAGGCGATCATCTGCTCGACGGTAGCCCGAAGCTGGCGCCGGTTCGCCCTGAAGCTCAGGCGCAAATCGAACGGCGCCTTGCCGTCGGGATCGATCACGCCGCCGATGCGCGATAGCCACTTGTAGAAGACAGAACGAAATCTGCTGTCTTCGAAATTCTCGATGAGATCGGTGATAATCAGCGTCCGCGACGGCCGATGGAAGAATTCAGCCTCCATCAGGACGCTTCCCTCGACAATCACCTGATCTATGACGCCGTTCCAGGCTGGCGGCGGCGCGCCCCCAAGCTGATGATGCGCCGGCACCCGCTCGCGTGCGCGCGGCGCGAGCCGGGCGACAGCCCAGACCTCCGCCTCGGGAAAGCGCGCTGTCCAGTTCTTCATCCACCAGTAATGGATGGTGTTCGGTGCAACGAAATGCGCGATCGGCCCAAGTCGCAAAAGCTGCTCAACCAGAAGTTCGTCCGGCGCGATGGGTGAATGCACCCAAAGGCTGCCGGAGGGAAGACGAACCACCGTCATCCGCGTCGGGAATGGTATCCGCAAGACCCCGTACCGGAACCGGATCTCCGGCCCGTCAACGAGCCAGACGTCGTCAGCAACTGGCTTGAGGACGCCAAGCGGTTCGTAGGTCTTGTAGGCTGATGCCTTCATACTGGTTGAGCGTAGACGCCCGCGCCGTCATTTTTGTGGCGCGACCTGCGAAGGTCGTCCCGTTCGATGCCGGGCCTGTAGCCACATCCGCGTCTGTTCCAGGATCTCATCCGACAGCGCAGCATCGTTGCTCGTGCGCGCCAGGATCATCGCCCCCACCATCGCCGCCCAACTGCCGATCGCAGCCTGGCGGCGCGCCGCCGCGCTGTCGCCGGGCGCATGCCGGCTCAAGATATCGATCTGCTGGCGCAACCCGGCCGTCATCACCGCGCGGGCTTCCGGCGCCTGACGCAAGGTCTCGGACGCCAGCGCCGCAGTGGCGCAACCGCCCGCGACATCGGCGCAATGCGCCGGCGACAGATAGCGCGCCGCATAGGCGGCGAAATCCCCATCCGCCCACGTTCCCGTCAGCATCCCCGCCAGCGCCTGCGCGATGAGATCTGTCTTGGATTTGAAATACCCATAGAATCCGCCATGGGTAAGCCCCGCCGCCTGCATCACATCCGCCACGGTGACGGCCTCAAAACCCCGTTCCCGGAACAGCCGACCGGCAGCTTCCAGAATTTTCCGGCGATTCTCCGCCACCTGCTCGCGACTGACCCTCATTTCCGTCTCCAATCTCCTATTGACAATATAGATGATGATCGTCATGTATTCAATCATGATGAATATCATGAATAAGGAACTGCCATCATGTCTGCCAAATCCACCGTTCTGATCACCGGCGCCTCGACGGGCATCGGTGCTGTCTATGCCGACCGCTTTGCCAAACGCGGCCATGATCTCGTCCTGGTGGCGCGCGATACCGCCCGGCTGAATGCGCTGGCCGAACGTCTCCGCGCCGAGACCGGCGTCGCGGTCGATGTTCTCGTCGCCGATCTCACCAAACCTGCGGATGTCTCGGCGATCGAGACGCGGCTACGCGATGATGCGCGCATCGGCGTGCTGCTGAACAATGCCGGCGCAGCGCTCGAAGGCGCATTCCTCGATCAGACGCCGGACGCGATTGCCAAACTCATCGATCTCAACGTAACCGCCCCCGCCCGACTTGCCGGCGCCGTTGCGCCCCGTTTTGCCGCGAAGGGCGAAGGCGCCATCATCAACGTCGCCTCCGTCGTCGGCCTTGCGCCCGAATTCGGCATGAGCGTCTACGGTGCGACGAAAGCCTTCATGCTCTACCTCTCCCAGAGCCTTCAGCTCGAACTCGGCTCAAAGGGTGTCTATGTTCAGGCCGTGCTGCCGGCCGCCACCCGCACCGAAATCTGGGAACGCTCCGGCCGCGACGTCAACACGTTGACGGGCGTGATGGAGGTCGCCGAACTGGTGGATGCAGCCCTCGTCGGCTTCGACCAGCGCGAGACCGTGACCATTCCGCCCCTCCCCGATGCGGCACAGTGGAGCGCCTTCGATACGGCACGGCTGTCGATGCTGCCGAATTTCGCGCAATCACATGCGGCGAAGCGGTATCAGACGGCCGCGTAAGCTCGCAGGCGCAGCCGCGAAGCGCGTTGACGATTTTCCGCAGCTTGTTATCCATACGGCACACAGAGGAGATGCCGTATGGTAACAGATCTCGACATGAAGCATCTGCGGCGGTGCATCGAACTCGCCCGCACCGCGCTTGATCAAGGCAACCCGCCCTTCGGCTCCATTCTCGTCGCAGCCAACGGCGACGTGCTGGCGGAAGACCATAATCGGTCTTCGAGCGGAGACCTGACACGCCACCCGGAATTCGCCCTGGCGCGCTGGGCCGCGGAAAACATGAGCCCCGAAGAGCGTGGCAAAGCCACGGTCTACACATCCGGGGAACATTGCTCCATGTGCGCGGCGGCCCATGGGTGGGTCGGCCTCGGCCGCATCGTCTACATCAGTTCCTCGGTCCAGCTCGCCGGCTGGATGGCCGAACTTGGCGTGCCCGCATCGAAAGTTCGCAGACTGTCGATCCAGGATGTCATCAGCGATACGATCGTTGAAGGTCCGGTCGAGGCGCTTTCAAACGACATACGCCAACTTCACGTTCAACGTCATCGCAAGTAGAAGCCTCCTTTATCTTTCCCTTATGAGGCCCCACGACATTCCGTCTCGATTTCATATGTCGGGAGGCACAGCTTTCTGGGTGTTCGCAGCCGGCAGAAACCAGGCCGGCCGCTCAGGAGGCGCAAGCCATGGCCCATTCTGTCGCCGGCATCACCGGGACAATCGTTCCGTCCCTCAAGAGAGCCCTTCGCCATCTTGTCATGTCGCGCAAACGCCGGCTGGCGCGGGAGCGACGCTTCTATCGCGATCTCATCGCCCATTGCCGCGCCAACGATCTGCCGCTTGTCATAGCCGAGGATTGGAAGACGCTCTATTATGAGCGCAAGCCGTAGAGCATGGACATCACGATATGCCGAAGATCGACATCGCCACCGTGCAGCAACGCAAGGGTGTGGGCTATCCGACGCCATTCGATGCGCCGTGCGCTGAACGTGTGCGACAGCGCCTGGGCGACGCCGGCGGGCTGACGGATTTCGGCGTCAATCTCATGCGCCTGCCGCCGGGCAACTGGTCGAGCCAGCGACACTGGCATTCCCACGAAGACGAATTCGTCTATGTGCTCGACGGCGAGTTGACGTTGATCGAAGACGAAGGCGAGACATTGCTGCGCGCCGGCGATTGCGCGGCGTTTCGCAAAGGCTCCGGCAATGGCCATCACCTGATCAACCGCTCCGACACGACGGCGATCTATCTCGAAGTCGGCTCGCGCCAGCCGGCCGACCTCACCACCTGTTCCGACATCGACCTGATGAGCGCCAATGCCGACGGCCGGTTCGTGCATAAGGACGGCGCACCTTACGATAAGCGCTAGATGGCCACTGGCGCGTCGCGCGCTGTGACTTAAGGTTTTCTGGCGCTCCAGATTGTCCAGCGGTCCTGTTCCAAGATTGCCGCGTCCGTCGGAATTCTGTCGCCGATAAAGCGCACGAGCTGCTTCAACTGCGCATCGTCCAGGTTGTGCAGAATCGATCTTCCGACGCGCCCCGACAGATCCTTCGACAGGTCCGCGAAGCTCTCGTAACGCCTGCGCGTTTCCCACACGGTGATGACCTGCGGAGGCTCGAAACCCGTGCTGCGCAATGCCTGCTCGACAGCCGGAAGCGTCGGCCGGCGGCCTATCTCTACGTCGAGCAATTCAGGAAAACATTCAAAGAAATAACCACGGATGTGTTGTCGCGAGCCCGGCAATGCGACATCGTCGGGCGTGCGATCCTGAATGATATATTGGCCGCCACCCGCCAGCACGCGCCGGGCTTCGTCAAAACATCCCTCGTAGTCCGTCAGATGATGAATGAGCGCGCGCTCGAAAACGATATCCGCACTTGCGGAAGGCAGACCGGTATCCAGCGCATTGCCCTGTGTGAATGACATGTTCTCCCTTGCATTGTTCTTCTCGGTGGCCGCCAGCACCATCTGCGCCGAGAAATCGACGCCTGTCACTTTGCCGGCGCCGATGTCCGCCCAGGCCGCGCTGTAGATTCCGCCGCCGCAACCAATATCGGCGACGCGCTTTCCTGCCGGGTCAATGATCGAACGAATGGCCGTCGCCCAATCGGGGTGCGCACGCCTGCTGGCGTAGGTGTAGCGATTTTCCTGCGCGTGGAAGTCGATGGACATGGCGGCTCCTGTAATCAGCGTTCTGCTGACGCCACCTTGCACAAGACGCCAGGAACGTAAAATATATGATTTGTCTTCATACAAGACGATTTGAATATGTATTTCGTGAGGCCGCCATGGAGCTCAGACATCTTCGTTATTTCGTCGCCGTCGCCGAAGAAGGCCATGTGACGCGCGCCGCCGCACGGCTCGGGATGCAGCAGCCGCCGCTGAGCCAGCAGATCAAGGCGCTGGAGGCCGAACTCGGCGTCACTCTCTTCGAACGGACGGCGCGCAGCGTTCGGCTCAATGAAGCCGGCATCTCATTCCTGGAGGACACGCGGAAATTGCTCGCGGCCGCGGATGAAGCCGTGCAGCGGCTGCGGCGGACGGCGCGCGGCGAACAAGGCCGGATTGTCGTCGGCTGCACCGGCTCCGCGCTTCTGCACGCCCTGCCCCCACGTCTCATCGCCGCATTCCGCGCGCGCTATCCGCTCGTTGAACTCGCCATGCAGGAGAACACGACCCGGGATCTGTTCGACGCGGTGGCCGGGCAACGCGTGGATGTGGCGTTTGTCCGCTCACCGCCAGACCGCTATCCGGCACTCGAAGCGCTCTGTCTCCATGAAGAGCCCATGGTCGCGGCGCTGCCGTCAGCCCACAGGCTCGCGAAAACACGTGCGCGCCCGCTTGCCATGTCGACGCTCGCAACGGAGGAATTCGTATCGTACCGGCGCGCGGACGGACCAGGCATCTACGACGCGCTGACGGCCGCCTGTGACCGTGCCGGGTTCACTCCGCACATCGTCGAGGAGGTCGGCCGGCTGGTAGCAGCCGTCGCCATGGTGGCCGCCGGCCGTGGCGTCACCATCGTCCCTGAAGCCTTGCGCACCATTCATCCCGACAGCGTCGTCTATCGCAATCTCGACGCCGCATCGGCCTTCACCGTGCCGCTCAATCTTGCCTATCGTCCGCTCTCCGGCCCAGGGCCGGTGGCGCATTTCCTCAGGCTGGCGCGACAGCTCGCCAATGCCCGTCAGTGAACAGGTTCGCGAATGACGGCGGAATAATCATCCGCTGTTGCCAACTGCGCGCGCCGCGAGATAGCCGCCTGCTGCTTCACCTCGTCGAGCGGCAGATCGGTGCGGATGGCGCCATGCTCGTAGAGATAGTCCGGCACATAGCCTGACACCAGAATGCGCCAGTCCATCGGCATGCCGGGCTCGATCAGCCGCGCCAGTTTGAAGATCACCGTGGTGCAGTTCGCCGTGATCGTCTGGTAGAATTCCGCCTCGCGGGCAAGGTCGTTGCCTTTTTCAAGATAGGACACGAACAACGCCCGCATCTTGTCCTGCGGCAGCCGTACCGGAAACAGCGACACCCGTTCGCCGCGCACATTGGTACGCACGCGCAGGATATCGTTTTCGTCCGCCGCGATCAGCACCAGCTCGAATTGTTTGAAGAAGCCGCCGATCTCGGAAAATGCTTCGCCCTTCTTCTTGCGGATTTCCGCCGAGAAGGCCAGGTGCCGTCCATCGGCAAACCCGAAGCTCAGCATGGTATGGGCGATCGCCGGACTGTCCCAGACCGAGCTGACGAGATCGACCGAGGTGATGGCGCTCAGCTTGTATGTCCGCGACACCCAGCGCTGGGTGTAGTCATCGTCGCTGCGCCAATCGAAATTGCGGACGTTGTGAACAACGACGTCATCGCCATCGATCTCGGCGCTCACCCCGCGCGCCACATCGGGCGCCCAGGCGCGATCATTCGACGGCGCGATGGAAACCCACCAGAGCGCGACAAGCACGCCGGCCAGCACGAGCACGATCCATCCATTGCGCGGCCTCCGCCACCCGGACCGGCAGATCGCAATCGCCGCGACAGCAACCAGCGCGATCAGAAGCCAATGCCACGGTGAAACGAACTGGAACCAGATCGCGCCGCCAGTCCACGCCGCGGCAAGCAGGGTCGCGAGCATCAGCAGCGCGCGAGAGAGTGCGGACAGGCGTAAGGCGCCGCTCTTCCTCGAGGCGGCTTCAAGCTGAATTTCACTCAAGCGGATGTCCGTTCCGGTTTCTGGCGTGAACCCTGACGCCAATCTCTACCGGTTGCCCGCCAGCCCGACAACTGTCGCCAGGTAAGTCATGCTATGGCGGCGCCGCATCAGTCAGAAGATTTCGCATGCGAGACGCGGTCACCACCGAGTCGCCTCCGTGGCAACCGCTTCGAGACGCAGCACGATATTTATCGAGACGACGCGGTGCTGGGCGATCCGCAATCGGCCGAGCGCATCTGCCGCCCCGCTACCGGTTCTTCCAGACCGGCTTGCGCTTTTCAGCAAAGGCTTTCGGACCCTCGATAAAGTCCTCGGTGCTGGTGAGCGTGGAATGGATCGGGTATGTCGTCCTGATCGCATCTTCGAGCTGCGGCTTGTCGAGGCTGGCATAGACCGCCTCCTTGGCGGCGCGCACCGCAATCGGAGCAAGTTCGAGAATCTGGTTCGCCCAGACCAAAGCTGCATCAAGCACCTGAGAGGTCGGCACGACCTCGTTCACAAAGCCCAACTGACGCCCTTCTTCCGCTGTGACGCGGCGACCCGTGAGGATGATGCCGAGTGCCTGCTTCTGCGGGAGAATACGCGGCAAGCGCTGTACGCCGCCGCCGGAAGCAATCATGCCGACTTTGCCTTCCGGCAGACCGAAATAGGCGTTCTCGGAAGCGATGATCAGGTCGCAGGCCAAAGCCAGCTCGAATCCACCACCCATTGCCAGGCCATTCACCGCGGCGATGACCGGCTTGTGCAGATCAAAGCGCATGGCCAGCCCGCCGAAACCTGTATGCGGACGCGGACCGCGCTTTCCGGCCGCCTGGGCTTTCAGATCGTTTCCAGCGGAAAAGGCACGGTCGCCCGCCCCCGTTATGATGCCAACCCAGAGGTCGTCATTGGCGGCAAAATCGTTCCACACCGCCTCAAGTTCGTGGCTTGCCTCACGGTTCAGCGCATTCGCCACTTCCGGCCGGTTCATGGTCACGATGCGGATATGGCCCCGATCCTCGACCTTGCTGTAAAGCAATCCATCCATATTTTTGCACCCTTGGCGATCGAACGCTCAGGCCACGGTATCGGCCGGCGACCAGTGAATGAGCGTCATGTCATTGTTCGGTCCGGCAGTCACGAACCGCCCCTTGAGCGCCATTCCGATCGTCAGCGCGGAAAGATCGACATCGACGACGTTGCCGATAATCCGGACATGCGGAACCGCGTCGAGTGCGACAAAGCCGACGGCATACGGCGCTGAAGGGAACCCTTTTGCGGTCGGGCGGCCGACGATCGTATAGGTATAGAGCGTCCCGCGCGGTTCCACAGCCACCCATTCGACATTGGTCGACCGGCAGCTTCGACAGGCAATGCGCGGCGGCCAGCGATGCGTTTGGCAATCGCAGCATCTCTGGATCTTCAACTCGTGTTTGCGTGTCCCTTCCCAAAACGGGGCGAAGTTCACATCGGCAAGATCCGGCACCGGAATCTGTTTGAGGTCAAACATTCTTTCCTCCCAGAACGGCGAAGCTGCCGTCCCCCAGTTGTCCCCACCCGGTGACCGCGATGAGACGGGCGTTCTCGACCTGACGGCCACCGCACTCGCCCCGCAACTGTCGTACGGCTTCGACGACATGGTTGAGGCCGGCCTGATGGGCCTCCGACAACATGCCGCCATGCGTGTTGACCGGCAGCTTGCCGCCCAGCCGGATGCCGCCATCGGCAATCAGGGCAGCTCCCTGCCCATGCCCTGCAAAGCCCGCCTCCTCGATCTGATGCAGGACCTCGAAGGTGAAGCAGTCATAGATCATCGCCGCATCCATATCCTCAGGTCCCATGCCGAGATCGTTCCAGACCCGAGTGGCCGCCTGCGTCAGACCGATATCGAGGAAGGGATGGCGGTTCGAGGTATCGTCCGGGGATGCGCCCTGCGCCTCGGCGACCGAAAGAATGCGGATATCACGCGCTTCGTGACGGAGCGAGACGATGACCGCACTGGCGCCATCGGTTTCCAGGCAGCAGTCGAACAGCGTGTACGGATCGGCGATCATGCGGCCGGCAAGGTAGTCGTCCATCGTCAGGTCGCGTCCATACATCTGCGCGTTCGGATTGAGATTGGCATGGGCCCGGGCCGCCAACGCGATCTCCCCCAAAGTGCGCCGGTCGAGCCCGTATTCATGCTTGTAGCGCTGGCACAAAACAGCATAGCGCTGGGCCGGCGTGTTCATGCCGTAAACATATTCGAGGTGCCGGCGAAAAGGCTGTCCGGGCAGGAAGGAGGGACGGTCGGCCTTGCGCGCGCCCGAGTTGCCCTTGAGGCCGCGAAACAGCAGCACATGATTGGCGGCTCCGCTCTGGACGGCCATTGATGCGAGCCGGAGGGCCGATACCGCGCCACAGCCGCCCATATCGATCGTCGCGCGAAAGCTCGGGTTCAGGGACAGCGCGGCCTGGATAACGTCATCACCGATATGGCCGGGATATGGAATCATTCCGTCGATCTGTTGCGGATCGATTCCCGCATCGGCCGCTGCAGCCAATACGGCCTCGATCGCCAGCACTTCTGCCGAGCGATCGATCTGCTTGCGATATTCGGTATTGCCCACCCCGGTAACGCAGGCTTGTGCACTCATGCCGGCCACTGGCTTTCTCCCTGCTTCATTGTTCTGCTCAGTTCCACATAGCCCGCGCATCGACAATCGATATTCGTTCGCCTGATACCATCACCGGATTCAAATCCACCTCCAGCAATCCTTCGCCCTTGCTCAGCGCCCAGCCGGCGAAAGCGGCAAGAAAAGATGCCAGCGCTTCCCGGTTCGCGGCCGGCCGGCCGCGATAGCCATCCAGAAGCATGTTCAACCGGCTGTTTCGCGCTAGAAGCCTGCGTAAAGCGGAAGGCGTTGTCGGCAGGATCGCCGCAGCGACTTCAGCGTGCAGTTCGGCCAGCGTACCGCCGAGACCGACGACGAGGACGAGCCCGAATGATGGGTCGCGCTTGATCCCGACAAGGATTTCGACACCTTCCTCCATCTTCTGAATCAAGACCGAACTCGCTGTCAGCCTCTTGCCCATGGCGATCCTCTGAAAGCCTGCGACGGCGGCCTCTACGGCCGGCCGGTCGGCCAACCGTATGGCGACGCCACCATCGTCGGACTTGTGGTTCAGGTCGGGAGAACTGAGCTTCAGGACAACCGGAAATCCAATCTGTTCGGCACGTCCGGCAATGTCCTTGGGATCGAGCGCGGCGGAGACATCGAAAGGCGCGCACGGAAGACCAGCCTGCCTCAGATCGCCAAGCGCCTCCGTCACAGTCCAGATGGATTGAGACGCGCGAGCTTGAAGTAACGGCCTGCTTGCCGGCGCGTTCGCAAGAAGACGCATCAGTTCAGCGGCGTCTTCGCGATTGGCCTGGCTCGCCGAAAATCTGGCTCCGGCCTCTGCTGCGCGGAGCGCCAGAGGAAAATCTCCGAAGGCGGGGACGCCGGCGCCCTCGAAGATGCTGCTCACTTGCGTCGAAATCCCGACCCAGGCAACGACGATGTCCTGCGTGACGGTCACGGCGGCTTTCACGATCGCGCGCGCAACCGCGTCTGCAAACATCCCACCCGCCCCCAGTGAAATAAAGATCGTGTCGATGCTACCGTCTTCGGCAATCGTGGCGATGGCGCGCCCGATCTTCTCCGGGCTTCGCCACACCCCGCCGATATCAGCGGGATTATGAACGCCCGCCTGCCCTGTGGATTGTTCAAGTGCCCCAACCATCGACGGCGAAAACTCGGCCAGTTCCCAGCCCGCCGCCGCCATCTGATCCGCACCGAGCGACGCGGCGCCGCCCGATACGGTGACGATCGCCGCACGCCGGTTGCGCGGCCGATTGCCGGGCCGTTGCGGCCGCTGCGCCATCGTGCGGGCGGTAGCGAAAAATTCCTCGAAACTCTCGGTCTCGATAATGCCGGTCTCCAGCGCCACTGCCGCAAAGACTTCGCGTGTGCCAGCCACGCGCCCGGTATGGGATTGAACGGCCGCGCGTCCTTTATCCGATCTGCCAACCTGCAGCATCGTCACCGGCTTTCCCGCCAGCCGTGCCGCCAGCGCCGCGCGCCGGAAGGCCGCGCCGTCGCCGACACCTTCCAGGAACAGCATGATCGAACGCACGGCCGGATCCTCGACCATGGCCTGCAGCAGTTCTTCCAGTCCGGTCGCGCTCTCGTCTCCCGTGCTGATCAGCCAGGAAAAACCAACGGTCGTTTCCCCGAACCATTGCAACATCGCCGAAATCGTCGCGCCGCTTTGAGACAGGCATGCGATGCTGCCAGGCGGAACACGCCCCCCGGCCGTTCCCGATGCGAAGCTGCCGTTCAGGCTGAGATTGCCGTTCATGACGCCCATCGAGTTCGGCCCGATGATCCGCATCTGGGAGGCGCCGGCGATCTCGGCAATTCGCTCTCGAAATCTACGCCGCTCGTCTTCACCGCCGCCTTCGGCGACCAGCACGACACTCATGCCCACACCCAGTCGCGCTGCCTCTTCCAGTGTCGGAATGACAAATTTTACAGGCGTGACGACAAACACCATGTCGGGCGTGGACGGGAGATCTGAAAGGGAGGCGTAGACATCCAGCCCCAACAGCCTGGAACCCGCCAGTCTTGGATTGACCGGATAGATCGTTGCATCCACCCCGCCTTCAACCAGATTGGCAAGCACTCTGGCGCCGTAGTAATTTCCTCCCTCGATGGCCGAAGCTCCCGCGACGGCGATCGTCTTTGGTGCAGAGAACGCGTCGCTCTGAGAGGTTGCGGAGGTTTTCAACGACTTGAAATCCATTTCGGTGATCTACTGTCTTAGACAACGTTGTCTAGAATTAAATGCGAAAATACCAACCGTCAAGTTCGCACCCGCTATCTGAAATGATGCGGCTGAATACGCACCTTTACGGGCCGCCCAGTTGGGCAAACGATTCTCGAATGACGAGCGAATGAGGAATGACCTCTCCAGGCATGTCAGCGGACGCCGCGCTATGGGAGGCGATGAAATCGAGCGCCGCACTGCCCGCCCTGTCGAAGTTCATTTCAACCGTCGTCAGTTGCGGTGCGCACAAGGTGGCCAAACGCGTATTCCCCAGCCCCATGACAGAAATCCGACCGGGAATGTCGATTCCTTCACCTCGCAGATAGCTGATTGCTCCGAAGGCAATTGCGTCGGATCCGCAGATCAACGCACTGAAATCCGGATTGCGCGCCAGCATTTCGGCGGCGCCGACAGCGCCGGCCTCGGGCGTCGACTCTATATTGGCGATCGCATAGTCGACCATGTAACCCGACAGGTAACTGGTCATCGCCTGCATTCTTTCTTTCGTCATCTCGTTGCGTGCGGGGCCCAGCAGGATGCCGATCTTCGTGTGCCCTTTCTCGACGATAAATTTTGCCTTGGTGATCCCGATTGCTGCATTATCGGCCGAAAAAACCGGCACTTCTATATTTCGCGGCATAAGAGATGTGACGATCGTGCCCGATCGCTTCAGCGCGTCGATCGTCTCTACCAATGCCTTGTGATGCGTCCACTGGTCGAAGCCGCCGCCAGCCAGAATGATGCCATCGACCCGATACTCGAGAAGCTTGCGCAGATATTTGATTTCCAGCATCGGATCGCGTTGCATATTGCAGACGATGGCAAAGGTTGAGTGTGCGGTCTCCGCTCGTTTCGTAACGCTTTCCGCGATCATGGCATAATGCGCATCGAGCATGTCGCCGATCACGAGCCCGACGACACCCTGCTTGCCGCCACGCAGTCGCCTTGCCACGAGGTTTGGAATGTAGCCCACGGCTTTTGCCGCGACGTTGACCTTCTCCTGGAGGGCCGGATCGACCGAATAGTCGGAGTTGCGCAGAACACGTGCGGCCGTGCTGAGAGAAACTCCCGCCTGTTTCGCGACGTCAACCAAGGTAGGATTTTTCATGTCTTTTAGTGTGCCGCTTTTTCTCAAGGTTCATCCGCGTCGTTGGCATCTCTACCACGCAAATCGCGGGCCGTGCGCTCTGCATAGGGTATAAATGCCAGAAAACATCATAGACAACGCTGTCTTCGTCCGCTAGTGTCTTAATTGCCCATTTGGGCTACGGCGCAGCCCCAATAAAAAGGCCCTTCGAGGAGGAGAGAATGGGAAAGATTATCTGGACCCTGGCGCTGTCTGCATCTCTTGCCGCAACGTCGGGCGTGTCGGTCAAATACGCTGTTGCCCAGGACGCGCCCTACCCCAGCAAGCCGATCAAATTCATTATCCCTTACGCGCCCGGCGGCGGGACAGATGCCGTTGCAGCAGCATTCTCGGACAAGTTGGCCCAGAAACTGGGGCAACCGATCATCAAGGAAAATCATGCGGGCAGCAATTCCGTTATTGGCACGGCGCTGCTGGCTGAATCGAAACCCGACGGCTACACGTTGCTGGTCGTGACGGGCGCGATCGCAAACAATCCATTCCTCTATTCCAGGCTGCCTTATAAGACGGAGGCGTTTGTACCGGTCTCCATTCTCACCTCTTATCCCTTCGTCCTGGGTGTTCGCAGCAAGCTGCCATTCAAAAATATCCAGGAGCTTATCGACTATGCGAAGGCCAACCCGGGGAAATTGACGGCCGGAACCTCGGGCCGCGGCGCCGGCGCCCAGCTCGCCTTAGGCCTCTTCAATAAGAGTGCCGGTATCAAGATTCGCGATATCCCGTTCAAAGGCGCAGGAGAAAGCCTCAGCAATGTCGCGGGCGGTTTTATCGACATGGTCTTCTCGGGCTATGAAACCGTGCGACCTTTCGTCCAAAGCGGAAAAATGAAAGCCTTTGCCCAAACCGGCACAGAACCGTTGGGCAGCGAGCAGATCCCGGCAATTGCCCAGACCGTTCCGGGCTTCGAGTATCAGAATTGGCTGGCGCTGATCGCGCCCGCGGGAACACCCGCTGCAATTACCGAAAAGCTCAATGGCGCGCTGACGGAAATATTTGCGCAGCAGGAAGTCAAGGACAGACTGGCCGCACAGAACATTACCGGAATTGCAAGCACGTCGGCGGCGGCAAAAGACTATCTCCTGAAAGAGATGGCGACGAGCAAATCCATTATCGAAAGCATCGGCCTGAAGCCGGAGTGAATCTAGGACCACCATGGAGTTTGTGGTGTCTGCAATGCCGAAAAGAAACGCTGATATCGAAGCCGGGCTGTTCTTCACATTGTTCGGAGGGCTGACGGTCGCATTGTCCCTCCAATACAATCTGGGCACCATTGCAGCGATGGGTCCGGGCCTGTTTCCTCTGATGCTGGGAACACTGCTCGCGATCATCGGCCTGGTGATCTTCATCAAAGGCATTTTGTTCGGCGGCGAAGAAGCCAGGAGCCTGCCGCTCTGGCCGATCATCATGATCACGGCATCGCTGCTGGTTTTCGCATTCCTGCTTCTGACAGTTGGTCTTGCCTTTGCTGTTCCCGCTCAGGTGTTCATCGCACTGCGTGCTTCGCCACATTTTAGCCTGATGCGGGCCATTGCGCTTAGCCTTGGGCTGCTCGCCTTCTGCTACGTGGTCTTCGTCTATTTCCTCGGTATACCTGTGCCAATGATCGGGATCTGATCCAGTGGATTTATACAATAATCTCGGCATCGGCTTTGAAACTGCCCTGTCTCTTCACAATCTTGCATTTTGCTTCATCGGCGTTCTTGTCGGGACGGCCATCGGCATTCTGCCTGGGTTGGGGCCGCTCGCCACCATCGCCATGCTTCTACCGCTGACATACTCCCTGGAGCCTGTCACCGGACTGATCATGATCGCCGGAATTTATTACGGCGCCCAGTACGGCGGCTCGACCACGGCAATCCTTGTCAATCTGCCCGGTGAATCATCCTCGATTGTATCCTGCCTCGACGGATACCAGATGGCGCGCAACGGCCGCGCCGGCGCCGCCCTGGCCATAGCGGCATTGGGATCGTTTTTTGCCGGGACTGTCGCCACGATATTGATTGCGGCATTTTCCCCTGCTCTTGCGGAAGTGGCTTTTCTGTTTGGGCCGGTCGAGTATTTCGCCATGATGGTGCTTGGCCTTACCGCGGCGACGCTTCTTGCTCACGGCTCATTTATAAAAGGCGTTGCGATGGTCCTGACCGGATTGATCCTCGGCCTTGTCGGGGCTGATGTGAACAGCGGCACCTACCGCTTTACCTTCGGCTCTTTTTCCCTGACCGAAGGGATTGAGTTCGTCGCGGTGGCCATGGGATTGTTCGCATTCACCGACATCCTGACCAATATCCGGGCAGACACGGCGCGTGAGGTAGAGGCGCCTTCATTCGCCAATCTCTGGATGACCCGCAAGGAAGCCCGGCAGGCTGCTTTCCCGATACTGAGGGGTACGGCGATCGGCTCGCTGCTTGGTCTTCTGCCGGGTGGCGGCGCGATGATCTCCTCTTTCGCTTCCTATGCCATCGAGAAGCGCCTTTCCAAAACCCCCGAGCAATTCGGACATGGCGCGGTCGCCGGTTTAGCCGGCCCCGAATCCGCCAATAATGCCGGCGCGCAGACCTCGTTCATACCGATGCTCACGTTGGGGATTCCAAGCAACGGCGTCATGGCGTTGATGATCGGCGCCCTGATGGTGCACAACATCGCACCCGGCCCCTACGTGATGGTGTCCAACCCGGAGATATTCTGGGGCCTGATCGCTTCGATGTGGATCGGCAACGCGATGCTTGTGGTGCTGAACCTGCCGCTCATTCCGCTCTGGGTCCGGCTGATCCAGGTGCATTACTGGATCCTGTTTCCAATCATCCTGACGGTGTGCTGTGTCGGCCTTTACAGCATCTCGAACCGGGTGCTCCCGATCTACTTCGCGGCCGGATTTACGGTGATGGGTTGCCTGTTCTGGCGCATGCGCGCTGAAGCGGCGCCGCTGCTTCTCGGCTTCATCCTTGGGCCGCTGATGGAGGAGCACTTCCGCCGGGCACTGTTGTTGTCGGACGGCGATATGGCGATCTTCTACCAGAGCCCGCTCTCCGTTGCGATGTTGAGCATAGCGGCGGTCATGTGCCTGGTCGTCCTGCTTCCGCAGATCCGCCGCGGCCGCAGCGTGGCGTTTACGGAGGAGACGTGATGGCCATCTGGCTGCGTGGCGCTGGAGCAGCACGCGAGATGGTACAGGTGCGGATGTTGTGACGACGACATGGGCGAACCGTGTCCATACGATTTCGATGTCGGAATAAGCCTCTCCTTGTCGTCATCTATGACACGGCTGCACCGACGCTGAGAGAACGCGTAACCTCCGACTGCGGCCGCAGCATCAGATAGAACGCGGCAAGATGCGTGATCATCAGCGCTGGCACATAGAGAATTGGGATCCAATAGGCGGCCGCCAACTGTCCCGCCATCTCGGGCAGGCCGAGGCTGACGCCGTGGTAATAGTCCATGACGAGATGGGCCGTTCCCACAAGATTGAACGCAATGACGAGCAACCGGAACAGCGGCCGCGTCCTCACGGTGAGAAGCGCCAGCATCGCCAGCAGCCCGGTCGCGAAGTCGCCATAGGCGGCGGTGGTGGTGAAGGCTGCGGGCAGATCCGGCCCGACGACGCCAGGCACGAGGAAGACAAGGCCGAAGAAGCGGAAACTGTGCAAGGTGGCGATGACCCGCTGCGCCTCCACCCTGTCCATCGTTTTCAGTTTCGGCCAGACATAGGCTCTGAAGCAAAGCAGCCAGGGCACGTAACCGAGGCCGAGATGTATCTGAAAAATGGTTGCAGGCGACATGGCGAGCTCCTATCGGACCGTGCGACTGGACCTACAACCGCTTCCTGCGGGCGACTATCCACGATAATATCGACAGACCATGAAGCAAAACTTCACAGTTCGGCAGGGCGCGCTCGACGGAATAGAAGCATTCCTGAGCGTCGCCCGGTATCGCAGTTTTCGCAGGGCGGCGGCGGACCTTGCGGTGACGCCGTCGGCGATCAGCCAGGCGGTGCGCACGCTCGAAGCGCGCATCGGCGCGGCGCTGTTCCTGCGCACGACACGCAGCGTCGGCCTCACCGAAGCCGGCGAGCGCTTTCTCGCGCGCGCCAAACCCGCTTTCGAGGAACTCGTCGCCGCCAGCGAGGTGGCGCGCGATCTCGGCCAGCAGCCGGCCGGACTGTTGCGCCTCACCATGCCGCGCGCCGTGGTGCCGGTCCTGCTGGAGCCGCTGATCGCGTCCTTCTGCGAGGCCTATCCGCAAGTCGAAGTCGAGATCGACGCCAGCGAGACATTGATTGATCTGGCGTCGAACGGGTTTGACGCCGGCATCCGGCTCGGACCGTTCATCGCAGCCGACATGATCGCGGTGCGGCTGACGCCGCCATTCCGTTTCGTCGTTGTCGGCAGCCCCGCCTATCTCGCCCGCAGCGGCCGGCCGCGGCGGCCGGATGATCTGCGCCACCACGCCTGCCTGCGGTTGCGCCGCTCCGGCGGCGCGCTGGCGCTATGGACCCTGAAAGACAATGAGACCGCCATCGACATCGCCGTGTCGGGCCCGCTCATTGCCAACGACTTTCCCACCCTGCTCGGCGCGGCCATCGAAGGCATGGGCCTGGCGCAGGTGCCCGAGCCCATCGCCGCTGGCGTGATCAGGGCCGGAAAGCTCGTCCACGTCCTGCAATCCTATGCGCCAAGCGCGCCGGGCGTGTTTCTCTACTACCCCAGCCGTCGTCAGATGATGCCGAAGCTGCGCGCCCTCATCGATCACGCGAAAAACCGTGCGGGCAAAGCCAGAAAACGCATCAACCCAGATTGAAGCGGATCGCGGTCGCCAGCGCGCGGATCGCAGCGGCCACCGGCCCCGAGCCTGCGCGCGCGAACAGCACGATCTCCGACACCGGCAGCGCCGGCAGCCCGAGTTCCGGCCCCAGATCAGGCGCACCGGCGCAGGCGATATCACCCATCGGCGCGACGCCGAGGCCGGCATTCGCCGCCGCCAGCAAGGCCGAGCAACTGCCGCCGACGAAGGCCTCGCGCCATGGAATCCGCGCTTCGTCGAGATGCCTGATCGCCGAGGCGCGCACGCCGCAAGGCGCCGGCAGCATGGCCAGCGGCAGCGGTCCGCGCGGCGCTGTCCATCCATCGGCGACCCGCCAGCCGAGGCGATCCCGGCCCAGCACTTCCCCCTCCGAGCCGCCGCCCTCGCGCCGCACGATGGCGGCATCGAGCTCGCCCGCGTTGAAGCGCTCATGCACAGTCTGCGACATGCCGATCTGCACGTCGATCACCGCATCGGCGGGAAGCGCGGCGCGCACCTTGAACAGCATCCGCTCGAGGCCGAGCCCCAGCACATGATCGCTGGCGCCGAAGCTGAAGCGGACCGCCGGCATGCCGGAGAAGCGCAGTGCCTCGTCATGGGCCGACAGCAGGCTTTTCGCCTTGGCGAGAAAAGCTTTGCCTTCCTCGGTCGGCCGCACGAAGCGCGGCGTGCGGTCGAGCAGTTTGCGGCCGAGCGTGGCTTCCAACGCTTTCAGCCGCTGGCTGACGACGGGCTGCACTGTGCCGGCGGCCTCGGCCGCACGGGTGAGATTGCCGAATTCAACGGCGAGGACGAACAGACGAACGGATTCGAGATCGAGCATCACGCCTCTCCGCTGCGCAGTTCGAGCACGAGTTCGTCGATATCGAGATCGCGCAGGGCGAGCGCCAGGGCATCGGCGCTGAAGATGCCTTCGTCGGCCGCATCGAGCAAGGCGATGCGACGCGCCCGGCACAGCGCCAGGCTGTGTTCCTTCCCGGACATGTCCTCGCTGTGGGGCACCCGCGTGGCGTCAAGAAGCGCGCGGATGCGGGCGCGTTCCGCTCGGCTCGCGTCTTCCTCCACCTCGTTGATACTGGATGGAAACAACCATTTGGCGACAATGCCGATCGTCCCGCCCTGGACCAGCAGCGACATGGTGGCGACCGCGAAGGCGATGAACACCAGCAACGGCCGGTGCGGCGCCCCGGCCGGCAGCAGTTGCACCGCCGCTACCGTCACCGCGCCGCGCATGCCGGCCCAGATCACGACCGCGGCTTCCGCCAGGCCGAGCGGCTGGCTCGTCAGATAATCGAGATCGGCAAGATGCCGGCGTCCACGGCTGACGAGGCGATCGACCAAGGTTTCTTCCGGGCCGGGATTCTGGCGGCGGGCGCGTCGCGCGATCGGCTCGGGAATCCGGCCGGCCTCGAGCTCCCGCTGGATGGCGACGAATTCCGGCTGCCGCGCCTGCTTGCGCTGGGTATCGCGACGCAGGCTCCACAACAGCGGCGCGACATACAGGCAGCGCACGGCCAGCAAGGCCAGCAGTGCAAGCCCCGCCATGACGATGCCCTGGGTGACGCCGACGGACTCGACCGACAGTTTGCGCAGGATCGTCGACAGTTGCAGCCCCATGGTGAGGAAGACCACGCCTTCCAGGCTGAGTTGCAAGGTCGCCCAGTTCTGCATGTCCGATACGCGATGCCCTGGCGGCAGCACGCGCCGCGCCCGCATGCCGATGACGATGCCCGCGACCACGGCCGCGACGAGCCCCGAGCCATGCAGCATTTCCGCCGGCAGCGCCGCGGCAAAGGGCGTCGTGAACGACAGAATGGTGTTCACCGCCTCGTCATGAACACGGCTGCGGATCGCGAGATTGAGTTTGGCCGCGAGCACGCCGAAAAACACCGCGACACCAACGGACAGCACGAAGTTGCCGATCGTTGGCCAGACCGAGAAGCCGAGCGTTGTGGCGACAACCGCCGTGCGCAGGGCGATGAGCGCGGTGGCATCGTTGAGCAGGCTCTCGCCCTC
>Ga0182744_1000074_pt1 | contig 112530 bp, 105 predicted proteins | sample eDN3rd30CKraftMG_FD_128525 | JGI IMG/M metagenome (GOLD analysis project Ga0182744, IMG submission 128525) | Enriched Miracle-Growth compost microbial communities from Emeryville, California, USA - eDNA 3rd pass 30_C Kraft MG (version 2) (version 2) ... | reverse complement strand
GACCGAGAGCTGCCCTATTGATTATCGTCACCCCGGACTTGATCCGGGGTCCACTAGGTGCAACGTTGGAAGAATGGATCCCGGATCAAGTCCGGGATGACGAACGGAATATGCGCATATTTGGGGTGATCCCCGGCGAAGGCCGGGGTCCATGCGCGAGGCGCGGCGCTTGCGCGCTGGACCCCGGCCTTCGCCGGGGATCACCTTATGATGCCGCCGCCGGAACGTCCGCTCCCCACCCCGAAGCCGCCGCCGTTCAGGGCGCGTCGATCAGCGGGAAGGTCAGCGAGACGCGGGTGCCCTTGCCGAGTTCGCTTTCGATGTCGAGCTGGCCCTGGTGGCGTTCGCCGATATGCTTGACGATCGCGAGGCCGAGGCCGGTGCCGCCCACCGAGCGGCTGCGCGCTTCGTCGACGCGGTAGAAGCGTTCGGTGAGGCGCGGCAGATGGTCGGGGGCGATGCCGTCGCCCTGATCGGTCACGGCGAAGCGCGCGCGCTTGCCCTCGCGCGCAAGCTCGACGGTGACGGGGGTGCCGGCGTGGCCATATTTCATCGCGTTCGAGATGATGTTGTGCGCAAGCTGGCCGAGCTGCGCCGCGTCGCCGCGCATCGGCAGCGGCGCGTCGCCGAGCTGCGCGACGATGTCCTGACCGCGGGCCGGCTCGCTGTCGCGAAGCTGGGAGATCGTCGTGCTGACGATGTCGCGCAGGTCGATCTCGGCGGTCGGGCGGCGGAAGCGGTCGGCCTCGACGCGCGAGATCGAGAGCAGGTCGATCACCAGCTGCTGCATCCGCCGCGCCTCGCGGTCGATGATCGACAGGAAACGGTGACGGATTTCGCCGTCGGCCTCGCCGTTCATGTCCTGCAAGGTTTCGACATAGCCGAGGATCGCGGCGAGCGGGGTGCGCAGTTCGTGGCTGGCGTTGGCGACGAAATCCGATCGCATCTTGTCGGCGGCGTCGAGCGCCGAACGGTCGGAAAGGAAGATGATCCGGTCGCCGCCCGACAATGCCGCGATGCGCATCGTCCAGCGCTGGCCGGGGCGCGGAAAATCGACGAGGTTGATCGTGTGGAGCTCGGCAGTGTCCTTTGCCTCGGCGAGCCATTCGGTCGCCGCGGGGTGGCGGATCGCGGTGCGGATGTCGGCGCCGACGATGTGGCGGCCGAGCAGGCGGATCGCCGCGTCGTTGGCGACGGTGACGATATTGTCGACGGTGCCGAGCAGCGGATCGGTTTCCTGATCGGCCCAGCGCGCGAAATCGGGGTGGCGGAGCAGCGAGGGCGGCTGCGCGGCGGGTAGCGGCTCGTGCGGCTCGGAAGGTCGTTCGGTGTCGGGCGCCAAGGCGGCCGAATGGACGATGGCCGCGGCGGCCAGCCCGGCGAGGGCGAGGATCGCGATCGTGAGCGCATCGCCGCCCGCCAGCGCGACGAAGATCGCGGCGACCGCGAGCAGGGTCGACGCAACGACGAAGCTGGACATGCGGTCGAACATCGTGCTCGCGCCTCGCACGCGGCGCGGGTCCGCGCAAGTCTGTTAGAGCGGCGAGCGTAAAATCTGAACCGTTTGCGCCGAGCTTTTCGAAGGGCCATTCTGCCTTCTGGCGCCGTGGGAAGGACGATGCTTCGACAAGCTCAGTACAAACGGGAAAAGAGTGATTCAGATTTAACGCATGTCGTCTTAAACCCTTGGCACGCCACTGTGCCAAAGCGGGAAAGGCGGGCATCTTCCGCGTCTTTTTCTTGGCCCTTTCGCCGCGAGCGTCTATGCGCCGATCATGGAAAAAAGCGACAAACCGGCCCCAAATGATCCGATGGCGAGGGGCGGCGAGCCCGTGCCGTCGCGGCGGCGGATGCTGGCGTTGGGTGCGGTCGGTGTATCGGCGGCGCTGACGATCCGCCCGGCCTTCGCCCAGACCGCGGTGTCGGTGATGAACTGCGAGATTCCGGTGCCCGACCTTGGCGCGGCAGGGAAATATATCGACAAGCACGGACGGCTCGTTCCGCCGGGCACCAAGGGCGCCTATCCGGGCGCACCGCGGCCCTTTACCGGCGAAGAGGTGAAGCGCGCATTCCGCGGCCAGTCGCTGCCGGGGACGACTTACAACCAGTCGCAGGCCTATCTGCAATATATCCGGCGCTTGCAGGCGGGGCAGAGCGGCTTTACCTGCTTCGCATCGATCCAGATGCCGCGCTGACCCTTGCGCCTTTGTGGCGGCGGGGCCTCGGCCGTATCGCAGACAAAGGAAATTCCCCCGTGAAACTCGCCTCGCTCAAAGCCGGCCGCGACGGTCGTCTCGTCGTTGTTTCGGACGATCTTGCCTGGTACGCCGATGCGGGACAGATCGCGCCGACCCTGCAGGCGGCGCTCGACGACTGGGACATCATCGCCCCGCGGCTGAAGGCGCTCGCCGAGGACCTCAACCACGATGCGATCCCCAAGGAGCGCTTTCACGAGCATGACGCGGCCTCGCCGCTGCCGCGCGCCTATCAATGGGCCGACGGCAGCGCCTATGTGAACCATGTCGCGCTCGTGCGGCAGGCGCGCGGCGCCGAAATGCCCGAAAGCTTCTGGCACGATCCGCTGATGTATCAGGGCGGCAGCGACAGCTTCCTTTGCCCCCGCGACCCGATCCCGCTCGGCGATCCGGCATGGGGCTGCGACATGGAGGCCGAGGTTGTCGTCGTGACGGGCGACGTGCCGGCGGGAATCGACCCGGTCGCGGCGCGCGACGCGGTTCGGCTCGTCGGGCTGACCAACGATGTGTCGCTGCGCGGGCTGATCCCGGGCGAGCTTGCCAAGGGGTTCGGCTTTTTCCAGTCGAAGCCCGCAAGCGCCATGTCGCCGGTGTTCGTCACCCCCGACGCACTCGGCGAACGCTGGCGCGATGGCAAGCTGCACGGAACGCTGTGCGTCGACCTCAATGGTCAGCCGCTGGGCCGCGCCGATGCGGGCGTCGACATGACCTTCGACTTCGGCCAGCTGATCGCGCACGCCGCGAAGACGCGCAAGCTGATCGCCGGCACGATCGTCGGATCGGGCACGGTGTCGAACCGCGATGCGGACGGCGGACCGGGCAAGCCGATCGCCGAAGGCGGGCTCGGCTATAGCTGCCTTGCCGAAGTGCGCACGGTCGAGACGATCCAGCAGGGCGAGGCGAAGACGCCGTTCATGCGCGCCGGCGACACGGTGCGCATCTGGATGGACGACGATCGCCACCACAGCATCTTCGGCGCGATCGAACAGCGGGTGGAGTGATGCAAAAAGGGGCGGGATGTTTCCCGCCCCTTTCCGTTCCCGACCGGAAACGCAAAGTCCTTATTTGCCGCTCATCGCACCCGCAAGCGCGTCGCTGAGCGAACAGGCCGCCGGCCCCAGAATGACGATGAACAGGCACGGCAGGATGAAGAGGATCAGCGGCACCGTCATGATCGCGGGCAGGCGTGCGGCCTTTTCCTCGGCGCGCATCATGCGCTCGTTGCGGAATTCGGCCGACAGGACGCGCAGCGCGCTGGCGAGCGGGGTGCCGTATTTCTCGGTCTGGATCATGGTCGTGACCACGCCCTTCACCGATTCCAGGTCGACGCGATAGGCGAGATTCTCGAATGCCTGGCGTCGCTCGGTAAGAAAGCCGAGTTCGATCGATGTCAGCGCAAATTCTTCGCCAAGCTCGGGATAGGCGCGGCCGAGTTCCCTCGCGACGCGCGAGAAGGCGGCGTCGACGGTCAGACCCGCCTCGGCGCAGATGACGAGGAGGTCGAGCGCGTCGGGAAGGCCCTTGCGGATCGCGTGGGTGCGTTTCGTGCGCTTGTTCTGGACAAAGAGATCAGGCGCCTTGTAGCCGAGCAGCAGCGCTCCCATCGTGAAGCCAGCACGCTTGAACGGTGTCAGCGTCGGCCACATGTCGACGCCATAGATGAGCAGCGCGGCGATCCCGCCGAAGACGATCGGCAGGACGAGGCGGCCGAAAATCACGGCGACCGCGAGGTCCTTTGAGCGGATGCCGGCTTGTGCGAGCTTTTGCTGCACATCCTTGATCTGGCCTTCCTGCAGCACTTGCAGCTTGCCGAGGAAGGTGCGCATCCGGTCGGCGGTCTCATTCTTGCGGACGAGCTTCGCGCGGCGCTTCGCGGTCGAGGCGGTGATGCCGGCCTTCAACTGCTCGCGCCGGTCGTTGAGCGCCTTGACGCGCTTCGCCATCGGGTCGCGCACCGTCATCGCGCCATAGACGGCGAGCATGACGGCGAAGACGCCGACGGCGGCGAGCATGGTCGCCGCCCAGACGATGTCGACGCCCATCAGCGTCGGTCCCTGCTGGGCGCCGGAGAAAGCCGCGAAGACGAGGTTGCTGTTCATTGGTCGTCCCGCTCTAAATCTCGAACGAAATCATGCGCGACATGATGAAGACGCCGAGGCTCATCCAGATGAGCCCGCCGACGCCGGCGATCATCAGCCGTTCTTCGTGAAAGAAGCCCGCGAGATATTCGGGATTCATCATCCACACGAGGGTGAAGACGAAAAAGGGCAGCGACCCGACGATATAGGCCGACGCCTTGGCTTCGGACGACATCGCCTTGATCTTGAGCTTCATCTGCGCGCGCTTGCGCAGCACGTCGGAGAGATTGGCGAGCGTCTCGGCCAGGTTGCCGCCCGTTTCGCGCTGGATCGCGATGGTGATGCAGAAGAATTTGATCTCCGGCGTGCCGATCGTCTCGGCGGTCTCGAGCAGCGCCGCTTCCATCGTGTTGCCGATGCGGATACGCTCGACGACGCCCTTGAATTCCTCGCCGACAGGGCCGGGCAGTTCGTGGCTGACCACCTGAAAGGTTTCGGTGACCGGCAGGCCCGACTTGAGGCCGCGGACGAGCAGATCGATCGCGTCGGGGAAGCGCGCGTTGAACTTGGTAACGCGCTTCTTGATCAGGCGCCCGACGACGAACCACGGCAGGCCGACCATCGCGGCGAGCCCGAGGAGCGACGACAGCAGAAAGGGGGTGCGGAGGACGAGCAGCGCGCCGGTGACGACGACGAACACCGCCATCGAGGCGAACATATATTGGGTGATCGTCCAGTCCTTGCCGGTCTGCCGCAGGCGCTTTTCCAGTTCCTCGCGGCGCGGCATCAGGCTGGTCAGCCCGGCTTCGCCGCGGCCGCCGCCGGACTGGATCGTCTTGCGCATCTGTGCCGCGACCACCGCCTCGGTCGAGGCGGCGTGACGATCCTTGACCGTCGCGAGCCGCCGCAGCTTCGCCTTGCCGACCGACGGCCCGCCGAGGAACAGCACGAGCGCGACGAAAGCCAGGAAGCAGGCTGCGATGATGATCGTGGGCAGGGTCATGGTCGGATCGTCCGGTTATGCGTCGAACGGCCGCGGCGGCACGCCGCGGCGCGTCCTTACGCCTGTTTCGCGGTCTTCTTGGTCACCAGCGTGCCGAGGCCGCCGAGCTTGCCGAGCAGCGACGCGCCCGATTTGGCCTTGCTCGCCTCCGCCGCCTCTTCGGCGTCGTCGGCGCCGTCGAGCACGAGGCGCATCAACTGCGTCCAGACATGGCCGGCCTTGGTGCCCTTGCACACTTCGGCATAGGATTTGCCAAGCTTTGCCGCCTGGCTCACCAGCTTCGGGTCGAAGGGAACGACGATGTCGATCGGGCGTTCGATCGACGATTCGAACTCCTTGCGCGACAATTCGCCGATCGCGTTCTGCACCTTGTTCGCGACCAGCAGGACGCGGGCACCCGGGACATTCTGCTTGAACCACGACAGCAGGCGGATCGTGTCGCGCGCCGCGGCGAGCGTGACGTCGGTGACGAGCAGGATGGTTCCGGCTTCCGACACGAGGTGCGGGAAGGGGATCAGAACCTGCCGCGGAATGTCGACGACCGTCATCTCGAACGCGCCGCGCAGCTCTTCCTCGAGCTGAAAGAAGGCCGAACCGTCGGTCATCACCGGCTGGTGGATCGGGGCCTCGGCCGAGAGCAGGCTGAGCTTGTCCGAGGCGCGCACCATCGCGCGCTCGATGAACAGGCCGTCGATGCGGCTCGGATTGTCGATCGCGTCGATCAGCCCTCGGCCGGGTTCGAGGTCGAGCGTCAGCGCGCCGGTGCCGAAATGGACGTCGAGGTCGAGCAGCGCGGTCTGGCGGCCGGCCTGGTCGCTGATCGCCCAGGCGAGCGAGGTCGAGACCATCGAGGCGCCGACGCCGCCGCGCACCCCGACGACCGCCATCATGTGATGCGGCTTGTCGTCATGGCCGTCGGCGTGCTTGGGCGCCGCGAGCATCGCCTGCGCCATCGTCAGCGATTCGCGCACCTGATCGAGCGACAGCGGCTTGAGCAGATAATCCTGTATCCCGCTCGACAGGAGGTCGCGATAGAGGCGGACGTCGTTGACCTGGCCCGCCGCGATCACGACGGTGCCGGGCTCGCACACTTCGGCGAGCGCGTTGATGTCGTTGATCGGGTCGCCCGATTCGGACATGTCGACGAACAGGATGTTCGGGCTCGCCGAGACCGAGAGCGACTGGACGGCATTGCGCAGCCCGCCCTTGTGACATTTTTCGGTCGGCCAGCCCATGTCGCCGGCGGCGACGCGGATCAGCTCCAGCGTGTCCTCGTCGCAGACGAAGGCGTTGAAGGGTTCACGCAGCCCGGCTGCTTTGAAAGGAGCGTTCACTTGCCGCCTCCACTGGTTTCTTCGCTCTTCAGTTCGCCGGCACCCGTCGGCGGCTTTTCGCGATAGGTCTTGATCGCGCGGATTGCGGTATTCGGGTCCTGGCGATCGGCGCTCGCGCCCTTGATGAGATCATTGGGGTCGGCGATCATCGCGGCGAGATTGCTGTTCGACGCGCAACCATAGTTCGACGAGGTCGCATTGTTGAAGTTGATCGAATATTTGCTCGACCAGTCGGGGCAGCCCGGCACATAGGCCGAGGTGCGCGTGACGACGACGCGCAGACTGCCCGCGGGAACGTCGCCAGTCGTGACCGGAACGCCTTCGCTGACGAGCAGGCCGCGCCGCTCGACCATCGAACGGATCGTCGCCTGCGCCGCGCTGTTGCCATAGGTCGAAGGATCGTCGATCGCGACGCGGTCGCCATAGGCGACGTTCATCGCGTCGAGCCAGCCCTGCAGGCGGCCCTGTTCGCTCGGCGGCACCTCGCCGTTCGCGGTGGCGACGTCGAACTGGTAGATGGCGTTGCGCACGACCGGCTGGTGGACCGATTCGAGGCTACGATTGCTGCTCGCGGTGCCGGTGCTGCACCCCGCAAGGGTGGTGGCGAGTGCCACGGCCGTCCAAGTTGCAATTGTCTTCATCACTTTGCTCCCGAAAAGCCGTGCGTCACTTGAGGTTGAAGCCGGGCGAGACCTCGTCGCCGCCGCGCAGGCGGTCGGCGTCGCCGGGCGTCGTTTCGAGCCGCGGCTTCGGTCGCTCGCCGCCGGTGACGCCGTCGGCCGACTGGCCGAGGAACAGGCGCGCGGCGTCGTTCGGCGCCAGGAAGGCGTCGGTCGGCAGCTTGATCTGGTCGGCCGAGGCGGGCTTGACCAGATAGGGCGTCACGACGATCACGAGCTCGGTCTCGCCGCGGCGGAAGCTGTCCGACTTGAACAGCGTGCCGAGGATCGGAATGTCTCCGGCGCCCGGCATTTTGTCGATCGCGCCGACCGAACGATTGTTCATCAGGCCCGCGATCATGAAGCTTTCGCCCGATCCGAGTTCGACCGTGGTTTCGGCGCGGCGCACGGTGAGCGCCGGCACCTGGAAGCCGTCGATCTGGATCGCGCCGTCGGTCGTCAGCTCGGACACTTCGGGGCGCACGCGCAGGCTGATGCGGCCGTTCGACAGCACCGTCGGCGTGTAGGCGAGGCTGACGCCATATTTGCGATATTCGATCGTCGTCCCGGCGAAGTTGCCCGGGATCGGAACCGGATATTCGCCGCCCGCGAGGAAGTCGGCCGTCTCACCCGAGAGCGCGGTCAGGTTCGGCTGCGCGAGGGTGAGAACCATCCCTGAGCGTTCGCCGAGATCGAGCGAGGCCATCACGTCGAGACCGAAGAGGTGGCCGGCGGCGCCGATGCTGTTGGTCCCGTTGGGTTCGGCGAAGGTATAGGTCGTCGATCCGTCGGCGCCGTAGGTGATGGTGCCGGCACGGCGGCCGCGGAAGACGCTGCCGAGGAAGCCGTTGCCCATCGCGCCGTCGCGATCGCGGGTCAGCACGTTGCCGCTGATCTCCTTGAGCAGCGAGCGGTTCACCTCGGCGATGCGAACCTGCAGATTGACCTGCAGCGGCGTCGCGGTGCGCAGGCGCGACATGACCTTGGTCGTATCGCCGACGAAGGCCTGTACCAGCCGTTCGGCCTCGGCGGCGTCGTCGGGCGACTGCACTGTGCCGGTGAGCAGCACGAACCCGTTCATCGTGTTCGCCGCGATCTTCGCTTCGGGCATCGCGAGCGAGAGCATCTGGTCGATGGTCTCGATGTTGTTGCCGACGTGCGCGACCGTGGAATAGACGACGCGGCCGCTGGCGTCGGTCGCATAGATGCTCGTTTCGCCCGGCGCCTTGCCGAAGATGTACAGCTGGCGGCTCGAGCGGACCTGGACGTCGGCGACCTTGTCGTCGGCGACGAAGAGATCGGTCATCGCGGCGGGTAGGCTGACCAGGCGGCCGCGGCCGACCGACAGGTCGATGCTGCTGCTCGCATTCTGGGTCGCCTGCGCCGATGCCGGCTGCGACGGCGCGGCAGAGAGCGTCGCTGCAACGAGGCCGATGGCCAGGGTGCGCGCGAGTGCCGCTGCCTTGAGTGTGGCTTTGCTGTTCATCTTACTTACCCCCAACCGGAACCACGGTGGTCGCGCCGCCGCGGTTCACGCGAACGACCGGCCCCTGCGGAACCCCCACATAGCTGGCCCCCGACGCACCGGCTGCCGTCGCATAATTGGCCGGCTGGCGCGGTGCGGAGACGCGGCCGCTGACCGGAACCCAGAAGCGCGAGACGTCGCCACCGGTCGTTGCCGACGCGCGGCTCGCGGTCGGGCGCGCCGCTGCGGCCGCCAGCATCTTCTTTTCATCGGCGCCGTTCGCGGGCACATCGACATCGCCCGACGCGATCGCCTCTTCGAGCTCGCCCGCGCTCTCGGCGAGCGGGCGCAGCGCGAGCGACAGCGTGCCCATGCTCTGCGCGACGGCGATCTTCTCCGCGATGTCGGGCGTCGCCTCGAGCGTCACCGAGCCGAAGGTGCGCACCGGCGTCTTGCCAGTCTCGTCCTCGGCATCGTAGCGCTGGTCGGTCGCGAGCACGCGCACGTTGCGGACGATCGTTTCGGCGGTGAAGAGTTCGTCGTCGGGATAGCTGCTGCCTTCCTCGACCTTCAGCTTCTGCGACAGCAGCACGTCGACGCGGTCGCCCGGGAAGACGAAGCCCGCGACGCCTTCTTCCTTCGACACCTTGACCGTCACGGCGCGCATGCCGGGGCCGAGCGCCGCAGCGAGGAAGCCGCGGTCGTCGGGATGGACGAGCGCACCCTGCGTCAGCGGCTGGCCCGCGGTGATCGGATAGCGCACCACCGTGCCGACGAGGCTGTTCGCATCGGTCTTTTCCTTCAGGAAATAGGCCTGCTCGACCAGCTCCTTCGGCCAGGGCTGAAAGCGGAAGCTGTCCGGGCCGATGATCGTTCCGACCGGCAGCTGCCGGGTCGCGACGAGGATCATGGGACCGGTGATATCCGGTGCTGCGGCAGCGCGCGCCTGCGGCGCCGCGGCGCCGCGCATCATCTGGTTGACCCCGAACGCCGCCCCGATCGCAATGACCAGCGCGCCGACGATCAGCATAATCTTTCGCGTATCCATGACGATTCTTCGCCCTCCTGCACCCACCAGAGACGGCAGTGCTTACCCTCAGGTCGTTCCGATAAACTGAAACTGGTTAAGATAGTGTTGGTGAAGCGCCCAAAGTCCTGCGGCCGCGATCGCGACCCCGTAGGGGACCTCGACGGGCGCTTCGCGCGGGCGGATTTTCATGTGGATCAGCATGATGGCCGACAGGATGCCGCCGGCGATCGCCATCACGGTCAAGGTCGGCATGAACAGCGGCAACGGAATCCACAGCATCACCGCACCGATCATCTTCACGTCGCCGCCCCCCATCGCGCCGAGCGCGAACAGACCGACGAAGACCAGGAACACCGCGAGCGCCGCCCCGAGCTGGAGCGGGACGTCGGGCCACGCCGCGAGCCCGGTCGCGATCCAGAAGGGGATTGCGAGCAGCGCGATGACGGCGTTGAGCCGGTTCGAAATCGTCCGCGTCCGCACGTCGCTGATCGCGGCAGCGATCATCAGGGCGGCGAGCAAGGCCATCAGGCCGAGAACGACAGGGCTGGTCTCCATAGGATTTGCTATAGGGACGATGGCTTACCAAAGAGTAACCATGGCGGAGCCGGGTACGGCATTGGACAGGGAGAATTGACGTTCGCCGGCTCTCTTTCGTCATCCTGGACTCGATCCGGGATCCATAGCAGCGCCGAAGTCATGGACCCCGGATCGAGTCCGGGGTGACGATGATCAATAGGGCAGCAATCGCGCGGAAAGCCGGCGCCTTTCGCGGAGGCAGCCGCAGCCCGGCTTGCATTCGTGCCGCGAGGCGATATGCGCCGCGGCATGACCGGCAGCCTTCCCTCGACCACCGATGTGCTGATCGTCGGCGCGGGGATCGCGGGGGCGAGCCTCGCGGCGGCGCTCGCGCCCTATCGATCGGTGCTGATGATCGAGGCCGAGGAGCGGCCGGGCTATCATGCGACCGGGCGATCGGCGGCCTTCTGGCACGAAAGCTATGGCGGCGCGGGGGTGCAGCCGCTGTCGAGCGCGTCCTTCGCGGCGCTCGCGCATCCCGCGGCGGAATTTTCCGAGCGTCCCTTTCTGGCGCCGCGTACCGCGCTGACGATCGGGCGCGCGGCGGATGCCGCGGCGGTCGATGCGTTCGTGGCCGAATTCGCTGCCAAGGGCGTCGAGGTCGCGCGCCTGTCGGGCTCGGCACTCGCGGACAGGGTGCCCGGGCTGCGCCCCGAATGGAGCGAAGCGGCTTACGAGCCCGCGTGCAGCGACATCGACGTCGCCGCGCTGCACGCCGCCTATCTGCGCGCGGCGAAGCGCGCCGGGGCGAGGCTTGCGGTGAAGGCGCCGCTGCACGGGGCGCGCCGCGAGCGCGGGCGCTGGCGGGCCGAGACGGGGCAGGGCGCGATCGGAGCCGCGACGATCGTCAACGCCGCGGGGGCGTGGGCCGACATGGTCGCTGCCGCTTGCGGGATCGCGCCGGTCGGCATCCGGCCCTATCGGCGCACGATGTTGCAGGTCCGGCTCGGCGTCCCGGTTCCCGCCGCGCTGCCGCTCGTGCTCGACGTCGGCGGCGGCTTTTACTTCAAGGGCGAAAGCGAAAGCCGGATCTGGCTGACCCCGCACGACGAGACGCCGATGGCGCCGGGCGACGTCGCGCCCGACGAGATTGACGTCGCGGTGGCGATCGACCGGCTGCAATCGGTGGTCGACTGGCCGGTCGCGGCGATCGAGCGCAAATGGGCGGGACTGCGCAGCTTTGCGCCCGACCGGCGCCCGGTGTTCGGCGCCGACCGCCACGAGCCGGCGTTCGTGTGGTGCGCGGGGCAGGGCGGTTTCGGCATCCAGACCTCACCGGCTATATCGGCGCTGCTCGCGGCAGAGCTCGGCGCGCCGGCGCCCGGCGGCGCGATCGGCGAAGTCGATCCCGCGCCCTATTCGCCGCGCCGCTTCGTCTGACGCGCGGATTTTTCTTCGACTGAACTTATTTAGGTTGTCGCAGGTCGTGGTCTTATTATTGACCGGGGCGGGATGACAACGAACTCCGGGGGGATTCCATGCGAATATTTGTCATGCTGGCAATATTATTGTCCGCACCCGCCGCGATTGCGGCGCAGGAAGGCGGGGCGGCGGACGAGGCGCAATATGTGAAAGAATATAAGGCCGGCGCGGTCTTTACCTTCGATTGCTTCGGCGCCGAAGAAGACGAGGCCTGCGTGGCGATGATCGATCATTATCGCGCGGCGATGGACGCGTCCGATGCGAACGAGGCTGTTCGACATTATATCTTCAAGGACTATATCCACGCGAAAGCCGTGCGGGCGTCGCATTTTCGCGAGAATAGCGAGCCGGAAAAGGCGCTGCCCATCCTCGTCGAAGCCTATGCGGAGATGATGGAGCATTACGATGGCGGCAATCATTTCCATACATTGATCGACAATCTGCGGATGCAGCAGGAACTCTATCTGACGCTGGCTATCCTCGGACGCGCCGACCAGGCCGCGGTCATACGCGGCAATGTCCGAGAAACGGGCGCCAAGCTCTATGCCCAACGCGACAAGGTGGCCGGGAATGAGCAGGCGACCAAGGTATTTAACGCCGGCCTGATCGGTAGCGAAGAGTTCGAGACCGCACTCGCCGATCTTCACACCGAACGCGCGAAGATGTTCGAGGCGGAGGGGAATGCCGCGAGGGCCAAGGCCGAACGCGCAATCGCCATCGAAGGATGGCAGCGAGCGACCGATTGGGTCATTCGATCGGCCGAAGCGGGGATCCAGGGCATGATGTCGCAGCGGGGAGAAATTCGCGTCGGCAACGCGCAGATCGCTCTCGGCAGCCTGTTGCACGACGAGGGACGCGATGAAGAGGCGCTCGAGGCGTTCGTCTATGGCGGCGGGTTCGGCTGCGCGCTGGCGAAGGACGCCGAGGCGAACAAGCTCGATCAGTCGTTCGGCCAGTCGATCTGCGACCGCGCGAGCATGGGCTATCTTCTGGCCAGCGGCAAGGCGGCCGAGATTGCCCGCGAACAGTCCGAGGCGATGTACCGGCAGCAGATGGAACTGCTCAACACCGATATTGGTCCAGCGCTGGAGGCGATGCGCAAGGACTGAAGGCCGTCGTCTGCGCGGGCGTCGCGAAAGTCTGAGACGCGGGTTGCGAATGGCGGCGGTCGGGCTAAGCTGATCGCCCGCGATCCGGCGGATCAATCTTTGCGGAGGTATCGATGGCGCACTACTTCGAGATCAAGAAGAACAAGGCGGGCGAGTTCGTCGCCTATTTCAAATATAACAGCGAAACGATCTTCTGGACCGAAGGCTATACGAGCAAGGCCTCGGCGAAGAACGCCATTGAGTCGATCAAGAAGAATGGTCCCGGCGCGGAGATGCGCGAGGCCGAGTAACCCGTCGGCGCTGCACGCATAGGTGGAGCGCGGGCGATCTGAATCGCGGGAAGGCGGTCGTCGCCCCGGCGAAAGCTGGGGTCGTCCTCCTCTTGTCCCCCATGGACGGAAAGATTCTAGCGCGCCCGTGCCGCCGCCAGCGCGGCGTCGCTCGCGAGCTGGTCGGCGAGTTCGTTGTCGCCGTGGCCGGCGTGGCCCTTGACCCACAGCCATTCGATCTGGTGGCGCGCCGCCTCGGCGATCAGGCGCTGCCAGAGGTCGGCGTTGGCGACGGGTTTCTTTGCGGCGGTCTTCCAGCCGTTCTTTTGCCAGCCGTGGACCCATTTGGTGATGCCGTCGCGGACATAGACGCTGTCGGTCGACAGCTCGACGCGGCACGGGCGTTTGAGCGCCGCGAGCGCCTCGATCGCGCCCATCAGTTCCATGCGGTTGTTCGTCGTTTCGGCCTCGCTGCCCGACAGCGTCTTGACCGCGTCGCCCCAGCGCAGCACCGCGCCCCAGCCGCCGGGTCCGGGGTTGCCCTTGCACGCGCCGTCGGTGGCGACGATTACCGTCCGGGCTTCGGTCATTCCGCGAACAGTGCCGCGGCGTCGTCGGCGCGGTAGCGGCGCAGCCGCTCGAGGAAGGGCGACGGGTCCTTGCGCGTGACGAGCGCGCCTGCGGGGGTATGAATCCAGTCGTGCGCGCGGGTCAGGAGAAAGCGCAGCGCCGCGCCGCGCGCGAGCAGCGGCAGCGCGGCGATTTCGGCATCCGAGAGTGCGACTTCGCCGAGATAGCCGCGCATCAGCGCCGACGCGCGACCCTGATCGCAACGTTTCCCGTCGTCCGAAAAGCACCAGGACGCGTGGGTGATCGCAACGTCATAGGCGCGGAAATCGGTCGCGGCGAAATAGAAGTCGATGAGGCCGGTCACCGTCTCGCCGAGCATCAGCACATTGTCGGGGAACAGGTCGGCGTGGATGACATGACGCGGCAGGTCGGCCGGCCAATGCGCGTCGAGCCAGTCGAGTTCGGCGTCGACTTCGGCCTGAAGCCCCGGGAGCACGCCGTCGAGGTCGCCCGCGCCGGCGGCGATCGCGCGCCAGTGATGATGGCCCATGCTATTGTCGCGCGCGCCGTCATAGCCCGCGAGCGCGCGGTGCATCGCGCCGAGCGCGCCGCCCGCCGCCGCGCACTGACCGGGGGTCGGATGCGTCAGCGAAATGCCCGGGAGGAATTGGATGACGCAGGCCGAGCGGCCGGCGATGCGCTGGATGGCGGCGCCTTGGCGGTCGTGGATCATCGCCGGCACCGCACAGCCCGCCCGCGCGAGATGGTCTAGCAAGGCGACGAAGAAGGGCAGGTCGCTCGCCTTCACCCGCTTTTCATAGAGTGTCAGGATGAAGCGGCCGCCGGTGGTTTCGAGCAGGAAATTGCTGTTCTCGACTCCTTCGGCAATGCCCTTGCACGACACGACGGTGCCGATGTCGTAGCGCGCGACGAGCGCGGCGAGTTCGTCGGGATCGACGTGCGTGTAAACGGCCATCGCGCGCGGGTCCTATACGGCCGGTTCGAGGCCGCGCGGCAGTTTGAACACCATATTTTCCTCGGCGGTGACGACGACCTCCTCGACGATCGGACGATGGGCGGCGATCGCGTCGATGACTTCGCGCACCAGCGTCTCGGGCGCGCTCGCCCCCGCGGTGACGCCGAGCGCCGCGATGCCGGACAGCCATTCGGGGCGGATGTCGGCACCGCGCTGTATCAGATGCGCGGGGGTGCCGAGCCGCTCGGCGACCTCGACGAGGCGCACGCTGTTCGAGCTGTTCGGCGCGCCGATCACGACGACGAGGTCGCACTGGCCGGCGATCGCCTTCACCGCTTGCTGCCGGTTCGAGGTCGCGTAGCAGATGTCCTCGCCGCGCGGCCCCTGGATCGCGGGGAAGCGGTGCTGGAGCGCCGCGACGATGTCGCGCGTGTCGTCGACCGACAGCGTCGTCTGCGTTAGGAACGACAGAGTGTCGGGATCGGCCGGGGCCAGCGCGGCGACATCGTCGACCGATTCGACGAGCGTCATCGCGCCATCGGGAAGCTGGCCGAGCGTGCCGATGACTTCGGGGTGCCCGGCGTGGCCGATGAAGACAATATGGCGGCCGGCGTCGTTCGCGCGCTCGGCCTGGCGGTGAACTTTGGAGACGAGCGGGCAGGTTGCGTCGATATAGTCGAGCCCGCGCGCCTCGGCCTTTGCCGGCACCGCCTTCGGGACGCCGTGGGCGCTGAACACCACCGGGACGCCATCGGGGACCTGATCGAGCGATTCGACGAAAATCGCGCCCTTCGCCTTCAGATTGTCGACGACATAGCGGTTGTGGACGATTTCGTGGCGGACATAGACCGGCGCGCCAAAGCGCTCGATCGCGAGCTCGACGATGCGGATCGCGCGGTCGACACCGGCGCAGAAACCGCGCGGCGCGGCGATCAGGACCCGCAGCTCGGTCGAAGCCGTCCCCGGGGGCGGCGCTATGGTCGAAGGGGCGTTCATGATGCGGCGGCTCTAGCGCAAGCGGCCGTATTCGGTAAAGCTCCCCGTTGCGCCCCGTTCATCGCACCGATAAGAAGCGGCGCGCATGAGGTGGGACATCCCGCCGACGCAAAAGGAAAGTCCGATCATCATGAAGCCTGTCTCGCCCTCGCCCCGTAAGATCATGACCCTGCTGTGCGGAGCGGCGGTGCTGGCGACGGCTTCGGCATGCAGCCGCGACAATGAACTCGATATTTCGGCAGGTGTCGGCGTCACCCAGACGCGCGACAAATGCCCGGCGGTCGCGGTGCCGCTGCACACCGGCGACATCACGCTGTTCGACCCGGCGGCGAGCCGCGATGCGAGTGCGATCGACGTCGTCGCGACGATCACCAACCTGACCCCGCAGTGCAACGATGCCGGCGAGAAAATCTATCAGCTCGCCGGTTTCGACGTCGTCGCGACGCGGCGTGATGCCGGGCCGGCGCGCACGGTGACGCTGCCCTATTTCGCGACCGTCGTGCAGGGCGGTACCGCGGTGGTCGCGAAGCGGCTGGGGCAGGTGAGCGTGACCTTTCCCGAAGGTCAGATCCGCGGCACCGGTCACGGCGAGGCGTCGGCCTATGTCGATGCCGCGGCGGCGACGCTGCCCGCCGACATTCAGGAACAGATCATGCGCAAGCGCAAGCCGGGGGACGCCGACGCCGCGGTCGATCCGTTGAGCCTGCCCGAGGTCAAGGCCGCGGTGCAGCGCGCGAGTTTCGAACTGCTCGTGGGCTTTCAGCTGACGCAGGACCAGCTCGAATATAACGTGCGACGATAGATTAGGGGGGCTTGCCGCCCTCGCATCCCTTTCGACCCTGCGGCGCCGCTGGCGGCGCAGGGCTTTTCGCGTTGCCCCGGCTGGGCTAGGGCGCACGCCAGCAGTTTCGATCGAAGATAGGACCGATCCCGTGACCCTGTTCAGCCGTTTTTCCGACCATATCGACGCCGCGCTCGATGCGCTGGTCGCGCGCGGGGCGCTTCCTGCGGGGCTCGATCGCGGCGCGATCAGCGTCGAGCCGCCGCGCGATCCCGCGCACGGTGATATTGCGACCAACGCCGCGATGGTGCTCGCGAAACCCGCAGGGACGAACCCGCGCGCGCTCGCCGAACTGCTCGTCGCCGAACTGGGCGCGCTGGCCGAGGTGACCGAAGCGTCGGTGGCGGGGCCGGGCTTCATCAACATGCGCCTCGCGGACCAGAGCTGGCGCGACGAGCTGGGGCTGATCCACGCCGACGGTGCCGATTACGGGCGTTCGACCATGGGGCAGGGTCGCCGGGTAAATGTCGAATATGTTTCGGCAAATCCAACCGGACCGATGCACGTCGGGCACTGCCGCGGCGCGGTGGTCGGCGACGCGCTCGCCGCGCTGCTCGAATATGCGGGGCACCGCGTCACGCGCGAATATTATGTCAACGATGCAGGCGCGCAGGTCGACGTGCTCGCGCGCTCGGCGCATCTGCGCTATCGCGAAGCGCTTGGCGAGGATATCGGCGCGATCCCCGAGGGACTCTACCCCGGCGATTATCTGAAGCCCGTCGGCGAGGCGCTCGCGGCCGAATATGGCGATACCTATGTCGGCGCGCCCGAAAGCGAATGGCTTGTCCCCTTCCGCACCGTCGCGGTCGCGGCGATGATGGACATGATCCGCGCCGACCTCGGCAAGCTCGGCATCCAGCATGCGGTGTTCGCCTCCGAGGCCGAATTGCAGGCCGAAGGCAAGCCCGAGGCGGCGGAGAAATGGCTGCGCGCGCACGACCTCGTCTATGACGGGGTGCTCGAGGCGCCGAAGGGCGAGACGCCCGAAGATTGGGAGCCGGTCGAACTGCCGCTGTTCCGCTCGACGCGGTTCGGCGACGACCAGGACCGGCCGATCAAGAAATCGGACGGCAGCTGGACCTATTTCGGCGCCGACCTCGCCTATCATTTCCAGAAAAGCCAGGATGCCGACGAGCTGATCGATATCTGGGGCGCCGACCATGCGGGCACGGTCAAGCGGATCAAGGCGGCGGTCGCGGCGCTGACCGGCGGAAAGACCCGTTTCGACGTCAAGCTGGTGCAGATGGTGCGGCTGCTCAAAAATGGCGAGCCGTTCAAAATGTCGAAGCGCGCGGGCAATTTCGTCACCCTCGCCGACATCGTCGACGAGGTCGGCAAGGATGCGGTGCGCTTTACCATGCTGACGCGCAAGGCCGACGCGCAGATGGATTTCGACTTTGCGAAAGTGGTCGAGGCGTCGCGCGACAACCCGGTCTTTTATGTCCAATATGCCCATGCGCGGATCGCGTCGCTGAAGCGCAAGCTCGCCGAAGCGGGGATTGCGGAGGCGACGCCGGCGCTTTCGCGGCTCGACGCCTATGAACTGGGGCTCGTCAAGCTGCTCGCACAATTCCCGCGCGTCGTCGAAGCCGCGGCGTCGGCGCGCGAGCCGCACCGCATCGCCTTTTATCTCGGCGAGGTCGCGGCGGCCTTCCACGCCTGGTGGAACCTCGGCAACGATCGCCCCGAGGCGCGGGTCATCGTCGCGAATGACGCCGAACTGACTGCAACGCGGCTTTATCTGGCCGACGGAATCGGGCAGATTATCCGCAACGGGCTGCACCTGATGGGGGTCGAGGCGCTCGAGGAGATGCTGTGATGAGCGAGGGGACGCGCGCCGGAGAAAGCGGAGGGCTGGGGTTCGAGGACGAGGACCGGCTGCCCTGGCTCGAAGCCGCCGACGATTATGACGACGACGGCGAAGTGTCGCCGACGCGGCTGCTCGTGCTGGTGCTCGGCGGGCTGCTGTTGATCGGCGCGGTGCTCGGCGGGCTCTGGTGGCTGCAGAATGGCGGCGCGCGCGGCCGTACCGAGCTGATCGCCGCCGATGCCGGCGATTACAAATTCCGGCCCAAGGACGACGCGGCGAAGGTCTTCGAAGGCGAGGGCGATGCGAGCTTCGCGGCGAGCGAAGGGGTGGTTTCGGGCGGCGAAGTCGATCCCGGCCGGATGCCCGAGGAACCGGCGGTGACGCCCGCCGAGCGCGCGGCGGCAAAGACCGACGCGTCCAAAGCGGCGCCCGACACGAAGGCTCCGGCGGCCAAGCCGGCCGCGGCGCCTGTGGCAAGCGACGACGGCGGCAGCGTGATCCAGCTCGGCGCGTTCAGCAGCGAAAGCGCGGCGAATGGCGCGTGGGCCGGCCTGTCGAAGCGCTTTGCCTATCTGTCCGAGCTCGACCGGTCGGTCGCGCCGACCGAGGTCGGCGGCAACACGCTCTATCGGCTGCGCGTCTTTGCGGGATCGCGGGCCAACGCCCAGGCCCTGTGCGGAAAATTGCGTGTCGCCGGCGAAAATTGCGTTATCGTCCGCTGATTCGTTTCGCTTTGTCGCAGCCGGATTTGGAGCAGCGGCGACGATATGGCATGATAGACCTTTGGTTGCCGCGTGGGGGAGCGCCGACCGATGGAGGTTGACGCACGATGATACCCGCGATTTTCGGCCTGTCGGGTCCGACGCTGACTGATGACGAGCGCGCCTTTTTTCGCGACAGCGACCCCGCGGGCTATATCTTGTTCGGCCGCAACATCGAAAATCGTGAGCAGCTTCGCCGGCTGACCGATGAGCTGCGCAGCCTCGACGGGCGCGCGCAACTGCCGATCCTGATCGATCAGGAGGGTGGGCGCGTTGCGCGGATGAAGGCGCCCGAATGGCCCGCTTTCCCGAGCGGCGCCGCGTTCGACGCGCTGTATGAGCGCGCCCCGGCGAGCGCGATCGAGGCGGCGCGGCTCAACGCGATGGCGCTTGCGCTGATGCTCGCCGAAGTCGGGATCACGGTCGATTGCCTGCCGCTGCTTGACGTCCGCCAGCCGGGCGCGAGCGACGTGATCGGCGACCGCGCGCTGGGCAGCGAGCCGATGCGCGTCGCGGCGCTGGGTCGCGCCATCCTGTCGGGGCTGCAGGACGGCGGCATCGTCGGCATCGTCAAGCATATTCCCGGGCACGGCCGCGCGATGCTCGATTCGCACGAGCAATTGCCCGTCGTGTCGGCGACCGACCGCGACCTCCAGACCGACCTCGCGCCCTTCGCGGCGCTGCGCGACGCGGCGATGGCGATGACCTGCCACGTCGTGTTCGAGGCGTGGGACCCCGACCGGCCCGCGACGCTGTCGCCGACGATTATCGACAGCGTGATCCGTCAGCGCATCGGCTTTCACGGCCTGTTGATGAGCGACGATCTCGACATGAAGGCGCTGTCGGGCGACGTGCCTTCGCGCGCCGCGGGCGCGGTGGCGGCGGGGTGCGACATCGCGCTCAACTGCTGGGGCAAGATGGACGATATGATCGGCATCGCGAACGCGCTCGATCCGATCCGCGATATTTCGCTCGCGCGGCTCGAGGGCGCAATGGACCGCATCGCGGGGGCGCACGAGGCGCGCGAATTCGCGATGCTCGTCGACCAGCGCGACGCGCTGCTGGCGATCGCCTGAGCCCGCGATGGACGAGGATCTGCCGCTCGACTTCGACATCGCCCCGGCGGCGGCAGAGCGTGACGAAGCGCTGCAGATCAGCCTCGAAAGCTGGGAGGGGCCGCTCGACCTGTTGCTGACGCTCGCGCGCGGCCAGAAGGTCGATTTGCGGCAGATTTCGATCCTCGCGCTCGTCGAGCAATATCTGGCCTTCATCGCGGAGATGCGAGCGCTGAAGCTCGAGGTCGCGGCCGATTATCTGGTGATGGCGGCGTGGCTCGCTTATTTGAAATCGGCGCTGCTGTTGCCCAAAGACCCCGAGGCCGAGCCGTCGCCCGACGAGCTGGCGCTGCGGTTGCAATTGAGGCTCCAGCGACTCGCGGCGATGCGCGAGGCCGCGGCGCGGCTGCTCGCGCGCGACCGCTTGGGGCGCGACGTGTTCGCGCGGCCGAAGCCCGAAGGGCTGCACGAGGTCAAGGTACGGCGCTGGGATGCGAGCCTCTATGACCTCCTTTCGGCCTATGGCCGCGTCAAGCTGCGCACCGAACCGGTGGTCCATATGGTATCGCGGCGTCCGGTGGTGACGCTCGATGCCGCGCTCCATCATCTCGAGCGCCTGATCGGGGTGAAGCTCGACTGGACCGAACTCTCGGCTTTCCTGCCGTCCGACTATGACGGCCCGCTGCGCCGCTCGGCGATCGCGTCGAGCTTCCTCGCCGCGCTCGAACTCGCGCGGCAGGGGCGGGTCGAGCTGAAACAGGACGGCGCATTCGAACCGCTCTATCTGAAGGCGCCCTCCGCATGACCCCGATCGACGATACCGAGCGCGCCATCGAAGCGATGCTGTTCGTCAGCGACGAAGCGCTCGACGCCAGGCAGGTCGCGGCGCGGCTAGGCGACGCGATGACGCCGGGCCAAGTGCGCGCGATCATCGAGGCGATCGCGGCACGCCACGCGGGGAGCGGGATCGAACTCGTCGAGCGCGGCGGGCACTGGCATTTCCAGACCCCCGCCGACCTCGCGCATCTGCTGCGCAAGGAGCGCGACGATCCGCGCAAATTGTCGCGCGCGGCGTCGGAAGTGCTCGCGATCGTCGCCTATCACGAGCCGGTGAGCCGCGCCGAGATCGAGGCGATCCGCGGCGTTCAGACCTCGAAAGGGACGCTCGACGTGCTGATGGAGGCCGAATGGATCGCGCCCGCGGGGCGCCGCGAGGTTCCGGGACGACCGCTGATCTACAAGACCACCGACGCTTTTTTGCAGCATTTCGGCCTTACCAGCCGCAAGGATTTGCCGGGAATCGAGGATTTGCGGGCCGCCGGCCTACTCGATCCGGTCGATCTCGCCTTCGAAGAGGCGATGGGCGAGCTGGAGTTGGTCAAGGATGGCGAAGAAGAATAGGATTTTCGCCAGCTCGCACGTGCATTCGCGATCGTCTGCCCCTATATGGGCGGCGCAAGGAGATAATTGATGGGTGGTTTGAGCATCTGGCACTGGCTGATCGTCGGAATCCTCGTCCTGCTGCTGTTCGGCAAGGGACGGTTTTCCGACATGATGGGCGACGTCGCCAAGGGTATCAAAAGCTTCAAGAAGGGCATGTCGGAGGATGACGAGACGCCGTCGTCGCCCGCGCCGCGGCAGATCGAGGGACAGCGTGCGCCCGACGTCCCGCCGACCTCGACTCCGACCCCGACCGCCGAGACGGATCGCCGTTAAGCTCCGTTCCGTCCGCAAGCACAGGCTGAAGCATGTTCGATGTCGCGCCGACCGAGTTGCTGCTCGTCGTGGTGGTGGCGCTGGTCGTCATCGGTCCCAAGGATCTGCCCAAGGCGATGCGCTTCGTCGGCAAATGGGTCGGCAAGGCGCGCGGCATGGCGCGCCATTTCCGCGCCGGGCTCGACGCGATGATGCGCGAGGCCGAGCTCGAGGAGCTCGAAAAGCAGTGGCGCGAGCAGAATGAGGCGATCATGCGCGAATTTCCGCGCATCGATGACGCCGACAATCCGACGATGATCCCCGCGACGACCCCGCCGCAAGAGAGCAAGCCCGGCGAGGGAGATGTGAAGGCGAGCGAGGACGAGGTGCCGGCCGAGGCCGCTGCCGAAACGCATGCCGTGCCGCCGAAGGACGGACCGCTGCCGTGAGCGACGAAACGGTTGCAACGCCCGAGGACGATGACGGCGCCGGCGGCAAGATGCCGCTGCTCGACCATCTGATCGAACTGCGCTCGCGGCTTTTGAAATCGCTGGTGGCGATCGCGTTGTGCTTTGGCGTGTGCCTCTATTTCGCGCGGCCGATTTTCGGCATTCTCGTCCACCCGCTGCTCAAGGCGGGGCAGGGCAAGCTGATCTATACGCAGCTTTTCGAGGCCTTTTTCGTCGAGATCAAGGTCGCGCTGTTCGCGGCGATGATGCTCGCCTTTCCGGTGATCGCGAACCAGCTGTGGAAGTTCGTCGCGCCGGGGCTCTATCGCAAGGAACGGCGCGCGCTGCTGCCCTTTCTCTTCGCGACGCCCGTCCTCTTCGCGGTCGGCGCCTGCTTTGCCTATTTTGTCACCGTGCCGCTCGCGCTCAAATTCCTGCTCGGCTATCAGGGCGAGGTCGGCGGGGTGACGCAGGAGGCGCTGCCGTCGGTCGGCAACTACCTGAGCTTCATCATGCAGTTCATCATGGCGTTCGGGATCGCTTTCCTGCTGCCGATCCTGCTGATGCTGATCGAGCGCGCGGGGCTCGTGTCGCGCGAGCAGCTCATCTCGGCGCGGCGCTATATGATCGTCGCCGCCTTCGCCATCGCCGCGGTCGCGACGCCGCCCGACATCCTGAGTCAGTTCCTGCTCGCGGTGCCACTGATCCTGCTCTACGAGATGTCGATATTCGCCATCTGGTTCACGCGGCGGCGCGAAAAGCGCGTGGCCGAAGCGGCCGAATAGGCGGCAAGGCAGAGGCGACTAACTATTTTGTGATGCGGCGGCTTTTGGTTGGCAACCGAACTTCAGGCCATCGTCACCCTGAACTCGTTTCAGGGTCCATGGTTCGACCTTTCCATCGACGCTGCTTGAGCCGAGCGCGCGGGCCATGGATGCTGAAACAAGTTCAGCATGACGAGGTGAGGGGAAGCATCCTCCCATCAAAAGTCAGTCGCGCTTTTTTGCAAAAAATCATCCCCAAAACAAAACAGGCGCCCAAAGAGGAGCGCCTGTCGAGCCTCGCGAAAAGGCCTGGGTAAGGGATCTGCCGATCAGTGGATGGCGTCGTCGCCCGCCTGACCGACCGACTCAATGTCGCGACCGGCCCCTTTGACGGTGTTGCAAGCCGTGACCAGAAAGCTTGCCATCAGGGCGAGCAGAATTACGCGGAAACTCGTCATCTTTCACCTCTCACAGAAATTTTTTAGCAAAATGGCCCGGCTCGCTTCGAGGGGGGGGAGGGAATGCGGGCCGGGCCAATGTTGCTGAGCAGCGCTGCGGGGGGGCGATGACCGCTGCTCGAAAAGGAAACCCCTCTGCGCGGCGATAAGTTCCCGAAAAAAATTGGGGGGATGCACTTTTTTTCGGGAATCTTTTGAATCGCTTGGAATCGCGCGCTTTATTTTTAGAGGCTGGTGAGCCCGCTGGCGACCGCAAGACCCAGAAACGCCAGGAAACCCATGGAATCGGTGGTCATCGTCACGAAGATCGAACTCGCGACCGCGGGGTCCTGATCGAGCCGGTCGAGGAGGAGTGGGATCGCGACCCCGGCGACCCCCGCGACGAAGATATTGACGATCATCGCCGCGGCAATCACCGCGCCGAGTCCGGGATTGGCGAACCATAGTGCGGTCGCGGTCCCCGCGATCAGGGCGATCGTGCCGCCGTTGAGCAGCGCGATCTTCATTTCGCGCCACACCGCGCGCCAGCTGTTCGAATCGGTGAGCTGGTTCATCGCGAGCGCGCGTACGGTGACCGCGAGCGTCTGCGTTCCCGCATTGCCGCCGACCCCCGCGACGATCGGCATCAGCGCGGCGAGCGCGACCATATGCTCGATCGCGCCGCCGAACAGGCCGACGATCGTCGAGGCGACGAGCGCGGTGCCGAGGTTGGCGATCAGCCAGCGAACGCGCGCGCTGTAGGTTTCGCGGATCGGTTCGTTGATGTCGCCGTCGCCGGCGCCCGACAGGCGCAAGATGTCCTCGCCCGCCTCTTCCTGAATGATGTGGACGATGTCGTCGACGGTAATCATCCCGACCAGCCGCCCCCCCTTGTCGACCACCGCTGCCGAGATCAGCGCATATTTCTGAAAGCGCAGCGCGACCTCTTCCTGATCCATGTCGACCGGGATCAGCGTCTGTTCGCGCTGCATCACGTCGCTGATCGCGATGTCGCGCGGGGTGCGCAGGATCCAGCTGAGCTGGCAGGTACCGACGGGACGGTGCATCGGATCGACGACGAAGATTTCCCAGAAGTCGGGCGTCAGATCCTGGTCTTCGCGCAGCCGGTCGATGACGTCGCCGACGGTGACATGTTCGGGCACCGCGACATATTCGCGCTGCATCAGGCGCCCGGCGGTCTCCTCGGGGAAGGAGAGGGCGTCCTGAATCGCCGCGCGATCCTCTGGGTCGAGCGCGTCGAGGACCGCCTGCTGCTCGTCCTCCTCCATATCCTCGATGATCGCGACCGCGTCGTCGGTATCGAGTTCGGAGGCGATTTCGGCGACCTGTTCGGGCGCGAGCAGATCGATCAGGCGCTCGCGCACATAGTCGTTCATCTCGGCGAGCACGTCGGGCGAGAGAAGGTCGCCGAGTACCGAGGCGAGGAGGGGGCGGTCCTCGTCCGAGACGAGTTCGAACAGGTCGGCGATGTCGGCGGGGTGGAGGCGGCCGACGCGCTCGCGCGCCGCCTCATGCTCGCCGGCTTCGGCCAGGTCGATGACGTCGCGGACGAATTCGGGCTTCAGCCGGTCGTCCTCGTCGAGTTCGGTTTCGGCGGTCGCGGCGTCGCGCTCGTGATCGAAATCCTCGTCGACCATAAGGTCTTCGGGGGGCAGGGAATCTTCGCGTTTGTCCATCGCGGACCTCCCTGTCATGGCCGGCGAACCGGCCTGCTGAACCCTCCTCTCCCCTAATCGCGCCGTTCGGGCTTGGCAACGCTCGCACGCGCCGCGCGGGCAATTAATGCGTGGCTTTGGCGCTGGGCGCCGCTATGGCTTGCGCCAAATCCAACCAGAGGAGCTTTCCCATGTCCGACCAGACCCTGACCCTGTCGCTTTCGACGGGCGACGTCGTCATCCGCCTGCGTCCCGACCTCGCGCCCCAGCATGTCGAGCGCATCACCACGCTCGCCAAGGAAGGCTTTTACGACGATGTGGTCTTTCATCGCGTGATCGACGGCTTCATGGCGCAGGGCGGCGATCCGACGGGCACCGGCATGGGCGGCAGCCAGCTTCCCGACCTTGCCGCCGAGTTCAACAGCGAGCCGCACGTGCGCGGCGTCTGTTCGATGGCGCGCGCGATGAACCCGAACAGCGCGAACAGCCAGTTCTTCATCTGCTTCGACGACGCGCGCTTCCTCGACAATCAATATACCGTCTGGGGCGAAGTGATCGAAGGCATGGAGAATGTCGACGCGCTGCCCAAGGGCGAGCCGCCCGCGAACCCGGGGAAGATCGTGAAAGCGACGGTTTCGTAAAGGGCCGATTACCCCCTCCTCTGAAGAGGAGGGGCTTTATTGTCCGCTCACTCCCCCACAAACCCGTTCAACCGCTCGCAGGCGGCGATCCAGTCTTCCTTGAAGGCCTGAACGACCTGTCCGGCGCCCATTGCCTCGTTCATCAGGCCGACGCCCTGGCCGACCCAATAGGTTGCGAGCGCCTTGGCGCCTTCGTGGCCGCCTTCGGAGAGCTTGTCGACCTTGCGCAGCGCGGGTTCGCTGACGAGCGATTGCAGCGGCATCGGCAGCGGCTTGGGCGCACCCTCGGCTTCCCACGCATCGGTCCAGGGCGAGCGGAGCTGGCGCGAGGGCTTGCCGGTGCGACTCTTCGATCGCACCGTGTCGCGCGAGCTCGCGGCGAGCATCTTGTCCTTCACGACCGGGTTCGTCTCGGCCTCGGCGGTGGTCAGCCAGACCGACCCGCACCAGGCGCCGTGCGCACCCATCGCCATCGCCGCGGCCATCTGGCGCCCGGTGACGATGCCGCCCGCCGCGAGGATCGGGGTGGTATCGCCGATCGCGTCGAGCGCCGCGGCGACTTCGGGGACGAGCACCATCGTCGCGACCTCGCCGCAATGACCGCCCGCCTCGCCGCCCGCGACGACGAGGATGTCGACCCCGGCGCGGACCTGCGCAAGCGCGTGGTCGCGCGCGCCGACCAGCGCCGCGACGGGAACGCCGTGCTGTTTGCCGAGGTCGAGCATGATCTGCGGCGGGACGCCGAGCGCGTTGGCGATCAGCTTGATCGGGTGGCGGAAAGCGACTTCGAGCAGTTTCGCCGCGCCCGCTTCGTGCATATTGTCGCCAAAGCTCTGCCGCGCCGCCATCGCATCTTCGAGCCCGTCGGCATCGACCCCGAATTTTTCGAGCACACCCGCCGCGAACCCGCGGTGCGTTTCGGGGATCTGCGGCGTGCCTGCAGCGGGCGCTTCGCCCTTGCCCGCAAAGCTGTTCGGCACGATCAGGTCGACGCCATAGGGACGTCCGCCGATATGCTCGTCGATCCATGCCAGCTCTTCCTCGAGCCGTTCGGGCGGCAGCGCCGCGGCGCCGAAGACGCCCATGCCGCCCGCTTTCGACACGGCGACGATGACGTCGCGGCAGTGCGAAAAGGCGAGCAGCGGAAATTCGATGCCGAGCATGGCGCAGATGGGCGATTGCATGATTTCTCGTCTCCCGGTTTGCCCACCCGTCATTGCGAGCCCGGCAAGGCCGGGTGAAGCAATCCAGAGCGGTTTACGCACTCGCTGGATTGCCGCGTCGCCTTCGGCTCCTCGCAATGACGAAGGCTGGGCTTGTTTCGGCAGCCATGTCAGCGACAGTTGACGTAAACGTCAAGTTGATTTGCGCCGACCAGCCTTTATCGCGGGGACCATGACCGATTTTATGCTGCCCGGCTTCGACCTTGACGCCTTTGTGCGCGCCACGCTCGCCGAGGATCTCGGCAGCGGCGGCGACATCACCTCGCTCGCGGTGATTCCCGCCGACGCGCGGTTCGAGGGGGTGATGGACAGCCGCGACGCGATCACCGTCGCGGGGCTACCGATCGCGGTGCATTTCTTTCGTGCACTCGATCCCGCGATGAAGATCGAGATTCTGGTCGACGAGGGTGAACGCGTCGCGGCGGGGACCGACCTGATGCGGCTGTCGGGCAATGCGCGCGCGATGCTGACCGCCGAGCGGTCGGCGCTCAACACGGTGCAGCATGTGTCGGGTATCGCAACGATGACGCGCGCCTATGTCGATGCGCTCGGCGGCGCCGCGACCCTGCTCGACACGCGCAAGACGATCCCGGGCCTGCGCGTGCTGGAGAAATATGCGACGCGGATGGGCGGCGCGACCAATCACCGCATGGGGCTGTGGGACGCGGCGATGATCAAGGACAATCATGTCGCAGTCGCGGGATCGGTCGAGGAAGCCGCGCGGCGCGCGGTCGCGGCGGGGATCGAAACGATCATCGTCGAGGTCGACCGCGTCGATCAGGTCGAACCTGCGCTGGGTGCCGGCGCGACGCACCTGCTGCTCGACAATATGGGGCTGGAGGATCTGCGCAAATCGGTCGCCATCGTGGCGGGCCGCGTGCCGATCGAGGCGTCGGGTGGCGTGACGCTGGAGACGATCGGCGCGATCGGGGCGACGGGTGTGGACTTCGTCTCGGTGGGGCGATTGACGCAATCGGCGCCGGCGGCCGACATCGGGCTCGATTTTGCGCTGGCCTAGCCTCGCCGCATTGGCGCTGCTGCTCGCGCCCACCGCCGCTCACGCGCAGGCGCTGGCGTGCAGGGCGCCCGAGCGGGTGCCGGTGCCGCGCACCGAAAAGCCGCCGCGCGGCGAGCCTGCGCGCCAGACGAAGATCGGCGGCTATCTGCTAAGCATGAGCTGGTCGCCGCAGCACTGCGCGAGCGTGCGCGACCCGAAGGGCGCGCGCGACCGCTTCCAATGTTCGGGCGCGAATGGGCGCTTTGGCTGGGTGTTGCACGGGCTGTGGCCAGAGGCCGACGGCCCCGCCTATCCGCAATGGTGCCGACCGGCGAAGATCGTCCCCGCGCCGGTGCTGCGGCAGCATCTGTGCATGACCCCGTCGGCGCAGCTGTTGCAGCATGAATGGGCGAAACACGGCACCTGCATGAGCCCGCATCCCGCCGCCTATTTCCGCGCCGCCGAAATCCTGTTCGGCGCGGTGCGCTTTCCCGACATGAAGGCGCTGGCGGCATCGCCGCAGACCGCGGGGTCGATCCGCCGCGCCTTTGCCGAGGTCAATCCGGGCGTCGCGGCGCCGATGATCGCGGTCGCGGTCGATCGCAAGGGCTGGCTCGACGAGGTGCGCCTGTGCCTCGGCGCGCGGATGCGGCCGCAGCGGTGCAAGCCTTTTCAGGCCGGCGTCGGCGATCGCCGCCCGGTCCGGGTGCGCCCGATGCCGCGTTAAGCCGCCCCGCGCGTGCCGTCCCGCGCCGGGACAGACGCCGCATTAACGAATTTCTAACCTTACCACTTCGTAAAGACGCGCCTAGCTTTGGGGCATGGATGGACTCGACCCCGAAGAACGCGTCGACATTCGCGGCATGGTCCGCGCGCACGGCGCCCGCCAGCTCGCGATCGCCCGGCTGAGCGCCCCCGCCGACTGGGCCGGCGAACTCCGCCGCAAACTTGCCGAGGAGCGAACGCCCGAGCCGATGTTCGTGAGCAGCAGCGACATCCGCCTGTTCGCGGAAAGTTTCGCGATCTTCTTTACCGCGACGATGATGTTTCTGCTTTAGGATGCGGCTTGGACCGGAACGACTGCTTTCGACGGCGGAACGCCAAGCCCTCGTCACCCTGAACTTGTTTCAGCATCCATGGTCTGCCTTTTCGGCGGGCGCAGCCCTTGAGGTGAAGTCAGGCCATGGATGCTGAAACAAGTTCAGCATGACGAAAAATGAGAGGAGGGTCTTCCAGGACCCTAGTCGCAGGCGCGGTGGAGCTGGACCGCGAGCCAGGCCGACATCACGCACATCACCGCGCTCATCAACAGCTGGTCGACGACGCCGACGCCGGCGATGCTGAGCCCGAGTGCGAGCAGCGACCCCGCGACCATCGCGCCCGAATTGACGATATTGTTCGCCGCGACGGTGCGCGCGGTCTGGTCTTTCGGCACCGTCGTGGTGAGAAAGGCATAAAGCGGCACGACGAACATGCCGCCGCTGACCGCGATGCCGAGCAGCGCCGCGAGCAGCGGGACGACGTCGGCGTGGTTCAGAAAGCCGCCGATGCCGTACATCGCACCGGTCGGGTCATGCTCCCAGCCGCGGCACACCCAATAAAAGGCGAGCACGAATAGCCCCATCACGATCACGCTCGCGGGGCTGTAGCGCGCCGACACTTCGCCCTTGAGCAGCCGGTTGACCGCGACCGAACCGATCGCGATGCCGATCGAAAAGACCGCGAGGAAGAGGCTCGCGACGCTCTTGTCGGCGTGGAGGATATTCTTCACCAGCGGCGGAAACTGGATGAACAGCACCGCGCCGATCGTCCAGAAGAAGCTGATTGATAGAATCGCGAGATAGAGGCGCGGGATGTGCATCGTCGCGCGGACGAGCGTGATTGACGAACGAACGATGTGCCAGTCGATCCCCGTTTCTTCATGCTCGGGCGGGGCAGGAGGCACCTGCCGGCCGGTCCAATAGCCAGCGGCGGCGACGAGGACGACGCCGATCGCGGCCCATTCGACGTCGATCACGCCCGCGAGGATCGTGCCCGCGAGGATGGCGATATAGGTCCCCGCCTCGACCAGCCCGGTACCTGCGAGCACCTCGTCGCGGTGCAGATGCTGCGGCAGGATCGCATATTTGATCGGGCCGAAGAAGGTCGAATGGACGCCCATTGCGAACAGCGCGAGCATCATCAGCGGGATGGCGACCAGATGCACGGCCCAACCGAGCCAGGCGAGGATCAGCCCGGTCCCGCCGACGGCCATGATCACGATCTCGCAGAATTTGATGATGCGGATGATCCGAGCCTTGTCGCGCGTGTCGGCGAGCTGTCCCGAGAGCGCCGAGAGCAGGAAGAAGGGCAGGATGAAGAGCGCGGTCGCGACAGCGCTGAACAGCGTTTCCTGCTCTTCGCTGTTGAAGACGCCATAAACGACGAACAGCACCATCGCATTCTTGAACAGATTGTCGTTGAAGGCGCCGAGGAGCTGGGTGACGAACAGCGGCAGGAAGCGGCGGCGGCCCAGCAGCGAAAAGGAGCCGGTCATCCGCGGTCCACTCGGTTCAGATACATTCGGTCACCACGCTAGGCTGAGGGCAATTCGGTTGTCGCCCGGGGGGCTTATCGGCTAGGGCAGATGGGGTCAAAGCCCTTTGGGGCCAAAAATGCCGCATCGCGGGAATCAGGGGTCATGCTGAGCCTTCCGAACATTTTGACGCTGTCGCGAATCCTGGCGGTGCCGATCCTGCTCTTCCTGCTGTGGCCCGGTGCGGTCGAGAGCCCGGGGCACCAGCCGCTGCCGATCGATTATGGCATCGCCTTTGCGCTCTACTGCCTGATGGGCATTACCGATTATTTTGACGGCTATGTGGCACGCGCGCGCGGCACCGTGTCGCGGCTCGGCGCCTTCCTCGACCCGATCGCCGACAAGATCATGATTGCGGCGGTGATCCTGCTGCTCGTCTTTACGCGCGACGTCGACGGCTGGCATGTCATTGCCGCGCTGATCATCCTGCTGCGCGAGATCATCGTGTCTGGATTGCGCGAATTCCTGGCGACCTTGCAAGTGTCGATGCCGGTGACGCAGCTTGCCAAGTGGAAGACGACCTTTCAGCTCGTCGCCTTCGGGGCGCTGATCCTCGCAGGGGCGCTGCCGGCGATGGCGTGGGTCAAGACGGTGGGCCTCGCTTCGCTGTGGGGTGCGGCGGTGCTGACGCTGATCACCGGCTGGGATTATCTGCGCGTCGGCCTGAAACATATGGATTGACCGCGATGGCGCTCGAAATCGTCTATTTCGCCTGGGTGCGCGAACGCATGGGGATGGCGGCGGAGATGGTCGAGCTGCCCGCCGGGATCGCGACGATCGGCGATCTGGTGCGCTGGCTCGCCGCGCGCGACGAACGCGGCGCGCGCGCCTTTGCCGAGCCGCAGCGGATCCGCGCGGCGGTGGGCGGCGCGATGGTCGGCCCCGACACGCCGATCGGCGATGCCGTGGAGGTGGCGCTGTTTCCGCCGGTGACGGGCGGGTGATCCGCGTCGCGGTGCAGGCGGCGGCGATCGACGTCGCCGCCGAATATGCCGGCCACGATGCCGGCGGCCACGGCGCGAGCGCGAGCTTTGTCGGGCGCGTGCGCGGCGACGACGGGCTGGTCGAACTGTTCCTCGAACATCATCCGCTGCTCACCGAGCGCGGGCTGATCGCGCTCGGTGAGGAGGCCGCGGCGCGCTGGAACCTCGCCGCGCTGACCCTGATCCACCGCGTCGGCGCGATGGTGCCCGGTGATACGATCGTGCTCGTCCTCGCGAGCAGCGCACACCGCGCCGAGGCGCTGGCGGCTTGCGAATATCTGATCGACCGGCTGAAGACCGACGTGATGCTGTGGAAGCGCGAGACCTTCGCCGACGGGCGCGCCGCGTGGGTCGAGGAGCGAGGCAGCGACCGCGAGCGCGCGGAGCGGTGGGAGTAATTCAACCACCGTCGTCATCCCGGACTCGATCCGGGATCCAGCCTTCCGGCGTTGCGCAAATGGACCCCGGATCAAGTCCGGGGTGACGAAGTTGGGGGCTAATTCGCCCGATGCTTCCTGAAAATATCGGCGAGCATCCGGAACTCGTCGGCGCGCGGGCTGCCCTTGCGCCAGACGAGCGCGATCGTGCGCCAGTCATGGTCCGAATCGAGCGGGCGCGTGTCGATGTCGGTGTGGTCGAGGATGCCCGCCTCGATCGCCATCTGCGGCAGCATCGTGATGCCGAGGCCGTTGTCGACCATCTGGACGAGCGTGTGGAGCGAGGTGCCCATCATGCGGGCGCCGGCGCGCAGCTCGGGGCGGTTGCACGCGGCGAGCGCATGATCCTTCAGGCAATGTCCATCCTCGAGCATCAGCATCTGCGCGGGATCGAGCTGGTCGGCGCTGACCATTGCGGGCAGGTCGTCGGATTGCTCGCCGGGAAAGGCGACGAAGAGCGCGTCGTCGAACAGCTTTTCGGCCTCGACGTCGCCGCACGCGTAGGGAAGCGCGAGGAGGACGCAATCGACCTGGCCGTGGTGGAGCGATTCGCACGCCTGCGCGCTCGGTTCCTCGCGCAGGAAGAGCTTGAGCGACGGGCGCTCCTTGCGCAGCCGCGGCAACAGGTCGGGGAGCAGGAAGGGCGCGATCGTCGGGATTACGCTCATCCGGAGTTCGCCGACAAGCGGCGCGGCGGCGGCGGCGGCCATGTCGGCCAGCTCCTCGGCCTCGCGCAGCACGCGGTGCGCCTTTTCGACGATCGCATTGCCGAGCGTCGTGAAGCGCACGACGCGGCGCGTGCGCTCGACCAGCGTCTGTCCGAGCAAAGTCTCGAGCTCGCGGATGCCCGCTGAGAGGGTCGATTGCGTGACGTTGCACGCATCGGCGGCGCGGCCGAAATGACCATGTTCATGGAGCGCCACGAGATACTGCATCTGCTTCAACGAGGGGAGGTAGTTGTGCATTGATCGGATATAGCAATCATACGGCTGTATTTGAATAACCCCGTCGATAAGAATCTTGGCGGAGGCCCTTCACGCATGTAACGTCACCCGAGGGGGGCTGTATGGCGGTTTCGCGATTTCTGATCGGCGGGGTGGCGAGCGCGCTGCTGCTGACCGGCGGCGTGTTCCTGTGGCAGGGCCTGAGCCGCGATGCCGCGGTGCGCGCGATGCCCGAGCCGCCGCCTGCCTTGCCCGAAATCCCGGTCGCGGGGGCGAATGCGCCGAAGCGCGGGGCCGCGCCGCCCGAGCTTCCCGAAGCCAAGACCGAGACGCGCGAGGAGCGGCGCTTCAACCGCTACGACCGCGACCGCAACGAACGCATTAGCCGGATCGAGATGCTGTCGACGCGCACCGCGGCCTTTCGCAAGCTCGACAGGAATGGCGACAATCTGCTGAGTTTCGAGGAGTGGGCGGTGACGACGAGCGACCGCTTTGCGGGTGCCGACGCCGACAAGTCGGGCGATCTGACCCGCGCCGAATTTGCGACAACCGCGCCGAAGCGCAAACCCAAGCCGAAGTGCAGTTGTTGAGCGGGGCTTGGGCGGAGTGTCTGCAAACGACCCGGCGGCTGCCATCTCCTTCATCGTCATCCCGGACTTGATCCGGGATCCATAGCCGCGCCGTTGTCGTGGATCCCGGATCAAGTCCGGGATGACGAAGGTGGTGAAGCAACGTTCGCTTCCCACCCCAACCCATACCGACGCTCACCCCGGGTGGCGCGACCTAAGCCGCAACCCCGTCTGCAACCCTCATCCATTCCGCCAGCGCCCGGCCCGCGCGTTGCGTGTAGCCCAGCTTGCGGTCTTTCTTGCGGACGTCGTCGGCGAGCGGGGGGAAGAGGCCGAAATTGACGTTCATCGGCTGATAGCTCGCAGCGTCGGCGCCGCCGGTGATGTGGCCGAGCAGCGCGCCCAATGCGGTTTCGGGCGGCGGCGGGGGCAAGAGGCGGCCCGCCAGTTCGGCGGCGGCGAAGCGCGCGGCGACGAGGCCGATCGCGGCGCTTTCGACATAGCCTTCGCAGCCGGTGATCTGCCCCGCGAAGCGGATATGCGGCGCCGACTTCAGGCGGAGCTGCTCGTCGAGGAGTTCGGGCGAACGGATAAAGCTGTTGCGGTGGAGCCCGCCGAGCCGCGCGAACTCGGCTTTTTCGAGGCCGGGGATGGTGCGGAACAGCTCGACCTGCGCGCCATGCTTCAGCTTGGTCTGGAAACCGACCATGTTCCACAGCGTCCCGAGCGCGTTGTCCTGGCGGAGCTGGACCACGGCATAGGGCCAGCGCCCGGTGCGCGGATTGTCGAGCCCGACGCCCTTCATCGGCCCGAAGCGCAAGGTCTCGACTCCGCGCTCGGCCATCACCTCGATCGGCATGCAGCCCTCGAAATAGGGCGTGTCCTTTTCCCAATCCTTGAAGTCGGTTTTTTCGCCGTCGAGCAGCCCCTGGACGAAGGCGTAATATTGCTCCTTGTCCATCGGGCAGTTGATATAGTCCTTGCCGTCACCGATCGGTCCGACCTTGTCCCAGCGGCTCGCCATCCACGCGACGTCCATGTCGATGCTGTCGCGATAGACGATCGGCGCGATCGCATCGAAAAAGGCAAGCGAATCCTTGCCCGTCGCGGCGCCGATGTTGTCGGCGAGGCTCGCCGCGGTCAGCGGACCTGTGGCGACGATCGTCATGCCCTCGCTCGGCAGTGTATCGACGCGCTCGCGCACGATGGTGACGTTGGGATGCGCCGACAGCGCACGGGTGACGCCGCCGGAAAAAAGGTCGCGATCGACCGCGAGCGCCGAACCCGCGGGGACTTTCGTGGCGTCGGCTTCGCGCATGATCAGCGAGCCCAGCGTCCGCATCTCGCGGTGAAGCAGCCCGACGGCGTTGCTGTCGCCGTCGTCGCTGCGAAAGCTGTTCGAGCAGACCATTTCGGCGAGCGTGTCGCCCTGATGCGCCGGGGTCATGTCGCCGCCACCGCGCATTTCGGACAGGCGCACGCGATAGCCCGCCTCGGCGAGCTGCCAGGCGGCCTCGGACCCCGCCAGCCCGCCGCCGATGATATGAATGTCGTGCTTCATTTACCCTAACCGTTGACTTGCGCTTGATCCGCCGCGCACTAGGCCGGTTGCAGGCAAGATGCAAAGGGGCGGCGGATGAGCGGCAACGGCAATTGGGATCGCGCGCGCTGGCTGTGGCTGCTCGCGCTGGTCGGCGGGATCAGCTTTTTCGCGGCGGTGCTCCAGCGTTGGGACGGGCCGGCGATCTGGGCGTGGAAGGCGAGCGGGGTGAGCTTGCTCGCGCTGTGGGCCGCGTTCAACGCACGCGGGCGCTTTGGCTGGATGATCGCCGCGGTAATGGCGCTCGGCGCGCTCGGCGACTGGCTGCTCGACGCGGCCGGGATGATGGCGGGTGCGGCCGCCTTTGCCGCGGGGCATCTGGTCGCGATCGCGCTTTACCTCGGCAATCGCCGGCCGCGCCTCAGCCGGTCGCAGATGGCGCTCGCGCTTGTCACCGTGCCGCTCGCTCTGCTGATCGCATGGGGGCTGACTCGCGGCGCCGAGGGCAGCGGTGCGGCGATCGGCTATACCGCCCTCGTTGCGGCGATGGCGGCGTGCGCGTGGGCGAGCCGCTTTCCGCGCTATCGCACCGGGATCGGCGCAATGCTGTTTCTCGCGAGCGACCTGTTCATCTTTGCCGGCGCAGGCGGCGCGCTGTCGCACGACATCACGCGCTGGCTCGTCTGGCCGCTCTATTTCGCGGGGCAGGCGCTGATCGCATGGGGCGTCGTCGCAACGCTGAGCCGCGAGGCCTAGCTCCCACCGCCCGAGGGCGGTGACGCATCGCCCGCCAGCAGCGCCTCGATATCGGCGACCGGGCGGTCGGTCATTTCCTTCACATGCTCGCCCGCGATACGGCTTGCCGCTTCCTTGTGCCACAGCGGGCGCAATTCGCCCATCGTGCGCGCGGGCGCGACGATGACGAGCTGTTCGAAATCGCCCCGCAGCGCCATCGCATTGACCTTCTCGGCGAGGTCGCGGGCGAAGCGGTCTTCCTCCTGCTGGTGGAAATCGGGTTCCTCCATCGTGTCCTGAAAGCCTCCCGTGCCGCTGGGACGCCCCGAACGGCCTGCGGGTCCGGTCTTGATGTCGCTGTCCTTGCGGTCGTCGCGTTCGCGGTGACTGGCGGTGCGCAAGTCGATCTGCTGCTCGTCGCCATGGTTGCGCAGGAACAGCGCCTTGCGGCCGTCGGCAACGAGGACAAGCGTATCATGGGCTAGGGACATGGTCGGGCTCCTTCTGATGCCCGACCAACGCATGAGGAACGCGCGAAGTTTCGATGGCCCCGCGCCGGCGGCTGGGCCGAAATTTGCACTCTTACCCGTTGAAGACTATGCTGTTTTTATCGGAGTTGAATGAAAAGGACACGCCGATGATTGCAAGAGCCCTGCTCCTGTCTGGAGCGTTGATGATGACCGGAACGGCCGTGCAGGCCTATCCGGGGCAACCGCCCTTTTTCGCGCCGAACGCGGCGAACAAGCCTACAGCCGAGCAGATCAGATATAATTACCGGAACAAACTGGTTGCATTGCGCGAAGAGGCGATCGCGATTCGGGACCAGGACGGCGGAACGCTGACCGACGCGCATCGCGCCGAGTTGCAGGACAGACTCGATCGCATCCACGCCGATCTGCGGCAGGAAATCAGCGATGGCGATGTCTTTTCGGTTTCCGCCGACGGCAGGCGCCGCCGGTAAAGCTCAAGCCGTGCTCGGCGCTTCCTGCCACGCGGCGATCGTTGTGCGGTGGAGCAGGCGGTCGTGGCCGTCGTAGCCGCCGGTCGCGCGGTGCAGCACCGAGCGATTGTCCCACATCACGAGCATGTTCGGTTCCCACGCATGGCTGTAGCGGAATTCGGAGCGGCCCTGCCATTGCAGCAGTTCGGAGAGCAGCGGCAGCGCTTCGGCGTCGTCCATTCCCTCGATACCGATGATATAGCCTGCGCAGCCGAATAACCCTTCGCGGCCGGTTTCGGGATGCTTGCGTATCAGCGGGTGGAGCTGCGTCGCCATCGCTTCCTCGCCCGAGCGGATGTCCATGCTGCGGCCCTTGTCTTTCGCGCCGTACATGCCCGAGGGCGCATAGCCGCCCCGCGCGCTGTGGATCGCCTGCCGGCCCTCGATCCGCGCGCGCAGGCTGTCGGGCATTGCGTCGAGCGCGGCGTGCTGGTCCGCGAATTCGGTGTTGCCCCCGACGGGCGGGATGGTGATCCCGAACAGGCAGGTGCCCGCCGGTGGCCGCGCCTGAAAGCTCCAGTCGCTGTGCCAGTTTTCGGCGAAGAGCGGCGCGGTCTCGTCGGCGCGGCGCCGGACCGCGATGACATGACGGCGGCCCGGGATCGGCGCGATGAAAGGATCGTCGCCGAAGTCCCCGAAATAGCGTGTGAAACGTTCGAGGTCGTCGACGCTCATTTTCTGGTCGGGGAAGGCGAGGATATGGCGGTCGAGCCACGCGGCTCGCAGCTCGGCAACGGTTTCGGGCGCTAGCGGGCGCGTGAGGTCGAGGCCCGTCACGCGCGCGCCGCACGCCTGCCCGCTGGGGATGATCGTCAGCGTCATGGCGCGATGCTGCGCCGAAGGGGAGGGGGCGTCAATGGCCGGCGGGAATTGCGCAGCGCAGATTCCGGCGTTTATTGCACGCGCGTCACGGTCAGCCCTTCGGATTCGAGCAGTGCGGGGACGCCCTCCTTGCCGACCAGATGGCCGGCGCCGACCGCGACGAGCACGATCCCCGGCGAGGCCATGCGCCGCGCAATCCAGTCGCTCCACGCCCGGTTGCGGTCGGTGATGACCGCCTTGCGCGCCGCGGGGACCGTGTCGACATCCTCGTTGATCAGCGCCTCGAGCGTGGCGGTGTCGCCGCGCCGCCACGCGCCCGTCAAGGTGCGGATGTCGGCGACCGCGCTGCCGGCATCCTCGGCGGCGCGGGTAAGCAGCGCGCGCTGCGTCGCCGGATCGAGCGTCTCGAACAGCATGAGCTGGCTGTGCGCGGTTTCGAGTCCTGAGATCGGTTTTCCCGCGGCCCGAAAGCGCGCGGTCAGCCCGGCTTCGACGCCGGCCGCGGGCGACAGCGCGGCTTGCTCTGCGGCGCGTTGCCCCATCAGGACCATCACCGCCCAGTCGTCGAGCGCGTCGGCATCGAAAGCGCCGCCGCTCGCTTCGAGCGAGCGATAGGCAGCGAGCGCGGCGGACGGCAAGCGCTCGTCCATCGCGAGCGGCGCCCGACGCGGGGCGAGCCGCTGAAATTCCTTGCCCGCGTCCGCAAGCTGGTCGGGCGCGAGCTCGAGCACCAGTTCGTCGGCCCGATCGACGGCGCGGGCGACCTTGCCGCGATCCCACTCGGTGCCGGCGGGGAGCGCGTGCATCGTGCCCAATAGATAGATTTGCGTGTCGTCGTCCGCCGCGAGCCACATCGCGGGCTTCGCCTCGATCGTCGCTTGCGGGCCGCCGCAACCCGCGAGCAGGCACGCCGAAAGGGCCGCCGCGATGCGGCGACCCCAGCGTCCGGTCCGGATCCGGCCTTCGGTCAATAGTCGACCCGCGTCACGGTGAGCCCGCGTTCTTTCAGATAATCCTGAACGCTATGCTCGCCCGCCAGATGTCCCGCGCCGACCGCGACGAACACCGTGCCCGGTTCGGCCATTCGCGCCTGAAGCTGGCCCGCCCACGCCGCATTGCGATCGAAGAGCAGCCTTTTCGCAAGGTCGGGGGTGGCTTCCATATTTTCGTTCATCGTCTGCGCCAGCGCGTCGGGATCGCCCTTGCTCCACTGGTCGATCAGCGTATCGAGCGTCGGGCCGACCTTGTCGATGTCCTTGACCACCGCATTGAGGAAGGCGACCTGCGAAAATTCGGGCAGCGTATCGAAAAAGCCGAGCTGTTGCTCGACCGTCTCGAGTCCCTCGATCGGCTTGGCTTCGGTCTTCGCGTGCTCGGTCAGCTGTTTCTCGGCGCCCTGCTCGGGATCGTAACCGAGCTTCATCAGCGGCAGCGTCGAAAGCGTGACCGCCGCGAACCAGGGTTCGAACTGGTCGAACTGCGCCGGGGGGATGCCGACCTTGGTCATCGCGGCCTGATAGGCGGTAAGGTCGTCGGGTGCGAGGCGCGACGACAGCGTCTTGCCGTCCTGCGCGATGGCGAGCGGCATCATCGTCTGCGCCATCGCCGCCTGATCCTCGGGCAGCACGATCTCGAGCATCAGTTCGTCCGATTTGTCGAACGCGTCCTTCACCGCCTCGTCGAACCAGCCGAGGCCGGGTTTCAGCACGTGGATCGTGCCGAACAGATAGATGGTCGTATCGTCATCCTTCACCACCCACAGCGCGGGATCGGCGTCGATCGCCTCCGCCGGCGCGGCGACCGCGGCCTGCTGCGCGGCGGGCTCGGCCGCCATCGCGGCATTGCGGCCCGGGAACAGCGCGCATTGGGCGAGCGGGATGACCGCGCAGGTGGCGGCGAGGGTGCGGAGGAATTTTTTCATCGCGGGGAGAACCTTTCTTGGACATCGACTTAGCAAATCGGCGGAAAGAGGGAAGGGCTTCGCACTCTTGCAGTTGATCGCACGTCTCCAGTTGACCATGCGTCCCGACACCGCACAAGCCTTGACCCTGCGCCGCCGCTGCGCCACAGGCGGCGGCACTTGTTGCACCTGCGAAGTGAGGGCGAAAGGCGTGGCCGACGCGGCGGAAAAGAAACCCCTGAGCTTTCAGGACATGATCCTGACGCTGCACGCTTATTGGAGCGCGCGCGGCTGTGCCATTCTCCAGCCCTATGACATGCGCGTCGGCGCGGGCACGTTCCATCCCGCGACGACCTTGCGCAGCCTGGGGCCCGAGCCGTGGAATGTCGCCTATGTCCAGCCGAGCCGCCGCCCGACCGACGGCCGCTATGGCGAGAATCCGAACCGCCTCCAGCATTATTACCAATATCAGGTGATATTGAAGCCGTCGCCCGCCGACCTGCAGGACCAATATCTCGGCAGCCTCGCCGCGATCGGCATCGACCCGCTGCTCCACGACATCCGTTTCGTCGAGGACGACTGGGAATCGCCGACGCTCGGCGCGTGGGGGCTGGGCTGGGAAGTCTGGTGCGACGGGATGGAAGTCACCCAGTTCACTTATTTTCAGCAGATGGGCGGCTTCGACTGCAAGCCCGTTGCGGGCGAGCTGACCTATGGGCTCGAACGGCTCGCGATGTATATCCAGAATGTCGACAATGTGTACGACCTGCGCTTCTCCGATCCCGTCGGCGATGTGCCGGGTGTGAGCTATGGCGACGTGTTTCTTGAAAACGAACGGCAATTTTCGAAATGGAATTTCGAAGTCGCCGACACCGACGGTCTGTTTGCGGGGTTCAAGGCCGCCGAGGCCGAGTGCCAGCGCGCGATCGACGCGGGCGTGCCGCTCGCTGCCTATGACCAGGCGATCGAGGCGAGCCATTTGTTCAACCTGCTCCAGGCGCGCGGCGTGATCAGCGTGCAGGAGCGCGCCAATTACATGGCGCGCGTCCGCGACCTTGCCAAAGGCAGCTGCAAGGCGTGGATCGACAGCCAGTCGAAGCGGTGGACCGCGAACTATCCGGGGTGGACGCTGTGACCGACTTCCTTCTCGAACTGCGCAGCGAAGAAATCCCCGCGCGGATGCAGGCCGGCGCGCGTGCCGAGCTCGAAAAGCTGTTTCGCGCGCAGCTGGGTGCGGCGGGCATCGAAGTGGGCGCGCTGACCATCTGGTCGACCCCGCGCCGTCTTGCGCTGATCGCGAAGGGGCTGCCCGAAGCGACCGCTGCGGTCAGCGAGGAAGTGAAAGGGCCGCGCACGAGCGCGCCGCCGCAAGCGCTGGAAGGGTTTTTACGCAAGACCGGGCTCTCGCACGACCAGCTCGAGGACAGGGGCGGCGTGTGGTTTGCCGCGATCGACAAGCCCGGCCGCGCGACGAAGGAGGTGCTTGCCGAGGCGATCCCCGCGATCGTGCGCGGCTTCGCCTGGCCCAAGTCGATGCGCTGGGGCCGGGAGAGCAGCAGCAGCGAGAGCCTGCGCTGGGTGCGCCCGCTGTCGGGCATTGTCGCGCTGTTCGGCGAAGAGCTGGTGCCGTGCGAAGTCGGGGGGGTCGCTGCGGGCTTTGCGACGCGCGGCCACCGCTTTCACTGTCCGGGCGAGATCACGATCGGATCGGCGGCCGACTATGCCGACAAGCTGCGCGCGTGCCACGTCATCGTCGATCATGGGGAACGCCAAACGATCGTCCGCGACGGCGCCGCCAAGGTCGCGGCCGCTGCGGGGCTGAGGCTCGTCGAGGACGAGGGGCTGGTGATCGAGAATGCCGGCCTCACCGAATGGCCGGTGCCGCTGCTCGGCCGCTTCGACGAGGCTTTCCTTGCGGTGCCGCCGGAGGTGATCCAGCTCACCGCGCGCGTGAACCAGAAATATTTCGTCGTGACCGGCGCCGACGGCAAGCTCGCCAACGGCTTCGTCTGCACCGCGAACATCGCGGCGAGCGACGGCGGGGCGGAGATCGTCGCGGGCAACCGCAAGGTGCTGGCGGCGCGGCTTTCGGATGCGCGCTTCTTCTGGGAGCAGGACCAGAAAAAGACGCTCGCGCAGCATGCCGAGAAGCTGAAGAATATCACCTTCCACGAAAAGCTGGGCACGGTCGCCGACAAGGTCGAGCGCGTCGCGAAGCTCGCGCGGTGGCTGGTCGAAGAGGGCATCGTCAAATCCTCCCCGGAACGGGAAGGGGGACCGCCGAAGGCGGTGGAAGGGGCTATCGAAACAGCGCCCCGCCATGATGCGAGCCCCCTCCACCGTGCCGGTGGCACGGTCCCCCTCCCCGCAAGCGGGGAGGATTTGTCTACGCTCGCCGATCAGGCCGAGCTCGCGGCGCGGCTGTGTAAGGCCGACCTCGTCACCGAAATGGTCGGCGAATTCCCCGAATTGCAGGGCCTGATGGGCGGCTATTACGCCCGCGCCGAAGGCCTGCCCGACGCCATCGCCGACGCGATCCGCGACCATTACAAGCCGGTCGGGCAGGGCGACGATGTGCCGACGGCGCCGGTGACGGTGGCTGTGGCATTGGCGGATAAGCTGGATACGCTTACGAGCTTTTTCTACGAAGATATGGGACCGACCGGTTCCAAAGACCCATTTGCGCTCCGCCGGTCAGCAATTGGAGTCATTGCTCTACTCGAGCGGAATCAAGTTCGGTTGAACTTGCTCCAAGCAATAGTGGCTCTTGCCAAGAGAGGGATGCTTTTTCCACCTCAGTCGATGAGCAAGCCGTCCATGTTGCAACGCCTAGATGGAGTTGCCGTTCTCTCAAGCATTGAGGTGGTTCAAGGTTTGGAGAATATTCGAGGCGACATTCTCGCGAATGCGTCAGTGGACCACTCGCAGGTATATATGGCTGAGGGCCTGCTGCGGGCTTGCGCTGACCTGCCGAAATTCTTCGCCGACCGCCTCAAGGTCCAGCAGCGCGAGGCCGGCGTTCGCCACGACCTGATCGACGCGGTGTTCGCGCTCGGCGGCGAGGATGATCTTGTGCGTCTGCTCGCGCGCGTGAAGGCGTTGCAAGCGTTTATGGCGACCGACGACGGGGCGAACCTGCTTGCGGGCTACAAGCGCGCGGCGAATATCCTGAAGCAGGCAGGACAAGATGTGACCTCCAATTCTCGTCATGCTGAACTTGTTTCAGCATCCACGGCCGGGCCATGGACCCTGAAACAAGTTCAGGGTGACGAGCGTTTGGGTGCGGCCGATGCCGCTCTCTTCGAGGCTCTGGACGCCGCCGAGCCCGCCGCCGCCGCGGCGGTTGCCGAGGAGCGTTTCACCGATGCGATGGCGGCACTTGCCAGCCTGCGCGCGCCGATCGACGCCTTTTTCGACGGCGTGATGGTCAACGATCCCGACGAGGCGGTGCGCGCCTATCGGCTCGGGTTGCTCGCGCGATTTACCGGCGCGGTGCATGGCGTCGCCGATTTCTCGAAGATCGGGGGCTGAGGCGGCGGTTATGCGCCGCAGCTTATAATGGACGTAGTAAAACTGAATCGACCTATCGCGAATGCATACGTAACCAGCCGCAACCCTCCTCCCCAGGGGCAGCAGGAGTAAGACATGACGACGGCCAATCCGACGACGATGGTGCATCTGTTCGGCGGCGACGCGACCACAAAGGAGCGCGCCAAGGAGTTGCTCGGCGGCAAGGGCGCGAACCTTGCCGAAATGGCCTCGATCGGCCTGCCGGTGCCCCCGGGCTTTACGATCACCACCGAGGTCTGCACCGCTTATTACGCGAATGGCGAGGCCTTTCCCGACGGTCTGGCGGCGGATGTCGCGAACGGAATCGCGCATATCGAAGGGATCACCGGGCGCAAGTTCGGCGACGCGGCCGACCCGCTGCTCGTCTCGGTGCGCTCGGGCGCGCGCGTGTCGATGCCGGGGATGATGGACACGGTGCTCAACCTGGGGCTCAACGACGCGACCGTCGCCGGGCTCGCGGAAACGTCGGGCGATCCGCGCTTTGCGTGGGACAGCTATCGCCGCTTCATCCAGATGTACGCCGACGTGGTGATGGGACTCGACCATGCCGCGTTCGAGGAGGCGCTTGAAATCGCGAAGGAAGACAAGGGCTTCTTCCTCGATACCGAGATGGCGGCTGAAGACTGGCAGGCGCTGGTCAAGGAATATCAGGCGATCGTCGCGCGCGAGACCGGCGCGCCTTTCCCGCAGGAGCCGAAGGACCAGCTGTGGGGCGCGATCGGGGCGGTCTTCGCGAGCTGGGAAAGCGACCGCGCGAAAGTCTATCGCCGGTTGAACAGCATTCCCGGCGAATGGGGCACGGCGGTCAATGTGCAGGCGATGGTGTTCGGCAATATGGGCGACACCTCGGCCACCGGCGTCGCCTTCACCCGCGATCCCGCGACCGGCGAGCGCGCATGGTACGGCGAATGGCTGGTCAATGCGCAGGGCGAGGATGTCGTCGCGGGCATCCGCACGCCGCAATATCTGACGAAGATCGCGCGCGAAAAGGCGGGGGCGAAGCCGCTGTCGATGGAAGAGGCGATGCCCGAAACCTTCGCCGAGCTCGGCGCGGTCTTCGATACGCTCGAGAGCCATTATCGCGACATGCAGGACATCGAGTTCACCGTCGAGCGCGGCAAGCTGTGGATGCTCCAGACGCGATCGGGCAAGCGGACCGCGAAGGCGGCGCTGCGGATCGCGGTCGAGATGGCGGCCGAGGGGCTGATTACGGAGGAGGAGGCCGTCGGCCGCGTCGACCCCGGCGCGCTCGACCAGCTGCTCCACCCGACGCTCGACCCCGATGCGCCGCGCGACGTGCTGACCAAGGGGCTCCCCGCGAGCCCCGGCGCGGCATCGGGCAAGATCATGTTCGATGCCGACAGTGCCGAGAAGGCGGCGGGCATGGGCGAGGCGGTCATCCTCGTCCGCGTCGAAACCAGCCCCGAGGATATTCACGGGATGCACGCCGCGAAGGGCATCTTGACCGCGCGCGGCGGGATGACCAGCCACGCGGCGGTGGTCGCGCGCGGCATGGGACGCCCGTGCGTTTCGGGCGCGGGCGGGCTCGCGATCGACGGCGCGGCGCGTGTGCTGCGCGTCGCCGGGCGCGAACTCGGCGAGGGCGAGATCATCACCCTCGACGGATCGACCGGCGAAGTGATGGCGGGCGAGGTGCCGACCCTGCAGCCCGAACTCGTCGGCGATTTCGGCACCTTGATGATATGGGCCGACAAGGTGCGCCGGATGAAGGTGCGCACCAATGCCGAAACCCCCGCCGACGCGCAAGTCGCGCGCGATTTCGGCGCCGAGGGCATCGGCCTGTGCCGCACCGAGCATATGTTCTTCGACGCCGCGCGGATCACCGCGGTGCGCGAGATGATCCTCGCCGACAGCGAGCCGGGCCGCCGCGCCGCGCTCGCCAAGCTGCTTCCCGAACAGCGCGGCGATTTTGCCGGGATCTTTCGCGTCATGGCGGGCCTGCCGGTCACCATCCGTCTGCTCGATCCGCCGCTGCACGAATTCCTGCCGACGCGCGAAGAGGATTTCGCCGATGTCGCGGCGGCGGCGGGGGTCGGGATCGAGACGCTGAAAGCGCGCGCGAACGAGCTCCATGAATTCAACCCGATGCTTGGCCATCGCGGCTGTCGGCTCGGCGTCACCTATCCCGAAATCTACGAGATGCAGGCGCGCGCGATTTTCGAGGCGGCGTGCGACGTCGCCGCCGAAACCGGCGCGGCGCCGATCCCCGAGGTGATGATCCCGCTGGTCGCGACGCGCCGTGAATTCGACCTGATGAAGGGACTTGTCGACAAGACGGCGAAGGCTGTGTTCGCCGAAAAGGGGCGCGACATCGCCTACCTTGTCGGCACGATGATCGAGCTGCCGCGCGCCGCGCTGATGGCGGGCGAGATCGCGCACGGCGCCGAGTTCTTCAGCTTCGGCACCAACGACCTGACGCAGACGACGATCGGCATCAGCCGCGACGACGCCGGGCGCTTCCTGACGCAGTATGTCGACAAGGGGATATTCGTGACCGATCCCTTCGTCAGCCTCGATGTCGAGGGCGTCGGCCAGCTGATCGAACTGGCGGCGGAGCGGGGGCGCGCGACGCGTCCGGGCATCAAGCTCGGCATCTGCGGCGAGCATGGCGGCGACGCGCCGAGCATCCATTTCTGTGAGAAAACCGGCCTCGATTACGTCAGCGCCTCGCCTTATCGTGTGCCGATCGCCCGGCTTGCGGCGGCGCAGGCGGCACTGGGGAAAAAATAGGTGAAAAGGGGGTTGCGCGCCTTCGCCTCGCGGCTTAAAGGCGCCTCTCCACGCACCCGTAGCTCAGCTGGATAGAGCACCAGACTACGAATCTGGGGGTCGGACGTTCGAATCGTTCCGGGTGCGCCATTCCCCTTCGACCGCGATTTCAGGCCCGTTTTCGACGGGCGCATCGCTCCTGCGCAGCGCTTCGCCGATCAGGATCAGCGTCGGCGCATCGTCGGCGAGCGCGCGCGTCGCGAGCGCCAGCAGATCGAGCCGCGTGCTCAGATGTTTTTCGTCCGGCAGGCTGGCGTTGCACGCGATCAGCACCGGGGTCGCCGCGGGCATCCCGGCGCCGATCAGCCCCTTTGCGATGTCGCCCGCCGCGTCGCGGCCCATATAGAAGGCGAGCGTCGTCCCGGCGCCGGCAAGCGCCGTCCAGTCGAGATCGAGCGCGGCGCCGCGGCGACTGTGCGCCGTGACGAAGCGCACGTCGCGCGCCACCCCGCGCAGCGACAGCGACACGCCTGCCGAGGCCGCGGCGGCGCTCGCGGCGGTGATGCCGGGGCAGATATGGACGCGATGGCCGGCCTTGCGCAGCGCCGTCATTTCCTCGGCGGCGCGGCCGAAGAGCGACGGGTCGCCGCCTTTCAGCCGCACGACGCGCTTGCCGGCCGTGGCGGCCTCGACGAGCAGCGCGTCGATCGTGCGTTGATCCTTCGAATGGCGGCCCGATCGTTTGCCGACGCTGACGCGCTCGGCGCGCGGCGGGATCAGCGCGAGGACGCCCGGACCGACGAGCGCGTCATAGAAGACGATATCGGCTCGCTCGATCAGCCGCACCGCCTTCATCGTGAGCAGGTCGGGGTCGCCGGGGCCGGCACCGACGAGCCAGACGGTGCCGGGCGCGAAATCGTCAGGCGGCATGGCTTTTCTCCTCGCTCAATATGCGCGCAAGCGCCGGGCGGCACGAGCCGCAGTTCGTCCCCGCGCCGATCGCCGCGCCGATCGCCGCGACGTCGGTCAGGCGCTGATCGCGGATCGCGGCGGCGATCGTCTTCAATCCGACGTCGAAGCAAACGCAGACGATCGGCCCGCGGTCGGCCTCGACCCCGGGCGCGCGACCGGCGAGCAGGGTGGGGGCGACCGCAGGCGCGGCGATCTGCGCGATCAGCCAGTCGCGCGGGGGTAGTTCGCCGGTTTCGGTGACGAACAGCGCCGCGGCGAGCCGGTCGCCCGCGAGCACCGCGATCCGGCGCGTGCCGCGCGCGCGGTCCTCGGCCTCGATCCGCTCGCCCTTCGGCAGTATCGCCTCGATGCTTTTGAGATCGTCGTCGCCCGCGAGCTCCCACAGTGTGCCCGACGGCACCGCAACGCGCGTCGCCCACAGGCAAGCAGGGCGCTCGGCGGGATCGTGGTTCAGGAGTAGAAAGCCGCGCCAGCGCGGGTTCACGGCCTCGATGCGCGCGGGGGTGCGCTTGAAGCCCGGCTGGCCCGAGTGCGGATCGACGAGCGGGCGGGGGAGGAGGCCGGTGCGCCCGCCGCTCGCGGTGCGGTCGGTCCAGTGGATCGGCACGAAGACTTCGCCGCGCCGCTGCCCCTCGGCAAAAGCGACGCGGTAGAGGCTGTCGCCCTGCGGCGTCGCGACGCGCGCGAGGCCGCCGTCGGTCAGGCCCAGCCGCTCGCCATCGCGCGGATGCACTTCGACCAGCGGCTCGGCACGATGCCGTGCGAGCTTTGGGGCAAGGCCGGTGCGCGTCATCGTGTGCCACTGGTCGCGGTAGCGCCCGCTGTTCAGCGTCAGCGGCCATTTTTCGAGCGGGTCGGCAAGGGCCTTTTGCGCGACTGGCACGAGCCGCGCGCGCCCGTCCTCGGTCGGAAAGCGGCCGTCGGCGAACATCGCGTCGCCGCCCCAGCGAAAGGGCTCCATCGCATCATAGGCGGCATTGCCGCCCCGCGCGGCGCCGGGAAGAGCGAACAGGCGGGCGCCGTCATTGTCATAGGTCGAGAGGCGGCAATGCTCGCGCCAGAAGTCGGCGGGGCGGTCATAGGCGAAGGCGTTCTTCCACCCCATGCGCCGCGCGACCTCCTTGACGATCCACCAGTCGGGCATCGCCTCGCCGGGCAGCGGAAAGAGCGCGCGCTGGCGGCTGATCATGCGGTCGCTGTTGGTCACCGTCCCGTCCTTCTCGCCCCACGCCGCGGCGGGCAGGCGGACATGCGCGAAGGCGCCCGTGTCGGTTCGTTCCATCACGTCGCTGACGACGACGAAGGGGCAGGTGGCAAGCGCCTCGCGCACCCGGTTGGCGTCCGGCATCGACACCGCGGGGTTGGTCGCCATCACCCACAGCGCCTTGATCCGGCCTTCGCCGACGGCGCGGAACATATCGACGGCTTTCAGCCCCGGCTTTTCCGCCATCGCCGGCGCGGCCCAGAAGCGCTGGACGCGGGCGCGGTTTCCGGGCGCGAAATCCATATGCGCGGCGAGCGTCGAGGCGAGCCCGCCGACCTCGCGCCCGCCCATCGCATTGGGCTGGCCGGTGATCGAAAAGGGCGCGGCGCCCGGCTTGCCGATGCGCCCCGTCGCGAGGTGGAGGTTGAGGATCGCATTCACCTGATCGGTGCCGCTCGTCGACTGGTTGATCCCCTGGCTGAACAGCGTCACGCTGCGCGGGGTGGCGGCGAACAGCTCGTAGAAGCGCCTGAGGTCGGCGGCGTCGACGTCGCACGTCTTCGCCACCGACCACAGATCGCTCCCCTCTCCAAGCTGATCCCAGAAGTCCTGCGGTACCGCGACATGCGCGGCGAGATAATCTTCGTCGATGATGCCGGTTTCGCGGCAGTGCTGGAGCAGCCCGTTCATCAGCGCGACGTCGCTCCCTGGGCGGATCGCGAGGTGGAGGTCGGCTTCTTCGGCGGTCTCGGTGCGCCGCGGGTCGATCACGACGAGCTTTGCGCCGGCCTCGCAGCGCGCGCGGATGCGCTGATAGACGATCGGGTGGCACCAGGCGGTGTTCGATCCGACGAGGACGAACAGGTCGGCGACGTCCAAATCCTCATAGCTCGCGGGCACGACGTCCTCGCCGAAGCCGCGGATATGGCCCGCGACCGCGCTCGACATGCACAGCCGCGAATTGGTGTCGATGTTCGCGCTGCCGATGAAGCCCTTCATCAGCTTGTTCGCGACATAATAATCCTCGGTGAGCAATTGGCCCGAGACATAGAAGGCGACGCTGTTCGGGCCATGGCGCGTGATTGTCTCTTTGAAGCGCTTCGCGACGAGGTCGAGCGCCTTGTCCCAGCTCGCGCGCTTGCCGCCGATCATCGGATGGAGCAGGCGGCCTTCGAGACCGACCGTTTCGCCGAGATGCGTGCCTTTGGAGCAAAGACGACCGCGGTTCGCGGGATGGTCCGGGTCGCCCGCGATTTGCGCCGTGCGCTCGCCCGTAACCGTGGCGCGGATGCCGCAGCCGACGCCGCAATAAGCGCAGGTGGTGCGGATGGCGGTCATGCGCGCCACCATTCCTTGACTCGATGCGTGTACAGCGAAGCGGAGTTCACGCCGCCGCCTTCAGCACACTCGCGCGGCAGATGAGGACGCGGCCGCCGTCGATCTTGACCGGCACCGTCGGGGTGCAGCCCTTGTCGTCGCCCAGCGCCTCGCCGGTGGTCAGGCTGATCCGCCAATTGTGCAGCGGGCAGGCGACCGCGCCGCCGTGAACGATGCCCTGGCTCAGTCGGCCATGTTTGTGCGGGCAGCGGTCGAGCAGCGCGAAGACCTTGCCCTCGGCGGTGCGGAACACCGCGATGTCGTCGCCGTCCGCGACCTGCACGGTGCGGCTGCCGCGCACGGGGATCTGGTCGACCCAGCCGATGTCGAGCCATTCGGGGGCGTTCATGCCGGTTCCTTCTGTGGAGTGAAGCGCGCCATCGGCGCATGATGTTCGGCGGCGGCCCCCTCGGCGCGCTGCGCCCAGGGGTCGTCCTGCGAAAAGCTTTGCGAATAGAGGAAGCGCGCGCGCAGCGCCTCGCGGCCGACGGGATCATCGAGCAGGCGCGCTTTTACATAGTCTAGCCCGACGCGCTCGATCCACGGCGCGGTGCGTTCGAGATAGCGCGCTTCCTCGCGATAGAGCTGGATGAAGGCGGCACAATAGTCGAGCGCCTCCTGCTCGGTCGCGACCTTGCAGAGGAGGTCGGTCGCCCGAACATGGATGCCGCCGTTGCCGCCGACGTGGAGCTCGTAGCCGCTGTCGACGCAGACGACGCCGAAATCCTTGATCGTCGCCTCGGCGCAGTTGCGCGGGCAGCCCGAGACCGCGATCTTGAACTTGTGCGGCATCCAGCTGCCCCAGCTCATCCGCTCGATCTTGACCCCGAGTCCGGTCGAATCCTGTGTGCCGAAGCGGCACCATTCGGACCCGACGCAGGTCTTCACGGTGCGCAGCGCCTTGCCATAGGCGTGGCCCGAGACCATGCCGGCGGCACCCAGGTCGGCCCAGACCGCGGGCAGATCCTCTTTCTTGATCCCGAAGATGTCGAGCCGCTGGCCGCCGGTGACCTTGACCATCGGCGCGTCATATTTCTCGACCACGTCGGCGATCGCGCGCAGCTCGGTCGGGTTGGTAAGGCCGCCCCACATGCGCGGGACGACCGAATAGGTGCCGTCCTTCTGGATATTGGCGTGGAGGCGTTCGTTGACGAAGCGGCTCTGCTGGTCGTCGACATACTCACCCGGCAACGCGCAGAGCAGATAATAGTTGAGCGCGGGGCGGCACGACGAGCAGCCGTCGGGGGTCGACCAGTGCAGCTTCTGCATCACCTCGGGGATCGAGCGCATATTCTGCGCGACGATCTCGCGCCGCACGTCGTCGTGGCCGAAGCTGGTGCATTTGCACAGCGTCTTGGGGCCGCTCTGGACATCGTCGCCGAGTGTCAGCGCGAGCAGATTTTCGACGAGGCCGGTGCAGCTGCCGCAGCTCGCCGACGCCTTGCAGGTGCCGCGTACGGCGTCGAGGCTGTGCGCGCCCTTGGCGATGCACGAGACGACCTGGCCCTTGGTGACGCCGTTGCAGCCGCAGATCTCGGCATCGTCCGAGAGCGCCGCAACGGCCGCCTTAGGGTCCGCCTGCCCACCCCCGGAGGCGAAGGCCTGGCCGAAGATCAGCACGTCGCGGAGCCCCGCGACATCCTCCTGCTTCTTCAAAAGGTCGAAATACCAGCTGCCGTCCGCGGTATCGCCATAGAGGACGGCGCCGACGATGCGGTCGTCCTTCAGAACCACGCGCTTGTAGATGCCGCGCGCCGCGTCGCGCAGCACGATGTCCTCACAATCGTCGCCGCCCGAAAAATCGCCCGCCGAAAAGACGTCGATGCCCGACACCTTGAGCTTGGTCGAGGTGACCGAGCCGCGATAGCCGTTCGGCTTTTCGACGAGCCCGTCGGCGAGGCTGCGGCACATGTCCCATAGCGGTGCGACGAGGCCGTAAACCTGTCCGTCATGCTCGACGCATTCGCCGACCGCGAGGATGTTCGGGTCGCTTGTCACCATATGGTCGTCGACCTGGATGCCGCGCCCGACCGCGAGTCCCGCGTCGCGCGCGAGCGCCACCGAAGGCCGGATGCCGACCGCCATGACGACGAGGTCGGCGGGGATCAGCGTTCCGTCCTTGAGCCGCACCCCCTCGACCCCGCCATCGCCGACAATTGCTTCGGTGTCGGCGCCGGTCAGGATCGTCTGGCCGCGCGCTTCGAGCGCCTGCTTGAGAAGCCAGCCCGCCGCTTCGTCGAGCTGGCGTTCCATCAGCGTCGGCATCAGGTGCAGCACCGTGACCGACATGCCGCGCAAGCTCAGCCCGTGCGCGGCTTCGAGCCCAAGCAGCCCGCCGCCGATCACCACCGCGCTGCCGCCCTTTTCGGCTGCGGCGAGCATCGTATCGACATCATCCATGTCACGAAAGCTGATGACGCCGGGCAGGTCCTTGCCGGGCACCGGAATGATGAACGGATCGGAGCCGGTCGCGATGAGCAGCCGGTCATAGGCTTCGGTCACGCCGCCGCGCGTCGTTACGGTCTTCGTGGCGCGGTCGATCGCCACCACCGGATCGCCTGCGACGAGCGCGATGCCGTTCGCGGCATACCAGTCGGCGTCGTTGATGACGATATCGTCGAAGCTCTTGTCGCCCGCGAGCACGGGGGAGAGCATGATGCGGTTGTAGTTGACCCGCGGCTCGGCGCCGAAGATCGTCACGCGATAGCGGCTCGCGTCGCGCGCGAGCAGTTCCTCGACCGCGCGGCACCCGGCCATGCCGTTGCCGATCACGACCAGATGCTCGCGCGTGTCGGCGTCGGGGGAGAGGGGGCTATGTTCCATCAAAGCGTCCAATCGAGTTGCAGCCAGATTTTGTCGGTGTCGGTGGCGAAGTCGTCGGCGCGGTAGCGCGCGTAGCGCACCGAGGCGGCGAGCTTGCCGCGTTTGGCGCTCGCAAGGAGGTCGATCTCGTCGCCATAGGGACGGCTCGCGCGGTCGCTGCGGAAGTCGTGATACACGGCCTGCAGCGTCACCGCGTCGAAGGGTCCGAGGGCTTTCCAGCCCCAGCCTACGCTCGCATAAAGGTCGCGCACCCCGTCGGGCGGGGTCGTCAGAAACTTGTCCGCCCAGCCCTGAAATTTGAACCCGGTTGCAAGCGGGGTCTGAAAGCTGGTGAGCGCGGCGCCGTCGCTCGCGCCGAGGATTTCATAGCCCGCGCCGAGCCGCGGACCGCGGAAATCGACGCCGACATCGGCGAGCCAATAGTCGGCGGCATAGTCGCTCGGATTGCGGTGCCAGTCCGATTGGCGTGCATAGCTGAGCTGCCAATTCAGCTTCGCCTTGCCCAGCGCCCGCTCACCGGCGAGGCGGACGCCATAGCTCTGGCTCGACAGGCGAAAACCCTGCACCGCGGCTTCGTCCTGATCGACCAGATAGGCGAAAGTGCTGAGCGTGCCCGCGGGGGTCGCGACGCCGATGTTGGCGAAGACATTGTCGCCCGACACCGCCTGTTGCCGCGACCCCGAACCGTCGATGCCCCAGATGGTGCGCACGCTCCAGACATAGGCGACGTCGGCCTTGACACCTTTCGCCGGCGTGATTTCGGCGCGCACCGCGTCGAAGCTCTGGCCATTCTGGCGAAAGCCGACCCCGCCGACGAAGCGTTCGTCGTCGAAGCCGAGCCGCTGGCGCCCCGCAGTGACCGCGAACCCCGGCGCGGCGTAGCGAAGCAGCGCGCGGGTGAGGGCGATATTCTGCGGATCGGCGATCAGCGGGCGCGTCGCGGGGCCGTGGAGGCCGTCGTCATAATCGTCGACGATCGCCAGATTGCCCTGGCTTTCGACCAGCGCCGACCAGCGGCCCGCCTTTGCCTCGACCCCGGCGCGCACACGGAGCGTCAGCGCATCGGATGCGGGGTCGAGGCCGTCTTGATCGACATGCTCGTAGCGGAGCCGCGCTTCACCGAGCGGGGCGAGGGTGATTGCCTGCGCGTGCGCGGCGGCCGGCGCGAGCGCGGCGAGGAGCATGAGCGGGCGCGTCATGTCAGATCCGCACGCCTTCGGCCGCGCCCCAGGTCGCGCGCCATTGCCCCTTGACGAACATCAGCGCCGCGAGCGCGACGACCGCGAGCCCGGCGAAGATGTAGAAGCCCGGCGCGAAGCTGCCCGTCCACTGTTTCGCGAAGCCGAGCGACGAAGCGAGATAGAAGCCGCCGACGCCGCCCGCCATGCCGACGAGGCCGGTCATGATCCCGATCTCGGACGAAAAGCGCTGCGGCACGAGCTGAAAGACCGATCCGTTGCCGACCCCGAGCGCCAGCATCGCGATCAGGAACAAGCCCATGGCGGCGGGAAGCGCGGTCGCTTGCGGCACCCCGGCGAGCGCGACCGCGGCGACGACGAAGACGATCATCAGCGCGCGAATGCCGCCGACCCGGTCGGCGAGCGCGCCGCCGAGCGGCCGCACGAGCGATCCGGTGAAGACGCAGGCGGCGGTGCAATAGCCCGCGACCACCGGGGTCAGGCCGAACTGATCGGTGAAATAGATCGGCAGCGACGCGGCGAGGCCGACGAAGCCGCCGAAGGTCACCGAATAAAAGCCCATCAGCCACCAGGCATCGGCGGTCTTGAGCGGCTGGAAATAATCGACGAGCCGCTTCGGCTCCGGAGCGTTCGGGGCATCCTTCGCCATGAAGAGATAGAGGATGAAGACGATCGTCAGCGGGATACAGGCAAGGCCGAGGACGGAGGTCCAGCCGAACAGCTTGGCGAGCGTGGGGGCGAAGAGCGCCGCGAGGACGGTCCCCGAATTGCCCATGCCGGCAAGGCCCATCGCCTTGCCCTGATGCTCGGGCGGATACCAGCGGCTTGCGAGCGGCAGCGCGATCGCGAAGCTCGCGCCGGCAAAGCCCAGGATCACACCGAGCGCGAGCGTGCCTGCAAAGCTGTCGATGCCCGCCATCCAGGCGGTGAGCAGCCCGACGATGACGATCGCCTGACTGATCGCCCCCGCGCGCTTCGGCCCGATCCGGTCGACGAGCAGCCCGTTGACGACGCGGAGCAACGCCCCCGCGAGCGTCGGCACCGCGACCATCAGTCCCTTTTGCGCGGGCGAAAGCCCCAGATCCTGCGCGATCGTCGGCGCGAGCGGGCCGAGGATAACCCACACCATGAAGGCGAGGTCGAAATAGAGAAAAGCGGCAACCAGTGTCGGCCAGTGGCCGCTTGCCCAGAAATCCGACTTCGGCGCGGCATTTGCGCCCGTGTTGACCGTCGACATCGTCCGTCCCCTTTGCGTGACGGGCAATAAAAAAGCCGCCAGGACGGCGGCCTCGTGCGGGCGCATCCTGACGGCTTCATTGCCTGTTGGAGTGCGGGAAAAGGCTTCCCGCCTGCCTGCGCGGCGGCCCCCTCGTTGGAGCCGCGACCGCATTATCCTGCCCCGGCATCCTTGCCGAGTGACGGTAAGTTGCCCGATTCGCGGCGATCGCGCAAGATTTTATTTCGCAGGTGCAGCATAATCGCCGGACGGCGGAAACTCAGGGCAATTCCGCCAGATAGCCCGGAATATCGTCGGGGTCGAAGGCGCGGTGGTCGAAAAAACGGTCGCTGCCGAGCATCAGACGGCCCTGCGTCGATCCCGCGCCGATCGGTTCGGCGAGCCCGCCCTCGAGTTTCGAGCTTGCCCCGGGCAGCGGCGCCCCCGATCCTGCGAGCGCGGCGCGATAGATGTCGGGGCGGAACACCGCCGACGCGGCCGCGGCATCGGCGGGCGAAAAGGCGAGATGATCCCAGCGCACGAGCTGCGAATAAAGCCACGCCGCCTGGCTGCGCCACGGGAAATTCGCCGCCTCGCGATACTGGAACATGAAGTCGGGATAATGGACCGGCGCGCCGCCGGGGACGACGCGGATGCGGTCGGTGATCGCGCGCAGGATCGCTTCGCGCGGGGCGTCGAGATATTCGGCGCGGGCGAGGATTTCGGCGCTTTCTTCGGCCGTTCCCGGCTCGACGAAGCGCGCCGCGGCGGCGTGGAGCGCACGCACCAGCGCCTCGACCGCGCCGCGGCGCGTCTCGACCACATCGCTGCGCACGGCGAGCACCTTTTCGACCCCGCGGCGCCAGATCTGCGCGGTGGCGAGCGCGATATGCCCCGCGCCTCGATCGACCGCGATCGAATTCCATGGCTCGCCGACGCAAATGCCGTCGACCTCGCCCGCCGCGAGCGCGTCGGCAGCGAAGGGCGGGCTGGTGACGACGATCTCGACGTCGGCATCGGGCTGAATCCCGACTCCCGCGAGCCAGTAGCGGAGCATGTAATTGTGGCTCGAATAGCGGTGGACGACGCCGAAGCGCAGCGGATTGCCCGCGGCCTTGCGCGCCGCCGCGACGCGCTTCAGCGCCGCGCCGACGACAGCGGGATCGCCGAGCGTTTCGCCGAGCCCGACTTCCATCGCGAGCGCGGTCGAAAAGGTCACCGCATTGCCGTTGAGGCCCAGCACGAAAGGCACGGCGAGCGACACCGCGGGGCGGTCGCGACCGAGCGCGGTCGCGATCGCGAGCGGTGCGATCAGGTGTGCGGCGTCGGTGTGGCCATAGAGAAGGCGGTCGCGGACCGTTGCCCAGGTCATGTCGCGCACCAGCTCGATCGCGACGCCCTCGCGCGCCGCAAATCCGAGTTCGTGCGCAAGGATCGGCAGCGCCGCATCGACGAGCGGCAGGAAACCGATGCGAAAGGTTTCGCCGATCATTCCATATCTCCCATCAGCGCTTCGCTGGTCAGGATCGCTTCGGCGATTTCGGCGATCCGGCGGTTGCTGCGCATCGCCTGCCCGCGCAGCAGCGCATAGGCGGCGGGCTCGTCGATACCGCGGCGTTTCATCAAGATCGCCTTGGCACGGTCGATCGTCTGGCGCTCGGCGAGCGCGCTCTTCGCCTCGTCGAGTTCGCGCTGGAGCCGCGAAAAGGCCTGAAAACGGCGCACGGCGAGGTCGATCACGGGCTTGATTCGCTGCTTCGACAGGCCATCGACGACATAGGCCGACACCCCGGCGTCGATCGCCGCGCCGGTCGCCTCGGCGTCGCTCTGATCGACGAACATCGCGATCGGCCGCGCGAGCGCGCGCGACATGGCGAAGAAGTCCTCGAGCAGGTCACGCCCCGGATTTTCGAGGTTTACGAGGACCACCTCGGGCTGCGCCGCCTCGATCTGCGCGACGAGCGGGCCGGCGGGGTCGATGACGACCAGATCGTCGAGCCCCGCCTCGCGCAAGCCATCCGAAATGATGGCGGCGCGCGTCGTGCTGGTGTCGATGATCGCGATCCTCATGGCTCGCGCCATAAGGCGCTCGATCGGTTTCGCCTAGAGGCTGCGGGATTTGACAGCATCATCAGCGTATTGGAGGGCGGGCCTTTCGATTGTCCTCGATACGCGCACAAAGCCACGAAGCCACAAAGGCATCCCAAATCCGTTTGCCCTGAGCTTGTCGAAGGGCCGTTCTCTCTTCGATGCCGCGAGGAAGGACGGTGCTTCGACAAGCTCAGCACGAACGGAGGTCGGGAGTCCTCTTTGTGGCTTTGTGGCTTCGTGCGAGCCGAATTCTTTCGGCCAAGGCTCATCCCGCGGATGCGGAATCAATAAAGGCCGTCGAAGGCCTACTTATCGACGACGAGGCAGGGCTGGCCGCCCTGTTGCATCGTGGCGCAGAAATCGGCCGCCTGCGCCTTGCCGGAAAAGCCGCCCGCCTGGAGGCGGGTCAGCTTCCCGCTCTTGACCAGCAGCGGCTCGCGGCTCGCGACCGCAGGATATTGGGCGGCGAGGCGCTTCCACAGGTTGCGGGCGTTCGCTTCGACGCCGAAAGCGCCGAGCTGCGCGCGCCACGGGCTGTCGGGCACGGCAGCCGCTCTGGCCGGGGTAGGAGCCGCCGGCGCAGTGGCCCGCGCGGGGACGCTCTTGGCGGGTAGCGGGCCGCTGGCGGGCGGCGCGACATAGCTCGTCCCCGGTTTGGCCGGTTTTGCGGCATCCGCGCTCGCGACCTTGGCGGCGGCGGTCGCCTCGGACGCGGCATCGGCAGCCGCCTGTGCAGCGGGAGAGAGCGGGGTCGACGGCGCCACGGGCACCGGTTTGATGGCCGGCGGTGCAGGCTTCAGCGCCGGCGGCGTCGCGGCGGTTGTCGCGGCAACGCGCGCGCGCTGCTCGCTTTGCTCCATCTGTGGCAGCATCGCGAGGCCGCGCTGGCGCTGTTCGAGCGGGACGAGCTGGTCGAGCTGCGCCAGCCGCGCCGAGGCGATCTGCAGACCTGCGTCGCTCGCGCGCTTGGTCAGCGCATAGGCGAGCGGCCAGTCCTGCGCGGCGAGGTCGCCGTTGAAATGCGCGGTGCCCAGGACATATTGCGCGCGCGGTTCGCCGCGCGCCGCCGACGCCTCGATATAGGGCATGGCTTCCTGCCGGCGGCCGGCGGTGAAGAGGACAAGGCCCAGATTGTCCTCGGCCTGCAAATGCCCCTGTTTCGCGGCGCGGCGATACCAGCTTTCGGCCTGCGCCAGATCGGTCGGCACGCCGCGGCCGAGCTTGTAGGCCTGGCCGAGATTGAACTGCGCGTCGGGGTCGCCGGCGAGCGCGAGCGGCCGCCATTCGGCGACGGCGCCCTGATAATCGCCTTTCTGCCAGGCATCGACGCCCGCCTTCACATCGGCAAGGGCTGGCGCGGCAAGCGCCGCCGCCGCCACGGCGGAGAGGATGAAAGAGGCGGTGCGGAACGAACGCATGGCTATCTCCAATGACGGGCGTCGCCCGGCCGCGGCCGGGGCGATCGGCAGTCCCCATGGCTCCCTAGACCCATAATGGCTAACAGGCTGTTATCGAAAGCCGAGGGTGAGGTCGATTTCGGTCCATTATGGCACAAGTCTGCCCTAACGGCGCATTTACCATGGGCGTGGGGAATCCGTTCACGCTCTTTTTATCATCGTTAACCCAATTTTAGCGGCCTGCGTGCCATTTCTCCCGGCGAATTTGGATTTTCAGGGGGACAGTCGTGCGCGTTTTGGCATTGGCTTCACAAAAGGGCGGGTCGGGTAAAACGACCCTTTCGGGCCACCTCGCGGTGCAAGCCCAGCTTGCCGGCGCTGGCCCGGTCGTGCTGATCGACATCGACCCGCAAGGATCGCTCGCCGACTGGTGGAACGAGCGCGAGACCGATCTTCCCGCTTTCGCGCAGACTACGGTCGCGCGGCTTGCCTCCGACCTCGAAATTCTGCGCCAGCAGGGCTTCAAGCTGGCGGTTATCGATACCCCGCCGGCGATCACGATGGCGATCCAGAGCGTGATCAGCGTCGCCGAACTGATCGTCGTTCCGACGCGGCCGAGCCCGCACGACCTGCGCGCCGTCGGTGCCACCGTCGACCTTTGCGAGCGCGCCGGAAAGCCGCTCGTCTTCGTCGTCAACGCCGCGACGCCCAAGGCCAAGATCACCAGCGAGGCCGCGGTCGCGCTGTCGCAGCACGGCACCGTCGCGCCGGTCACTTTGCATCATCGTACTGACTATGCCGCATCGATGATCGATGGGCGCACGGTGATGGAGGTCGATCCGAACGGACGATCCGCCGACGAAATCCGACAATTGTGGACCTATATGAACGACCGGCTCGAAAAGAATTTCCGCCGCACCGTCTTCGCCTCGCCGTTGCCGACCCAGGGCAATTACGGCGCCGTTCGTCCGATGGGCGGGGGCTTCGGCCGCCGCATCGCCGGTCAGTAAGGGGAGGGAAGATGATGGGCGAACCCAAACCTCTCGCATCGCTGAGCGCCGGTCTTCTGGCTCGCAAGGGCGGCGCGCGCCCCGCCATGCGCCGCCAGCCGCTCGGCAGCGGCCCCGGACCGCTCGCCGGAACCGGCTATGACGATCTCGGCTGGAACGACATGGGCTATGACGTCGATCCCGATCAGTCGGAACCGGCGCACCTTGTCGACCTGAAGCCGCTGATGCCCGGATCGGTGCTGGCGCACAATCTTTCCGCCGAACAGGCGGTGGACGACAGCTTCGAACCCGAACTCGCCCACGATACGCCGGAAGCCGAACCGGTCGCGGCCGAGGAAGAGCCGTTCGTGTCCGAAGCGCCGCCGGTGCCCGAAGTCGTCCGCCAGCAGGAATCGCTGATCAATCGCGTCGCTGCGGTGGCGCGTGAGGTCGAGCGGCGTCCCGCGTCGAAAGCCAAGGCGCCGCGGGCCGTCCGCGCCCGCGAAAAGGCCGCCTTCACGCTGCGCCTCGACGCCGAGCGCCATTTGCGCCTGCGCCTCGCGAGCGCGGTGACCGGCCGGTCGGCGCAGCATATCCTGACCGATCTGCTCGACGACTATCTCGCCGCTTTGCCCGAAATCGACGCGATGGCGAGCCGGCTTCCGACGACGCGGCCAGTACGCCGCGCGGCGAAGGGCTGATCGGGCGCCGCACGAAGCGCCGATTTCACAAGGGGGGACCTTGACGATGAATCGCAATCTGCTGACCAAAATCGCCGTTTCGGGTTTCGTGATCGGCATCGCCGCCACGGGCTGCAGCATGAACAAGATCGCCATGGCGCCGTCGGACACGCTCGGCAAGCCGCAGACTGCCTCCAAATCGGCCGACAAGGCGCGCGAAGCGCTCGAGGAAGGCAAGGTCAGCAAGGCGGTCGCGCACGCCGAGGCCGCGGTTTCGGCGAGCCCGCGCGACGGCCATTATCGTGCGCTGCTCGGTCAGGCCTATCTGAACGACGGCCGCTTCGCGTCGGCCGCGGCGGCGCTCGGCGAGGCGATGGAACTCGGCGCCGGCGACAGCAATACGGTGATCGCGCTCGCGCTCGCCAATATCGCGCAGGGCAAACCGGCTGCGGCGGTCGAACTGCTGAACAGTCATAGCGACATCGTTCCGGCCTCGGATGCGGGCCTCGCGCTCGCGCTTGCGGGCGATACGCAGTCGGCGATCTACGTTCTCACCGGCGCCGCGCGCCAGCCGGGGGCCGACGCCCGCACGCGCCAGAATCTCGCGCTCGCCTTTGCCCTGTCAGGGCGCTGGGCGCAGGCGCGCGTCCTCGCTTCGCAGGATCTGCCGCTCGACAAGCTCGAAGGCCGCATGGCCGAATGGTCGAAACTCGCCGAACAGCCGAAGCCCGAGATGCGCGTCGCCAGCCTGATCGGCACCGAAGTTCAGGCCGACGCGGGCATGCCGGTGCGCCTCGCGCTGAGCAATTTCCCGGCCGATACGCGGATGGCCGCCGCCGAAGCACCGGCCGAGAGCGTCGCGCCGCCGCCGGTCGAGCTTGCGAGCGCCGACAGTGCGATCCGCACGGTCGAACTGCCGATGCCGCAGCGCGATGCGAGCGGCGTCGTGCCGGTGACCGACTTGCCGGCTCCCGCACCGGTGATCCACGCCGAATCCCACGCTTACCGCCATGCCCCGCGTGTCGCGGGCGCGAACAAGAGTGAAAGTGCCGCGGTCGCGCAAAAGGCGGCCGAACTCGCGGCGCGCATCACGCCGCAGGTGTTCAATGCGAAGGCGCCGTCGGGCTGGGCGGTTCAGCTCGGCGCGTACGACAGCCTGGCGGTCGCCAAGGAAAAATGGAGCGCGATCCAAAAGCGCAACCATGCGCTCGCGGCCTTTCCGGGCGCCAGCTATGCCGCGGACGTCAAGGGCCGCACCTTCTATCGCCTGACAGTCAACGGTCTGAAGAGCCGCGCCGACGCGCTCAGCCTGTGCAGCGAGTTGAAAGCCGCGGGGCAGGCCTGCTTCGTGCGTGAAATGGGCGGCAGCGAGGCGATTCAATGGGCCGCAAAGGCGGCGCCCGTGCGACTCGCTTCGCGCTGAGCGAGCGTTTTCAAGGGACAGTGAGGGGCGCAGCTCGCGGGCTGCGCCCTTTTTCTTTGGGCCGAACGGAATGGCTGGGATTGGGCGATTGCTGCCGCAGTGATCCCCGGCGAAAGCCGGGGGCCAGTAGTCATGCGATGCGCTTGCCAGCATGGGCCCCGGCTTTCGCCGGGGCTCACGTCTTGATTGCATCGAACGTCCGCTTCCCACCCATTCCCGTCATTGCGGAACAAGTATATCGGGCCCGAATCACAACGCCCGGGCCTCGTTGCCGAGACCCGGGCGCCTGTGACGAACGTCGCCATCCCCCTATATGCAGACCAGGCGAATGGCCTGCACTCCCTGGAGCCGGGCCTTTGGGCCGCGTTGAACCAGAACCCTAGGGCTAGGGCGAAGGATGCACTTTGTCACCCTTTGGGACGCGCGTCGTGATCCTTTTGCCGCGCCCTGTGGCGGATCGGCAACATAATCTGCGAATCATTCGCAACAGGCACTTCTTCGCTGCCGCCATTGCCAGCGCCGTATTACACCCCTAAAGCGGGCGCATGTGTCACTGTGCACGCGTTCTGAAGGACCGAACGACCCGATGATCCTGCGTCCTTACGAACGTGCCATCTTCAAACGCTATATGCTGCCGCAGCGCGGCGAAGGGTTCATCTTCGTCGCCGCCGCGTTCAGCTTCATCGCGGTAACGCTGGGCGTCGCGGCGCTGGTGATCGTGATGAGCGTGATGAACGGCGTACGGTCCGACCTGTTCGACAAGATCGTCGGCATCAACGGCCATGCGGTCGTGCAGGGCTTCGGCGGGCGGCTCGACAATTGGCAGGAAGTGCTGAAGCAGGCGAAGGCGACCCCCGGCGTCACTTCGGCAACGCCGCTGATCGACCAGCCGCTGCTCGCCACCTCGAACGGCCGCGTTGAGGGCATTTTGGTGCGCGGGATGCTGGTGCCCGACATTCTGAAAAACCCGTCGCTCAATGCAAAGGTGCTGCAGGGCAGCCTCGACACGCTCTCGCCCGGATCGGGCAATGTCGCGATCGGCAGCGAGCTCGCGCGCAACCTGGGGGCGCAAGTCGGATCGACGATCAGCATCATCAACCCCTCGGGGCGTTCGACCCCCTTCGGCACCACCTATCGCGAGATCGCCTATCGCGTGTCGGCGGTGTTCGAGATCGGCGTCTATGACTTCGACAAGGCCTATGTCGTCATGCCGCTGCAGGATGCGCAATTGCTGCTGCTCGCGGGCGATCAGGTCGGGATGATCGAGGTGCAGACGACCGACCCCGACAAGGTCGGCGAGATATTGGAGCCGCTGCGTGAAAAGGTTTCGGCGCAGGCGGTGATTTCGGACTGGCGATCGATGAATAGCAGCCTGTTCGAAGCCTTGTCGATCGAGCGCGTCGCGATGTTCGTGATCCTTTCGCTGATCGTGCTCGTCGCCGCGTTCAACATTGTGTCGTCGCTGATCATGCTGGTGCGCGCCAAGACGCGCGACATGGCGATATTGCGCACGATGGGCGCGCCGCGCGATTCGGTGCTGCGCATCTTCATGGCGATCGGCCTGTCGATCGGCATCGCGGGGACGATCGTCGGCATGGCGATCGGTTTCAGCCTGCTCTATTTCCGCCAAGGCGTGCTGCGCGGCGCCGAACTCGTCACCGGCCAGCCGCTTTGGGACCCGTCGATCCGCTTTCTGACCGAATTGCCGTCGAAGCCCGACCCGTTCGAAATCGCCGGCATCGCGGTGATGGCGGTTGTGTTCAGCTTCCTCGCGACGCTCTATCCGGCTTTCAAGGCGGCGAACACCGATCCGGTGCAGGTGCTGCGCTATGACTGACGCGACGCTCGAACTCACCGGTCTCAAGCGCAGCTTCGTTCAGGCGGGGGTGACGATCGACGTGCTGCGCGGGATCGACGCGGTGCTGAAGCGCGGCGAGATCGTCGCGCTGCTCGGTCCGTCGGGATCGGGCAAATCGACGATGCTGCAAGCGGTCGGCCTGCTCGAGGGCGGCTTCGAGGGCAGCATCCGTATCGACGGCGAAGACGTCACGCGGCTGGGGCAGGGCGAACGGACCAAGACGCGGCGCGAGAAGATCGGTTTCGTCTATCAATTCCATCACTTGCTGCCCGACTTTAATGCGATCGAGAACGTCGTGCTGCCGCAGCTCATCCGCGGCGCGGGGCAGGCCGAGGCCGAGGAGCGCGCCGCCGATCTGCTCAGCCGGCTCGGGCTTGGCGAGCGCCTGCACCACAAGCCAAGCAAGCTGTCGGGCGGTGAGCAACAGCGCGTCGCAGTCGCGCGCGCGCTCGCGAACCGGCCGCTGCTCGTGCTCGCCGACGAGCCCACCGGCAATCTCGACGAACATACCGCCGACCGCGTCTTCGACCAGTTCGTGAAGCTGGTGCGCGACCATGGCTCGGCGGCGCTCGTCGCGACGCACAACGAACGGCTCGCGGCGAAAATGGACCGCGTGTGGCGCTTGCACGAAGGGCGCATCGAGGGATAACCTCGGCAAGCCCCTCCCCTTCAGGGGAGGGGTTGGGGTGGGGCCCGCGGCCTTGCGCGGGCTTCGATACCCACCCCGCTGCGACTAGGCAGCAAGCTGCCAAGTCTCGCTGCCCCTCCCCTGAAGGGGAGGGGTTTAGGATGGGGAGAAGCCAATATGTCGCTTTACGATCTTTCGGCACCGTTACCCGGCGGCGGCGCGCAATCGATGGCGGATTATCGGGGCAAGGTGCTGCTGATCGTCAACACCGCATCGAAATGCGGTTTCACACCCCAGTATGAAGGGCTCGAGGCACTCTATCGCGACTATAAGGATCGCGGTTTCGAGATCCTCGCCTTCCCGTGCAACCAGTTCGGCGCGCAGGAGCCGGGCGATGCCGAGGAAATCCGGAATTTCTGTTCGCTGACTTATGACGTCAGCTTCCCCTTGATGGCCAAGATCGACGTCAACGGCGACGATGCCGATCCGATCTTCAAGCATCTCAAGAAGGAAAAGACGGGAATGCTCGGCAGCGCGATCAAGTGGAATTTCACCAAATTCCTCGTCGACCGCGACGGCAAGGTGGTGTCGCGCCATGCGCCGACCACCAAGCCCGAGCAGCTTCGCAAGGAAATCGAGGAATTGCTCTGATCCGTCGTCCCCAGCGAAAGCTGAGGCCGCTGGAAGCCCTTTTCAGCGTAGCTGCGTAAAATGATAGCGGCCCCAGCTTTCGCTGGGGCGACGATTTTCAATCGCCCCTTCCCCGAATCGTCACATGTGCCTAGCGTCGCCCGATGGCCTACAGCCCCTTCGTTCCCCTACGCGTCTTTTCCAGTTACACGATGCTCGAAGGGGCGATCGACCCCAAAGCCATAGCCAAGGCGGCGCGTGAGCGCGGCTTTCCGGCGGTTGCCGTCGCCGATCGCAACGGGCTCTACGGCGTCATGGCGTTCGGCGATGCGTGCAAGGCGGCGGGTGTGCAGCCGATCGTCGGCGCGTTCCTCAGCGTCGCGCGCCCGGGGCAGCGGCTGGCGAACGGGTCGCCGCTGATCGACTGGATCGCGCTCTATGCGCAGGACGACACGGGCTATGACAATCTGTGCGCGCTCGTCTCGGCGGCGCATCTCGACCGGCCGATCGAACAGGAGCCGCACGTCGCGCTGTCGGCGCTTGCGGGCAAGACCGACGGGCTGATCTGCCTGACCGGCGGCGGCGAAGGCGCGCTCGCGCGGCTCCTCGCCGACGAACAGAAGACCGCAGCCGAAGATTATGTCGAACAGCTCGAGGCGCTGTTCGGCGGGCGGCTCTATATCGAACTGTCGCGGCGCGGCGACGCCACCGAGAAAGCGGCCGAGGCGGCGCTGATCGACATGGCCTATGCGCGCGCGCTGCCGCTCGTCGCGACCAATCCCGCCAATTTCGTCGAGCCGCAATTCCACCCCGCGCACGATGCGATGCTGTGCATCGCGCAGTCGGCCTATGTCGAGAGCGAGGACCGCCGCGTTTCGAACCCCGAGGCGTGGTTGAAGCCCGCCGAGGCGATGGAAGATGCCTTTTCCGACCTGCCCGAAGCGATCCGCAATACGCTCGTCATCGCGCAGCGCTGCGCCTTCGTGGCGCCGAAGCGCAAGCCGATCCTGCCGAGCCTCGCGGGCGACCGCGAGGGCGAGGCGGCGCAGCTCAAGGCCGATGCGCATGCGGGGCTCGAGGCGCGGCTTGCGCTCTATGAGGGGCTGACCGCCGAGGAACGGCTCGCCTATGTCGAGCGGCTCGATTTCGAGATCGACGTCATCACCCAGATGGGCTTTCCGGGCTATTTCCTGATCGTCGCCGACTTCATCAAATGGGCAAAGGCGCACGATATTCCGGTGGGGCCGGGGCGCGGGTCAGGCGCGGGCAGCGTCGTCGCCTGGGCGCTCACCATCACCGACCTCGATCCCTTGAAACTGGGGCTGCTGTTCGAACGCTTCCTCAACCCCGAGCGTGTGTCGATGCCCGACTTCGACATCGACTTCTGCGAAACCCGCCGCGGCGAGGTCATCCGCTATGTGCAGGAGAAATACGGCCGCGATACGGTCGCGCAAATCATCACCTTCGGTAAGCTGAAGGCGCGCGCGGTGCTCAAGGACACCGGCCGCGTGCTCCAGATGAGCTATGGCCAGGTCGACCGGCTCGCGAAGCTGGTGCCCAATCATCCGACCGATCCGTGGACGCTCGAACGCGCGCTCAACGGCGTTTCGGAACTGATGACCGAATATAAGCAGGACGACGGGGTGCGCCGCCTGTTCGACATGGCGCGGCAATTGGAAGGCCTGCCGCGGCACAGCTCGACGCACGCCGCAGGGGTCGTGATCGGCGACCGTCCGCTCGATCAGCTCGTGCCGCTCTATCGCGATCCGCGCTCGGACATGCCGGTGACGCAGTTCGACATGAAGTTCGTCGAGACCGCCGGGCTGGTGAAATTCGACTTCCTCGGTCTCAAGACGCTTTCGGTGCTCAAGGAGGCGCGGCGGCTGCTCGCGCTGCGCGGGATCGACGTCGATCTCGATACGCTCGCATGGGATGATCCGGGCGTTTACGAACTGCTCCAGCGCGGCGATACGGTTGGCGTGTTCCAGCTCGAATCCGAAGGGATGCGGCGCACACTGTCGGCGGTGAAACCCACCAATTTCGGCGACATCATCGCGCTCGTCGCGCTCTATCGCCCGGGGCCGATGGACAATATTCCGCTGTTCGGGGCGCGCAAGAACGGGCGCGAGTCGATCGCCTATCCGCATCCCTTGCTCGAGGGCATCCTCGCCGAAACCTATGGCATCTTCGTCTATCAGGAACAGGTGATGCAGGCGGCGCAGATCCTCGCCGGCTACAGCCTCGGCGGCGCCGATCTCCTCCGCCGCGCGATGGGCAAGAAGATCCAGGCCGAGATGGACGCGCAGCGCGAAACCTTCGTCGCCGGCTGCGCCGAGCACAATGGCATCGACGCCAAGAAGGCGAACGAGCTGTTCGACTTGATCGACAAGTTCGCGGGCTATGGCTTCAACAAGAGCCACGCGGCGGCCTATGCGCTGCTCGCCTATCAGACCGCTTGGCTGAAGGCGCATCATCCGCACGAATTTTTCGCCGCGTCGATGTCCTACGACAGCCACCAGACCGACAAGCTGTCGATCTTCATCGATGATATGCGCCGCCTCGATATTGCGGTCGCACCGCCTTCGGTGAACGAGAGCGAGGCCGATTTCGCGGTGAGCCAGTCCGACGAGGGGCTCGCAGTGCGCTATGCTCTCGGCGCGCTCAAGGGCGTCGGCGAGAAGGCGATGGAACAGCTTGTCGCCGAGCGGCAGGCGCGCGGCGATTTCGCGAGCCTCGACGATTTCGCGAGTCGGATCGATCCGAAGCTGCTCAACCGCCGCCAGATCGAAGCGCTCGCCGCGGCGGGCGCGTTCGACGGAATCGAGCCCGACCGGCCGCGGGCCTTTGCCGGCGCCGAGGCGTTGCTGGCGTGCGCGAACAGCTCGGCGCACGAGCGCTCGACCGGGCAGGGCGGGCTGTTCGGCGGCGATGTCGATCTCGCGTCGGTGCTCCAACTGCCCGCCGCGGAACCGTGGACGCTAGCCGAGCGGATGACGCGCGAGAAGGAAGCGTTCGGCTTTTACTTCTCGGCGCATCCGGTCGAGCAATATGAGGCAATTCTCGCGGCGCGCGGTGCGCGGACCTATGGCGACATCTGCGAAAATGTCGAAATGACGCCGGGCACGCGCGTCCCGATGACGATGGCGGCGATGGTCGAAAGCGCGCGCACGCGCGTGTCGCAACGCGGCAATCGCTTCCTCAACCTGACGCTGTCGGACCGCAGCGGCCAGTTCCAGTCGAGCTGCTTCGACGAAGGCGCGGGCAAGACGCTGGAGGCGCTCGCGGCCCAAGGCGGCTGCGCCCTGCTCGCGGTCGAGCTCGACCTGCTCGAAGGCGAGGAAACGCCGCGCGTGACGGTGCGCGGCGCGCAGCCGCTCGCCGACATTGCGACGAGCGCCGCCTTGCAGCTCAGCTGCCGCGTCGAGCTGCCCGAAGCGATCGCCGAGATGGCGGCGCTGCTCGAACGTCGCGACGATGCGCGCGGGCGGGTGATCGTCGCGACCGATGATCCGGGCACCGGCGAGACGATCCGTATCCGCCTCGGCCGCAATTTCGCGCTCAATCCCGACGTCGTCGCGCGGCTCGAGATGATGGCGGGGGTGAGCGATCCGGCGCTGTCGCTCTACACGCCGCGCGATTTCCGGGTTCGCGCCTGAGGCATATCTGCGGTATCCGGTATTAGACTTGCACCCCGCGGAATCCCGCTTATCCCTGAGGGAAAGCAAAAGAGAGGATGCCGAAATGGGAATGCAGGGCCAGCCGCTGCTCGTCACCAGCCTGATCGATCACGCCGCGCGCGAACATGCCGGGCGCGAAATCGTGACGCGCTGGGCCGACGGCAGCATGACGCGCTCGACGTGGGGTGAGGTGGGTGCCGACGCACGGCGTTTCGCCGCCGCGCTGACGAAGCTCGGGATGCGGAAAGGCGACCGGATCGCGACGCTTGCGATGAACCACGGTCATCATCTGGTCAGCTGGTACGGCACCGCGGGAATGGGCGGGGTGCTCCATACGGTCAATCCGCGGCTGTTCGACGAACAACTCGTCTATATCGTCAACCATGCCGAAGACCGGATTCTCTTCTTCGACGCCGCCTTTCTGCCGATCGTCGAGCGGCTGCGCGACCAATTGCCGACCGTCGAGCATTTCGTGCTTTTCGACGCGCCGGCGCTGGATGGGTATCTCTCCTATCGCGACCTCGTGGACGCCGAGGATGGCGGCTTCGAGTGGGTGGAACTCGACGAGCGCGATCCGGTCGGCCTCTGCTATACCAGCGGAACGACAGGCAACCCGAAGGGTGTGCTCTATGAGCATCGCTCGAACGTCATCCACGCGATCACCGAGATCCAGCCCGACGTGTTCGACCTGTCGAACCGCAGCGTGGTGCTGCCGATCGTGCCGATGTTTCACGCAAACAGCTGGGGCGTGCCCTATGCCGCCGCGACCGTGGGCGCGAAGCTCGTCTTCTCGGCGACCAACGACGCGCAAGTGCTGTGCGATCTGATGCACGACGAGGGGGTGACGCACAGCGCCGGCGTGCCGACGGTGTGGATCGCGATGTTCGCGCATATGGACGCGGCGGGGATCGATTACGGCAAGCTGAAACGCGTGATCATTGGCGGATCGGCGGCGCCGCGCGCGATGATCGAGCGTTTCATGCGGGCCGGCATCGACGTCGGCCACGCCTGGGGCATGACCGAAACCAGCCCGATCGGGACGATGGGCAAGCGCCCCTGGAACTGGGACGAGATGAGCTTCGACGAGCAGGTCGACATGGTGTGCCGCCAGGGCTGCCCGCCGTTCGGCGTCGAGCTGCGCATCGTCGATGACGAGGGGCACGAACTGCCGCGCGATGGTGAAACGAGCGGGCGACTGCAGATCCGCGGGCCGTGGATCATCCAGCGCTATTTCCGCGCCGACGCGGATGCGGTCGACGATGACGACTGGTTCGATACCGGGGACGTGTCGGTGATCCACCCCGACGGCGTCATGCAGATCACCGACCGCGCGAAGGATGTCATCAAGTCGGGCGGCGAATGGATCAGCTCGATCGAGCTCGAAAATGCCGCGGTCGGCGCGCCGGGGGTGCAGGAAGCCGCAGCGGTGGGCGTCTATCACCCCAAATGGGACGAGCGCCCGATCCTGCTGATCGTCAAGAAGCCAGGCGTCGAGGTCGGCGAGGCGGACATCCTCGACTATTTGAAGGACAAGGTCGCGAAATGGTGGCTGCCCGACGAGATCGTTTTCGTCGACGAGCTGCCGCACACCGCGACGGGCAAAATCCTGAAGCGCCAGATCAGGGATGATTACAAGGATTACAAGCTGAAGTCGTTGACGGAGGCTTGAGCCCATCGACGCCCCAGCGAAAGCTGGGTCCGCTAACGTTTCAATCGGACGCCGGCGGCCCCCGCCTTCGCGGGGGCGATGGTGTTTAGAACAGCTCCATCTGCCCGTCGCGTTCGGGCGGGCGGAACAGGTCGCAGCGGAGCGATGGAAAACTTCGGTCCATGCCATGTTCGCGCGCCGCGCGTTTGACGCGCTGGCGGATCAGTTGCGGCCAGATCCCGTGCCCCTTCATGCGGGTGAAGAAATTCGGGTCATTGTCGCGGCCGCCACGAATGTCCTGCACCATATGCATCACCTTCGCGGCGCGGTCGGGGTAATGCGCGTCGAGCCAGGCGCGGAACAGCGGCGCGACCTCGAACGGCAGGCGCATCAGGATATAGGACGCGCGGATCGCGCCGGCCTCGGCCGCGGCGGCCATGATCGCCTCGATCTCATGATCGGTGATCGCGGGGATGATCGGCGAGATGTTGACCTGCGTCGGCACCCCGGCGTCGATCAGCTTCCGTATCGCCGCGAGGCGGCGCTGCGGATGCGGGGCGCGCGGCTCGAGCGTGCGCGCGACCTTCGGGTCGAGCGTCGTGACCGAGATGGCGACGCCGACCAGATTGTCGCGCGCCATATCGGCGAGCAGGTCGATGTCGCGCAGCAGCCGGTCGGACTTGGTGGTAATCAGCAAGGGATGCCGTGTCTCCGCAAGCACCTCGATCACCGAGCGCGTGACGCGCCATTCGCGCTCGATCGGCTGATAACCGTCGGTATTCGTGCCGATCGCCAGCGGCGCGGGCTTGTAACCGCGTTTCGCCAACTCCTGCCGCAAGAGCTTCGCAGCATCGGGTTTCGCAAACAGCCGGCTTTCGAAATCGAGCCCGGGCGACAGGTCGTGGAAGGCGTGGGTCGGGCGCGCGAAGCAATAGATGCAGCCATGTTCGCATCCGCGATAGGGATTGATCGAGCGGTCGAAGCCGATGTCGGGCGACCGGTTGCGCGCGATGATCGTCTTGGGATGCTCGACCGTGACGGTTGTGCGCAGCGGTGGCGGCGCGCCGTCGATGTCTTCGGCCGCGTCGAGCCAGTCGCCGTCGGCGACGCGTTCGGCCGATCCGGTGCGCGTGGGGCGCAGATTCGTCGGCGCACCGCGGCCGGCGATCGGGGGCAGGGGCTTGGCGGGGTCCACCGGCGCAGGATAGCCCGATGATGGGAACAAAGAAAGAACAAACTTCGGATGCGGCTCTTGTTCCCTCGTCATGCCGGACTTGATCCGGCATCCATTTCGCTGACGTCGATGGACCCCGGATCAGGTCCGGGGCGACGAAGCAGGGTATGCGCGGCCTATTCCATCAACCGCGGCATCAGTTCGACGAAGTTGCACGGCCGGTGCCGGCTGTCGAGCTGGGTCGCGAGAATGCCTTCCCACGCATCCTTCACCGCCCCGGTCGAGCCGGGCAGTGCGAAGATATAGGTGCCGCGCGCGACGATGGCGCACGCGCGCGACTGGATCGTCGAGGTGCCGATCGTCTGATAGCTCAGCCAGCGGAACAGCTCGCCAAAGCCCGGAATATCCTTCCCGTCGAGGCGGCGCAGCGCCTCGGGCGTCACGTCGCGACCGGTGAGGCCGGTGCCGCCCGTCGTGATCACCGCATCGACTTGCGCGTCGTCGATCCAGTTGTGGAGACGCGAGACGATCAGATCGACCTCGTCCTTGATGATCGCGCGTGCGGCGAGGACATGGCCCGCGCCGGTCAGCAGCTCTTCGAGCTTGTCGCCCGATCTGTCGTCGGCCGCGCTGCGGCTGTCGGAGATGGTCAGAAGGGCGATACGGACCGGCTTGAACGTCCGGCTTTCGTCAATCGGCATGGCCGAGGCCGCCCGCCGCGCTCAGCCGGATGCGGTCCTTGCCATCGGGGAAGCGCGGCCATTTGCCCTGCGCGAGCGCGGCGCGGCTGTCCGACGGCTTGCCCTGCTGCGCCTCGTACATCCAGTAGTTGCGCAGCACCGTCCCGACATAGCCGCGCGTTTCCCAATAGGGGATCGATTCCATATAGAGCAGCGGGTCGCCATTGTCGTGCACCTCGGTCTCCCAGCGCGCGACAGGCGCGGGACCGGCGTTATAGGCGGCGATGACCTTGGGCAGCAGGCCGCCGGTGGCCGACTCGCGGCTCAGATATTGCAGGTATCGCTGGCCGAGATCCATGTTGACCTCGGGGGTCTTGAGGTCGCTGAGCGCGGCCTTGATCTTGTCGCCGTCCCAGCGTGCGATGTCGCCGGCGGTGCCGGGACGCACCTGCATCAACCCATAGGCGCCCGCGGGACTGACGACCGCGCGCTGGAAGCGCGATTCCTGCAAGGTGTGCGCGAAGACGAGCGCCGGGTCGACTTTCCAGCCGCCGACGGGCTGCCAGTTCGGCTGGGGATAGCGCGTCGAGGCGGCGAGGCGGCGGCCCTGCGGCGTGTTGTGCGCGAGCCACAGCTGCGTTTCGGGCAGGCTCAGCGCTTCGGAAATGCCGATCAGCTGCTCGTGCTGGCGCGGATCGCCGATCTTGGCCTGATGGCGCAGCGCTTCGCCCGCATAGCCGTCCTCCCCGATCTCGGCGAGCGCCATCGCGGCGCGGACGTTCGGTTGTTTTTCGAGCGCGCGCCACGCGCTGCGGTCGGGGCGCAGATCCTCGCGCTGGCTTTTGGGCTCCTCACCGAGCGTTTCGAGCGCGAGCAGGCCATAGAGGGTTTCCTGGTTCGCCGCGGCGGCGCGCAGGCGCGGCTGGACGAGTTCGGGCTGCCCCGCCGCGATCGCGGCGCGCGCCGACCAATAATAGCCCGCCGCGCGAAGCTCGCTGTCGGGGGCTTCGCGCGCGACGCGGTCGAAAGCGAGGAGGGCGCCGCGATAGTCGCGCATGCGCCACGAGGCGAGCCCCTCGACCCACGCGCCCTGCGTCGACCAGGCGCCGCGACCGCCGGTGCAGTCGCGCGCGAGGCGCAGCGCGTTCGCGTCGTCATTCTCGATATAATAGGACCAGGCGACCTTTTGCGTCCATTCGGCGCGCGCCGCGGGGCTGAGCTTGTCGATCACCGCGTTGAGCAGCGCTTCGGCGCCCGCGGGATCGTCGTTCTTGATCCGGTCGGGGATGCTGCTCGCCAACCCCGATGCAAAGGGATCGCTGACCGAATCGGCACCCAAGCGGCGCGGCGCGCTGCCCGACCAGCTGAGCGAGGTTTCGGGCGGCAGCGCGGGCAGGTCGGTCGCACCGCGCCGGGTCGCCAAGCGGCCGAGCTGCGCCGCTTGCGGCAGCCATGGCGAGCGCGACAGGATCGGCATCAGGTCCGCGACTTCCGCGCGCGGGCTGTTCGCGGCGAGCCAATATTCGGCGCGCAGGAAATCGTCGAGCGGGCCGCCGTCGGCGCCCGCGAGCAGTCCCTGCGCTTCGGCCCAGCGCTCGCCGCGGATCGCGGCAAGCACCTGAATATAATATTGCTTCTGCTTGGGCGAAAGGATGTCGGGCACGGTCTGCGCGGCGGACGCCATGCCGGGCGCGCCGGCGTCGGCAGCCATCGCGGGGGGCGCAACGGTGGCGGCGGCGAGGAACAAAGAGGCGGGCAAGGCCATGGTCGGTTTCAACATCGGTCAATGTCCCCGGTTGAACAGTTTCAGGCTATCCCAGGCGGCTGCCTTGTGCGCCGGCCGGGCGAGCAGCATCGCGGGGCTCGCGACTGCCACGGCCGCCATCTTGCCGCCCTGATGGTTAATTTCGAGTAACCTTCCGCGCGCATCGGGCAGGGCGATGCCCGCCGCCATCCGCACGATGTCGCTGCCGATCAGTAAAAGACGATCGGGCCGTGCGAGTGTCAGATGGTGCCAGAGCAGGCGGTCGAGCGCTTCGAGGCCGGCTGCGTCGCAGCGTCCTCCGGGCGGCCGCGTTATCGCGAGGCTCGCCAGATAGCATTCGCCGCGCGTCGTGCCGATCGCGCGCAGCATCGCGTCGAGAAGCGCGCCCGCCGGCCCGGTGAACAACGCGCCATCGCGCTGATCGTCGACCTCCGGCCACGCGGTGAGCAGCATCAGCGGCGCGCCCGCTTCGCCGACGGGAAGCACGCGGCGCGCGTCCCATTGGCTGCCCGGGACATCGGGATGTTCGGCGAGCCAGCTCTGGAATGCTGCCCAATCGCCCGGCATCTCGACCGGGCCTTTGGCTTCGGGAACTTCGGCAGGCGCCTGGCGTTGCAGGACTGCGGGAAGCGGCGGCGGTTCCTTTTCGGTCGGCGCGGGCGGTCGCATCTTCCCGGGCGCATCGTTCGCCGCGGGCGGTGTCAGCCATCCCGCCGGCGCCTCGCCGACGAGCGCATCGACGCCCGCAAGCGACCACCAGTCACAATAGCTTTGCGCCAGCAAGGCTGAATTTTGCCCACCCATCAATTTGTTTGAGACAGGAGTTGACGGATACGTCAATTGGCGGGCATCGCTTTTCGTGACAGAATGAGCGCCGGTTGCGGTGAATGATCGGCGCGGGGACGGCAGAAAGGTATTTTCGGTGAGCGAACGGGAATCGATGCCCTATGACGTGGTCATCGTCGGCGCGGGTCCGGCGGGGCTTTCGGCGGCGATCCGCATCAAGCAGCTGGCGAATGAAGCGGGTGGCGACGTGTCGGTGTGCATCCTCGAAAAGGGGTCCGAGGTCGGCGCGCATATTCTCTCCGGCGCGGTGGTCGACCCCAAGGCGCTCGACGAACTGCTCCCTGACTGGCGCGAGTCCGGCTGCCCGCTCGCCGAGGTGCCGGTGAACGACAATCAGCACTGGATATTGACGAAGAACAAGAAGTTCGGCCTGCCCGAATTCATCTCGCCGGGCTTCATGCACAACAAGGGCACCTATACCGGAAGCCTCGGCAACCTCTGCCGCTGGCTCGCCGAGCAGGCCGAGGGGCTGGGGGTCGAAATCTTTCCCGGATTCCCGGCGGCCGAAATCCTCTACAATGAGGACGGCTCGGTGAAGGGCGTCGCGACCGGCGACATGGGCGTCGCCCGCGACGGCAGCCACAAGGGCGACTATGCCCCGGGGCTCGAGCTTCACGCCAAATATACTTTGTTCGGTGAGGGTGCGCGCGGGCATTTGACCAAGCAGCTGAAGCCGCAATTCGCGCTCGACGCGGATTGCGAGCCGCAGGTTTACGGCCTCGGTGTCAAGGAATTGTGGGACATCGACCCCGCCAACCATGCGCCGGGCCGCGTGATCCACACGCAGGGCTGGCCGCTCGACGAAAATGCCAATGGCGGCGGCTTCCTTTATCATCAGGCGAACGGACAGGTCGCGCTCGGCTTCGTGACCTGGCTCAACTATCGCAATCCGCACATCTCGCCTTTCCAGGAGATGCAGAAGTGGAAGACGCACCCCGAGATCGCGAAGATATTGAAGGGCGGCAAGCGCGTCTCCTATGGCGCGCGAGCGATTAGCGACGGCGGCTATCAGTCGGTGCCGAAGCTCGCTTTTCCGGGCGGCGCGCTGATCGGCGACAGCGCGGGTTTCCTCAACGTGCCGCGCATCAAGGGCACGCACACGTCGATGAAGTCGGGGATGATGGCAGCCGAGGCGGCCTTCGCGGCGGTGACCGCAGGGCGTGGCGGCGACACGCTCGACGCCTATCAGGCCGCCTATGACGACAGCTGGGTCAAGAAAGAGCTGAGCGTCGTGCGCAACGTGCTGCCGCTCGTCGAAAAATATGGCGATCTGGCCGGCACGATCCTGTCGGGGATGACGATGTGGGCCGAAACGATCGGCATTCGCATGCCCTTCACGATGAAGCATCATCCAGACAATACGACGCTCTACCGCGCCGAGATGATGCCGAAGCCCGACTATCCGAAGCCCGACGGCGTGCTGACCTTCGATCGTCTTTCGTCGGTGTTCCTCTCGAACACCAACCACGAGGAAGATCAGCCCTGTCATCTGCAACTGAAAGACCCGTCGATTCCGGTCGAATATAATCTGCCGCTCTATGACGAGCCTGCGCAGCGCTATTGCCCGGCGGGGGTATACGAGATCGTCGGCGAAGAGGAGGGCGATCCGAAGTTCGTGATCAACGCGCAGAATTGCGTCCATTGCAAGACGTGCGATATCAAGGACCCGACCCAGAATATCAACTGGGTCACCCCCGAAGGCGGCGGAGGCCCCAATTATCCGAACATGTAGGACCGCCCGCGCCGCCGCGATCCTGACGCTCGCCGCCGCGCTCTTGCCCGCGGTGCCGGCGCGGGCCGCCGACGACGTCGAGGCGGCGCTCGATGCGTTCGTCCGCGCGCGGCTTGCCGAGGAGGCGGGCGAGCCCGCCGCCGCGCTGTCGGCGCTGGCGACCGTCGCGAGTCACGCGCCCGACCTGCCGGGGCTGCACGGCCGAATGCTCGAACAGGCGATCGAGGCGGGCGATTTCGCCGCGGCGCGCAGCGCGGCGACGGTGCTCTGGGACGGCGGCAACCGGCGCTTCGACGCGCAGCTCGTGCTGATCGTCGATGCGCTGCGCCGCTCGGACTGGAAGGCGGCGCGCAGCTATCTCGCCGCGCGTCAGGACAAGGCCGGGGTTGATGTCGTTTCGAAGCTGATCGACCCCGCGATCGCCGCGTGGAGTGACGTCGGATCGCGCGAAAAACGGCCCGAACGCTGGCTGCTCGCCGCCTTTCCCGCCGCACGGCCCCAACCGGCGTTGCAGCTCGAAGCCGTGCTGGTCGAACTCGCGGCGCGCCACACCGACGAGGCGGTGCAGCGCCTCGAAACGATCGGGCTCACCGATCGGTCGAGCCAGCTCGTCGCGCTGCGCGTCGCTGCATCGCTTGAAAAGGTGGGGAAGGGCGAGGCCGCACGGCGGCTGCGCGCCCGGATCGCGCTTGCGGCGGGCGAGCGCGAGGACCCGCTGTTGTTGCTTCCCGACCAGCCGGTATCGACCCCGCGCGCGGGCGTCGCGCACTGGCTCGGCCTGCTCGCCGACGGCATCGCGCGCACGCCGCACGGCAGTCCATCGGTGCCGCTGCTCTTTGCGCGCGCTGCCGGGTGGCTGAACGAGAGCGACTGGCAGGTTCGCGCGACGCTGGTCGAGGCGCTCGAACGCAACGAGCAGTCGGGCGACGCACTCGCGTTGCTGCCCGGCGACGCGTCCTTGCCGTCGGTCCTCCTCATGCGCCGCGCCGAGCTCCTCCTCGATGCCGGCGACGAGACCGAAGCGCTGCGGCTCGCCGAAAGCGCGGTCGCGGATGCCGACGTGCCGCGCAGCCTGCTGATCCGCTTCGCCGACCTCGCGCGTCAATCGGATGATCGCGCCGCCGCCGCGCGGGCCTATACGCGGCTCGAAGCGGCGCTCGGCGACGACGAGGATGACCGCGACCTGCGCGCGACGATCCTGATCGCCCAGGCCGATCTGGCGCTGCAGGCGGGCGATTGGGACAAGGCTGAGCCGCTGATCGAGAAAGCGGTGGCGCTGCGGCCGAACGATCCGGCGATCCTCAACTTCGCGGGCTATTCGGCACTCGAACGCCGCCGCAATGTCGATGCCTCGCTCGCGCGGATCGAGGCCGCGTGGAAACAGGCGCCGCAAAATCCCAGCATCACCGACTCGCTCGGCTGGGCCTATTTCCTGACCGGGCGCGTCGAGGAAGCCGTCCCGCTGCTCGAACGGGCGCAGCGCGGCGACCCCGAAAATGCCGTGATCGTCGAGCATCTGGGCGATGCCTATTGGAAGAGCGGGCGCAAGTTTTCGGCGCGCTACGTCTGGCGCGCCGCGGCGCTCGTCGCCGACGCCGACATGGCGACGCGCATCGAGACAAAGCTGCGCGACGGGCTGAGCCCCGCCACCGTCGCCCCCTGAACGGGTGACGGCGATGGAAGAGACCGGCTGGGCCAAGATCAACCTCGCGCTGCACGTCCGCGGGCGGCGGAGCGATGGTTATCATGACATCGAGACGCTGTTCGCCTTCGTCGATGCGGGCGATGCGATCGCGGCCGAGGTCGCCGAGGGCGACACGCTGACGATCGACGGCGAATTTGCCGCAGGATTGAGCGCCGGCGCCGATAATTTGGTGCTGCGAACGCTGGCGCTGCTGCGCGAGCGTTATGGCGCCGCGCGCGTCCCGCCGCTCGCCCTCCGGCTGACCAAGGCGCTTCCCGTCGCGGCGGGCATTGGCGGCGGTTCGGCCGACGCTGCCGCGATGGCGCGGCTCATCCGCCGCCATTTCCTTCCCGAACTTGGCGACGCGACGCTCGCGCGGGTGGTGAGTCCGCTCGGTGCCGACATTGCCGCCTGCATCGCGAGCGAAACGTGCCTCGGCGTCGGCACCGGCGCCGAACTCAGCCCGGTTCCCGAACTGGCGCTCGAGGATACGCCCGTGCTGCTCGTCAATCCGCGCGCGCCGGTGGCGACCGGGCCGGTATTCGCGGCGTGGGACGGCGTCGATCGCGGGCCGCTGTTCACCGGCGCCGATTTGCGCGCGCAGCTTTTCGCCGCACGCAACGATCTGCAACGCCCGGCGATCGCGGGCTGTCTGGCGATCGCCGATGTGCTGACCGAACTTGGCGGGCTTCGTCCCTGGCTCGCGCGGATGTCGGGGTCGGGCGCGACCTGTTTTGCGCTGTTCGATGCGGCCGCCGAGCGCGATGCGGCGGCGGCCCATCTGCGCGAACGACGTCCGGATTGGTGGCAGATGAGCGGACGGCTGCGGTGAGCGAAGCGTGGCGCGACCTCGGCACCCCGCGCGTCGGCGGAACGTTGTTGATCGGCGATCATGCGTCGAACCATGTACCCGACGACATTGACCTCGGCATCGACGCGGCTTTGCTGCATGAGCATATCGCGATCGACATCGGCGTCGCCGAGGTCGCGGCGCTGCTCGTCGAGGGCGGCATCGTCGATGCCGCGATCCTCGGCGGCGTCTCGCGTCTCGTCGTCGATTGCAACCGCGATGAAGACGCGCCGGGGGTGATCCCGATTGCCAGCGACGGCCACGCGATCCCCGGCAATGCGCTCGATCATGCGGGCCGCGAGGCGCGGATCGCGCGCTTCTTCCGCCCCTATCACGACCATATCGCGGCGGTGATCGAGGCGGCGCGGCCGGCGATGATCCTCTCGCTGCACAGCTTCACCCCGCATCTCGCCAGCGATCCGGCGCAGCAGCGGCCGTGGCAGGTCGGCGTTCTCTATAACGCCGACGCACGGCTCGCCGCCTCCGCGATCGCCGCGCTCGAGGCCGAGGGGCTGACCGTCGGCGACCAGCTTCCCTATTCGGGCAAGCTCCTCAACGCGGCGATGAACCGTCACGCAGAAGCGAACGATATTCCCTATGTCGGCATCGAGATGCGGCAGGATCTGGTCGCCGACGCGGCCGGCCAAACACGCTTTGCTGAGTGGCTGGCGCGCATGTGCGAAAAACTGGTTCGGGCAGAAATCACATAAATAGATTCGCGCAGAGGCGCAGAGATCGCAGAGAAGGAAGACGGATAACAGGTTCACGCGGAGACGCGGAGGCGCGGAGAGGAAGCGCCGGGCCGAAAGGCCCCACTCCATATCGACGTTGCGCCGGCGCGGCATAGGATGAGAAAGGCCGCTTCGCGGCAAGCGCCCTCTCTCCGCGCCTCCGCGTCTCCGCGTGAAATCATTTTATCCCTCTTCTCTGCGAACTCTGCGTCTCTGCGCGAAACAATTATTGCGCGCGCGCCGTTGAAGTTGAATCTGCCCGCCTTGCCGTGTAGAGCGACCCCCAATATCCGTAATATTATTATCAGGAACTCTCCAAATGCCTTCTTATCGTTCACGCACGACGACCCATGGCCGCAATATGGCAGGCGCGCGCGGGCTGTGGCGCGCGACGGGGATGAAGGATGAGGATTTCGGCAAGCCGATCGTCGCGGTGGTCAACAGCTTCACTCAATTCGTGCCCGGCCATGTCCATCTGAAGGATCTCGGCCAGATGGTCGCGCGCGAGATCGAGGCCGCCGGCGGCGTCGCCAAGGAGTTCAACACGATCGCGGTCGACGACGGCATCGCGATGGGCCACGACGGCATGCTCTATTCGCTCCCCAGCCGCGACCTGATCGCCGACAGTGTCGAATATATGGTCAATGCGCATTGCGCCGACGCGATGATCTGTATCTCCAATTGCGACAAGATCACGCCGGGCATGCTGATGGCGGCGCTGCGCATCAACATCCCGACCGTGTTCGTGTCGGGCGGGCCGATGGAAGCGGGCAAGGTGGTGCTCAAAGGCAAGGAGGTCGCGCTCGACCTGGTCGATGCGATGGTCGCCGCCGCCGACGAATCATATAGCGACGAGGAAGTCGCCGCGGTCGAGCGTTCGGCCTGTCCCACCTGCGGCTCATGCTCGGGCATGTTCACCGCCAATTCGATGAACTGCCTGACCGAGGCGCTGGGACTGTCGCTGCCCGGAAACGGCTCGACCCTCGCGACCCACGCCGACCGCAAGGCACTGTTCCTGCGCGCGGGCAATATGATCGTCGAGATGTGCCGCCGCCACTATGAGGAAGGCGACGACCGCGTCCTGCCGCGCACGATCGCGAGCTTCGAGGCGTTTGAAAATGCGATGAGCCTCGACATTGCGATGGGCGGATCGACGAACACGGTGCTCCACCTGCTCGCCGCCGCGCACGAAGCCGGGGTCGACTTCACGATGGACGACATCGACCGGCTGTCGCGCCGCGTCCCCTGCCTGTCGAAGGTCGCACCGGCAAAAAGCGACGTTCATATGGAGGACGTCCACCGGGCCGGCGGGATCATGGCGATCCTCGGCGAACTCGAACGCGCGGGGTTGCTCCACGCGCATTTGCCGACGGTGCACAGCGCGACGCTCGGCGATGCGCTCAACAAATGGGACATCGGGCGCACCAACGATCCGGCGGTGCAAAAATTCTTCATGGCGGCGCCGGGCGGCGTGCCGACGCAGACCGCGTTCAGCCAGGACCGCCGCTGGGATACGCTCGATCTCGACAGGGAGGGCGGCGTGATCCGCTCGGCCGATCATGCGTTCAGCAAGGATGGCGGGCTCGCGGTGCTGTCGGGCAATATCGCGCTCGACGGCTGTATCGTGAAGACCGCCGGGGTCGACGATTCGATCCTGCAGTTCACCGGGCCCGCCAAGGTGTTCGAGAGCCAGGACGCCGCGGTCGCGGGAATCCTGACCGGGCAGGTCGAGGCGGGCGACGTCGTCGTGATCCGCTACGAGGGGCCAAAGGGCGGGCCGGGAATGCAGGAGATGCTCTATCCGACGAGCTATCTGAAGTCGAAGGGGCTCGGCGCCGCCTGCGCGCTGATCACCGACGGACGCTTTTCAGGCGGCACCTCGGGCCTGTCGATCGGGCATGTCTCTCCCGAAGCCGCCGAGGGCGGGGCGATCGGGTTGGTCGAGGACGGCGATCTCATCAAGATCGATATCCCCGCACGTACGATCGACCTGATCGTCTCCGACGCCGAGCTTGCGGCGCGGCGCGCGGCGATGGAGGCGAAGGGCGAGGCGGCGTGGCATCCCGAAAAGCCGCGCGTGCGCAAGGTTTCGGTAGCACTTCAGGCCTATGCCGCGATGACGACAAGCGCGGCGCGCGGTGCGGTGCGCGACCTGTCGCAATTGAAAGGCACGCGGGGATGATGGTCAAGGGGGGCAGGGCGCTGATGCCGCTGTTGCTGCTGTCGGGCTGCAACGCCTCCCCCGACGCCGGATCGGGTCAAACCGAAGAGGCGGCTTTGAGCGGGGGAATCGACTGCGCACTTGAAGGCGCTTCCGATTTCGGCCGCGACTGCACCCTCGACGAAATGAAAAGCGCTGACGGGACGGTGCTCGTCGTCGGGCGGGCCAACCGCGGCTATCGCCGCCTCGCGATCGCGAGCGACGGGCGCGGTGTGGTTTCCGCGGACGGGTCCGAACCCGCGAAAGTGACAATCATCGGCGACGGCATGATCGAGGTCGCGATCGGCAACGACCGCTATCGACTGCCCGCGAACACCGGCGGGGCGAACTGACGCGACTTTTGCGGTTGTCGTGTTAGGGTAAGGGATGTCCGTTCCCGCAGACGCCCCGATCCTGACAAGCGATGCGATGCGCGCCGCGGAGGCTGCGTGCGCGGCGGGCGGCACTTCGCTTGCCGAGTTGATGGAGCGCGCCGGCGCGGCGGTCGCCGACCTTGCATGGCGGATGGCGGCGGGGGCGCCGGTGCTCGTGCTTTGCGGCCCGGGCAACAATGGCGGCGACGGTTATGTTGCGGCGCGGCGACTTGCCGAGCGCGGCGCGAGCGTGCGGGTCGCGGCGTTCGCCGAGCCGAAGACCGATCTGGCGCGCGCGGCGCGCGGGCGATGGACGGGCGGCGTCGAGGCGCTGACCGATGCGACCGCGCCGGCCCCGCTGATCGTCGATGCTCTCTTCGGCGTCGGACTGACGCGACCGCTCGGCGAGGATATCGCCGCGCGGCTGGGCCGCTTTGCCGGGCGACGCGTGCTGGCGGTCGACGTGCCGAGCGGCGTCGATGCCGACGGCGCCAGAGATTGGACGCCGCCCCTGCCTGCTGCCGCAACGATTGCGCTCGGCGCACTCAAGCCGGCGCATGTGCTGCTCCCGACAGCGCCGCATTGCGGAAGCACCTTGTTCGCCGGCATCGGGATCGCGGCCGAGCGGACGATGACGACATTGCCGCGCTTCGGGTGCGAACCCCCCGGCGCCTCGGCGCACAAGTTCAGCCGCGGCATGGCGCTCGTCCGGGCGGGTCCGATGCCGGGGGCGGCGGGGCTTGCCGCCGCGGCGGCGCTGCGCGCTGGGGCGGGCTACGTCGTGCTGAGCGGGGCTGACCGGGCGCCGTTTGCGGCGGTGATTGCCGAGGATGGCGCGGGCTATGCCGGGCGGCTCGACGATGCGCGACTCGGTGCGGTCGTCGTCGGTCCGGGCTATCCGGCCAGCGAGGCGCTCGATCGTGACGTCATGGCGGCGCTAGCGAGTGGCAAGCCGCTCGTGCTCGACGCCGCGGCGATCGCGTCGGCGCTGCCGAAGCTAGACGGGAGAGCCGCGATCCTGACCCCGCACGAGGGTGAGTTCGCGCGCGCCTTTCCCGACCTAGGCGGCAGCAAGATCGAGCGCGCGCGGGCAGCAGCAGAACAGAGCGGTGCGGTGGTAATCTACAAGGGCGCCGACACGATCGTCGCGGCGCCCGACGGGCGTGTCGCGGCGGCGTGGCCGGGATGCCCATGGCTCGCAACCGCCGGCACGGGCGATGTGCTGGCGGGCGCGTGCGGGGCGATGCTCGCGCGCGGCGGCGATCCCTTCGCCGCGGCGGTTGCAGCGGTGGGCTGGCATATTGCGCGCGCAGAGGCTATCGGCCCCGGCCTTGTAGCCGACGATCTGATAAGGGACTGACATGAACGAAGCCGCGCTGATCGAGCGTATCGCCGCGCGCGGCGACGGCGTGACCGCTGACGGGCGCCACGTCGCGGGCGGCGTGCCCGGCGACCGGCTCGCGGCCGACGGCACATTGGTGCCCGGCCCCAATCGCGCGACACCGGTCTGCCGCCATTTCGGCAAGTGCGGCGGCTGTCAGCTGCAGCATGTCGCCGAAGCCGCGCTCGCCGATTTCGTGCGCGATCGCGTCGTCGGTGCGCTCGCGGCGCAGCAGGTGGAGCCCACGCTCGTGCTGCCCGCGCTGCTCTCGCCGCCCGCGAGCCGGCGCCGCGCGGCGCTCTCCGCGCTCAAGACGGGCAAGCAGGTCGCGCTCGGCTTCAACGCCGCGCAGAGCAACCAGATCGTCGACATGCGCGAATGCGCGCTGCTGCTTCCCGACCTCTTTGCGCTCGTCGCGCCGATCCGCACCTTGCTAGAAAGCATCGCTCCGCAGCGGCGACCGGTGAAGGTCAAGCTCCAGATGCTCGACCAGGGCGTCGAAGTCCTGCTCGAGGGCGTGCGCGCCGAAGGTCTCGATGCGGCGATGGCGCTGCAGGATTTCGCCGGAGCATACGCGCTCGCCCGCCTTGCGATCGATCAGGGCGACGGGCTCGAAACCGTCTGGCAGCCCGAGCCGCCGACGGTGCGTTTCGACGGAATCGCCGTGGAGGTCCCGCCTTTCGCCTTTCTGCAGCCTACCGCGACGGGGCAGGCGGCACTGATCGAGGCGGTCGCGCACGCCATCGGCGATGTCGGCGCGGTGGCGGACCTGTTCGCCGGGGTCGGCACCTTTGCCTTGTCGGTGCAGGCGGGGCGCAAAGTCTATGCGGCCGAAGGCGCGCGCGACGCGGTTCTGGCCCTGACGAGCGCCGCCAACCGCGAGCGTGCGCTCGTCGCGACCGAGCATCGCGACCTGTTCCGCCGACCGTTGATCCCCGCCGAACTCGACCGCTTCGGTGCGGTGATCCTCGACCCGCCGCGCGCGGGGGCCGAGGAGCAGGTGAAGCAGCTCGCTGTGTCCGCCGTGCCGGCGATCGCCTATGTCAGTTGCAATCCGGCGAGCTTTGCGCGCGACGCCAAAGCGCTCGTCGCGGGCGGCTATGCCCTCGACTGGGTGCAGCCGGTCGGCCAGTTCCGCTGGTCGACGCACGTCGAACTCGCCGCGCGCTTCTCGAAATAGCCCGCCGCCCGGCGAAGGGCGGCGGCTATCCTCAATGCAGCACGAACCCCATGAAGGCGTGGAGGCACAGCGCGATCAGCGCGATACTGGCGAGCGCGAACACCAGGAAGCGCCACATGACGCGGTTCACCGTCGCCTGAATCACGCTGTGGACGATGCGCAGACCGACATAGACCCAAGCGATCTGCGCGTTGAGCCCGCCGCCCATGCCGCCGACCGCGAGCGCGATCGCCACGGCATAGAAGACCGTCGGTTGCTCCATCAGGTGATTGTAATTATGGGCTTTCCACTGCACCTCGGCAGGGAGCGCATCGTCGAGGCTCTTGCCCGTCCCGCCGACCAGCTTTGCCGCGTCGATCTTGGCGCGCTGCATCGCGGGGATGCGGGTGGCGTACATCCACAGCCACATCACCATCGACCAGAGCGCGAGCGTCGCGACCGGCCCTAAAATTGCATTTGTATCGGTCATTTTCCCCTCCTCAACCGAGCGTCGCGATGACCGCGAGCACCGAAAGCACGAACAGGCACACGCTGTAGAGCGCGAACAGCGCGAAGCGCACCGGAATGCGGTTCACCGTCGCTTGCCAGAGGCTGTGGATGATGCGCAGGCCGACATAGGCCCAGGCGATCCAGCGCGTGTAGCCGACGTCGCCGCCCGACAGGTGCAGAAAGACGATCACCGCATAGAAAAGCGTCGGCTGTTCGAGCAGATGCGTATAATTGTGCGACTTCCAGTTGACCTCGGGCGGGAGCAGGGTTTCGAGGTCGATGCCGCGACCGCCGGGCCGCGCCTTGATGTCGATCCCGGCCTTGGCCATCGCCGGAAAGCGCGTCGCCGCCATCCAGCCGAGCATGATCAGCGTCCAGAGCGCGAGCACCGCACCGGGCGCGAGAATATTATCGGACATAGCTTCCCCCTTTTCGTCGCGGCGCGATCGTGTCGAGGCCGCTTGGAGCCGATGCTAGCCGTGCGCCGCGACTTTGCAACGACTAAGCCCGTTTCCTTCTCCCCGCCTCGAGTTCGGCGCGGATCGCCTCGCCGTCGCCGTCGATCCGCGGCGCGAAGCCGAGGTCGCGGGGCGGAGCGGCGCCATATCTGACCGGCGGCCGCATCTCGTCGAAGGCGCCGACGTCGGGATGGTTGCGGCGGCGGAAATAGCCGGTCGCGACCAGATGCGGGTCGTCCTTGATCGCATCGAGATCGCGCGCCGCCATCGCGGGTATGTCGTTCGCGGCGAACAGCGCGAGCCATTCGGCGGTGGTCTTCGCCGGCGTCTTGCGCGCGATTTCCGAATAGATGAGCGGCATATGCGCGCCGCGCGCCTTGGCCGCTTCATAGTCGGGCGTCTGGAGCAGATGCTCGCTGCCGAGCAGGGTCATCAGGCGCAACGTCGATTCGGGCGTGTAGGGCACGATCGCCATATAGCCGTCGGCGGTCGGGAAGGGCTGGCGCGTCGGATCGAGCTGGCGCGGATAGCCCGCCGGGCCGAGCGGCGGCTCGAGCGTCGCGTCGCGCAGATGCTCGGTGAGCATGAACGAGGCGAAACATTCGAACATCGGCACCTCGACTTCCTGCCCTTCGCCGGTGCGCAGTTTGTGGACGAGTGCCGCGAGGATCGCCTGCGCGCCGAACTGGCCCGCGATCTTGTCGGCGATCAGCGACGGGAAATAGCGCGGCCGCGGATCGCCATCGACGCGCGGCAGCAGGCTGGTCGTCGCGGTCGCGGCCTGGATGACGTCGTCATAGGCCTGAAGGTCGGCATAGGGACCGTCCTGCCCGAAGCCGGTGCCGTGGACATAGATGATGTCGCTTTTGAGCGCCTTGCAGCTTTCATAGTCGAAGCCGATCCGCGCTATCGCCTTGCCGCGGATATTGTGGAAAAAGACGTCGGCGGTCGCGATCAACTCGCGCAGCACCGTGGCATCCTCTTCCTGCTTGAGGTCGAGCGCGATCGAACGCTTGCCGCGGTTCACCGTCAGGTGGATCGACCCCATCGTCGGGTCGGGGACGCCGCTTCCCAGATAGCGCGAGACATCGCCGAGGCCCGGGGTTTCGACCTTGATCACCTCGGCGCCCAGATCGGCGAGCATCTGGGTCGCATAGGGGCCGAAAATGACGGTGGTAAGGTCGACGATGCGGATACCGGAAAGCATGGCCATGCGCCGGTTTCACCGAATAGGTCGCATCATGCAACCGAAAATCACTTATGCGGGATCGGCGGGGTGGCGAGCAGGGCGATGAAATCCTCGGCCCAGTCGATGACGTCGCGGTCGCGTACGACGGCGTTCAGCTTTTCCCAGCGCGCGCGCCGTTCCTCGACCGGCATGTGGAGCGCTGTCCACAGCGCGCGCGCGACATCTTCGGCGCTGTGCGAATTGACGAGGAGCGCGTCGCTCATCTGCTCGGCGGCGCCGGCGAAGCGCGAGAGAATCAGGACGCCCGGATCCTCCGGGTCCTGCGCCGCGACATATTCCTTGGCGACGAGGTTCATCCCGTCGCGCATCGGCGTCACCAGCCCAATCCGCGCCGCGCGATAGAAGCCGAACAGTTCGGCCCGGCCGAAGCCGCGGTTGACGTAGCGGATGGGAACGAGATCGACGTCGGAATGGGCGCCGTTGAACTGGCCGGTCTTCTGTTCCAGCGTCGCGCGGATTTCCTGATAGGAGCGGACATCCTCGCGCGAAGGCGGCGCGATCTGCACATAGAGCAGCCGATTCACCATGTCGTCGTGCGTGGTGAACAACCGCTCCATCGCGTCGATCCGCTCGGGCAACCCCTTGCTGTAATCGAGGCGGTCGACGCCGATCACGACCGACCGGTTGCGTGCGCTTCCGGCGAGGCGCTGATAGGCGCGCTGCGCGGTCGGCGTGTCGCGGAACGCCATGAATTCCTTGTAGTCGATGCCGATCGGGAAGGCGCGGGCGACCGTGACATGCCCGTCGACTTCGACGGTGCCGCTGTCCTCGTCGACCTGCGCATGCAATTCCTTGCGGCAATAATGGAGGAAGCTTTCCAGCCACTCGGTCGACTGGAACCCGATCACGTCATAGTCGAGCATCGCGCGGACCAGCCGCTCGTGATAGGGCAGCGAGACGAGCAAGCGCGTCGGTGGCCAGGGAATGTGCAGGAACAGGCCGAGCCGGTTCCTGAGCCCGTGCGCCCGCAGCCGCTCGCCGAGCGGCAGGAAATGATAATCCTGCACCCAGACCAGATCGTCTTCCTCGACGAGCGGAACGAGGCTGTTGGCGAATTGCTCGTTCACCCGCTCATAGCCGCGTCCGAACTCGGTTTCATATTCGGCGAGGTCGATGCGGTAGTGAAAGAGCGGCCACAGCGTGCGGTTGGCGTAGCCGTTGTAATATTCATCGACGTCGTGCGGTTCGAGATCGATCGTCGCGGTCGTGAAGCCGTCGGCGCGCTGCATGGTGAGCTGGCCGGTGAAGCGCGCGACTTCGTTGCCCGACCAGCCGAACCAGATGCCGCCATGCTTGCGCAGCGCCCCGTTCATCGCGACCGCGAGGCCGCCCTGCGCACCCGCGGCGCCGCGGCCCTTCGTCACCGATACCCGGTTCGAGACGACGATCAGGCGGCTCATCGCACCGTGTCCCAACTGCGCGACAGGAGCCCCGCGCAATTGATGATGCCGACGAGCGAATAGGTCTGCGGGAAATTGCCCCACAGCTCGCCATTGTCGAAGTCGAGATCCTCGGAGAGCAGCCCCGACGGTGTGCGGTGCGCGAGCATCGTTTCGAACAGCGCGCGGGCCTCGTCGGAGCGGCCGCACAGGTGCAGCGCCTCGATCAGCCAGAAGGTGCAGATGTTGAACGCGGTCTCGGGCTGGCCGAAATCATCCTCGCTGTCATAGCGCAGCATATGCTCGCCCCGCCGCAGCGCCTTTTCGATCGCCGCAAAGGTCGACTGGAAGCGCGGGTCGTCGGCGCGGATGAAGCGCAGCTCGACCATCTGGAGCAGGCTCGCGTCGAGATGCGCGTGCCCGAAGGCTGCGCCATAATGACCCCTTTCCTCGCTCCATGCTTCGCGTTCGATCTTCGCACGGATCTTTGCCGCACGGTCGTTCCAGACCTTCACGCGGTCGCGGCGCCCGATACGTGCGGCGACGTTGCCGAGCCGGTCGCACGCTGCCCAGCTCATCACCGCCGAATAGGTGTGGACGAGCTGCCGCGTGCGGAATTCCCAAAGGCCGGCGTCGGGCCGGTCGTGCATCTTCCACGCGACTTCGCCGACGCTCTCAAGGCTTTCGAAATCGCGCTCGTCGGCCATGCGGAACAGCCGCTGGTCGAAAAAACCCTGCACCGTCGGCAGGACGATCTGGCCATAGGCGTCGTGCTGAACCTGCGTCCAGGCGGCATTGCCCTTGCGCACCGGTCCCATGCCGCGATAGCCGGCGAGGTTGGCGGCGACGCTTTCGTCGAGTTCGGTCACGCCCATCACCGAATAGAGCGGCTGGATCTGGCCGCCCGCCGCGCGATCGACGATGTTGCGCAGATAGGCGAGATATTTTTCGAGTACGTCGAGCGCGCCGAGCCGGTTGAGCGCCTGAACCGTATAATAGGCGTCGCGGATCCAGCAGAAGCGATAGTCCCAGTTGCGGCCGCTGTCGGGCGCTTCGGGGATCGAGGTGGTGAGCGCGGCGACGATCGCGCCGGTTTCCTCGTGCTGACAGAGTTTCAGGGTGATCGCGGCGCGGATCACCGCGTCCTGCCAGTCCATCGGCGTCGCGAGCCCGCGCGACCAGCTTCGCCAGTAAAGGTCGGTCGCTTCCTCCATCCCGCGCAGCACCTGTTCGACATTGCCGGTGAAGGGTTCGTCGGGGCCGAGAAAGAAGTGCAGTTCCTGTTCGACGCGAAACGCGTGGCCTTCCATCACATAGCCGACCGGCGCGTCGGTGGTCAGGCGGAGCGGCTGATTGCCGATCAGATAGCGGATATGATTGGTGCCGCGTGTCGTCGGCGCGACCTCGGCGCCATAGTCGCGCATCGGCACCAGCTCCATTTCGAGCCGGGGGTTGCCCGCGACCGGGCGAACGATGCGCGCAAAGGCGACCGGGCGGAACATGCGGCCCGACCGCTCGAAGCGCGGGCAAAAATCGATAATGTCGACCGCACTGCCGTCCTCGGCCTCGAGCCGCGTGACGAGGATCGGCGTGTTGCGGCGATAGGCGGGAGTAGCCTTGACCTGTCCGGCAAGGCGAAAGCGCCAGACGCCTTCCTCTTGCCGGGCGCCGCCGAGCAGCGAGCAGAAGACAGGGTCGCCATCGACGCGCGGAACGCAGCCCCAGACGAATCCCGCTTCGCCATCGACCAGCGCGCTGACCTGGCAATTGCCGATCGGCCAGAGCGCAAGCGAGCTTACAGGATCAGCCATTGGTGCACCGCTTCGGGATCGGGGAGACGATAGCGCGCGGCGGTCGGGCGCGGCGCACCGACGAGGATGCCACTTCCGCCCGCCGCGGCGACCGCGGCAAAGCCGTCTTCGTCGGTGACATCGTCGCCAACGAACAGGGGGAGCGCGCCCGCGAACGGCGGCGCAGCCATCAGGCTGGTCACTGCCACGCCCTTGTTTGCGCTTTTCGGGCCAAGTTCGACCACCATCTTGCCGCGGCGTGCGGCAAGCCCTTCGCGTGCTGCCATGTCGTCCATGACCTGTAATACCGCCGGGGCGGCTTCGGGTTCCTGCCGGAAGTGGACCGCGATGCCGTGCGGCTTGGTTTCGACGAGCAATCGCGGCCATTCGGCGGCGAGCGCGGCGATCGCGGCGCGGCTCGCATCCGACAGGATCGCCTCGTGCTCGGCCGCCTCGCCGATCTCGGCGCCGTGCGAGCCGACCATCAGCACGTCGAGCGCGCCGAGGTGCGACTGGATATCGGCGATCGTGCGGCCGCTGACGATCGCGATGCGGCCATCGAGTACGCGGTGCAGCGCATCGAGCTGGGCGGGCACGCCGTCGGGGACGTGAATGCCCTCGGGCGTATCGGCTATCTCGACGAGCGTTCCGTCGAAATCGAGAAACAGCGCGACCGCGCGCCCCGCCGCGATCTCGGCGAGCGGCGGCGGTGGCGGGAGATCGATGATTTTGTGCATTGCGGCAAAGGCTAGGGGCGGCGACCCGATCGGTCAACCGCCCCTTCTTTGCCCTTGGATCAGAACAGCTTGGTCACCGTGGCGGTGCGGCGTTCGGGTTCGTCGACTTCACCGGTGTAGAGGCTTGCCATCGGTTCGTCGCTGACGACGTGAATTTCCTCGGCGCCGAAGCCGTTGAACTTGGTGCGCATCGCGCAGCCATAAGCACCGAGCATACCGACTTCGATGAAGTCGCCGGGCTTGACGTCGGCGGGCAGATAGAAGGGGCCTGCCATATGGTCGAGGTCGTCGCAGGTCGGGCCATAGAAGCTGTAGGCGACGAGCTCGGCTTCGCTCTCGGGCTCGCGCAGCAGCGTCACCGGGAAGCGCCAGCCGACATGCGCGGCGTCGAACAGCGCGCCATAGGCGCCGTCGTTGATATAGAGTTCCTGATCGCGGCGCTTTTCGACGCGCACGACGAGCGAACTATATTCGGCCGACAGCGCGCGGCCGGGTTCGCACCACAGCTCGGCCGAATAGCTGATCGGCAGGCTTTCGAAACTGCGGTGGATCGTCTCGAAATAGGCATCGAGCGGCGGGGGCTCCATGCCGGGATAGGACGACGGAAAGCCGCCGCCGACATCGACGATGTCGACCGTGACCGATGCCGCGACGATCGCGGCGCGGACGCGCTCCATCGCCTGCGCATAGGCGTGCGGGGTCATCGCCTGGCTGCCGACGTGGAAGCAGATGCCGAGCGCGTCGGAGGCCTGGCGCGTCGCCATCAGCAATTCCGTGACATCCTCGGGCTCGGCGCCGAACTTGGCGGCGAGGCTCAGCTTCGAATGATCCGAAGAGACGCGCAGCCGCACGAGCAGGTTCAGATCCTGCGCGCCCTCGGTCGCGCGGACGATCTTCTGAAGCTCGTCCATCGTGTCGAGCGAAAAGGTGCGCACGCCATGCTTCCAATAGGCTTCGCTGATCGCTTCCTCGGCCTTCACCGGATGCATGAAGCAGAGCGTCGCCTGCGGCAGTTCGCGCGAAACCAGCCGTACCTCGGCGATCGAGGCGACGTCGTAATGAGTCACACCGCTGTCCCACAGCACGCGCAGAAGGTCGGGCGAGGGATTCGCCTTTACCGCATACATGGTCGTGCCGGGAAATCGCTCGATGAAGAAACGCGCTGCGCGCCGCGCGGCATGCGGGCGAACAAGCGTAACAGGTTCGATCGGCGAAAGTGCCTGAATCAGCCCGTGGGCGCTATGATGCTTGTGCAATTCAAGGGACCCCCAAAGGTAAAGTTAGACGACAAAGGCTGCCTTGCGGTTATTGGAAGTCCCCCTGGGGCAGCGAGGGGCGCATATATTGGCGGGAGGCCGCCGTGTAAAGACCCTGTTCCGCGGTTTTTTCCAGGCACGCATCGCCTTGCGCCGATCCGGGCAGAGGCTAGAAAAGGCGGATAGCGGCGCCGGTCACGGCGCGGCGGAGCGACAAGGAAATTGTCCATATGACCTCTCCCGCGGATGTGAATCATACCTTTACCGACGCCGAACTCACTGAATTGGTTGCGTGGGGCACCGTCGAGTCGCATCGCGCGGGCGATCTTTTGATCGTCGAGGGCGCGATGGCGCCCGACTGTATCGTCACGCTGTCGGGCGAGGTCCATATCTTCGCCAACTCCGATGACGGGCCCAAGAGGGTCGGTTGGATGGAACGCGGTCAGTTCGCGGGCGACCTGTCGGTTCTGACCGGTCAGCGCCACCTGTCGCGCGTCGAAATGGGCGTCGAGGGCGAGATACTGCGGATCCCGCATGAGAGCTTTCAGCGGCTGATCGCCGCCAATTCGCATTATTCGGATATTTTCGTGCGCATCTTTGCGGCGCGGCGCGAATTCAGCAACCGCCGCGGTTTTGCCGCCGTTATCGTCATCGGCAGTGCGCGCGACCGCGGCGTCTATGCGCTGCGCGACCTGCTCGCCAAGCATGGGGTCGCGCACCGCTGGTTCGATCCCGCGGACGGTCCGGTCGCGGCGCATCTGCTCGCCGAACGCGGAATCGACGAGGCGCAATTGCCCGTGACGATCCTCGGGGCGGCGGATGTGCTCGTGCAGCCGACGCCCGAGCAGCTCGCCGCCGGGCTCGGGCTCGACCTGTTGCCCGACGGCGCCACCGCCGACGTGATCGTCGTCGGCAGCGGTCCCGGCGGGCTCGCGGCGGCGGTCTATGCCGCGTCCGAAGGGCTGACGGTGATCGCGATCGACTCGCTCGCGCCGGGCGGTCAGGCGGGCACCTCGTCGAAAATCGAGAATTACCTCGGCTTTCCGACCGGCATTTCGGGGAACGAACTCGCGCGCCGCGCAACGGTGCAGGCCCAGAAATTCGGCGCGCGGCTCGTCGCTCCGGTGCGCGCGAGCGCGATCGAGCGCGACGAGGGCGCCTATTGCCTGAGCCTTGCCGACGGCCGGCGGCTGCGCAGCCGCGCCGTGGTGATCGCGAGCGGCGCACAATATCAGCGGCTGCCGATCGACGGGATCGAAAGCTATGAAGGGCGCGGCATCTTCTATGGCGCGACGCCGATGGAGGCGCAGCTGTGCAGCGACGCCGAGGTTACGGTCGTCGGCGCGGGCAATTCGGCGGGGCAGGGCGCGATCTACCTCGCGAGCTTTGCCAGGAAGGTTCATGTGATCTTCCGCCGCGCCAGCCTGCGCGACACGATGTCCGAATATCTGGTCAAGCGGCTCGAGGAGCATCCGAACATCGAGATCATTGCTTCGACCGACGTCACCGCGCTGCACGGGGCCGACGGCCTCGAAGGACTGACCTACCGCTGCCGCGAAACGGGTGCGGAGGGGCATTGCGATTGCCGCTTCCTGTTCCTGTTCATCGGCGCGAGCCCGAACACCGGCTGGCTGCCAAAGGAAATGGTGTGCGACGAGCGCGGCTTCGTGAAGACCGGCACCGACATCGCCCCGCTCGAACTGGTGCGCGCCGGCTGGTCGCTCGACCGCATGCCGAGCCGCTACGAAACGAGCTGGCCGCGCATCTACGCCGTCGGCGACGTGCGCAAGGGATCGGTCAAGCGCGTCGCTTCGTCGGTCGGGGAGGGATCGGTGGTCGTGAGCGACATTCACGCGGCGCTGGCGGAAATCAGCTCAGTCGCGTCTTGAAGTCCTCATAGCCGAAACGCCGTATCTCGCGCAGCTCGTCGCTCTCGCTGTCCCACAGCCAGATCGACGGCAGCGGCACGCCGTTGAATGTATTGGTCTTGACCATCGAATAATGCGCCTGGTCGAGAAAGGCGAAGCGCTGGCCGAGGCGCGCGCCTCCGGGTAGGCGATAGTCGCCGATCACGTCGCCGGCGAGGCACGACGGGCCGCCGAGGCGCACCGCCGCGCCCTCGCTCGCTTCGCCGAGCATCGCGGGGCGATAGGGCGCCTCGATCACGTCGGGCATGTGGCAGGTCGCGCTGATGTCGGTGATACCGATGGGCATGCCATTATCGAACAGGTCGAGAATTTCGCCGAGGAGGATGCCGGCGTCGAGGGCGATCGCTTCCCCGGGTTCGATCATCACCTCGCAGTCGGTCTCGGCGCGCACGCGCTTCAGAAAGGCGATCAGGTCGTCCGTCTGATAGTCGGCGCGCGTGACATGGTGCCCGCCGCCGAAATTGATCCATTTGAGCTGACGGAAGAAGGGGCGCAGCGTCGGCCGCACAGCGTCCCACGTCCGTTCGAGCGGCGGGAAATCCTGCTCGCAAAGGCTGTGCATGTGGATGCCGTCGACGCCCTCCATATGTTCGGGAAGCAATTGGGTGATGGGGAAGCCGAGCCGGCTGCACGGGGCGGCGGGATCATATTTCGCGACCTCGCCCTCGCTGTGCATCGGGTTGATGCGCAGGCCGATGTCGAACGTCTCGCCCTGCGCGCGCAGGCGCTCGAGCAGCGGGCGGAAGCGGGCGAGCTGACCCGGCGAGTTGAAGATCAGATGGTCGGAGAGGCGCGCGATGTCAGGCAGGTCGGCTTCCTTATAGCCCGCGCAATAGGTCGCCACCTCCTTGTCGCCATTGGGGCCGCCATATTCCTCACGCCCGAGCCGCGCTTCATAGAGGCCAGAGGCACAGACCCCGTCGAGATATTCGGCGACCGTATCGCCGAGCGACCACATCGAAAAGGCCTTGAGCGCCGCGAGCACGCGCGCCCCCGATGCGTCGCCGATATGGCGCAGCAGCGCGAGGTTCGCGCGCACCTTCGCCGCATCGACGACGAAGGCGGGCGAGGGGACGCGGGAAAGGTCGAAATGGGCAAAGGCCCCGGGATCGCCGGCTCTGGTTTCCATGGCGCGCCATTTAGGGATTTTGCGTACGCGAGGGAAGCACGAAGCCCGTGACCCCTGCCGGGAGGCGAAAAGTCGTCGCGACTATTCTGCCGCCTGCGTCAGCGGTTCGACGTCGCGAAGCAGCGCCGCGAAGAAATTCCCCGGCTCCTCGACCATCGGCATATGCGCCGAATGTTCGAGCCAGACGAGCCGCTTCGACGGCGCATCGACCTGTTCGAACCATTCGGCCGCGACGGGCGAGGGCACGGTATAGTCGTGCCGGCCGAGCAGGAACACCAATGGGACATCGAGGTGGTGCACGTCGGAAAAGCTGACGTCGGCGAGGCGCGGCCAGAGTGTCGTCACCGAAAATTCGCTGCCCTTGCCCCACGCTTCGACATCGGCGGCGCTATATTGCGGCGCGAGACGCGGCGTCTTGAAATAGAGGCTGAGGTCGGGGCGGTTGTACATCAGCGATCCATAGGGGATCGCATATTTGCGCCAGCCATCGGCCTTGGCGATGGTGAAGTCGCCCTGCGGATAGGGCGCCAGCGCATCGATCGCCTTCACCGCTTCCATGTCGCCCGCGGCAAGCGCCTGCTCGCGCGCCCAGGCCATTCCCGCCTTCTCGCCCTTGCGGAAGTCGATGCCCTGTCCGACGCCGACATAGGCATAGAGCAGGTCGGGCCGCTTGATCGCGACCGAGAGGCCGACGACCGAACCCCAGCTATGCCCCATCAGCACGACCTTGCGCTTGCCGTAGCGCTGTTTGAGGAGCTGGATGAGCGCGATGGCATCGTCGCGGTAGCGATCGAGCGTCATCGTCGGCGCGAGCGCCTTGGGGTCGTTCAGCGGATAGGATTTGCCCGCGCCGCGCTGGTCATATTGAACGACGGTGAAAATATCCTCCCACGCGCGCTGAAACGCCCAGGCGAAGGGCATTTCGACCGCGCCCGGGCCGCCATGGACGAAGACGAGGATCGGATTGTCGCGATCGGCGCCGCGGACGTTGACGACCTGCCGCGCACCGCCGAGCGTCGCCTCGAACGTCTCCTGCACGCCGTTGGGGGTAACGATACGGTTGATGTCGGCGACGATCGCGCGGCCGGGGGCGTAGGGATCGTCGGCCGGTTGGTCGGCAGCCGCCGCCGTCGCGGCACCGAGCAGCGCGGCGGCGAGCAAAATCAGGGGGCGCAGCATCAGAAATCCAGCGGCCCGTCCAGTTCCTTCACCTGCCACGGCAGGCCGTGCTTCATCAGCATGTCCATGAAGGGGTCGGGGTCCATCTGTTCCATGTTGAACACGCCCTTTCCGCTCCAGGTGCCCGTGACCATCATCGCCGCGCCGATCATCGCGGGGACGCCGGTGGTGTAGCTGACCGCCTGATTGCCGGTCTCGGCATAGGCGTCCTCATGATCGCAGATATTGTAGAGGTAGAGCGTCTTTTCCTTGCCGTCCTTGCCAAGCCCCGTCGCGATCACGCCGATATTGGTCTTGCCCTTGGTCGTTTCGCCAAGGCTCGACGGTTCGGGCAGCACCGCCTTCAGGAACTGCAGCGGGATGATCTCCTTACCTTCGTAGATCACCGGGTCGATCCGCGTCATGCCGACGTTCTGAAGCACGGTCAGATGCTGGATATAGGCGTCGCCGAAAGTCATCCAGAAACGGATGCGCTTGATCTCTGGGAGGTGCGTCTTCAGGCTTTCGATTTCCTCATGATACATGAGGTACATATTCTTCGGCCCGACTTCCTCGAAGTCGAACGGCTGCTTCACCGACATCGGCGGGGTTTCGACCCACTCGCCATTTTCCCAGTGCCGCGCGACCGCGGTGACTTCGCGAATGTTGATCTCGGGATTGAAATTGGTCGCGAAATGCTGGCCGTGATCGCCGCCATTGCAGTCGAGAATGTCGAGCGTGTCGATCCGCTCGAAATGATGCTTCTTCAGCCAGGTGGTGAAGACGCTCGTCACGCCCGGATCGAAACCCGAACCGAGCAACGCCATCAGCCCCGCTTCCTTGAAACGGTCGTCATAGGCCCATTGCCAATGATATTCGAACTTCGCCTCGTCGCGCGGCTCGTAATTGGCGGTGTCGAGATAATGCGCGCCGGTGGACAGGCACGCCTCCATGATCGTGAGGTCCTGATAGGGCAGGGCAAGGTTGACGACATGCGTCGCGCCGACTTCGCGGATCAGCGCCGCGGTCGCGTCGATATGGTCGGCATCGACCTCGGCGGTCCTGATCGTCACGCCGGTGCGCGCTTTCACGGACTCAGCGATCGCGTCGCACTTGAAGCGGCGGCGGCTCGCGAGCGTGATGTCGGGAAAGATGTCGGGGTTCATCGCCATTTTATGCACCGCGACCGAGCCGACGCCGCCCGCGCCGATCACCAGAACCTTGCTCATGAAAATCTCCTGTACGCGAAGCTATGCGGCTTGCCTTGTATGCCGCGCCCTATAGGACGAAGCCATGACACAGCAAAGCCCCGATCCCCTTCAAAACCCCGACCGTGCGCCGAGCCTTGCCGGAGTCGAACGCGCGGCGGCGAAAGTCGCTGCACTGCTTCCGCAAACGCCACTTTTGCCGCTCGAAATCGACGGCGCGACGCTCTGGTGCAAGGCCGAGTGCCTGCAGCCCGTCGGCGCGTTCAAGATCCGAGGGGCTTGGCACCGGCTGACCGATCTGACGGCGAACCAGGCGGCGGCGGGGGTCGTCGGCGTGTCGAGCGGCAATCATGCGCAGGGGGTCGCGTGGGCGGCGAAGCGGCTCGGGATCAAGGCGACGATCGTGATGCCGGGCAATGCGCCCGCGATGAAACTCGCCGCGACGCGCGCGCTCGGCGCCGAGGTCGTGCTCTATGATCGCGTCACCGAGTCGCGCGACGCGGTGGCGGCGGCGCTGATCGAGGAACGCGGCGGGACGCTCGTTCATGCCTATGGCGATCCGTGGATCATCGAGGGACAGGGGACGGCGGGGATCGAGGCGCGCGCGCAGCTCGCGGCGCGCGGGATCGACGGCCCCGACAAGGTCGTCGCCTGCTGCGGCGGCGGCGGGCTGTCGGCAGGGCTCGCGCTCGCCTGCCCCGACGCCGAAATCGTCGCGGTCGAGCCCGAAGGATGGGACGACGTGACGCGCAGCCTCGATGCGGGCGAAATCCTGTCGGTCGAGGACTTGTCCTATCCGACCGAATGCGACGCGCTGCAGACGCCGCAGACCTGGCCGATCAACTTCGCGGTGCTGCAGGCGCGCGGCGTGCGCGGGGTCGCGGTGACGCGCGAGGAAGTGCGCCACGCGATGCGCGTCGCGTTCGAGCGGCTGCACCTCGTCGTCGAGCCCGGCGGCGCGGCGGCGCTCGCGGCGATCCTCGCGGGCAAGGTGGCACCGGGGAAGGCGACGCTCGTTACGCTCTCGGGCGGCAATGTCGATCGCGCACGCTATGCCGAAATTCTCGCTGGCTGAGGGGAAACTTATTCGCGACGATGCGTTCGGCGCACGAAGGAGACACATGATGAAGAATAGCATGATCCTCGCAGCCTCGACCGCGCTCGTGCTGCTCGCCGGCTGTGAAAAGGCCGAAGCGCCGGCGCCCGACCGCACCGTGGACACGACGGCCGAAGTTCCCGCTGCCGAAGCCCCGGCCGGCATGACCACGCCGGTCGATGCCGAGGCGAACCCGGCGACCGCGCCGCATCGCTTTGCGAGCTGGGCGGGCAAGTGGACGGGGGTCGAGGGCATGTATGTGACGATCACCCCGGCCGAGCCCGAGCATTACACGCTCGAAATGCAATCGGACCTCGACACCAAGGGCACCTATGAAGGCTGGGACAGCGAGCATGGCATCAAATTCAAGCGCGGCGGCGAGGAGCTGAGCCTTCATCGCGGCAATGGCGACGAGACCGGGCTCAAATATCTCGCGGGCAAGAAGGAGTGCCTGATCGTCAAGACTGGCGAGGGGTATTGCCGCGATTGAGTGAAAACTCCCCTCTCCCCTGACGGGAGAGGGGAGTTATTTTCACCTGTCGCCATTCTGTCACCGATCTTACCCGGAAAACGCATCAAAGCCTGCCATGGGCGACCCGGATCCACTTCGTCCGGGAAACGAATTTTCATGGCCACCAAGCCGAATCACAAAATCGCCGCCGCCGTCGTTCGCGAGGATGGCGAACAGAAGCAGCGCCTGCTCGACCGCGCTTTCGCCCTTGCTTTCAAGGGCCTCGTCTATGCGCAGATCTGGGAAGATCCGGTCGTCGACATGGAGGCGCTGGCGATCGCGCCCGGCAACCGAATCGCGACGATCGCGAGCGGCGGCTGCAACGTCTTTTCCTATCTGACCGCGGACCCTGCCGAAATCGTCGCGGTCGACCTCAACACCGCGCATGTCGCGCTGAACAATCTGAAACGCGTCGCGATCGAGCATTTGCCCGATTATGCGAGCGTTCGCCGCTTCTTCGCCGACGCCGACGACAAGGCCAACGTCGCCGCCTATCGCGCCCATGTCCGCCCGCATCTCGACGATTTGAGCATCCGCTATTGGGAAGGCCGCGACCTGATCGGGCGGCGGCGCATCGACGGCTTCGCGCGCGGGCTCTACAAACGCGGCCTCCTTGGAAATTTCATCGGTCTCGCGCATCTGATCGCCCGGTTCCACCGCGTCGATCCGCGCCAGTTCCTCGCCGCGACCTCGATCGAGGAACAGCGCGCGATTTTCGAAGCGAAGTTCGCGCCCTTCTTCGACCGCAAGCTCATCCGCTGGATCACCGACCAGCGCTCGTCGCTGTTCGGGCTCGGCATTCCGCCGGCGCAATATGACGCGCTCGCGGGCGGCAAGCCGATGGCCGACGTGCTGCGCGCGCGGCTCGAAAAGCTCGCGTGTGACTTCCCGCTCGAGGAAAATTATTTCGCGTGGCAGGCGTTCGGGCGCGGCTATGGGAAGGGCGAGACGGCGCCGCTGCCGCCCTATCTGCAGGCGGCGAATTACGAGGCGGTCCGGGATCGCGCCTCGCGCGTCACGATGCTCCATGCGAATATGACCGACATGCTCGCCGGGTCCGAAGCGGCGAGCTTCGACCGCTATATCTTCCTCGACGCGCAGGACTGGATGAGTGACGTGCAACTGACCGCGTTGTGGGCCGAGGTCACGCGCACCGCGCGCCCGGGCGCGCGGGTGCTGTTCCGCACCGCCGCCGAGCCGAGCCTGCTTCCCGGGCGGTTGCCCGATGATCTGCTCGGCCGGTGGGACTATCGCGCCGAAGAGTCGCGCGGCTATACGCGGCGCGACCGCTCGGCGATCTATGGCGGGGTCCATCTCTATGTGCTGAAGGACGCCTGACTGTGGGAGGCGCAGAGGGTGCCCGGCACGGCGAGCTGATGGACAGCGTCTATCGGACGCAGCGGCATATCTACGACCTCAGCCGCAAATATTATCTGCTCGGCCGCGACGGGCTGATCGCCGATCTCGCGCCGCCACCGGGGGGTGCGGTGCTCGAAATCGGCTGCGGGACGGGGCGGAACCTGGTCGCGGTCGGCAGGGCGTGGCCCGACGCCTGTCTTTATGGCATCGATATTTCCGAAGCGATGCTCGAAACCGCGCGCGGCGCGGTCGTCAGGGCGGGGCTGGCGGAGCGCGCAACGCTCGCGCGGGGCGATGCGTGCGACTTCGACGCCACGACACTGTTCGGACGCGCGACCTTCGATCGCGTTTTTATCAGCTATGCGCTGTCGATGATCCCTGAATGGCGGGGGGCGCTCGCCCAGGCGGCGCGTTGCGTCGCGCCGGGCGGCAAGCTCGAACTCGTCGATTTCGGGCAGCAGGACGGCTTGCCGTCGCTGTGGCGTCGCGCGCTGCTCGGCTGGCTCGCACGCTTTCACGTCGCCCCGCGCGCCGATCTGGGGGGCGTGATCGCCGCGCTGGCGGCCGAGACGGGCACCGCCGGCTATTGCCGCAGCCTCTATCGCGGCTATGCCATTCGCGGGGGTCTCGCACGCGTCTGAATTGCTGCTATCTTGCCCCTGCAAAAGGGGGACGAGGGTATGAACGACGGCATAGCGGCGGCGCGCGGCGACCAACTCGACGAGGTGATCGAAACGCTCGCCCAGGCGTTCCAGACCGACCCGGCCCTGTCGTGGATACTGCCCGATTCGATGCATCGCGGCCGGGCGCTCCGCGGATTGTTCCGTGTGCTCGTGCCCTCCGATGCGCGCGCGGGTCGGGTGTTGCGCTCGGCCGGCGGTGAAGCGGCCTCACTATGGCGCGCCCCGGGACGCGCCGAAAGTGGCACCCTGGAGTTTCTGCGTACCGTGATCCCGCTGGTCGCCACTTTCGGCACCGCCCTGCCACGCGGGCTGAAGGTGCAGGGCAGCATCGACGCGCATCGGCCCAAGGGGCGCTTCTGGTATCTCCACTATGTCGGCGTGCGCCCGGCCGAACAGGGCAAGGGCCACGGCGGCCGCATCATCCGCGCCCAGACCGCGGCGGCCGACGCCGAAGGACTGTCCTGCTGGCTCGAAACCGCGACGCCGGCGAATGTGCCGCTCTATGAACGGCTCGGATTCGTCACGCAGATCGAATGGGATGTGCCGGGCGGCGGGCCGCACTTCTGGGGGATGATGCGCGCGGCCGCGGCGGGTTGAACGTTCAGTCGAACCCCACGAAACGCACCGACTCCTCGATGGTCTTGCGGTTCGACACCACGGCGTTGGCGGGGAAACTCTCGTCGGGCCAGCCCATGGCGACGCAGATCATGATGACCTGATCGTCGGGAATGCGCGCATGTTCGCGCACCACGGGGCTCTGCATGATGCCCTGGCTGTTGATCACGCAGCCGAGGCCGCGCGACCAAGCGGCGTTGACCAGCGCGTTGGTCACCGCGCCGCAGTCGAAGGGCGCGATGTCGCTGCCCAGCAGCACGCGATCGTAGGTGACGACGATACTGACCGGCGCGTCGAACTGGCGAAAGCCGCGCAGCACCCAGTCCTGCCGCGCGTCCTTGTCCTCGCGCTCGATCCCCATTGCGCCGAACAATTGCTTGGCGATCTCGATCTGGCGGCCACGATGCTCGTCGGGCACCTTGTCGAAGCGGCGGAACTCGCGGCTGTCGGGATTGCCGGCCAGGATACCCTCGGTATTGCCCCGCCGGATCGCGTCGAGCGGGGCGCCGGTGACGACCGAGAAATTCCAGCACTGGTTGTTGAACGACGAGGGCGCGCGCATCGCGACCTCGACGATCTCGGCGATCAGCGCTTTGGGAACGGGCTTGCCGAGGAAGCCGCGGATGCTGCGGCGTCCCCTTACGACCTCGTCGAAGCCGGGTGCCGCGGTCACGCGGCCTTCTGAAGCTGCAGGTCGAGCCGATCCCAGATCTCGACGAGCGCCTGCGTCAGTTCGCGCATCATCGCCTCGTCGTGCGCCGGGCCGGGGGTGAAGCGCAGGCGTTCGGTGCCGCGCGGCACGGTCGGGAAATTGATCGGCTGCACATAGACGCCATATTCGGCGAGCAGGATGTCGCTGATTTTCTTCGCGCGCACCGGATCGCCGACCATCAGCGGAACGATGTGCGTCACCGAATCCATCACCGGCAGGCCGGCATCGCGGAAACATTGCTTGAGATAGGCGGCGGCGGCCTGTTGCGCGTCGCGTTCCTCGCTCGACGATTTGAGGTGACGGACGCTGGCGAGGACACCCGCGACGAGCACCGGCGACAGGCTGGTCGTGAAAATGAAGCCGGGCGCATAGCTGCGGATCACGTCGATGATATTCTTGTCGGCGGCGATATAGCCGCCCATCACGCCGAACGCCTTGCCCAGCGTCCCCTCGATGATCGTCACGCGGTGCGCGGCGTCGTCGCGTTCGGTGATCCCGCCGCCGCGCGCGCCGTACATGCCGACCGCATGAACCTCGTCGCAATAGGTCAGCGCGTTATATTTGTCGGCGAGGTCGCAGATCGCGTGGATCGGCGCGACGTCGCCGTCCATCGAATAGACGCCCTCGAACGCGATCAGCTTTGCTGCATCGGGATCGTCGGCGGCGAGCAGCTCCTCGAGATGGTCGAGGTCGTTGTGACGGAACACGCGCTTTTCGCAGCCCGAGTTGCGGATGCCCGCGATCATCGAGGCGTGGTTCAATTCGTCCGAATAGATGATGCAGTTGGGAAGCAGCTTGCCGAGCGTGCCGAGCGTCGCCTCGTTCGAGATATAGCCCGAGGTGAAGAGCAAAGCGCCTTCCTTGCCGTGCAGGTCGGCAAGCTCATGTTCGAGGTCGATATGATAATGGGTGTTGCCGCCGATGTTGCGCGTTCCGCCCGATCCGGCGCCGACGTCGTGAAGCGCCTCTTCCATCGCGGCGATGACCTTCGGATGCTGGCCCATTGCGAGATAGTCGTTCGAGCACCAGACGGTGATCGGCTTCGGCCCGTTATGCCCGGCAAAGCAGCGCGCGTTGGGAAAGGCGCCCTTGTTGCGCAGAATGTCGATGAAGACGCGGTAGCGGCCCTCTTCGTGGAGGCGATCGATGGCCCGGGCGAAAATATCGTTGTAGTTCACGTGTGCAGCCCCGCGGGTTGTTCCGGCGTGCGCCGCCCCCTCCGGCGGCGTATTTGGCGGGGCAATAGCCTTGAAATCCGCCGAAATCCAGTGCGAACGATTCGCAAAGGTGGGTCAAATTGTCTCAATGCGGCCGATGCCGAAGGGTTCGAGCGCCGCGAGCGGCGGTGGCGGGCGCTCGGCGCTGCGCGTGAAAACCGCGGTTCCTGGCGACGTCGCGGCGGGCCAGTCCTGCCCTTCGGTCAGGTGCGCGATGCGGCGCGCGATGCCCTCGGCGCCGTCGATGAACCGCACGCCCGGACCCGCCGCCGCCTGCAGTTCGGCCTGAAGTAGGGGGAAGTGGGTGCAGGCGAGGACGATCACGTCCATCGCGTCGCCGCCGGGCTGTTCGCGCAAGCCGGCGATGGCGCGTTCGATGACCCGCGGATCGACCGGTTCGCCGCGCAGCTTCGCCTCGGCGCCGGTAACGAGGCCGGGGCTGCCATGGCGGAGGACCGTCTTGTCCGCGGCGAATTTCGCGCTGAGGTCGTCGACATAGGGCTGGCGCACGGTCGCTTCGGTGCCGAGCACGCCGATGACCCCGCTCTTGGTCAACGCGGCAGCGGGCTTGATCGCGGGGACGGTGCCGACGATCGGCAGGTCGAGCGCGGCGCGGACGTGCGACAGCGCGATGGTCGAGGCGGTGTTGCACGCGATCACCGCAAGACGCGGTTGATAACGCTCCGCGAGCCGCCCGAGCAGCGCGGGAACGCGCGCCGCAAGTTCGGCATCGCTTTTTTGGCCATAGGGAAGGCCCGCATAATCGGCGGCATAGACGATTCGAGCGGTCGGCAGCAGCGCGCGCGTCGGCCCGAGCACGGTGAGGCCGCCGAGGCCGCTGTCGAAAAAGAGGATGGGGGCGTCGGCCGGTGGGGGCAGCATGGATCATCGCCTAGCATGCACTCGGGCAAGGTCAATCATCCGTCGCCCCCGCCAGGGCGGCGCTTTTGGTCCGTTCCGATGGCGACCGCTATCGAATCCATTGATTGCCCGCGGCAACATCGCCACAGTGCCGCCAAACCAGCCGGGGAGTGCCATGACCATCATTTTGTTGATCGCCGCCGGCTATCTGCTCGGCTCGATCCCGTTCGGGGTGATCTTGACGCGCGCCTTCGGCGCCGGCGACCTGCGTCAGATCGGATCGGGCAGCATCGGCGCGACCAATGTGCTGCGGACCGGGCGCAAGGGGCTCGCCGCGGCGACGGTCCTGCTCGACGGTGCGAAGGGGGCGGTCGCGGTGTTGCTCGTCCGCCATTTCGCGGCCGAGACCGGTGACGTCGGGGCGATGGCGGCGGGTGCCGCAGCGGTGATCGGCCATTGCTATCCTGTGTGGCTCAGGTTCCGCGGCGGAAAGGGGGTCGCAACGCTGCTGGGGCTCTATCTCGCGCTGGCCTGGCCGATCGCGCTGGTGTTCGCGTTCGTCTGGCTCGCGATGGTGTCTGCGACGCGCATCTCGTCGCTCGGCGGCATGGCCGGCGTCGTGGCGGCGCCCATCGCGGCTTTCGCATTCGGCTATCCCGTCTATGCGATCGGGCTTGCCGGGCTCGCGCTGGTCGCGCTGTGGCGGCACCGCGCGAATATCGCCCGGCTGCGCGCCGGCACCGAGCCGCGTATCGGCGGCAAGAAGGACGCCGCATGACGCACGCCGAGCGACTCGCGCGTCTGCGGTTGCTCCGCACGCCGCGCGTCGGCCCGGTGAGCTGGCACCAGCTGATGCAGCGCTTCGGTTCGGGCCAAGCGGCGCTCGATGCCTTGCCCGATCTGACGCAGCGCGGCGGGGGAAAAGTTCGCGTCGCCCCCGCCGATCTTGCCGAACGCGAACTTGCGCGCGTTGCCGCGCTCGGCGCGCGGCATATTTTCAGCGACGAGGCGGATTATTCGCCATTGCTGCGCGAAATCGACAGCGCGCCGCCGGTATTGATCGTGCGCGGCGATACCGCGATGCTACAACGGCGGTGCGTGGCGATCGTCGGCGCGCGCAATGCTTCGGCGGCGGCGTGCCGCTTTGCGCGCCAACTCGCCGTGGACCTTGCCGCCGAGGGCATGACCCTGGTCAGCGGGCTTGCACGCGGGGTCGATACTGCAGCGCATGTCGGCGCGCTCGGCGGCGCCACCGCGGCGGTGATCGCCAGCGGTATCGACATCGCCTTTCCGCCCGAAAATGCCGCGCTTCAGGACAAGATCGCGAGCGATCAACTGCTCATCGCCGAGCAGCCGCCGGGCACCGAACCGCTCGCGCGTCATTTTCCTTCGCGCAACCGCATCATCGCCGGGCTCGCGACGGGCACGGTGGTGATCGAGGCGGCGCCCAAGTCGGGCTCGCTGATCACCGCGCGGCGCGCCGGGGATTATGGGCGCGAGGTGATGGCGGTGCCGGGATCGCCGCTCGATCCGCGCGCGCAGGGCTGCAACCTGCTGATCCGCGAAGGTGCGACGCTGATTCAGAGTGCCGCCGACGTTCTGGAAGCGCTCGGACCGATCGACCGCCGGATGTTGCGCGAACCCGCGTCGGCTCCGGTATCGGCTCCGCCCCCGGTCGAGGCGGCCGACGGCGACCGCGCCGGCATCGCCGAACTGCTCGGTCCGACCCCGGTGCTCGTCGACGAGGTCGTGCGCCAGTCGGGCCGCCCCGCGGCGGTGGTGCAACTGGTGCTGCTCGAACTCGAGCTGGCAGGGCGCGTGGAACGCCACGCCGGGGCCAGGGTTTCTGCCCGTTAGGACGGCCTCGCCGCCTTCGTCGCCAACACGTTGATCTTCCTGCTGATGGGCGCGCGCTCCCGCTCAGCATTCCGCCCTCCAAACCCTATCGCGACATGTTGCTGACGATCGCCTTTGGCGTGGTGGCCATCTTGTCCTTCTTGTCGACGCCCGTGGGTTCGAAACGACTAGCGGGACAAAGGTCAGCGCGGCCCATCCCCAACTAAATATTTGATCGGGGGAGGCCGGCATTGCATGGAGAATTTGCGATCATGGGACCGAGAGAGGAAGAGCCGGTTTGTTCGATACCTTGACCCTTGCGGCGATTCCCGTCGCGGACGAGGCGCTGCGCCCCGCGATCCGGGCGATCGCCGACGAGGCAAAGGCCGCTGCCTCCGCCGATGTTCGCGCGCGGTCCTGGTCGGGTTTCGATCGCGGCTTTTCGCGCCGGCTTGGCGAGGCGGGCTTTCTGGGCCTGACATTGCCCAAACGCTACGGCGGCGGCGAGAAAGGGCCTTTCGCGCGCTTCGTCGTCGTCGAGGAGCTGCTGTCGGCGGGGGCGCCGGTCGCTGCGCACTGGATCGCCGACCGCCAGAGCGCGCCGCTGATCCTGAACTATGGCACCGAAGAGCAGCGCGAGCGCTTCATCCCGCGCATCTGCCGCGGCGAGCTCGTCTTCTGCATCGGGATGAGCGAGCCGGGGTCGGGATCGGACCTGGCAAGCGTGCGCACGCGCGCCGAGCGGACCGACACGGGCTGGCGGGTCAACGGCCAGAAGATCTGGACCACGGGCGCGATGCACGGCGACTATATGATCGCGCTCGTCCGCACCTCGGGCACCGGCGAGGACCGTCACCGCGGGCTGTCGCAGCTGATCGTCGACCTGAAGGCGCCCGGCGTCACCGTGCGGCCGATCGTCGACCTGACCGGCGATGCCCATTTCGCCGAAGTCTTCTTCGCGGATGTCGAGCTGCCCGCCGACGCGCTGATCGGCGAAGAAGGGGAGGGATGGAAACAGGTCACCGCCGAACTGGCGTTCGAGCGTAGCGGCCCCGAACGCATTTACTCGAGCGTCGTGCTGCTCGATGCCTGGATCGCGCATTTGCGCGCCCTCGGCCGCGACGACGCAGCGACGCTCGCACGCGTCGGCGATTTCACTGCGCGGCTCGGCACCTTGCGCGCGATGTCGATCGCCTGCACAGCCCGGCTCGCGCTCGGCGAAAGTCCCGTTGTCGAAGCCTCGCTCGTCAAGGATCTGGGGACGAGTTTCGAGCAGGAACTGCCGGTAAGCATCGGCGACGACCTTGCGAGCCATCCCGACGAGCCGGTCGATCCCGAACTCTATCGGACCTTGCTCTATGTTACGCACATCGCGCCGAGTTTTTCGCTGCGCGGCGGGACACGCGAAATCCTGCGCGGGATCATCGCGCGCGGAATGGGGCTGCGCTGATGGAGTATCGCGATCTTCTCGAACCCTTCGACCGGATGCTCGACGCCATCGCGCCGCCCGAAGCGGTGCGCGCGATCGAGCGGGGCGAGACGCCCGACGCGATGTGGGATGCCGTCGCGGCATCGGGCTTTCTCGACGCGCTGGTGCCCGAAGCGGCGGGCGGCTTCGGCCTTCCCGCGGCGGCCGTGCAGCCGCTGTGGCAGGCGCTCGGTCGCCATGCCGTGCCGCTGCCGGTTGGCGAGACGATGCTCGCGCGGGCGCTGCTTGCGGGCGCCGGCGTGGCCGCGCCCGACGGGCCGATCGTGCTGATGGTCGCCGAACCGGGGCAATCGGTGGTCGTGCCGCTGGGACGCGTCGCGCGTCATGCGCTGGTCGAGCAGGACGAAGGCGTCGGCCTCGTGGCGCTGACTTGCGATTCGACTGCGGCGACGGGTGTCGCGGCCAGCCTCGCGGCGCGCATTGTAGCCCCGCAAGCAGCGGAGCGCTTTCCCGCGCCGCCGGGCGGGCTCCGCCGGCTGGGGGCGGTGCTGCGCGCCGCGCTGATCGCGGGAGCGGCGGATCGGATCGTAACAATGACCGCCAGCTATGCGAACGAGCGGGTGCAGTTCGGCAAGCCGATCGGCCGCCAGCAGGCGCTTCAGCAGAATATGGCGGTGATGGCAGAGGACGCCGTCGCCGCGCGCATCGCCTCGCAACTCGGCTGCGCGGGCGACCTTCCGCCGAGCCTGATCGCCGTTGCGACCGCCAAGTCGATCGCGAGCGCCGCAGCCGCCCGCATGGCTGCGACCGCCCACGCCGTCCACGGCGCGATCGGGATCAGCGAGGAGCATGACTTGCAACTTTTCACCCGCCGCCTTCACGAATGGCGCCTCGCCGACGGGTCGGAAAGCTGGTGGAATCGTCTGCTCGGCGCGGCGCGGCTGGCGAGCGACGTGGGATCGGTCGATTTCGTGCGTGCTGAACTCGCCGCGAATCCGACTGCGGTTTGAGGACAGCGAACGGTCCAACGCCCGAAAACTCTAGGCGGTAAACGCATAGATGACGCCAAGGTTACTATTCGGCTTCTGTGCTGAGCCCGAGTTCGGGGATACCGATCGAGCGGCGGCCGCCGAAGTCCGAACGCACGACGATCGCGCCCTGTCGCTCCATATAGTCGATCAGCCGGCGGATGCGCCCGGGCGAGCGCGTGCCATAGGTGCGGCCGAGCGCTTCGTCGTCGGGGCAGGGCTCGCCGTCGATCGCGGCGCGCGCGATCAGCACGAAGGGTGCGAGCATGTCGTCGGAGAGCGCGCCGGCGGCGTGGAGCAGCGCGTGCCAGCGCGGCTCGGCGGGATCGAAAACCCCGCCCTTGGCGAGCGCGAAGCGGCGGCGGAAGGCGGTGAGGTCGAGCGGCGGGCGCGCGAGGCGCTGCATCCGGCAGCGCACCGAAAAATCCTGATAGAGCACCGATTCGGACTGAAAGGTCGCGTCGGGATCGGTGAGCATGTCGCGCAGCGCGCCGACGACGACGGCCTCGGCATCGACCGCCGGCGCATCGTCGCGTTCGGTGGCGGCGTGATCGGCGTCCGCATCTTCGTCTGCGTCGCCTGCCGCGATTCGTTCGATCAGTTCGCCGGCGGCGAGCGGTGTCGGCTCGGGCGCGAATGTCGGGCGCGGCGACGCGTCGTCCAGGGTCGCGAACAGGACCGATTGCATGTCTTCGGGTTCGGCATCGGGCAGCGGCAGCAGGCTGTGCGAGTCGTTGCGCGAACTGGTGCTCGTCGCGCCGATGCGGATCGCGACGGGACGCCGCGCGATCGCCGGGCCGAGGCCCAGGAAACAGCCGCGTTCGAGGTCGCGGATCTGTTCGGCCTGGCGCCGCTCCATGCCGAGCAGGTCGGCGGCGCGCGCCATGTCGATGTCGAGGAAGGTGCGGCCCATCAGGAAATTGCTCGCCTCGGCCGCGACATTCTTCGCGAGCTTGGCGAGACGCTGCGTCGCGATCGCGCCGGCGAGGCCGCGCTTGCGGCCGCGGCACATCAGATTGGTCATCGCCGACAGGCTGGCGCGGCGCACCGCGTCGGTGACGTCGCCCGAGGCGCTCGGCGCGAACATCTGCGCTTCGTCGACGACGACGAGCGCCGGAAACCAATGCTCGCGCGGAGCGTCGAACAGTGCGTTCAGAAAGGCGGCGGCGCAGCTCATCTGCGCCTCGATTTCGAGCGTGTCGAGGCTGAGGATCACCGACGCACGATGCTCGCGGATGCGCGCGCCCATCGTCGCGATCTCGCGCTCGTTGTAATCGCCCGCGTTGATCACGACATGGTTGTAGGCCTCGGCGAGGGTGACGAAATCGCCCTCGGGGTCGATCACGACCTGCTGGACGAGCCCCGCGCTCTGTTCGAGCAGGCGGCGGAGCAGGTGCGACTTGCCCGATCCCGAATTGCCCTGCACGAGCAGGCGGGTCGCGAGCAATTCCTGGATGTCGACGCGCACCGCCTTGCCCGCCGTATCGGTCCCGATTTCGATGCTGTGATTCACGCCTCCCGCCCTATCGGCGCGGCGCAGCGCTGACAACCGGTCCGCTGGTCCGGCGGCTTTGCCGCGAGCCGCGACTTGAGCTAGGGCGGTGGAATGGATTTCGACGATCAGCTCTTCCGCTATTTCGGGACCGCCGACATCGGCGCGATTCCGCCTGCCGCTTTCGAGGCGGGAACCGAGCGGATGCTCGTCGATTTCGGGCTCGAAACCAACCGCGGGCGCCGCTTCGGCCTGTGGACGCTGATGTATATGCTCGGCGTCGCGCCCGATCTCGACGTCGCGTTCGAGGACGCGGCGGAGCGCGACGCGGCGCGCGACTTCATGGATATGGCGGGCCGCGCGGCGGAGGATTGACGCTCCGCAGCTCTCGAATCAATGCGCGGCGTCGGGATCGAGCGCTTCTTCGAGATCGTGGATTTCGCCCACCGGCTCCTTGGGGCTGCCGCAATGCGGGAAAATCGCATCGAGGCGGCGGCGCAGCGTCTCGTCGAACAGGGTCTGATTCGAAATCCGCGCCTGCGACAGCGTCAGCTCCATGCGGATCGAATCCTTGATCCGCTCCAGCGCCGGCGCGTCCAGGATGCCGACCTTCAACAATTCCTCGCACAGCTGGATCAGGCCGACCGTGGTGGCGTGCGCGCGCAGACCCAGAAAATCGATGGTGCGATGCAATTCGCGCGCGCCGGCCGCGCGCTGCTCCATGCTGCTCATATCACTCTCCCTCTCCACCCGGCCGCGGCACCGGCTCGGTTGGCCGGTCGTGTCCCGCGGGTCGGTGCTTAGGAGTTTAAGGGTAGCGGCGGGGCGCTGTCAAACGGCGCTTGGCGGCTTTGCTGTTCCGCGCGCGATCTTTGCCCAGGGATTGAGATCGGGCTCGGCGATCTTCGTCAGCCGGTTGCGGTCGCGGTGGAGAAAGGGTTCGTCGCGGCCTTTGACCATCAGGCTGGTGTCGGAAACATAGCTCCACGTCCCGTCGTCGTGGAAATCGACGGTAATCTGATAGCTGTCGGTGCGAAAGGCGAGGTCGAGGAAGGTGGTCGAGCAAATGCCATATTCGGTTTGCCCGCGCTCGGCCTTCAGCACCAGCCGCTTGGCGTCGGGCTCGGCGTGGCCCGCCGCGATCGCGATCTGGCCGCGCGGAATCGCCAGCGTCTGCAGGATCAACCCGGTCGCGGGCTCGTAGAGCCAATAGCCGACCTGGTCGTGGAAGGTGATCTCCTCTTCGGGCGTGTTGATGTGGAGGTGATAGCGCAGCCCATAAAAGAGCTGCGGCCCGTTCGCCTGCGCGTCGATCGGCTGCATTTCGATGCGTTCGTAATAGTGGCGCGTTTCGGGGCCATCGGCCTTCGGATTGATGTCGATGCCGCGCTGGCCCTCCCAGATGCCGGCGAGGCGGCGGAGCGGGCCGAGCCGGCCCAGCGTCTCGGGATCGACGTCGTCGGGCTCGGTGAAAATATCGTCGGGTATCTCCATCGCCTTGCCCCCCTTCGTGCGTCAGATGTCTTCGACCAGCCGGCCGTAAAGCTGGGGACGGCGGTCGCGGAAAAAGCCCATGCCCGCGCGATGCTTCGCCGCGCGGTCGAGGTCGATCGTCTCGACGAGAACGCCGGTTTCGTGCCCGCCGAACGCCTGCGTCATGTCGCCCCATTCGTCGGTGATGAAGCTGTGGCCATAGAAATTCGCATCGCCCTCGGCGCCGATGCGGTTCGCGGCGATCACGGGCATGCAGTTCGACACGGCATGTCCCTGCATCGCGCGGCGCCACATACGGCTGGTGTCGAGATCGGCATCATAGGGCTCGGAGCCGATCGCGGTCGGGTAAAAGAGCAGTTCGGCGCCCATCAGCGCCATCGCGCGCGCGCATTCGGGATACCATTGGTCCCAGCACACGCCGACGCCGATCCGCGTTCCAAAGACGTCCCACACTTTGAAGCCCGTGTTGCCGGGGCGGAAATAATATTTTTCCTCATAGCCCGGGCCGTCGGGGATGTGGCTCTTGCGATAGGTGCCCATGATCGCGCCGTCGGGCCCGATCATCGCAAGCGCGTTGTAATAATGCGGCCCGTCTTTTTCGAAATAGCTCGTCGGGATCGCGACCCCGTGCTTCGCGGCGAGCGCCTGCATCGCGGTGACGCTCGGATGCTCAGCGGTCGGCCGCGCGTTCGCGAACAGCTCTTCCTCTTCGACCTGGCAGAAATAGGGTCCCTCGAAGAGTTCGGGCGGCAGGATGACCCGCGCGCCCTTTGCCGCCGCTTCCTCGACCAGCGCCGACACGGCATCGATATTCGGCTGGACGGGGCCGGGCAGGGGAAGCTGCAGCGCGGCGACGGTAAGGGTGCGGGTCATGGGGCGGATATAGGCGAGCCGGCGCATCTTGCCACCGCAAAAGCGGATATTCCGCTCATGTCGCTCCGGAGCTGGCGCCTTGGTGGGATAAAACCAACTCGCGATCGTGCGGAAACGACCGAGAGCTGCCCTATTGATTATCGTCACCCCGGACTTGATCCGGGGTCCACTAGGTGCAACGTTGGAAGAATGGATCCCGGATCAAGTCCGGGATGACGAACGGAATATGCGCATATTT
>Ga0182744_1000073_pt1 | contig 114205 bp, 102 predicted proteins | sample eDN3rd30CKraftMG_FD_128525 | JGI IMG/M metagenome (GOLD analysis project Ga0182744, IMG submission 128525) | Enriched Miracle-Growth compost microbial communities from Emeryville, California, USA - eDNA 3rd pass 30_C Kraft MG (version 2) (version 2) ... | reverse complement strand
GCTCGACGCGCCGGTGGTGTCGATCTCGCTTGGCGATTCCTGTCTGTTCAGGATTGGAGGGACGGCGCGCGCAGACAAGACGCAATCGTTCCGTCTGCACTCCGGCGATGTGCTGGTCATCGGCGGCGCTTCGCGCCTCGCCTTTCACGGCGTCGACCGAACCATGCCTGGCACGTCGACCCTGCTGGAGGGCGGCGGCCGCATCAACCTTACGATGCGACGGGTAACGAAGGTGGAGGGTTAAATCCTTCTCCCGTTTACGGGAGAAGGTGGCCCTTGCGCAGCAAGGGTCGGATGAGGGTACGATGAAGGTGATATTTAGAGCAGCTTGCGGACGAAGATGAGTTGGTCGGCGGGAGAGCATTTCTCCACTCTCGCCCTCATCCGACCCTCGCGATGCGAGGGCCACCTTCTCCCGCGCAGCGGGAGAAGGGTTCGCACTTATTCAGTCAGCCTGCGACGCCGTCTCGGCCGCAGCCTTCGGGCCGCCGCGAGCGACGCCGACCTTGGCCGGGCGCAGGCAGCGGTCGCCGATCGAATAGCCGGCTTCCATCACCTGCACGACGGTTCCCGCCGGCACTGAAGGATCGGGCATTTCGAACAATGCCTCGTGCATGTTCGGATCGAACTTCTGGCCCTGCGGCTCGATTTTCTTGACGCCGTATTTGGCGAGGCGCGAAAGGAAATCGCGCTCGGTCACTTCGATGCCCTCGACAAAGGCTTTCAGCGGCCCCTCGGCGCCGGCGCGCGCTTCGGCCGGCACGCTGGCGATGGCGCGCTGCAGATTGTCGGCGAAGGTCAGCATGTCGCGGGCGAAATTGGTGACGCCGTAGATGCGCGAATCGGCGACTTCCTTCTCGGTCCGCCGGCGGAGATTTTCCATTTCCGCCAGGGTCCGCAGGTTGCGATCCTTGAGCTCGGCATTTTCAGCGGTCAACTTTTCCAGCACGGCGAACGGATCGGGCTGCCCGTCGGCTCCGTTCTCCGGGTTCAGATTCGTCGGCTCAGCCGGGTTCGTCGCGTCGTTATCGTTCATGTCCTGCTCGATTGGGTGCAAATTCAAACCGGGATATCAGGTCCGGATATCAGGTCCCTTCCGCAAAAAATCAAGCGCCAGCGGGCTCTTGAGTGCTTTTACGCCCCGCAGAACGGGCTGCGGGCTCCTGAATCTGCAGGATTTCGGTCAATTGTCGCCGGATCGCCGCCTGGCGGCTGGTATTGGTCACCTTCAGGCCGGTCAGATCGGTGACGTAGAAGGCGTCGACGGCCTTCTCGCCGAAGGTCACGATATGGGCCGAACCGATGTTGAGGTTGAGCCGCGACAGGGCCGAGGTCAGGTCATAGAGCAGGCCCGGACGGTCGAGGCCTGCCACCTCCAGCACGGTGAACTGGTTCGACAGATTGTTGTCGATGATCACCTCCGGCTCGACGTGGAAGGCCTTTTCGCGGCTCCTCGGCGCCTGGCTCTTTTCGGCGACGATCTGGCCCAGGCGGATTTCGCCGCGCAGGGCCTTCTCTATCGTCGCGGCGACCCTTGCAGCGCGCCTCTCCTCGTCGGCGTCCTGATCGAAGGCGCGGCGGATGGAAATCGTATCGACGGCGAGACCGTCGGTCGTCGTGAATATCTGCGCATCGACGATGTTGGCGCCGGCGATGACGCAGGCGCCGGCGATGATCGACAGAAGGCGGGGATGATCGGGCGCGACGACCGTGAGCTCGGTGACGCCGGTGAAGGATTCCGTCGCATATTCGGTGGCGAGCGAACGCAGCTCGACCTCGCACAGGCGCAGCAGGTTGGCGTGGCGGATCTTGTGCTTGAGATCGACCTTGAGCCAGTAGGCCTGATAGTGGCGGGCCGCGTAAGCCTCAAAATCCGGATCCGACCAGACCAGCGCGCGTCGCAGTTCGTCCTGGGCCATGACGACGCGCTGCTTGCGATCGATGGCGGAGTGGCCGCCCGACAGCACCGGCTCCGTCTCCCAGTAAAGCGTGCGCAGCAACTGGCCCTTCCAGCCGTTCCAGACGCCGGGGCCGACGCCGCGGATGTCGCAGACCGTCAGCACCAGAAGCATGCGCAGGCGCTCGAGCGTCTGCACCGTCTTGGCGAAGGCCTCGATGGTGCCGCGGTCCGACAGGTCGCGGCCTTGAGCGACATTCGACATGTCGAGATGATGTTCGACGAGCCAGGCAACGGTATCGACCTCGCCGGGGGTCAGGCCGAAGCGCGGACAGATCTTGCGGGCGACCGCCGCGCCGGCGATCGAATGATCCTCGGGCCGGCCCTTGGCGATATCGTGGATGAAGAGCGCGATATAGAGGACTTTGCGATTGAAGATCGTCGGCAGGATTTCGCTGGCGACAGGATGATCCTCGACCAGCTCGCCGGACTCGATGCGCGAGAGAATGCCGACGCAGCGGATCAGATGTTCGTCCACCGTGAAGTGATGATACATGTTGAACTGCATCATCGCGACGATGCGGCCAAACTCTGGAATGAAACGGCCGAGTACGCCCGCCTCGTTCATCAGCCGCAGCACGGTCTCAGGCGCATTGCGTGACGTGAGAATTTCAACGAACAGCCGGTTGGCCTCGACATTCTCGCGCACGCCGGCGTCAATCCGCTTCAGCGACAGGGTGACGAGCCGCATGGCGTCGGGATGAATGGCGAGGCGATGGCGGTCGGCCAGCCAGTAGAGCCTTATCAGGTTGACCGGATCGGTCTCGAAGACATGGAAATTGGCGACGGTGATGCGATCGAACTCGATGCTGAAATCAGCGAATTCCAGCGGCTGCGGCCGGCGTCGCAACTTGCCCATGAAACGGTTGAGCGCGGCGCGGGGCTTCGCCTGCTTCTCCTCCAGCGCGGCGCAGACGATCGCCGTCAGATCGCCGACGTCCTTGGCGATCAGGAAGTAATGCTTCATGAAACGTTCGACGTCGGACAGACCGTTGTGCGTCACATAGCCCAGGCGCTCGGCGATGGTGCGCTGGTAGTCGAAGGTCAGCCGCTCCTCGGGCCGGCCGGCGACGTAATGCAGATGGCAGCGCACCCGCCACAGGAACTCTTCGCAGCGGCGGAACAGGCGCGCTTCGCGCTGTGTGAACACGCCGGCCTGAATGAGTTCGCTGACCTCGCTCACCCGGTAGACGTATTTGGCGATCCAGAAAAGCGTGTTGAGATCGCGCAGGCCGCCCTTGCCTTCCTTGACGTTGGGCTCGACCACGTAGCGCGAGGCGCCCGACTTCGCCAGGCGCGCATCGCGTTCGGCTAGTTTGGCGGCGACGAATTCGCGCGCCGTCTTGCTGACGATTTCCTTGTCGAAGCGCTTCTGGAAATCCGCGAACAGGTCCGCATCGCCGAGAATGAAACGCGCCTCGTGCAGCGCTGTGCGGATGGTCATATCGCCCATCGCCTGGCGCAGGCATTCGGTGACCGTGCGCGTCGCGTGGCCGACCTTCTGGCGCAGGTCCCACAGCAGATAAAGCACCGCCTCGATGACGCTCTCGCTCCAGGCCGTCTGCTTGTAGGGCAGCAGGAACAGGAGATCGATGTCCGAGCCCGGCGCCAGGGTGCCGCGCCCATAGCCGCCGACAGCGACAATGGCGATGCGCTCCGCCGTCGAAGGATTGTCGGCCGGGTACATCCAGGTGATGACAAAATGATGGATCGTCCGGATGATCTCATCCTCGAGCCAGCCCAGGTGCGAGACACATTTCAGGCCCTGCCCGTCAACCTCGAACCAGGCGCGCACGATCGCCTGGCCCTCGGCCATGGCGGTACGGAATTCCTCGAGCGCCGCCGCCCGCATGGCGGTGCGGTCGGCGCCCAGGCGGGTGCCGATCTCGTCAAGGCGAGCCTGCAGCGCGGCCCGATCGATGATGGCGGAGCGGGGATGGTGCGATGGCTTGGCCGGCCGGGGCAAAACACGGCTGGCAGTCTCTGTCGAAGCGACGGTCATAGTCATTGCACCGATTTAGCACAGATGGCGCAGCTGCGCTTCCGGGTTTCGGAGCCGCTTGAAACTATGCTCAAGAAACCCGAAAAATGCGCAAAAATTGTGCAGGAAACACGGCGATTTATCCGCCCCGCTTGCGCTCGATAGCGTCCCAGAGGGCAGCGGCGAGATCGAGCCCGCCGAGCTTCTTGATCGCCCGCAAACCGGTCGGCGAGGTGACGTTGATTTCCGTCAGATTGCCGTCGATCACGTCGATGCCGACAAAGATCAGCCCGCGCTTCTGCAGTTCGGGTCCGATGGTCTGGCAGATTTCGCGTTCGCGCGGCGTCAGGTCGGTTTCACGCGCCGCACCGCCGCGCACCATGTTGGAGCGGATGTCATTTTCCGCCGGAACACGATTGACCGCGCCCATGGCGACGCCGTCGACCAGGATGATGCGCTTGTCGCCTTCGGTGACTCTCGGCAGAAAGCGCTGCACCACCCACGGCTCGCGGAACGTCACCGAGAACAGATCGAACAGAGAGCCGAAATTCGGGTCCTTCTGCGCAACCTTAAAGACGGCCGCGCCGCCGGCGCCGTAGAGCGGCTTCATGACGACATCGCCATGCTGCTTGCGGAACGCCTCGATCTCGCCCTTGTCGCGGGTGATCAAGGTGTCCGGCATCAGTTGCGGATAGTCCATCACGAACAGCTTTTCCGGCGCGTTGCGCACGCTGGCCGGATCGTTCACCACCAGGGTCTTCGGATGGATGCGCTCGAGCAGATGCGTCGTGGTGATATAGGCAAGATCGAACGGCGGGTCCTGGCGCAGCAACACCACATCGATCTCGCTGCCGAGATCGATCCGGCGGCGCTCGCCCAGGGTGAAATGATTGCCGGCCTCGTCGCGCACTTCGAGCGGCTGCGCCTCGGCGACGACTTGCTGCCCCGCCAGCGAAAGCCGCTCGGGCGTGTAGTAGAAAATCCTGTGGCCGCGCGCCTGCGCTTCCAGCAGAAGGGCAAAAGTTGAATCGCCCGCGATATTGATGCGTTCGATCGGGTCCATCTGGACGGCAATATTAAGCGGCATACGGATCTCCAGCGGCTCGGTCGGCCCTATGCACACTGGCGTAAACCTCTGCGGCGCGGGACACAAGCGCACGACCGCGAGCCCTGCGCCAAACGCGCACCTGACTCTTGCACCCAGGGCTCCGATGGGCCATCTTGCCGGCCGACGGTGCGCAACAGGCGCCAATCAAGAGAAGCAGCGGCCGGAACAGGCCGCGCGGAGGAAGCAGATGCTTAGCCCGGTCCAGCTCTATTGCTGGCATTTCATGTCCTATCCCTATCTGCCGGACGATTTCGACGAGACGCAGGAAACAGGCTGGGTAAAAGTTCCCAATACGCTTTGGGACCGCCAGCGCAGCCGCGGGCTCTATCGCCAGTACATCGATCAACTGGCCTATGCCTCGGAACTCGGTTTCGACGGCATGGTGCTCAACGAGCATCACCAGAACATCTACGGGCTCATGCCCTCGCCCAATATCATCGCCGCCGCCCTGGCGCACCGCACGCAGCGCGGCAAGATCGTCGTGCTCGGCAATCTGCTGCCGCTGCACGGCAACCCGCTGCGGGTGGCCGAGGAATACGCAATGCTCGACAATATGTCGGACGGGCGGCTGATCGCCGGTTTTGCGCCGGGCTCCGGCCCCGAGACGTTCAACTACGATGCGCCCTCGGCCGTCTCGCGCGACCAGTTCTGGGAAGCGGTCGATCTCATCCACCGCGCCTGGACGGAGCCTGGTCCGTTCGCCTTCGAGGGTCAGCACTATCCGTTGCGCTACGTCAATCCATGGCCGCAGCCGACACAGACACCGCACCCGCCGATCTGGATTCCCGGCGCACGGTCCCGCGACACGCTCGTGCAGATCGCCAAGAAAGGGTACTGCTACTTTCTGTCGTCGCGCAGCCACGGCAAGGGCACGGCGAATTCGGTCGCCCAGTTCGGCCGCGTGCTGGAACAGCATGGCGATCGTTACCAGCCCTATCGAATGGGTATTCTGATGTCGACCTATGTCGGCGAAACGGATGAGATCGCGCAGAAGGAATCGCGCGAGGGCATCTGGTATTTCCTGCGTAATTGCCTGAAAGGCCATCAGCGCAGGGTCGGCCGCCAGCTCACCTTCGGGCCGGGCATTCCCTATATTCCGACCAGCGAATTCCGCGACTATCTGAAGAACTCCGATCCGACCCAGCCGCTGCTCGGCGATACCGAGGACTGGGACGATCTGCAGCGCTCGCAGTCCATCATCGTCGGATCGCCGGACACGGTGTATCGCCGTTTCATGGACATTCTGGAGCAGGCCCCGGTCGGCCATCTGCTGATCCAGTTCCACATGGGCAATATGCCGGATGAAAATGCGCGCAAGAGCATGCGCCTGTTCTGGACCGAAGTGGCGCCGCGCCTGAAGGCCGCGTCCGGCAAGCTCTTCGCTGAACAGTTCAAGGGAATGGAAGAAAAAATGCAGTTGGAGCTGACGAAGTGAGCGCGCGGGAAATCAACGTCAAAGGACGCAAAGTCACGCTGATCGAGGAAGGTACCGGCGAGCCGATCGTCTACCTCCACGGCTTCGCCGACGTCCATGGTGTTGCCGGCGACCTGCTGGCGTTTCACAGGAACCTCGCAGGCGCGGGCAAACTCATCGTGCCTGCGCATCCAGGCTGCAACGGCAGCGATGAACTCGAAGACGGCTATAGTGTCGAAGATGTCGTCTTTCATTATCTCGAACTGTTCGACGTGCTGAACCTGAAACAGTTCACGCTTGTGGGCCATTGCGCCGGCGGCTGGATCGCCGCCGAGATCGCCGTGCGCCATCCCGAGCGGGTGAAGAAGCTGGTGCTCATCGGCGCCTGCGGACTGTTCGTGCCCGGCGAATTGATCGAAGACATCTTCATGCATGCGCAGCCGGAACGCGGCGTCGATTACAAGACCCTGCGCAACGTGTTGTTCTCGTCGTCGACGGCCAAGGACGCCCTGCGCTATTTCCCCGACGGGCGCGGCGACCTTGACGAAGAGACACGGCGTTACGCGATGCTGCGGTTCGGCTCTTTCGTCGGGTTCAAGCCGCCGTATTTCTATAACCGCTCTCTGATCAACCGGCTGCATCGCGCCGCCATGCCGGCGCTTGTGCTGTGGGGCGAGCATGACCACATGGTGCCGCGCGCTCATGGCGAGGCTTATGCCAAAGGCCTCGCCGGTGCAGGCGATCTGCAGATCGGCACCGGCGCAGGCCATGCCGCCGTGCTGGAAGGCGAGGCTGCGCTAAGCAAGGCAGTCGAGGCTTTTTTCAAAGCCTAGCTGGACGCCCGGACGGTCCTCGCCTATGAAATTGCAAAAATAGGCGACACCGGACCTGGGAGGGATCCATGCCGTATCACAAGAGCATTCTCGCAATAGCCACTCTCGGCGCATTTTCCGTCAGCGCGCAAGCACAACAATCAGCCGAGCAATTCTACACGGCCAAGAAGACGATCACCATGTCGGTCGGCTATGCGCCCGGCGGCAGCTACGATCTCTACGCACGTCTTGTCGCCCGTCATCTCGGCCGTTTCATTCCCGGCCAGCCGGCCGTCGTGCCGCAGAACATGCCGGGCGCGGGATCGCTGCAGGCAGCGAACTACATTTACGCCGTTGCACCGAAAGACGGCTCCGCCATCGGCGCGCTCGGCGAGACGCTGGCGATGGAACAGGCATTGCAAAATCCCGGCGCCAAATATGACGCGGCGAAGCTGACCTGGATCGGCCGCATCGCCTCGAGCAACAATATCCATCTCGTCTGGCACACATCGAAGGCGCAATCGGTGGAAGACGCCAAGACCACGGAGATGACGGTTGCCGGCACCGGCCCCGCCAATCTCGCAGAGACCGTGCCGCGTCTGCTGAACGTTCTCGCCGGCACGAAGTTCAAGGTCGTCTCCGGCTATCCCTCTTCCGGCCCCGGCATGCTGGCCATGGAACGCGGTGAAGTCGATGGCGCCGGCACATCCTGGGCCGTGATCAAGGCGCAGCATCAGAACTGGCTGCGCGAGAAGAAGATTAAGATCATCCTGCAGGACGTTCCGGAGCGCGATCCCGAATTGGCAGACGTGCCGGCGCTGCTGGAATTCGCGAAGACGGATCAGGACAAGCAATTGCTGGGGCTCTACGCCTCCGGCGGCGCCATCGGCCGCGCTTATACTGCGCCGCCCGATGTGCCTGCCGTCATCGCCACGGCCCTGCGCGAGGGCTTTCAGAAGATGGCGAAGGATCCGGAACTGCTCGCCGAAGCGGCGAAGATGAATCTCTCGGTTGAGCCCGGCGATCATCTCCTGCTGCAGAAGGTGGTCGAGCAGACGGTGAAAGTCGACGATAGCGTGCGCAAACGGGTGCGCGAAATTTTCGGCAATTGATTCAAGCCGCAGTCTTTGTGTGTCATTCCCGCCAAGCGAAGCCCAGAGCGGGAATCCAGGGCAACATGAACCATCTTGGCTCCTGGATTCCCGCTCGCCCGCCTGCCTTCGCCGAAGCAGAGGCAAGCTCTGCTTGGCTCCGCGCAGGCAGGCTACGCGGACGTCGGGAATGACACCGTTCATTGCCGGTCACATCCTCAGCATTGCCAAGCCTGAACAGGCGTGAGACGTTGGCTGGAAACTATCACTTGAGGAGACCAGCCATGACAACCCTCTATTACGCGCCCGGAACCTGCGCGATGGGCATTCACATCCTGCTCGAGGAAATCGGCAAGCCTTACGAGTTGAAGAAGGTCGACTTCGCCAATCAGGCGCAATTTGGTCCCGAATACGTGGCGGTCAATCCGAAGTCGAAAGTGCCGGCGCTGGAGCGCGACGACGGAACAGTCCTGACAGAATTTCCGGCGATCGCCACCTGGCTGGCGCTGACCAATCCGGACAAGAAACTGCTGGCGACTGATCCGGAAAGGTTGGCGCGCACGCTGGAGACAGTCGACTATATCGTCGCCACCCTGCATATGCAGGCATGGACCCGCTTCTTCCGCACGGTGAATTACAGCAGCGTCGAGGAAGAGCATCCCAAGATCAAGGCGCGCGGCAAGGAGATGACCGAGAAAGGCCTCGCTTTGCTCGACAAGCAGCTCGACAAGAAGGAATGGCTGATGGGCGACTTCTCCATCGCCGACAGCGCTTTGTACTACTTCGAATTCTGGATCGCGGAGCGCGCCAACTGGCCGCTGCCGCCGAATGTAGCGGCGCATTACCAGCGCATGAAGGCGCGCCCCTCCGTGCAGAACATGCTTAAGCTCGAAGGACTGGCCTAGATTAAGGACTGGCCTAGATTTTAGCGGGCGGCAGGCTGACGATGACATCGGTGATGGCCGCGACATCGTGGCCGCCGAGACCATCGACCATCGCTTTGCCGAAGAGTTCTATGGTCTTGTCGAGCATCGGCGTGGCGACACCAAGGTCCATCGCCATGTCCTTGATCGCCGCTTGATAGTGCGCCACCAGTTCGATGCTGCCCTGGGCCGGTAGAAACTTCCGGTCGGCCATCCACGGCGCGCGAATGGCGAACTGTGTCGAATTGCCGGCGCCGCTTGTCACCGCCTGGATGATCGCATGCGGATCGATGCCCGTCTCCCGCGCCAGGGCCATGGCTTCACCGGCCGCGGTGACATTGAGCGTGACGAGAAGATTGGCGATCAGCTTCACCTTGATGGAAGAGCCGAAGGTGCCGAAATAGAAACATGAATCGGAGAAGCCGGCGATGACGGACCTGGCGCTTTCACAGGCCTGCGCATCGCCACTGATATAGACGGCGCTCTTGCGGGCAGCGACCATGCCCGGCGTGCCGCTGATTTCCCCGTCGATGAAGATTGCGCCGATCTCTTCCAGCCGGCGGCGCTGGCGTTCCTTGGCGGCGGTCGGATAGGTGCCGAGCTCCAGACAGATCTGGCCGGCGCGCATGCCATGCACAAGCCCCCTGGGGCCGGCGACAACGTCGTCCAACGCCGCCTCAGACGGCAGGCAGGACAGAATGAAATCCGATTGCGCGGCGACCTCCGCCGCCGAGCCGAGCGGCGTGCCGCCCGAAGCCTGCAAGGCATCCATGGCGCTGCGACGAAAGCCAACGACCTTGAAGCCGCTCTTCAACAGCAGGTCGGCGATCGGCATGCCGATCTTGCCAAGCCCGATCACGCCAATCGTGCGCATGTCCCCCTCCCACCGTGAAGGTGCGCGTTCTAAGCGGCGCGCGCCTTGTTGAAATCGGTTAGAATGCGTGTGCTTGATTGCGCCAGTTCATCAAGGCGCCGCGACATATCGGGATAGAGCATGACGCCGTCGCGCTTGCGCACGCTCCCGCCGACGATCACCGTATCCACATTGGCGACGCCGGCCTGCAGCACGATGGAGGCAAGCGGATCGACGACCGGATGCATGTTGAGATCGCGCGCCGACAGCAGGACGATGTCGGCCGCTTTGCCAGGCGTCAGCGATCCGACGCGATGGTCGAGCCCGGCCATGCGCGCGGCGTCGATGGTCGCCCAGCGCAGCGCCTCGCGGCAGGGAATGGTGATTTCCGCCGGGCCTTTGCCGCTGTTTTCAAAACTGTCGAGGCTGTCGAGGAAGCGTTGCGACTGCAAGGTCATGCGCGTCACCGTGAACATGTCGCTGCTCATGCCGGATTCGATATCCGAACCGATCGAGATCGAGGCGCCGCGCCGGCGCAGGCGGCCGGTGAGCGGACGGCCAAAGCCCATCTGCATCTCGACTTCCGCCGTCACGGTGAAATGGACACCGTGATCGACCAGAAGATCAAGCTGCGCATCGCTCAACACATTGCCGTGCACGATGTTGAGCGCCGGCCCGAGCAGTTTTTCCGCCGCCAGGCGCTCGAACCCGTCCTGCGTCAGCAATGGGCCGGTGACATGCATGCTGGCGACCGCGCCGGTCTCGCGCGCCAGCCTGAAGTCCTCGCAGCAGACATCGTAGATCGACATGCAAGGCCCGAGGATCGCGAGGCCGAGCGTCACCAGCGCGTCATCGGAGGCGAGCTGCCCCTTGCGCAGGCGTAAAACCTCGCCGCGCGGCATCGGCACTTCACTGAAATGCTTCTGGCCCGGCTTCGGATCAGGCTTCGGCGAGCCGTGCAGGAACAGAGCGCGGATGCCTGATTGCAGGAGGCCGTCGATGGCTGCGTCCGTATGCGCCGGGCTCGGGTTATTGTGGCACCAGTCGACGAGGGTCGTCGTGCCGCAATTGAGCTGGTTCAGCGCGCCGGCAAGGTTGGCGATGAAAATATCCTCGGCGCGAAAATGCGTGGCAAGGCCGGCGTGGATGGCGCGCAGATATTGCGAGATAGTCCAGTCGGCGGCGACGCCGCGCAGCCCGGTCTGCCATGTATGCATATGCGCGTTGACGAAACCCGGCATGACGATCTTGCCGGCGGCCTCCAGAACCTCGGCGCCCGGCGGCGGCGCGATGGCAGGCGCAATCGCGGCGATCCTGCCGTCGCGGACGAGAACATCGCCCTTCAGATCGCCGACATGATCGTCCATCGAGACGATGCTTCCGCCCCGTATCAGCATGTCCGGCATCACGCGCCTCCGATGGCCTTTGGAATCTCTGGCGATCTCTTGGTGGACCGTAGTCCTAGAAATATCAGACGCGGCGATTACGGCAAAGGCATCCCATCGGGGGACAAATCGCCATTTTTGCCCATACCGCAGCGCCGCGTGACCTGCTAAGGACTGTCACAAACCGCAGGACTGCCAGGAACAAGCTATGTCGAATGGAAAAAAGATTGCGTATCAGGGCGAACCGGGAGCCAATTCCCACATCGCCTGCAAGGCCGTGTATCCGCAGTGGGAGCCCCTGCCCTGCGACACGTTCGAGGATGCCCTGGCCGCCATCGCCGACGGCAAGGCCGAGCTTGGCATGATCCCAATCGAAAATTCGATCGCCGGCCGCGTCGCCGATATCCATCACTTCCTGCCCGGCTCGGGCCTGCACATTATCGGCGAATATTTCCTGCCGATCCGCTTTCAGTTGATGGCGATCCCGTCCGCCAGCCTGGCGACGATCAAGACCGTCTACAGCCATGTCCATGCGCTCGGCCAATGCCGCAAGATCATCAGCAAGCTCGGGCTGACGCCGATCATCGCAAGCGACACCGCGGGCTCGGCTCGCGAAGTGGCGCAATGGAACGATCCGACCCGCGCTTCGCTGGCACCCGAACTCGCCGCCGAAATCTACGGTCTGAACATCCTGATGCGCGACGTCGAGGACGAGAAGCACAATACGACGCGCTTCGTCGTTCTCTCGAAGAAGGCCGATTGGGCGGCTCCCAACAACGGCGCGACGATGACGACTTTCGTGTTTCGTGTCCGCAACGTGCCGGCCGCGCTCTACAAGGCGCTCGGCGGCTTCGCCACCAATGGCGTCAACATGACGAAGCTGGAAAGCTATATGGTCGACGGCGAATTCTCGGCGACCATGTTCCTCGCCGACGTCGAAGGCCATCCGGAAGATCTGCCGCTCAAGCGCGCGCTGGAAGAGCTTGAGTTCTTCACCAGCGAGCGGCGTATCCTCGGCGTCTATCCGGTGCATTCGTTCCGCAAGGAGACGAGTGCGAATGAGTAATGCAACACCCTCATCCGACCCTTGCTGCGCAAGGGCCACCTTCTCCCGCAAGCGGGCGAAGGATTAGCGCGTTCTTCCTTCTCCCGTTTACGGGAGAAGGTGCCCCTCGCAACGCGAGGGGCGGATGAGGGCTTGTCAATGAGGACTCATGCATTGTCAGTCGGAGTCCGAGGTTGAGATGGACACTGTTGCATCTCGCGATCAAATCGTTCTGGTGATGGGCGAGGCTATTCTCGATCTCATCGCCAGGGATGCGGATATGGCGTCCTTCGAAAGCGCATTGGGTGGCTCGTCATTCAACACGGCATTGGCACTCGGCCGCCTCGATGTCGCAGCCGGCTTTGCCGGTGCGCTGTCGCATGATGTCCATGGCGAGCGTTTCGTGCATGCTTTGAAGGAAGCCAACGTCAATCTCGATTTTTGCGTGCGCAGTCCTGCGCCAATGCCGATGGCCCTGGCAACGCCGGACATCGCCACCGGCGCACCGCGTTTCAGCCTCTATCTCGACGGCACGGCCGATCGCGAGCCTTATGCGCTTCCCGCATCCTGGCCTGCCGGCATCCATCATCTGCATGCCTCATCGTTTCGCTGTACGCTCGGCGCGCAAGGGGAGGAGGCACTTGCCTTCATGCGGCTGGCGCGTGGCCACGCCTCGGTCAGCTTCGATCCGAACATCCGGCCGTCCATCGTGCCGCCGCGCGAGACGACGGTGCGGCTCATCGAAGACAGGGTCGCCGCCTCGACGTTCGTGAAGGCAAGCGAGGAAGACATGGCCTGGCTTTATCCGGACGCGCCGCCGGAAGCGGCGATGCGGCGCTGGTTGACGTTTGGCCCTGAGCTTGCCGTACTAACGCGCGGCGCCAATGGCGCAAGCGCATTCTTCGGCCAGGACATGCTCTCCGGCACGGCGCCGGATGTGGAGGTCATCGACAGCGTCGGCGCCGGCGATGTGTTCAGTGCCGGCCTGCTGGCGGCCATGCACGCGGAGGGATGTCTCGGACCGGGCAGGCTTCTACCGACGCGCCAGAACATGGCGCACTGGCTCGCTTTCGCCAACGGCGCGGCAGCGATGACGTGCGCCCGGCGCGGGGCGGAGCCGCCGACGCGGACGCAGGTCGATACATTTTTATCAACATAGACAAGGCCGTCGGAGGCAGGCGGATCAATCCGGTACTGCTTGGCTGTTACGCCCAGTCAAAGCCGCTTTCCCTTGCCTGCAGCATGGGGTAGTGAAGACGCGCAATCTACAGGAGTTCTACATGCGTCCTTCCAAACGCGCCAATGACGAAATGCGCGCCGTCTCTTTTGAACGCAACGTTGCGCGATACGCGGAAGGTTCGTGCCTGATCAAGTTCGGCGAAACACATGTTTTGTGCACCGCCTCGCTCGAAGACAAGCCGCCCATGTGGCTGCGCGGCCAGGGCCGCGGCTGGGTGACCGCCGAATACGCCATGCTGCCGCGCGCCACGCAGACGCGCACGCGCCGCGAAGTCACGTCGGGCAAGCAGTCCGGCCGCACACAGGAAATCCAGCGCCTCATCGGCCGTTCGCTGCGCGCCGTCGTCGATCTGCAGATGCTGGGTGAACGCCAGATCACGATCGATTGCGATGTGCTGCAGGCCGATGGCGGCACGCGCACGGCCTCGATCACCGGCGCCTGGGTGGCGCTGCATGATTGCCTGAAATGGATGCGCTCGCGCTCGATCATCCGCGACATGCCGCTGAAAGACCATGTGGCGGCGATCTCCTGCGGCATCACGAACGGCGAGGCCGTGATCGATCTCGACTATGTGGAAGATTCGGCCGCGCAGACCGACGCGAATTTCGTCCTCACCGGCAAAGGCAACATCGTCGAGGTGCAGGCCACGGCGGAAGGCGCTCCGTTCGACGAACAGCAGTTGGCGCAGATGATGACCTTGGCCAAACAGGGCATCGGCAAGCTCGTCGACATGCAGAAGCAGACCGTCGCCTGAGATGACGACACATCGCAGGATCGAAGGCCGCCTGGTCATCGCCACGCATAACGCGGGCAAGCTGCGCGAGATGCGCGAGCTGCTCGAGCCTTACGGCATCGAGGCCGTGTCCGCCGGCGAGCTTGGCCTGCCGGAGCCGGAGGAGACCGGCGACACATTCATCGCCAATGCGATCATCAAGGCGCAGGCGGCAGCGCAGGCCGCCAACCTGCCCGCCTTCGCCGATGATTCAGGCCTCTGCGTCGATGCGCTGGGCGGCGATCCGGGGATCTATTCGGCACGCTGGGCACGCGAGGCCGGCGATTTCCCCAAAGCCATGCAGAGGATCGAAACCCTGCTGCAGGAAAAAGGTGCGACGACGCCCGCCAGGCGGCGGGCGCATTTCGTCTCGGCGCTCGCGGTCGCATGGCCCGACGGCCATATCGAGACGGTCGAAGGCAAGGTGTTCGGCACGATCGTGTGGCCGCCGCGCGGCGACAAAGGCTTCGGCTATGATCCGTTCTTCCAGCCGGACGATCACAAGCTGACATTCGGCGAGATGTCATCGGAAGAGAAGCACGGCATTCCCGCCGATGGGTCGCGCGCCCTCTCCCATCGCGCCCGCGCCTTCCAGGATCTGGCGAAGCTCTGCCTGCGCGTTTAACGTTCGCAGCGTCTTTCAGCAAAAAGGCCGGGCAATGCCCGGCCTTTTCGTTTGCGTCACTCGGCGGCTTTCGCCTTGCCGTTGGCGTGAATGGCTTCCCAGATGCGATGCGGCGAGAACGGCAATTCAACGTGGTTGATGCCGAGGCCGCGCAATGCATCGATCACCGCGTTCGCAACCGTCGGCACAGACCCCGTCGCGCCGGCCTCGCCGACGCCCTTGGCGCCGAGCGGGTTGGTCGGGCTCGGTACCGGCCGGTCGATCATGTGCAGCGGCGGCAGCAGGTCGGCGCGCGGCATGAAATAATCCATGAAACTGCCGTGCACCGGCTGGCCATCGACAGGGTCATAGACGATGACCTCGCCCATCGCCTGCCCGATACCCTGCATCAGGCCGCCGTGAAGCTGCCCCTCGGCGAGCGCGTGATTGATGATATTGCCGGAATCATCCACCGCGACATATTTCACGATATCGACCATGCCGGTTGCCGGATCGATCTCGACTTCGGCGATATGGGCGCCGGTCGGGAACGATAGGCTGACGGGCACGCCGTCGATCGTGTCGAGCGGGTTCTCGCCCTTGTTCGCAAGCGTCTTGGCGAGTTCCAGCAGACCGACGGACACATCGGTGCCGCGCACGCGATAAGAGCCCTTTTCAAATTCGATATCGGCTTCGGCCGCTTCGAGATGTTTCGCGGCGTGTTCCTTGCCCTTACGCACGACTTCGCGCGCCGTGATCGCCAGCGCGCCGCCGTGGTTCATCACGCCGCGTGAGCCGATGCTGCCCGATCCCTTGAGCACGGGACCGTCAGGATCGCTGAAGCGCAGGGTGATCTGCTCAGGATCGAGGCCGAATTCGCTGGCGACGATTTCCGGATAGACCGTCTCATGGCCCTGCCCCGAAGGACCTGAGACCGTGAAGATGACCGGATTGCCGTTGTCGCCGAACTTGATTGCCGCCTCTTCGCGCGGCACGCCACCACCGCCCGACGGCTCGACGAAGACGGCGACGCCGGCGCCATAGAGCAAGCCGCGCTTTTCCGCCGCCTTGCGGCGCTTGGCGACGCCCTTCCAGTCCGCCGCCTTCAGCGCATCCGCGAGCAGACCCGGCGGATCGCCACTGTCATAGGTCGAACCGGTCGGCGTCTTGTACGGATAGGCCTTGCGTGGCAGCAGGTTTTTGCGACGCAGCTCGATGCGGTCGATGCCCATCTCGCGCGCCGCCTCGTCGACGAGGCGTTCAGCGAGATAGGTGACGTTCGGCCGCGCAGCGCCGCGATAGGGCGTAGTCGGCGTGGCATTGGTCACCACCAGGCGATGCAGGCCGTAGACCGCCGGCGTCGCATAGACGTTGATCGGATTGGTGCTCGGTCCAGCGGTATTGGTGAGAGGGCCTGAGCCCGACAGATAGCCGCCGCAATCGACGATCCATTCGATGCGCATGCCAAGGAATTTTCCTTCCTTGTCCATGGCGAGCTCACCCTGCAGGATCGCGCCGCGTCCATGGTGATCGCTGAGGATGGTTTCGCTGCGCGTCGACACCCATTTGACCGGCCGGCCGACGATCTTCGCCGCCATCATCAGCGCGCAATATTCGGAGTAGGCCTCGCTGCGGACGCCAAAACCGCCGCCGACGTCCCAGGCGTGAAAGCGGATTTTCTCTTCGGGTATCTGCGTGCCGGCCGCCAGTCCGGGACGGATCATGGTGATGCCCTGCGACGGCGCGTAGACATCGTAGATGTCTTTCTTGGCGTCGTAGTTGACGAGGCAGGCCTTGGGCTCCATCGGATTGCCGACGATGCGCGGCGCATCGAGCGTGATCTTCGTCACGTGGTGAGCCTTGGCGAAAGCCTCGTCGGTCTTGGCCTTGTCGCCATACTCGTAGTCGAACACGAGATTGTTGGGGACGTGATCGTAGAGCTGCGGGGCATCGGGCTTCAGCGCGGCGGCTCCGCCGATGACGACCGGCAGGTCCTCATACTCCACGACGATCAGCTCGGACGCATCCATGGCCTGGTTCTGCGTTTCGGCAATGACCAGCGCGACGCCCTGCCCGACGAACCGCACCCTGTCGACGGCCAGAACATCGCGGCCGGTCTCGATCAGCTTCATGCCGCCCTTGCCGGGATATTTCACCATATTCGGAATTGGGCCAAGGCCCGCCGCCAGCGCTTCCGCACCGGTGATGACCGCCAGCACGCCCGGCGCTTCCTTGGCCTGCGACACGTCGATCGACAGAATCTTCGCATGGGCGCGATCGGCGCGCAGAAAACAGGCATGGGTCTCGCGCGGCAGCGACCAGTCGGACGTATAGCGCCCCTGCCCGGTCACCAGCCTGAAATCCTCGCGACGCCCCTTGAAGGTCGATGACATAGTGTCCCCTTAGTCGAGTTTTTATGAGAGTGTTGACGGCGCGCTGCGCCGTCTTGTTATTCGATCAGATTTTTGGCGCGCGCGGCAAGGTTTTTCGGCGTGGAGAGAACGCCGGCGACGACTTTTTGAATGTCCTCGCCGCGCACCGGATCCACCTCGATGCGGGCCTGCTCCGCTTCCTTGAGGAACTCAGGGTCTTTCATCGTCTGGTCGAAGGCCGCGCGAAGCGCCGCCACCCGGTCGGCGGGAACGCCGCCGTTGGTCGCGAGCGGCCGGCCGAGCCTGGTGCCGGACACGATGAGGTCGATGATGCGGCGCGTGTCCTCGTCCCTGGCAAGCTCCGAGACGGTGGGAATATCAGCCAGGTCCTTCTGCTTCGGACCGGCGTAAATGAGCACCTTGATGTCGCCGTTCTTCAGCCATTCCGGCTTCGTCACCTTCCAGCTCGACCAGGTGTTGTTGCGGCCCTGCACCTCGCCGCGTTCCATCGCCAGATTGATGTCGTTGCCGCCAGGGTAGCCGGAGACGATCTTGAACTTGGTGCCGAGAAATTCATTCAGCGTGGCGGGGAAGGAATAGGTGATGGCACCCTTGCCGGTCGCGCCAACGATGATTTCCTTCTGCTGGGCTTGCGCGAACGTGCTGATGCCGGCGCTCTTCCAGACCGTCATGGTCTCGACCGTCGGTGAGATCGATCCGATCCACTGGAACTTGCCGAGATCGAAGCGGATGAGATCGACGCCGGCGGCCTGCATGGCCGGAAAATTATTCGCCATCATGCCGATGTTGGTGCCGTCGTGAGGCGCGACTTCCGCAAGGTAGGCGCCCATTTTAGCGCCGCCGCCACCGGTCATGTTCTGTGGAACGATGGTGGGATTGCCGGGAATGTACTTGCCGATGTAGCGGGCCGTCAGCCGCGCATGCAGATCGTATTCGCCGCCGACACTGGTGCCGATGAGGACGTTGATGATCCGGCCGCGATAGAAATCCGCCGGCGATTGCGCCGAAGCAGGCGCGGCCGCAAGGCCAGACATCCCCAACACAGCCGCAGCCGAAACAAAGCCAATAGAGGTCCGGCTTCCGAACATGAATCCTCCCGATCCAATAAAGGATAATATTGCAACGGCGCAGGACTGCGCCGGACGATTGCGGCGCGAAACGACGCGGCCGATCGGGGCCAATATAGACGGCGCGGCGGCCGGGTCAAAGGTTTAGCGCGTCATCGGGCCCAGCCAAGCTATTGACGTCAAAGGCATAGCTTCGCGATATGCCCGCGATAATCCAAACGAAATTGAATTATAAATCATGCATTTAACGGCACGGCTAGTGAATGCAGGCCCAACGCCCGCCCCGCAAGCCGGCGGCTTCCACTCCGGAACGATTATCGAATTGCGACAAGCTTTCGAGATTGTCGTATATGCGGTGCGCTCCCTGGAGGGGAGAGCTTTTTGAAGGGATAAATGATGACATTCTCCGGTCTCAAAGGCCTAGTTGCTATCAGCGCGGCGCTCTTGCCGGGCATTGCTGCAGCCCAGCCGGCCGATCAATTTTTTGCCGGCAAGACGATCACCATCACCATCGGCTTTTCGCCGGGCGGCACCTACGATCTCTTCGGCCGCATGCTGGCGCGCTATTACGGCAAATACATTCCAGGCAAGCCGACGGTCATCGCCTCGAACATGCCGGGCGCAGGCTCCTTCACAGCGGCCAACTGGCTTTATCGTGTGGCGCCGAAGGACGGCACCGCCATCGGCATCGCGGCGCAGACGATCGCCATTGAAGAGGCGCTGAAGAACAAGGCCGTGCAATACAAGGCCGCGGAATTCCAGTGGATCGGCCGGGCCACGGCCAACGTCGAAGTTCAGGTTGTGCTGACGCGCTCCAAAGGCGCGACTTTCGAAGGATTGAAGAAAAACGAAACGCCGACCGCCAGCACCGGCCCCGGCTCGCCATCCGAGAGTTATCCGAAAATTCTGAACGCTGTTGCCGGCACGCAGTTCAAGATCATCCGCGGCTATCCGGGCTCCACCGACGGCCTGCTCGCCATGGAGCGTGGCGAAGTCGACAGCGCGTTGACCTCATGGAACACCATGAAGACGACGCGGATGGACTGGCTCAACGACAAGAAAGCCGTCCTCCTCTTCCAGTATGTTCCCAAGCGCTCGCCGGACCTGCCGAACGTGATGGCGGTTGTGGAAGCGGGAACCAATGATGCCGACCGCGCCCTGCTGACCTTCGCCGCCAGCAGCGCCGAAATTGGCCGCGCCTTCATGGCGCCTCCCGGGGTGCCTGCCGACCGGATCAAGGTGCTGCGCGACGCGTTCGATGCGACCATGAAGGACCCGGACCTTCTGGCGGAAGTGGCAAAAGCAAAGCTTGATTTCGACCCGGCCAGCGGCGTGGTTGTGCAAAAGATCGTCGCCGACACCGCTAATGTGGACCCGACCATCGCCGACCGGATGCAGAAACTGCTGGCGGAGTAATCCGCCGCCCTGCGGCGTTAAGGAACGATCCGGGGACGAACGCTCCCGAATCAGGTTTTTCGGAATGGATGCATTCCGAACGGATATGGAACACGCACGGGGGCTGATCGGCTTTGACCCGATCAGCCTCCGGAGTGGGTTGACGCCCGTCGTGGGGGGCCTAAAAGCTGCGCCAAAGAGATTTCCAGCGAGGTTGCCATGCCCGGCGTTGAAACGTCTAACCCTCAGAAAGCCCGATCTTTCGTCGTCGACGACAAGGAAAGGGGCATCTTTCTCCTCGACCGCGAGGCGCTCGTTTCCGAGCAGGTCCTGCGCGATGAAGTCACCAATATTTTCGCCAAGTGCTGGATCTACGTCGGGCACGGCTCGGAACTGAAAAAGAACGGCGATTTCCAAACCCGCAAAGTCGCCGGGCGGCCGGTCATTTTCGTGCGCGACGCCAAGGGCGAGGTGCGCTGCTTCTTCAACACCTGCCGCCATCGCGGCGCTATGGTCTGCACCGAGCGGCAGGGCAACCTGCGCCGCTTCAACTGCGTCTATCACGGCTGGATCTACAACAACGACGGCAAGCTCGCCCGCGTGCCGGGCGACGAAGCCTATATGGACTCCTTCGATACCAGCGGCCTCGGCCTCAAGTCGCCGGCGCGTTTCGAGCAGTATCGCGATTTCTGGTTCATATGCCTCGACCCGGATGTGCAATCGCTTAGCGACTATCTCGGCAAGGCGGTGACGGACTATATCGACCTGGTCATCGACCAGTCGCCGTCGGGCAAGATGGAAGTGCTGCACGGTACGCAGGAATACGACGTTCAGGCCAATTGGAAGCTGATGGTCGAAAACAGCGTCGACGACTATCACCTGCCGACAACCCATTCGACCTGGCTCAACTTCATGGCCAATTCCGGCGTCGTCGTGGAGCCGCCGAAGGACAAGGACCTGGTGCTGCCGACGCGCGGCTTCGCCTTCGATCTCGGCAACGGCCATTTCACCACCGACAACGTCAACTTCCGCGGCCGTCCGGTCGCCGCCTGGATCCCGCTTTACGGCGAGAATGCCAAGCCGGAAATGGCCGCCATCCGCAAGGAACTCGTCACCCGCCTGGGCGAGGATCGCGCACGGCGCGTTGCCGACACCAATCGCAACCTCGTCATCTTCCCCAATCTCGTCATCAACGACGGGTCTTCGGTGACCATTCGCACCTTCTATCCCGAGGGTCCGGGCAAAATGCATGTGACGGCCTGGGCGCTTGGCCCGGTGGAAGAAAGCGAAGACGCGCGCGCCCGCCGGCTCGACGCCTTCCTCACCTTCTACGGCCCCGGCGGTTTTGCCACGCCTGACGACGTCGAAGCATTGGAACTCGTGCAGCAGGGTCTCGCCAACTGGTCGGACGATCGCTGGTCTGAAATGTCGCGCGGCATGGGCCGCGCCGGTGAGCAGCTCAACAGCGACGAACACCATCTGCGCACCTTCTGGCGTCACTGGAACAAGCTGATGTCGGGAGCCCAGTCATGAACGCCCACGCGAACGTGCAGGTGACTCGCGCCGAGGTCGAGGACTTCTTCTATCGCGAGGCAGCCCTGCTCGACGAATGGAAGCTCAACGAGTGGCAGGAACTGCTCACCGACGACGCCACCTATTACGTGCCGCCGAACGACGATCTCGAGGGTTCCTACAAGAACACGCTCTACATCATCTCCGATGATCGCGAGCGCATCCGCCAGCGGGTGATCCGCGTGCTCGATCCCAATTGCCATGCGGAATATCCGAAGTCGCGGACCTGCCGTCTGATCACTAACGTCCGCATTCTCAGCGTCGAGGGCGATCTCGTTACCGCCACCGCGAATTTCGTCGTCTATCGCTACCGCCGGTTCCAGCGCGAGTTCTCCTATGTGGGGACCTATCGCTTCATCCTGCGCAAGACTGGCGACAGCTTCCTCATCAAGGAACGCCGCGTCTTCCTGCATGCCCATGAACTCGGCAGGCTCGGATCGGTGAGCTTCATCCTCTAGGTTTGAGAGTGCGCCGATGACTGCCAGGATAGACCGCGCACAGGCCAGCGTGATCGAATACAAGCTCGATCAGGCTGTCGGCGGCTCGGGCGTCGCGGCCGTCGATCTCATCGTTGTCGAACTCGCCGACAGCGATGGCGCGAGCGGTCTCGGCTTTTCCTATGTGCTGGGCGGCGGCGGCGATCTTGCGCTACGCGCCGCAGAGGCGCAGCTGGCGCGCTTCGTGCGCGGACAGGCTTTGGCGCCGCCGCGCGCGCAGTGGAAGAAGATCGCGCAGAGCTTCAACCGCACCGGGCTCGGCCCCAATCTCATCGGCCTGGCGGCTGTCGACGTCGCCTGCTGGGACCTGCACGCCAAACGCATGAACGTGCCCGTGGGCGTGGCCATGGGTGGCCAGATCCGGCCGACACCCGTCTACGGCAGCGGCGGCTTCAATGTGGTGCAGTCTGCATCGGACGCGGCAGCCGTCGCCGAGACGCAGGCGTTGCGTGGCCTCAGCGCGGTGAAGCCGCGCGTGGCCGGCATCAAGAAGGACGCCGAGGTGCTGAGCGCCGTGCGCAAGGCCGTGGGCGAACGGACGCAGATCATGGCCGACGCCAACGAGAAGTGCGACCTGGCTTCGGCGCAATGGCTGATGGCGCTCGCGCGCGATCTAGGCCTGCTGTTCGTCGAGGAGCCGCTGCCCGCGCATGCGCTCAACGGTTATCGCGTGCTGCGCAATGCGGGCAGCGTCGCGATCGCCACCGGAGAGCATCTGCAGGGCCTGCGCGATTTCACCGGCCTGATCTCGGATGGCATCGTCAGTGTGGTGCAGCCCGATCTCGCGATGATCGGCGGCCTGACGCCCTCGCTCGATCTCGCGATTACCGCGGAAGCATTTGACGTTTCCGTCAGCCCGCATTTCCTGCCGGGCCTGTTCGCGCATCTTGCAGCCGCCTCTTCCGCCGTGCGCTGGCTGGAAGAATTTCCGCTGCTGGAGCCGCTGTTCGATGGCTGGCCGGAGATTGCAAAAGACGGCACGATGAGCGCGTCTGAAGCGCCTGGTCACGGGCTTGCGCTGACTGTGAAAGCGCGCGGGATGTTGAGGGGCTGAAGCGCACCACCCTCATCCGACCCTTGCTGCGCAAGGGCCACCTTCTCCCGCACGCGGGAGAAGGGACGCGCCTCTTCCTTCTCCCGTTTACGGGAGAAGGTGGCCCTCGCATCGCGAGGGTCGGATGAGGGCGCGTACACTGTAAAAATTCTGCATTATTATGCACGACGCAAAAGCATTTTCTCGGCAACGCGTTTGGCGTAATCTCCCCGCGCATTCGAATTATAATCGTTAGGGAGAGATAGATGGCGGAAATATTCGTGGCTAAGGCCGATGATATGGCCGACGGCGACAGGCGCATCGTCAGGACGAGCAAGGGCGAGATCGGCGTGTTCCGCCACAAGGGGGCGTTCCATGCCTATGCCAATCGCTGCGTGCATTCCGGTGGACCGGCCTGCGAAGGCGTTCTCATTCCGAAAGTCATCGAGCTGATCGCCGAGGACAAGACCTATCAGGGCCAGACATTCTCGGAAGACGAGATGCATTTCGTCTGTCCGTGGCACGGCTACGAATACAACATCGAGACGGGCGTTTTCGCCGGCGACAGCAAGTTGAAACTCAAAAAATACCAGATCGTCGAGCGCAGCGGCGACGTCTACATCGTGGCGTGAGGAGAACAACCATGGACATGCCCAACAACGAAGTCCGCAATCTCCGCTTCGACGAATATCATTCCGGCGAGCATCTGCGGAACGCCACCAAGCAGGCGATCGAGCGCAAGTATCAGGACTTCCTCATCGTCGATGTGGACGCGCATCATTACGAGAGCGAGCATCACCGCGAAGTATTTCAATATATCGAAAGCCCGGTGATCAAGCGCATGGCGCTTGAATCGTTCAATCGCGGCGGACGATCCTCCTTTCTCGGCGGCGAGGTCGGCTATCAGGATATCGGCGGCCGCGTGACGCGCCACTGGCTGCGCAAGCACGAGAAGACCCCCGCCTCACCGCATAAGGACATCACCACCACCCTGCGCTGGATGGACGCCATGGGCGTCGATTATACCTGCCTGTTTCCGACGCCGATGCTGTTCCTGGGCACGCATCCGCAGCCGGAGATCGAGAGCGCCCTGGCGCAGGCCTACAATCGCTGGCTGTGCGACCGCATTCTCGCGCACGAAGGCCGCATCATCTCCATGCTCTACCTGCCCTTCAACGATCCGGAAGCGGCCTACAAGACGGTGAAGGAATTCGGCGGCAAGAAGGGTGTGGTCGGCTTCATGGTGACGGCGCCGCGCTACAAGCCGGTGCATGACAACGCCTATATGAAGACCTACCGGCTGCTCGAGGAAATGAACCTGCCGCTGTCGTTCCACGCGGCCTATACCTGGGGTGACCAGGCGCTGAAGATGACCAACCGGTTCATCGGCGTTCATGCCTTGGGCTTCATGTGGTTCAACATGATCCACATGACCAACTGGGTCATCAACGGACTGCCGGAACGCTTTCCGAAGCTGAAGGTGATGTGGATCGAAAGCGGCCTGACCTGGGCCTACAGCCTGATGCAGCGGCTCGATCACTCCTATCTGATGCGCACCTCAGACTGTCCATCGCTGAAGCGCAAGCCGAGCGAATATATGCGCGAAATGTATTTCTCGTCGCAGCCGATGGAAGTGCCGGACGATCCGTCAATTCTTGAAGCCACCTTCAAGATGATCAATGCGGAAACACAGCTCGTCTGGTCTTCGGACTATCCACATTGGGACTTCGACCTGCCGGGCGTGATCTACGACCTGCCCTTCCTCAGCGAGAAGTCGAAGCACAATATCCTCGGCGCCAATGCGGCGCGCCTCTTCAACCTGCCGCTGAAGCCGGTGAAGAAGATTCCCAACGTGGATTAAGTGCTTGTTGTCATCCCCGACGCCCGCGTAGCGGGCGAGCGGGGATCCAGTAGCCAAGAGTGATCACGTTGCCCTGGATTCCCGCTCTGTGCTTCGCTTGGCGGGAATGACACCCAAGGCAAGTCGCGTTCTCATTCCACCTTGATTTTGGCCTTCTCGACGACCTCGTGCCAGCGCTTGGTCTCGCTGGCGATGATGTCGCGGAATTCCTGCGGCGTTGTCGGCCAGGGCTCGGCGCCGTCGCGCTCCAGCGCCTCCTGCATCTGCTTCGATGCCAGCGCCCCGTGCACTTCCCTGTTGAATTTGGCGACGATCTCGTCCGGCGTGCCGGCAGGCGCCATCATTCCATACCACTGCGTCGCATCGAAGCCCGGCACGCCGGCCTCGGAAATCGTCGGAATATCCGGATCCGACTTCAACCGGTTGGGACCGGAGACGCCAAGCCCGCGCATGGTGCCGGCGCGGGCATGGGGCAGCACGGCCGGCCCGCCCGTCATCATGAACTGGATCTGGCCCGAGAGAAGATCGGCAACCGCCGGCGCCGTGCCGCGATAAGGCACATGCGTCATCTGCGTGCCTGTCGCGACCATGAAGGCGGCGGTGGCGATGTGCGCCGCGCTGCCGTTGCCACCGGAACCGTAGTTGAGCTTGCCCGGATTTGCGCGGGCATAGTCGATGAACTCGCGCACATTCTTGATCGGCAGCGAGGGATGCACCACGAGCACGTTATAGACCCGCGCGAGCATGCTGATGTGCGCGAAGCTCTTGATCGGGTCATATTGCAGGTTGGGATAAAGCGACGGGTTGACGCTCAAGGTGCCGATATGGCCCATGCCGACGGTGTAGCCATCGGGCGCCGCCCGCGCCAGGGCGACGCTGCCGACAGAGCCGCCGGCGCCAGGCCGGTTCTCGGTGACGACGCCCTGCCCCCAGGCTTCCGTGAAACGCTGGCCGATGAGCCGCGCCAGAATATCGGTCGAGCCGCCTGGCGTGAACGGCACGATCATCGTGATGTTCTTATTCGGCCATGCCGATTGCGCACGGGCCGGAATGATTCCGGCCGCGGTCGCCGCTGCGAGACCGGCGTTGAGCTCGAGAAAGCGGCGACGGTCCATTGATATTCCCCCCATTCATCCCCCTCTTGCCGCAATTCGCGATCGAACGCTCGCTGGCTACCACATCATGCTGGCTGTGACGGCGTTGCGCAACTGTATCGCCTGGCGATCAGTCTGGAATGACTCCCGACCACAAAGTTATGGCTCCGGCGCGATGCGCTTCACCAGTTCGCATCCGTCGTCCGCATCGAAAATATCGGCTTCTTCTTTTTCGGGTTCATAGCCGCGCGCGAGATAAAAATCCCTGGCCGTCCAGGTGCTCGTCAGCCGCAGGCTGGAGAGACGATGCGCTGCAGCGAATGTTTCCATATGGGCCAGCAGCGCTGTGCTGACGCCGGAGAAGCGCGCCCCGGGCGCGACATAGTTGAGCATGATTTCGCCGGCGCCGGACAGCATGCCGACGCCCACCATCGCATCCTCGCGCATGAAGACCCAGACCTGCATGTCAGGCGAGGCAATCCAGGCGGCGACATTGGCCGGCGTCTTGTTCGACAGCCAGCCCTCGAGCGTGGCGGCATGGCCCTGGTGATCGGGCAGGCAAAGCTCCGCGATCGAGCGGCGCAGCAGCCGGCAGATGTCTTGCGCGTCCGTTGCCGTCGCGTCACGTATCATGCTGTTTCTCCGCTAAAACCGTAAGCCGAATTTCGAACCATCCTAACATGGCGGCGTCAATCACATTCGTGCCTTATGTGGCGCTTAGATAAGGCATAATTGCCGATATCGGCTATTGTCGGACATCCAGTCGGAGCCATCGATGAACGAGAAGACGCTTCCTTTACCCGTATATGGCCTGCGCACGGAAACCGACAGCTTTGGGCCGATCGAGGTCGAGGCGAGCCGGTACTGGGGCGCGCAGACGCAGCGCTCGCTGCAGAATTTCCGCATCGGCGGCGAAGTCATGCCGCTGCCGCTCATTCATGCCCTGGCCCTGGTCAAACGGGTCGCCGCTGAAGTCAATCGCGATCACGGCAAGCTCGATGCGCCGCGCGCCACAGCCATCGCCGCCGCCGCGCAAGAGGTGATCGACGGCAAGTTCAACGATCATTTTCCGCTCGTCGTCTGGCAAACCGGCTCGGGCACGCAGACCAATATGAACGTCAATGAGGTTGTGGCCAATCGCGCCAACGAGATGATGGGCGCGCCCCTCGGCTCGAAATCGCCGGTGCATCCCAACGACCACGTCAACATGAGCCAGTCGTCAAACGACGCCGTCCCGACCGCCATGAACATCGCCGCGGCGGGCGAGATCGAGCATTACCTGCTGCCGGCGCTGGCGGCGCTCGCAACCGCGCTGCGCGCGAAGTCGCAAGCCTTCGCGTCGATCGTCAAGATCGGCCGCACCCATATGCAGGATGCGACGCCGGTGACGCTCGGCCAGGAGTTTGCCGGCTATGCCAGCCAGGTCGAGTTCGCCGCCGCGCGCATCCAGCAGGCACTGACGCAGATCATGCCGCTGGCGCAGGGCGGTACAGCGGTCGGCACCGGCCTCAACAGCTATGCCGGCTTCGCCGAGGATTTCGCCGCGCGCGTGGCGGCGGCGACCCGCCTGCCCTTCACCAGCGCTGTCGACAAGTTCGAAGCGCTCGCCAGTCATGACGGCCTGGTCTTCGTGCACGGCGCCCTGAATGCGGCGGCGACGGGCCTGTTCAAGATCGCCAATGACATTCGCCTCCTCGGCAGCGGTCCGCGCGCCGGTCTCGGCGAACTGGCCTTGCCGGAAAACGAACCGGGTTCGTCGATCATGCCGGGCAAGGTCAATCCGACGCAGACCGAAGCCATGACCATGGTGTGCACCCGCGTGTTCGGCAACCAGACCACGGTGACCGTCGCCGGCTCGCAGGGGCATCTGGAACTGAACGTCTACAAGCCCGTCATCGCGCAGGCGGTGCTGCAATCCATCCGCCTGCTGACGGATGCCGCCGCGAGTTTTCGCGAGCATTGCGTGGAGGGACTTGAGCCCAACCGCGAGCGTATCTCGGACCTGCTGTCGCGCTCGCTCATGCTCGTCACCGCGCTGGCGCCGAAGATCGGTTACGACGCGGCGGCGGCTATCGCCAAGGCCGCACACCACAATGGCACGACTTTGCGCGAGGAAGCGCTGAAGTCAGGCCTGGTGACGACCGATGAATTCGATGCGATCGTGCGGCCGGACAACATGCTGAGTCCCTCTGACTAACTTTATTTAGAGAGCCCTCATCCTGAGGAGCCTGCGCAGCAGGCGTCTCGAAGGACGAGGGCGTCACGCCGCAGCCAATCAACAGTGTCATGCCGGCGCTTGCGGCTTTGACGCGGTTGTGAAATGCCGCCTATCGCCCCCGTCCTTCGAGACGCAACGCAAGCGTTGCTCCTCAGGATGAGGGCTTCTGGGAACCTGCTGCCACTTGCGAGAAGCCTACTTGACCGCGCTGTCCCTGATGCATTGCTGGGTCAGCGCGTCATATTGCTTCTGCTCGTCGGCGCTGAGGTCATTGCGCATGATCTTCTGCCACAGGTTCTGTGCCTTCGAGACGTCGATGAGACAGCCGCAGGTGCGGGCGCAGTAAGCGGCATCGGCGCGGGCCTCGACGCAGCGGGCCACGCAGGTGCGCTGGAAGTCCGCTTCCGGTGACACGGATGCAAGCTGGCGCGGCGCGAGGACGAGCGACAGCAGGAACGCGATGGCGATCAAGACCGGCTGGTGAGCCAGGTAGATCAACAGCGAATGACGGCCGCCAAAAACGAGCGTGCGGTCGACCGGGTTGGATGCGGACCAGTGGAGGAGCGATTGCGGCGCGCCATAGCGCAGCGCCGCCTGCGCCAGCGCAAGTCCTGCCAGGGTAAAGCCGGCCCACGGGAAGACGGGCCGCCAGTCATTGGTGCGCGGTTCCTCGAATCCCATCCCCAGCCACCAGTTGCTGGAATCGAAAGACGCGCTCGCCAGAAAGTATGGCGCGGTGATCATCGCAAGCCCGACAAGCCCGGTCACGAACCAGGGCGCCCGCGTAAAGACCAGTGCCAGGATGCTGGCGACAACGATGCAATGGAGGATGCCGAAGAAAATCGTGGCGTCCGGAAACAGATACCAGGTCGCCAAGGTCACCAGCGCCGCAGCGCCCGTCACCATGGCCAGGCGCAGAAGATAGGCATGCCAGTCCAGCCCGCCGCGCGTCGACATGGCGTGGCTGATGCCGACCACCGCCAGGAAGGTCGCGGCGACGATATGGCCGCAGAACTGGAACCCGGGACTTTGCGGGAATGACGCCGGTATGATGTTGAAAAACCCAAGATCCCAGATGAAGTGATAGACGAACATGCCGGCGATCGCCGCCCCGCGCAGGGCGTCGATCAACGGGACACGTTTGACCGTCGCAAGAGACAGAGCGCCGGTATCGGCCGGCATCGCGGAGGCCGACATTCCTATTTGCCCATCGTGGCGCGGAAGCTCTGGAAGACCATATCCGGCGCTGACAGATTATGCCGCGACGGCACGGTGCGGCCGGCCCAGAGTTCCATCGCCTGTGCACCCTTGAAATCCATGATGTTGCTTTCGCCCCAATGGGTCGCGTCCTTGCCGCGCCATTGCACGCGCGCCACGTCCGAATTGGTTTCGGTGATGTACATGGAGCGCAAGGAGGCGAACGGCAGATTGTCCGGCATGGCGCGATCAAACGCCACGTCGAGGCCCAGATGATCCTGGTCGATCTTGTCGATGTGCACTTTCGCCGAGCCGCCACGCACAAAGTTCAACGTGAACGTCATGGTTGCCGGATCAAAGGCGATGTCTTTCAGGGCGACGATGGGACGCTGCTGCGTTTCAACGGGGCCGACGAGGAAAGACGAACCATAGGCCGTCCAGCGCATGTCGCCGAACGGCAGCGGTCTGGCCCGCCAGTAGCCATCGGGCGGATAGAGCACGAGCACTTCCTCGGCGCGCTCACGATGCAGCTTCCACAATTGGATAAGATGAAAACTTTGCCCGTTCCCATCGCCGACCTTGATCGGCACATTGTTGGGACGCCAGAATGAAGGGAAGACATAGCCCGTAAGCCAGTATTCCGGCGTTTCCCAGAAGGTCACCCGCTTCGGCTTCGCCGCATCACTGGTGAAGACGCTGTCGCTCGACATGTCGCAACTGGTGAAGTCCGGCGCCCAGCGATCGGTGGCAATGGTGCCGATATAGGCCGGGTGCTGCGCCTGAATGCGGAAAGACCGCACGTCGGGAGACGCGAAGTCGACACGGATATTGTCCTTCTCCGCGCAGAGCACCGGCTCGCTGAGATTGCGCATGTCGACGGCGATCTCCGGCGCTTTGGCTGCGGCCGCGGGCGCTGGCGGCGTCTGCGCCAGACAAAGACTCGTGAAGACCTGTGCGATGAGAAGCGGGGCAGACAACAAAAGCGATTTCATACGGCCTCGTTTGGCAAAAGCAGGGTTTCGACAGGCGGCTCGGTCGCGTGCGGCGCGTCGAGCCGGGACAGAATCAGCGGCGGCGAAATCTCTTCTGGAATAGCGCAAAGACCCATGCGCTCAAGCCAGTTCCCCAACTGTGGCGATGAGCTCACCACGGCAAAGGGAATAGCGATGACGTAACCCAGTGTCAGCGGCAGTGATGGCACGATGATGGCGGGCGCGAGCAACGCTGCGATGGACAGAATGATAATGCCGAAAACGGTTTGCGGCCAGAGGCCGCGTGCCGCGGTGCTCCACGACAAGGCATGGGCATCGCGGGCCTGCCCGCTCCATACCACCGTGCGGCCGAAGACAAGGCCGATCATGAACATGCCGGTGCGGAATGTGGTTGCCGCGCCAAGCAGAAACGAGAACAGGATTTCGACGATCGCACCCGCCGCGAAGCGAACGCCGCCGCCGTAGCGGCGCACACCATCGCGCGTCAGCGCAATGTCGATGAAGCCGGCGAGCTTGGGGGCGAGATACATCAGCAGAAATACAAGATAGAACGCCAGCGCCGAACCGGCCGGAAACAGGGCCGTGTTCTCGCCATCGAGCGGCTTGATCGCGGCGAGCGCGATGATCGCGGTCCAGGCGGGGATGCCGATGAACATCATGATCGCCCAGAGAAGCTGGAAGCGGCTCATCGGCTGCAGGCCTTTCAATCCGAGCAGGCGAAAGTACTGCATGTTGCCCTGGCACCAGCGCAGATCGCGGCGGGTGAACTCCAGCACCGTCGGCGGATTGTCTTCCCAACTGCCGCTTTCCTCCGGCAGCACGCGCACCTCGAAGCCGGCGCGGCGCATCAGCACCGCCTCGACCTGATCATGCGACAGGATCGGCCCGCCGAAGGGTGGCGCGCCGGGCAGCAACGGCAATTCGCAATGGCTGCGGAATGGTGCGATGCGCACCAGCGCGTTGTGGCCCCAGAAGGGTCCGCAATCGCCGGCCCACCAGGCGCTGCCCATCGTATAGGGACGCATGCCGTGGCGCATGCCGAACTGGAAGATACGCGCGAAGGCGGACGATGTCGGCGCGCCGACCACAAGGCTCTGCAGGATGCCCAGCCTTGGATAGGCCTCGCCGATGCGCACCAGCCGCAGGATGGTCTCGCCCGACATCAGTGAATCCGCATCGAGCGGAATCATGAATTCGAAATCATCGCCCCAGCGCGCGCAGAAATCCCGCAGATTGCCCGCCTTGAAGCCTTCATTGGTTTCACGCCGCCGGTAGAACAAACGCGTGGCATCATCGGCGCAGAGCGTTTGCCAATGGGCGAAGGCCGCGTGCTCGGCAGCGGCGACGGCCTCGTTGTCCGTATCGCTGAGAACGAAATAAGCGAAGTTTGCACCAGAGCCGGTGGCGTCAACGCTCTCCTTGATCGCGGTGAGGCGGGTAAAGGCGCGCAAGGGATCCTCGTTGCGGATCGTCATCAGGATAGCGGTCCTGCTGGCGAGCGGCGTCAGTACATCGCCGGCCCTGGCGAAGGGCGCCACCTCAGCCAGCGGATCGTGCGACGTGTGCAGCAGCCAGACGCCGATCAGCGCGTTCCAGACGCCCAGCACGCTCCACGGCACGGCAATCGCGAAGCAGAGGAAGATCAGCCCGTCGATCACACTCCAGCCGCTGGCGCCGAGAATCTGCGCCAACCAGAAAAGGAGCCCCCCGTAAGTGGCGAGATTCAGAGCGACGACAATCGCCCGGCGGCGGGCGAGGACGGCGCCGGACCGGATGCCGGCCGGGGTCAAATCAGACCTGGAACCGCCGGAATCGGAAACTTCCATCTAAAATCAACCCTCTGGCGGTGGAAATCCGGGCCGCTTTGCTCTAGTTGCGAGAGGACCATATTAGGAGCCCCGATGGCGGTCGATACCAAAATGGTGGAAGGCGAGCCGGCGCACGAAGCGGAGGCACGTGCCCTCTGGTATGCGGCGCCGGGGCACGCCGAAATCCGCCCTGCCCGGCTGCCACCTGTTCCTGCCGGGCACGCTCAAGTCCATACCTTATGGAGCGCAATCAGCCGCGGCACGGAACGCCTGGTGCTGGAAGGCCGCGTGCCCGCCTCGGAAACGGCGCGGATGCGCGCGCCAATGCAGGAAGGCGATTTTCCATTTCCGGTGAAATACGGCTATTGCGCCGTGGGCCGTGTCGAGGCCGGGCCGGCGGATATGCAGGGCCGGCTCGTCTATGCGCTGCATCCGCACCAGACGCGCTTCATCGCGCCGCTCTCGATGCTGACGCCTTTGCCTGACGGGCTCGATCCACGCCGGGCTGCAATCGCCGCCAATATGGAAACGGCGCTCAATGCGGTGTGGGATTCAGGCGCGGGCCCCGGCGACCGGATCGCTATTGTCGGGGCCGGGCTTGTCGGACTTCTCGTCGCCTATCTTTGTGCGCGCCTGCCGGGCGCGGAGGTGTGCGTCATCGATATCGACGCATCGCGAGCTGATATCGTGCACTCCTTCGGCGCGCGTTTCGCGCAAACGCCTGACAGCGAGATCGCTGACGCCGATGTCGTGTTTCACGCCAGCGCCTCGGCGGCAGGCCTCGCCACGGCGATCAGTCTTGGCGCACTTGAAGCGCGCATCGTAGAACTGAGCTGGTATGGCGAAGGTGAGATTCTCGTGCCGCTTAGCGGCGCGTTTCACAGCCGGCGGCTGCAGCTTGTCTCGTCGCAGGTCGGACACGTTTCGCCGTCGCGACGGCCGCGCTGGGATTATGGACGGCGCATGCGCAAGGCGTTGGAACTTCTGCGCGACGAGCGGCTTGATGCCCTGATCACCCACGAATTTTCATTCGACGACCTGCCCCGGCACTTGCCGGCGTTTCTCGGCAAAGGCGCAGCGGGCCTTGCCGCCGTCGTCAAGTATTAAGGAGACCGCCATGTACGCCATCGAAGTGCGCGACCACATCATGATAGCGCATTCGTTCAAGGGAGAGCTGTTCGGGCCGGCGCAAAAGCTGCATGGCGCGACCTTCGTTGTCGACGTGGCATTCTTCCGCGAAGAACTGACGTCAGATGCCGTGGTGGTCGATATCGGCCGCGCCCACGATGCGTTGAAAGCGACGCTCGCCCCGCTCAATTACAACAATCTCGACGAGCTGCCGCAGTTCAAAGGCAAGCAAACGACGACCGAATATCTGTCGAAGTATATTTTCGACACCATGGCGGATGCGGCGCGCAGCGGCAGGCTCGGCCCCGGCAGCGAAGGCATTACGCGCATCCGCGTGCAACTGCATGAATCGCATGTGGCGCGGGCCTGGTTCGAGGGACCGGTTTGAAGGCGGCCTTTGTCATCCCCGGCGATATCGAAGCGCTGACCGGCGGCTATATCTACGACCGGCGTGTGCTGGAGTTGTTGCCGGCGCACGGGATCGATATCTCGCTGTGCCGGCTGCCGGGCGGATTTCCTTTTCCCGATGCAGATGATCTCGCGCAGACGCAGACAGCGCTGGTGCGCGTTCATGCCGATAGCGTCCTGCTGATCGATGGCCTCGCCTGGGGCGCGATGCCGCCCGATCTCGCCGGCGCTGTGGGGCCGCGCGTTGTCGCGCTGTGCCATCATCCGCTTGGGCTCGAGGCGGGACTGACACGGCAGCAGAGCGAAAGCTTCCTCGCCAACGAACGGCAGACCTTGGCGCTCGCCGATCATGTGATCGTGACCAGCGCGACGACGCGCGACACCTTGATCGAAAAGCTCGACGTGCCCGCCGGCAAGATCACTGTTGCGGAACCTGGCGTCGATCCGGTCCAACGCGCCAGAGGCTCCAGCGGTGCACCGGTGCTGCTGGCCATCGGCACCATTATTCCGCGCAAGGGTTATGATATACTGATCGATGCCTGCGCGATGATCGCTGATTGCGACTGGCGGCTGGTCATTGCCGGATCGCTCGAACGGGCGCCGGAGACGGCGCAAGCGGTGCTGGCCCAGATCGAGGCGTGCGGATTGAAAGACCGCATCACATTTGCCGGTGAAATCCCCCGCGATGTGCTGGAGAACGCCTACGACACAGCCGACGTTTTCGTCATGTCATCGCATTACGAGGGCTATGGCATGGCGCTGGCTGAGGCCATGGCGCACGGCCTGCCGATCGTCACCACGACTGGCGGCGCCATGGCCAGCACAGTGCCTGATGAGGCCGCCATCAAGGTGCCGCCCGGCGATGCGGATGCGCTGGCGAAGGCCTTGCGGCAGGTCGTGACCGATCGCGGCAGGCGCGAGACCCTTGCAGAGGCTGCCTGGCATGCGGGCCAAAGCCTGCCGCGCTGGAATGATACAGCCGCGACCATCGCCGCAGTCTTGAAGGATGTCGCGGGGACGAAACGATGAGCGGTTTTTCAGCCGAGTGGCTGGCCTTGCGCGAGCCGGTGGACCATCGCTCGGTCAGTGCGATCGTGCGCGATGCCGTATGTGAGTGGGTGGGCGCGCGGCAGCAGGTCAGCATGATCGATCTCGGCTGCGGCTCGGGCTCGAACCTGCGCGGGCTTGCGCCATACCTGCCGTCCGCGCAGCACTGGCGGCTGGTGGATTGGGACAAGGCGCTTCTCGACCATGCGCGCATGGCGATCTTCGAATGGGCCGACAGTGCCGAAAGCGCTGTGAACAATCTTGCTGTACGGAAGGCAGGCAAACAGATCGACGTGGCGTTCGAACAGGCCGATCTCATGAGAGATTATGCGCGCGTACTCGACAAACCGGCCGATCTTGTCACCGCTGCGGCGTTCTTCGATCTCGTATCGGCGCAGTGGATTGCGGACTTCTGCACCGCGCTCGCGCAACGGCGTCTGCCGCTCTACACCGTGCTTACGTATAATGGTGAAGAAGAGTGGACGCCCGTACATGCGGGCGATGCCGCCATGCTTGCGGCGTTTCACGCGCATCAGCAAAACGACAAGAGCTTTGGTCCCGCTGCCGGACCCGGTGCGATTGCAGCCTTGTGCAACGCGCTTGAAGCGCATGACTATACGGTTGTTACCGATGTAAGCTCCTGGCGGCTGGACCGCGCAGACGCAGGCCTCATCGCCGAACTTGCGGCAGGCTCAGCGCAGGCGGCTATCGAGTCAGGGCAGGTCAGCGAAAGTGCTGCAGCGGAATGGCTGACGGCGCGACGCGACGCCGACACGTGTCGCATTGGGCATGTGGACTTGTTTGCATCGCCTAGTTGAACTGCCCTCATCCGACCTCTGCTACGCAGAGGCCACCTTCTCCCGCAGAGCGGGCGAAGGGTCGCGCCGAATCCTTCTACCGCTTGCGGGAGAAGGTGGCCCTTGCGAAGCAAGGGTCGGATGAGGGTGTCACTTAGACTCTCTGCGCCCAGTCCTGCGCCTTGCGGCCGACGATGGGTGCCAAAGAGTCGAGCCGCTCCGCCACAAGCCTGTCGACGAGCCCGCGCTTGATCTCGTCGATCAGCGGCAGGCCCGCGTAGACGAGCAAGGAATAGAGCTGCAGCAGAGTCGCACCGGCCTCGATCTTGGCGAAGGCCGTCGCCACGCTGGATATGCCGCCGGAGCCAACGATCGGGAAAGCGTTTTCCACGCGCAGAAACACTTGGGCGAGCACCTTCGTTGAAAGCTCGAACAGCGGCCGGCCGGATAGGCCGCCCGGCTCGCCCGCCTGAGCACTCTTCAATGAGGACGGACGGGTGATCGTGGTGTTGCCGACGATCATGCCGTCAATGCCGCGCGCACGCGCCACGCGGACAATGTCGTCGAGATCGCCTTCGGTGAGATCGGGCGCGATCTTCAGCAGGACCGGCTTGAGGCCATGTTTGGCTGTCATGCGGTCGCGGCCTTCCAGCACGCGCGCCAGCAGTTCGTCGAGCACGGAGGCCTGCTGCAGGTCGCGCAGGCCCGGTGTGTTCGGCGATGAAACATTGACGGTGAAATAGCTCGCCACATCGGCAAACGCTTCAATGCCGGCGACATAGTCCTGGGTGCGATCCGAGGCATCCTTGTTGGCGCCGATGTTGACGCCGACGACGCCCTTGCGACCGGCCCGCGCCGCCAGCCGCTGGTGCATCGCCGCATGTCCCTCGCTGTTGAAGCCGAAGCGATTGATGACGCCCTCGTCCTGCGTGAGACGGAAGAGACGCGGCTGGGGATTTCCCGGCTGCGGTTTTGGCGTGACGGTTCCAGCCTCCGTGAAGCCGCATCCGGCGACGCGCAGCACCGCATCGGCGACATCGCCACCTTTGTCGAAGCCTGCCGCCATGCCGATGGGGTTGGGCAAATCGAGGCCGAAAGCCTGCACACGCAATCTCGCGTCGTCGGCCGCCGCCGCGGGCAGCGGCAGATAGCGCAGCGCCTTGATGGTGAGGCCATGGGCGAATTCCGGATCAAGCCGGAACAGCACCGGGCGGGCCAGCGGCCACAGAAGGTTCATCATGGCAGGAGGCCAGTGAAATCGTGCGCGCCGGCGGCATCGACCGGCAGCGGCTTCGCCCAGATCACCTCGTCCATATCAAAGGGCCGGTAGAGATGGGGAAACAACTGGCCGCCGCGCGACGGCTCCCATTTCAACTCGTTGCCCAGGGCGTCGGCGTCGAGCGCGGCGACAATGAGGCCGGTCTGGCCGGCGAAATGCTTGGCCGCCGTTTCCCGGGTCTGTACGTCCGTGGAGAAGTGAATGAAGCCGTCGGCGAGATCAATCGGCGCCCCCTCGAATCGGCCGCGGGCGGAAGCAGCCTGCCATTGGTCGTGGGTCGCAATTTTATAGATAAGCTTCAAAACAGGCTCTCTTATAGGCCGGATGCGTCTTTCCGATCCCAGTGGATCGAAAAACGCTATGAATCAGGTTCCGGACCCTAAAACGGCGCGGCGAGCGGCGCAAATACCCGTAAAATGCTTGAGACCACCCCAAAACAGGCATATATGCTGACAACAGGAACTTTGTCTTGTAGTTTCTGTAATTATTTCCTGCGCTTGACGTGAGGCACCCATGCTGACGCACACACAGGTGTGGACCGCCATCGATACATTGGCCGAACGGCACGGCCTGACGGCCTCGGCTCTGGCGAAGAAGGCCGGCCTCGATCCGACGACGTTCAACAAATCCAAACGCAAGACTGCCGACGGGCGCCTGCGCTGGCCGTCGACAGAATCGGTCGCGAAATGCCTGACAGCGACTGGCGCCACCATCGAGCAGTTCGTCACATACATCTCCCCCAATGGAGACGAGCCAAAACGCGCGATCCCGCTCATCGGCATGGCGCAGGCAGGCGCCGGCGGCTATTTCGACGATGGCGGTTTCCCGACCGGCACGGGCTGGGACGAGATCGGCTTTCCCGCCGTCGGCGACGAGCATGCCTATGCGCTCGAGATCGCCGGCGATTCGATGATGCCGCTTTATCGCGACGGCGACATCGTCGTGGTTTCGCCCTCATCGGCGACGCGGCGCGGCGACCGGGTGGTGGTGAAGACGAAAAAGGGCGAAGTGCTCGCCAAGGAATTGAAGCGCGTCACCGGCAAGATCATCGAGCTCAAATCGCTCAATCCGGATTATCCCGATCGCACGGTCGAACTGGAGCATATCGAGTGGATGTCGCGCATCGTCTGGTCAAGCCAGTAACCCCGCCTAGTTAATGGATGCTCGACCCCGGAAAAGCCAGCAGCCATAGACCCATCCCGACATAGATGGCGCTCAACACCAGGATGATCGTCTTCGTCCATTTGCGGAAACTGGCGTCGGACATGCGGTTGAGCACGCCGGCCGCCGCCGAGCCGCCGGTAAAGCTGAGCAGCACGTAAATGACGAACAGCCAGATGGGCATATGATGGCCCGCTTCCAGCGCCACCGCGCCGAAATAGAGAAAGCGCATGGCTTGCGAGAACAACTGCGTCACGGCTTTCGTCGCGACGATGACGTGGCGGCTCAGCGGGCTCGCCTGAAAGAACATGTCGAGCACATTGCCGGCGCCGCCGACGCCGATCTGCAGCACCATGACGATGAACCCGCAGATGCTTGCCATGCCCGGCCGCGTCACATCGGGCGCGTGCCGCTTCGGCAAGGCGTAGCCCACGAGCGGCAGGACGCCAAGGCCGAGATAGATCACCGCCTTCGACGGCACGAAGGCGACGAACAGCATCAGCACATAGCCGACGGCCGAGCCTGCGATGTAGCGCAAGGTGAGCGGCCAGTTGATGTGCTGCCGCCACAGCACGCCGCGCCACAGGCCCGAGGTGAACATCAGCGCCGAGAAGATGGTCATGGCGGCGCTGACCGGCAGAAAGTACAGCAGCGCAGCCAGAACAATCTGGCCGCCGACCATCCCGAATATGCCGGATGTGAAGGCGCCGACGAAGACCGCAAGCGAGATGATCGAACCGGCGAGGACTGAGATCAAGACAGGCTTTTCCCCGAATGCGTCACGCAGCGCGGCTTTCGAGGAATGCCTGATGCTCCTTCGCCAGATCGCCCGACAATGCCTTGGCGATCAGCGCGCGGGTCTCGGCGATGCCGTAGAGCGCCACGAACGAGCCGAAGCGCGGGCCGCGATTTTCCCCGAGCAGGACCTGATAGAGCATGTTGAACCATTCGTTCGCCACACCCGGCCGTTCCGGCGTCGCGCCCTTGGCCTTCATGTCCTGATAGCGCGGGATCGGCCGCGCCACATCGTAGAGGATGGTCTGGATGTCTTCGGCCGAGGCATCGGCCGGCAGCTTCGCCAGTTCGGCATCGAGCTTCGAAAGCGCCTCGCGCTCGACATCGTCAGGCAGGCGATAGGACTTCGCCGGCCGCACGAAATCGCGGAAGTAGGCGACGGCGTAACCCACCAGCTTGTCGAGACGCGGATGGGTCTCGCGCGACACGCCCGGCGCGTAGCGACGCAGGAAGCCCCACAGCACCTGCGCATCCTCGCTGTTGGCGACGGCGGCCAGATTGAGCAGCATGACGAAGGAGATCGCCGTGCCCGCCCCGCCCTGCTCGCCTGGATGATGCAGCACTTCGGGCTGCGGCGGCTTGCCACTGTGAATATGCCAGACGGGGTTGCCGAGCTGGTTCTTGATATCCTGCCGTCCAAAGCCGTTGAGGAACTGCAGATATTCATCGACGGCGCGCGGGATCGCATCGAAGTAGAGACGCTTCGCCTCGCGCGGCTTCTGGAACATGAACAGCGACAGGGATTCCGGGCTCGCATAGGTGAGCCATTGCTCGATCGTCAGGCCATTGCCCTTCGACTTCGAAATCTTCTGGCCCTTCTCGTCGAGGAACAATTCATAGTTGAAGCCCTCCGGCGGCGTACCGCCAAGCGCGCGCACGATATTGCTGGAGAGCTTGACGGAATCGATCAGGTCCTTGCCGGCCATTTCGTAATCGATGCCGAGCGCCGCCCAGCGCAGGGCCCAGTCAGCCTTCCACTGGCACTTGACGGCGCCGCCGGTGACCTTTGTTTCGACCTTCTGTCCGGTATCAGGATCGACATAGACGATGGTGCCCTTCGCCGGGTTGCGCTCGACCATCGGCACCTGCAGCACGATGCCGGTGCGCGGCGAGATCGGCAGGAACGGCGAATAGGTGGCGCGACGATCAGGCCCCAGGGTCGGCAGGATGATGTTCATCACGTCATCGTAGACTTCGAGCATGCGCAGCAGCATCTCGTCGAAGCGGCCGGCCTTGTAATATTCCGTCGACGAGGCGAATTCGTACTCGAAGCCGAAACGATCGAGAAAGGCGCGCAGGCGCGCATTGTTGGCGGCGCCGAACGACGGATATTCGTTGGAGAACGGATCCGGCACCTGGGTCAGCGGCTTGCCGAGATATTGCGCCATCATGTCCCGGTTGGGCACGTTGTCGGGCACCTTGCGCAGGCCGTCCATATCGTCGGAGAAGGCGAGCAGGTGCGTCTTGACCTTGCCTTCCGTCAGCACCTCGAAGGCGCGCCGCACCATGGTCGTGCGCGCCACCTCGCCGAACGTGCCGATGTGCGGCAGGCCCGAGGGGCCGTAGCCGGTCTCGAACAGCACGCTGGTCTGGCCGGTGCGCTCGACGCGCTGGACAAGCTTTCTGGCTTCCTCGAAGGGCCAGGCGGCGGAAACGCGCGCGGCATCGGCGAGCGAAGGAGTTTCGGCGGTCATTGAAATGTCCCGGAAGGTGAAGCATTGCGCGGCCAAAGGACCGGCGCGAATTTTGCGGCACACTAAACCATGATTCCCGCGAGTGGAAGCTTTTGGTGCCTTTCACGGGTGGTAACAGTCTGAATAGCCATGGAATCCGACTGGAAAAACTAGCTTTCGGCACGCTGAGCGGGCCTCCCGCTTGCGTCGGCCCGCGCGCCATGCGACGAGCAATTGGTTAATTTCGCCGCCCGCGACCGCAGACAGATGTTCAAAACGCTCTCAAACATTGCCGGTGGCACCGCCAGACTGGCGCTGCTCATCACGCTGGCCTTGAGCGCCCTGACCGCCAGTGCGCCGGCGCAGACGAAGCCCCCTGCGGCCGCGGCCGACGTGCCGATGTTCTGGGATCCGCAGCGGCGCATGGAGCGGCCAGATACGAGTTCGCTGCGGACCTTGCGGTTCATCACCGATGACGAGTATCCGCCGTTCGGCTTCACCACGCCCGATGGAACGCTTAGCGGTTTCAATGTCGATCTGGCGCGCGCGATCTGCGATGAGCTGCGTGTCGCCTGCACCATCCAGGCGCGGCGCTTCGACACCATCTTCGACACGCTCGACAAGAACGACGGCGATGCCGCCATCGCCTCGATTGCGATGACCCCGCACAACCGTCAGCGCGCCGACTTCACGCAAGCTTATTATCGCACCCCTGCCCGCTTCATCACCCGCGCCTCGGTGGCGCTCGACGATCCGCGGCCGGAAACACTGGCCGGCAAGGCCGTCGGCGTACAAGGCCGCACGGCGCACGAAGCTTTCCTGCGTAAGTTTTTCCCCAAGTCCGAGATCAGAACGTATGAATCCCAGGCGGCGCTGCGCTCGGCGCTGAAGCGCGAGGAAATAGACATCGCCTTCGGCGACGGCGTGTCGCTGGCGCTCTGGCTCAATGGTCTCGACGCCGCCGACTGCTGCGCCTTTCGCGGCGGCCCCTATCTGGAAAGCTCGTATTTCGGCGAAGGCGTCGGCATCGCCGTACGCAAGGACAATGCGGCGTTGCGACGGGCGCTCGACTACGCCCTGGCGCGCCTGTCGGCACGCGGCGTCTACACCGAGCTATATCTGAAGTACTTTCCGATCGGCTTCTTTTAAATGGCGCACCCTTCCTTCTCCCGCTTCGCGGGAGAAGGTGGCCCTCGCATCGCGAGGGTCGGATGAGGGCGGTGCGCGAAGTCTAAATTCATAAGGAGCGATTCACACGAAGGGGCGATACGCTCGCTTTCACCCTCATCCGACCCTTGCTGCGCAAGGGCCACCTTCTCCCGCAGGGCGGGAGAAGGGACGCAACTCATAAATACCGTGCCAGCTCCTTCGCCATGTCCTGGGCATTCAACTGGGTGTTGAGCGCCGAGACAAAGCGGCCCTGCTTATCCATGATGTAGACGATGGCGCTGTGATCCATCGTATATTCCTGGCCCTCGCCAGGCACCCGGCGCGCATAGACGCGATAGGTCTTCATGACTTTATCGATCGACTCGCGCGGGCCGGTCGCCGCCTGGATGCGCGGATCGAAATTCGACACATAGTCCTTCAGCACCGCTGCCGTATCGCGCTCCGGATCGACGGTGACGAACAGCGCCGAAATCTTCTTGTCGGGGCCGAGCGCCTTGAAGGCCTCGGTCAGTTCGAACATGGTCGTCGGGCAAACGTCCGGACAATGGGTGTAGCCGAAGAAGACGAGGAACGGCTTGCCGAGCATATCGCGATCGGTCAGCGCCTTGCCGTCCTGGTCGATCAAGGCGAAGGGCCCGCCGATCGCCGCAGGCAGCGGCGCGGTCAAATCGCCACGCTGGCGCAGAGTAAGGAAAGCCGTAGTGCCAAGCATGGCGACACCGAGCACGAGGCAGATGATGGGAACGATCAGGCGGCGCTGGGCGCTGGTCATGAATTTATCCGGTGGGTGTGAGGCTGCTGCGGCCTTCAGAAACAGTTGGCGACGGCGGTGACCAGATCCATGAAGATCAGCGGACCGAAATGGATCCACATCACGGTCGCGGCGATGAACATCAGGGCGAAGCCGGCGATGGCGATACGCGTGGCGATGCGCCCTGCGCGCTCGTCCCGTGCTGCCTCCGCCGCCTCGATGTCGCTGATATGCTCGCTCATGGCTGTCCGCTTGGCGCCTCAGATGAAGGCGCATGCGGTAATATAGGCCTTTATGACGCTCTTCGCATCATTTTGGCGTGAGCGGGCGGCGCCAGCGGCAATTTGGCGCTCATAGGCGCTGCCAATCCGGCTCAAACCTTGTTGTCATTCCCGCCAAGCGAAGCGCAGAGCGGGAATCCAGGGGCAAAGCGACGTCAATCGCTCCTGGCTTCCCGCTCGCGCACTGCGTGCGCGTCGGGAATGACAAACTCTCAGGACAGTTCCACCGCCAGCGCCCGCATGAAGGCGATACAGGCCTGCAATTCGGAGATTTCGATGAATTCGTCCGGCTGGTGAGCCTGATCGATGCTTCCCGGCCCGCAGACGATGGTCGGGATGCCAGCCGTCTGGAAGCGGCCGGCCTCGGTGGCATAGGGCACGGCGATGGTCCGGTTGGACTTGGTCAGCTTGAGCGCCAGGGTCTCGGCCAGGGAGCCGGGCTCTGAATCGAGCCCCGGCACCTCGACTTCCGTCACCGTCTCGATACGCGCGTCAGGCGCATAGCGGCGCATGCGCGGCAGTACCGTCGAGGCGGCATAGTCCTCAAGCTGACGCAGGGCACGGTTCTGCGCCACGTTGGGCAGGCCGCGGAACTCCCACAGGAAAGTACATTGCTTGGCGAGGATATTGCGCGCCGTGCCGCCATTGATCGTGCCGACGCTGATGCTGGAAAACGGCGGATCGAAACGCCCGGACGGATCGCCCGCGCCGGCCAGTTCATCGGCCAAGCGATAGAGTTCGGAGACGAGCGCGGCCGCGCCCTCGATCGCGTTGGCACCCAGATGCGGCTTGGCGGAATGGGCCTCGTGGCCATGAACCGTGGTGATGAAGGTGGCGATGCTCTTATGCGCATCGGCGACCTGCATCTGCGTCGGCTCGCCGACGATGACCGCACGGGGCTGCGGCAGATCACGGCCAAACCGCGTGATCGTATCGACGGGGCCGAGACAGGTGGTCTCTTCGTCGTAGCTGAGCAGAATATGGATGGGCGTTTTCAGCTTCGCCTGCTGGAAGTCCTCCACCATGGCGAGGCAAACCGCGTCGAACCCCTTCATATCGCAGGTGCCGCGACCGAAAAAGCGCGAGCCTTCGCGACGCACCGTGAAGGGATCGCTGGTCCAGGCCTGGCCGGCCACCGGCACCACATCCGTATGGCCGGACAGCACGATACCGCCGTCTTTCATCGGGCCGATGGTGGCGAAGACCGCCGCCTTGTCGCCTGCCGCATTGGGCACAGTGACATAGGGTACGCCGCGGGCGCGCAGATAATCCTCGATGAAGACGACGATCGGCAGGTTCGATTTCGAGCTTTCGGTATCGAACGCGATCAGCCGCGCCATCAAATCGATGGTGCGGGACAAACGCTCATCATGCGCGACGGACATGGGTACTCCGTAAGCCGCGAGACAGCTCCTTCAATTCAGGACACGCCTCGCATGCGGGCTGTCGAGCGAGAACGCGGGAATTTCCACCTGAAATTCATCGCCATCCTGATCGACGAAGCGATAGCTGCCCGCCATGATGCCGGACGGCGTCGTGAGCGGACAGCCGGACGTATAGTTGAACCGCTCACCCGGCTGCAGCACCGGCTGCTCGCCGACGACACCGGGGCCGCGCACTTCCTCGCGCTTGCCGTTGGCGTCGGTGATTTGCCAGTGCCGGTGCATAAGCTGGACGGTGCTGCGGCCCATATTGGTGATGCCGACGGAATAGGCCCAGAAATAGCGCCCAGAGTCGGGCTGCGACCTGTCAGCCAGGAATTCCGGTTCGACGGTGACTTCGATGTTGTGAGTCATGGATTTGTACATGCCGCCAGTCTGCCCAAAGCCGCCGCCGCCGTCGAGCCCTTCGCGGCGGCAAAAAGGCGCTTTGGAGGCCAGACTCTCACCTTCCAACTGCTGAAAAACGAATTTCAGGTGGGCATAACAACCATTTAATACAGTTTTGTGGCCTGCCGTCCTACTCTAGCCTCCATTGGCCTGCAGGCGGCGTATGGCATCCTTCAGGTCCTGCGGCGCATTGGCCAGCATGTCGAGCATGCGCACCGCTTCATCCGCTCCCACGGGACTGACATCGACACGCATTTTTTCGGCATCGGACAGAAATTCCGCATCCTTGCCCAGCGCCATGAAGGCAGCCTGAAGCGCCCTGGCGCGATCGGCCGGGAGATCCGGCGGGGCGACATAGGGCCGCGACAGCATATAGGGGATTTCCGCCAGTTCGATGAGCTGGCGCGACCGCGCGTCCTTGGCGAGTTCGCGGGCCGTCGGTGCATCGGGAAAATCGGGATGCCGCGTCGTGCGGGCAAACTGGATGAGCGGCTGCATGATGCTGCCGGGGCGCAGCCATTCCGGGTGGGTCGAGGCGACGGCGGAAGAGCCGACGAACCTGCCGTCGAGTTCGCCGCGTTCGATGGCGATGAACAATGCGTTGCTGTCGGGATAGCCGGCGATGAGGCGCAGATTGACGCCGACGGCATCGCGGATCAGCAGCGCGATGTCATTGCCCGTTGCGCCTTCGGCGGTGCCGCCCAGCACCAGTTGCGGACCGCCGGGGCGGCGCGCGTCATCGAGCGACTTCGCCTTCGCGTCCTTGCGCACGAACAGCACATAGGCCTCGTCCTGCGAACTCGACGGCGAGCCGAGCCAGGTGAATCTGCGCGGATCGAAATGCACATTGGCGTTGCCGCCGAGAATGCCCATGAGCGGCATGTTGCGGGCAAACGTGCCGATCGTCGATCCGTCCTTCGGCGCCGTATTGAACAGATAGTTCGCGGCGCGCAGACTGCCGGCGCCCGGCATGTTCTGGACGATGGCGCTGGGCCTTCCGGGAATGTGCTTGCTCAGGTGCCGGGCCACAAGCCGGGCATAGACATCGTAGCCGCCCCCTGCCCCATAGCCGACAACGACCTGCAACGGGTGGCTCTTGTAGAAATCGGCGACCGAATCGGCCAAAGCGGGCCGACCGATCATCCCGCCGGCCAGAAAGCCCAATGCCGCAAAGCATTTGGCCACGCAGCGTATGGCGACATATCCGCGCATTTCTCCTCCCGTCTTACGGAGAGACTAGGCGAGGCTTAGGAAGCCCTCAAGGGTGCCCGTTGGAGAGTTGGCCGCATCGCGCTAGATTAAGGACCATTCAAGGAGACGACCCATGACGATCCGCACGGCAGGCCCGATCACGCGCAGACACGCGCTCGCAGGATTGGCCGCAAGCGTCGCAGCGCCTGCCATCATCGCCGCGCCCGCTCGCGGCCAGGCCTTGTGGCCGGCCGGGCGCACGCTGCGCATGGTGGTGCCGTTCACGCCCGGCGGCGCGACGGACGTGATCGCGCGCATCGTCTCCGACAAGCTGGCGCAATTGTGGAACACGTCAATCATCATCGAGAACAAGGCGGGGGCCGGCGGCAATATCGGCACCGAACAGGTCGCGCGTTCGGAACCGAACGGCGAGACCATGCTGATGGGCACGATCGGCCTCGCCCTGAATTCGTTCCTCTACCGCAAACTCAGCTACGATCCGATCGCCGATTTCACGCCGACCTCGCTGATCTCGGTGATGCCGAACATGCTGATCGCGCCCAATAGCGCGCCGTTCAACTCGGTTGCTGACCTCATCGCCTATGGCAAGGAAAACCAGGGCAAGCTGACCTTTGCGTCCTCGGGCGTCGGCACGTCGGTGCATCTGTGCGGTGAAATGTTCAAGAGGATGACCGGCATCCAGATGTCGCATGTGCCCTATCGCGGCAGCGCGCCCGCCGTGCAGGACGTGATGGCGGGCCGCTGCGATATCATGTTCGACAACATCACCTCGTCGCTGCCGCAGGTGCAGGGCAAATCGCTGAAGGGCCTGGCGGTGACGACCGCCAAGCGCTCGAGCTTCGTGCCCGACCTGCCGCCGGTGAACGACACGGTGCCGGGCTTCGACGTCTCCGCCTGGTTCGGCACCCTGGTGCCGGCCAAGACGCCGAAGGAGATCGTCGATCGCATCACGGCGGATACGAAGCTGGCGCTGACCGATGCGATGGTGAGAGAAAGACTTGCCTCGCTGGCGGCCGAGCCCGTGGGCGCCGGCTCCGCGGACTTCGCCAGCCTGATCCGCAGCGAGACGGACAAGTGGGGCAAGCTGATCAAGGAAACGGGGATCAATGCGGAGTGAGGGATTGGGTGACCGATCCTTCGATGCGCGGCCAACTCTCACACCATCGCACCTGCTTTCGATGCTCAGTGACGAAGCCACTCTTCGAATAAATTGAAACCTGCGTTTCACTGATCCGAATGACGAGCAGCGGAGACTTGTCGTCATTCGTTCGATGTGGTTCTTGTTCGCATCGCATCCAGCACCACGTTATCCTAGCCGCTTGTCCAAAGGCTCTGTAATGCGGCGTTCGGCTGCCCCACAACCTTGAAGCAAGGATACTGCGATGGGCCAGCAAAATTCGTTCCGGTTAAATGAGGCGACTATTGCCGATATCCACGCAGCCTACCGCAACGGGACGCTGACGGCGCGAAAGCTGGTGCAGGGCTACCTTGACCGCATCGAGGCCTATGACAAGCAGGGGCCGGCGATCAATTCCATCATTGCACTCAACACCCAGGCTCTTGAGGAGGCGGACCGTCTCGATGCCGCCTTCAAGGCGTCGGGCTTTGTCGGGCCATTGCACGGCATTCCTATGCTGGTGAAGGATCAGATCGACATCATCGGCCTGCCGACGACGCTCGGCTCCGTGCTTTTCAAAGGGTATCAGCCGGGCAGAGAAGGATATGTCATCAGCAAGCTGCGCGAAGCCGGCGTTGTCTTTCTCGGCAAGGTGACGCTGGGCGAGCTTGGCGGCGGCGACACGCACGGGTCCCTGTTCGGTTCGACGCGCAACGTCTACGACCTCGAGCGCACGGCCGGTGGATCGTCTGGAGGGTCCGGTGCCGCCGTTTCCGCGAATTTCTGCACGGTCGCGCTCGGTCAGGAAGGCTTTTCCTCCATCCGCCGGCCTTCGATCTGGAACGGCATTACCGGGATGCGGCCGACGATCGGCCTGGTGAGCCGCTCCGGCGTCTATGGCGGCTGGCCGACGATCAATGGCTCGGTCGGGCCGATGGCGCGCACCGTGAGCGATCTCGCCACCCTGCTCGACGCAATGGTCGGTTACGATCCGGCAGACCCGATCACCGCGCATGGCGTCGGCAAAACGGAAGAGAGCTATGCACGCGGCCTTGACGCGGCCGCACTGAAGGGCGCGCGCATCGGCATTCTGCGTGAGCCGATGGGGTATCAGACCGAGCCGGAGTCAGATGATTTCAAGAAGGTCGATGAAGTGTTCAACCGGGCGGTTGGCGAGTTGCAGGCTGCCGGCGCCGAAATCATCGACCCTATCGTCATTCCGGATCTGAAGCCCCTGCTGGCCAGCCGCGCGCGCGATGCAGCGGCCGACGACGGGATGTACGAAACCTATCTGAAGGACGGCGGCAGCCCCTACCGCACCCGCCAGGATGTGATGAATTCACCGCTGTTCAAGCAGGTGGTGCCGGGATCGCAGAAACGAGTTGCTCACGACGATACCGCGGAGAAACACCATCGCTATATGATCGCGCGTGAGACTCTCATGACCAACCTGCTCAAAGTGATGGCGGACAATCGTCTTGACGCGATTGTCCATAAAGCCGTGGAGCATCAGCCAACCCTCATCAAGGATGGTGTGAACCCGCCTTTCGTCGATCAGAAAGGCGCGCCGCACATCAACACTTTCCTGATGTTCGTTCCCTCGATCGTCGTTCCGGCTGGCTTTACGCGAGACGACCTTCCCGCCGGCATCACATTCCTGGGCAGGCCATATGACGACGGCAGGATGATCAGGTTTGCTTACGCCTATGAGCAGGCGACGCATCATCGTCGGCCGCCGAAGACGACGCCCTGAGAGAGCGATCTTCCGGCGTTACCAGCCATGCAGCCACATGTTGACTTCAGGCGGCGCCTCGCTGGCGTCGGTGGACTTCAGGTTGCGGTATTTTCCGGCATGGAAAATCAGCGGCAAAGTCTTGGCGGCAGCGGTGAAGGACTTCACCTCGCAGACAAAGATCTCGTGGTCGCCGCCGGGATAGATCGCATAGGGGATGCAGTCGAAGCGCGCGATGGCGCCCGGCAACGCCGGGCTGCCATTGGCGGTGGCCGCGCTCTCAAGCCCGGCCCATTTGTCGCCGCCGGCCCGGGCGAAGCGGTTGGACAGCTCGGTCTGATCTTCGCCGAGGATGAAGACCGTCATGGCTTTGGCGGCTTTCCAATGCATCAGGCCGAGCGACTTGTTGGCAATGCTGAAGAGCACCAGCGGCGGATCGAGCGAAACCGAATTGAAAGAACTGATCGTCGTTCCGATGCGGTTGCCGTCGACGCTTGCCGTCACGATGGCGATGCCGGTCGCGAACTGACCGAGGACGTTGCGGAATTCACGCTGATCGATGGTCACAAGACGGTCCTTTCCGTGTGATCGTTACCGGCCGGGCATCACCTGCGCGACGCCCGGCGTTTGCGGATGCCTCTAGTACCGCCGGATCATCGGCAGCATCACACACGAGCCGACGACGCCCGCCAGCACCAGCACCATCAGGCCGGCATTGAAATTTCCGGCAGCGCCGATGATCCAGCCCATCAACAGCGGCGAGCAGGCGCCGATGAGATTGCCAACGCCGTTGTAGACGCCGACACCCGAGGCGGTGACGGACGGCGGGATGATCTGCGCGGCCATGGCGAACAGCGGCGGCAGCGCGGCGCCCCAGAAGCCTGCGCTCAGCGCCATCACGAACGCTGCGGCATAGGGATTCTCCATCAGCGACACGACATAGATGAGCGCACCCGCGCCAAACAGGCCGATGAAGCAGACGATCGCCCGGCGGCCGATGCGGTCCGAGATATAGCCGCCCAGGATCTCGCCAAAGAACATCAGCACGAATGGCAGTGACGCAAATATGCCGAGCGACTTCAGATCGAAGCCACGCACCCTCTGGAGATAGGTCGGCAACCAGGCGTTCAAGCCCCACAGGTAGATCAGGCATGCCGAGTTGAAGAGCAGGATCACCCAGAAGCGCCAGTCACGCAGAAACAGGCCCATGCTGCTGCGCATATCGGGCGCGGCAGCCTCTTCCTCCTTGGTCTCTTCAAGGCGGGTGGGTGGCCAGTCGCGCACGAGGGCAAGCACCAGCGGCATGACGATGACGAGGTTCAGAACGGCAAGCGCATAGAACGACGCGCGCCAGCCGAAGGCGGCGACCAGCGCGATCGTCAGCGGAAAGCCGATGGCCGATCCCAGCGGGCTGCCAACCATCCACACCGAGTTGGCACGGCCCTGCTCGTTCTTGGGAAACCAGCGCTTCACGACCTTGTTGACGAGGCCGAACTGCGGTCCCTCGGCAAGGCCGAGCAACACGCGGTAGATCAGCATCGATGTGTAAGAACTCGCCGCGCCCAGCAGTCCCATGAAGACACCCCACAGGCCGGCGCCGATCGCGAGGCTGCGGGTGGGTCCGAAGATATCCCCGACCCAGCTCAGGAAAATGCCGGACACGCCATAGGCGAGCAGGAAGGACGTCATCAGCAGGCCGAGCGTCGCCGGATCGAAATTCGCGCCGGTGACGTCGTTGAATTCCTTGTTGGTAAACAGCACCGCAATGCTGATGCGGTCGAAGAAGCCGGAGATGACGACGAGCAACAGAACGGCAGCCACGAGCCAGCGCCGTCGCGACGGCGCTGCTACGGAAACCGGCGCGTCGTCCTTAACCTGAGTGGTCATGAAAATTCTCCCTCACTCTTAGCCCTACGATCATTATGTACATTCTGTAGCTATATGAGTATGGCGCAAGCGACGGCAGGCGTCCAGCCGTCGTCGCGCCTAAAGAATGTGAGAAGTGCGCGTATTACCGCCAATCAGGCGGTTTGGGTGATCGCAATTTGAGCAACGGCCCGCCTTGACGCCTCAAGATTTTATGTACATTATGTATGTAAATGACTGGCGCCCGCCTCTCGATCCGAGAGCGAGCCGCTGCGCAGAAAGCCTTCTGGCCCAGAGATAACGAGGGAGTTCCGATGACACCGAATACTGCTCGCCAGCCCCGCATCACCGAGACCATGCCGCTGCGTACGGGCGCCGAGTTCCTGGCCAATATTCGCCGGCGCCCGCGCAAGATCGTCGTCGACGGCGAGGTCATCACCGATCCCACCACCCATCCCGCCTTCAAGCAGGGCGCCCATTCGATCGCAGCGCTCTACGACTATGCGGCAGCGCCCGAGAACCGCGACATCATGACATTCAAGTCGCCGAAAGACGGCGCGTCAGTGCTGCGGGCCTATCAGATCCCCCGCACCCATGCGGACATCCGCGACAAGCGCATCGCCGCGGAGAAATGGGCCGAAATGACGTTCGGTCTGATGGGGCGCACGCCCGATCACGTCGCCGGCTTCTTCTGCGGCTTTGCCGCCAAGCCGTCCGTCTTCGCCGCCGGCGGCGAGCATTTTGCCCGCAACGTCGTCTCTTTCTATGAGCATCTGCGCGACACGCATGCCTATGTGACCTACGCCATCGTGCCGCCACAGATCGACCGCAGCAAGCCCGCGAACCTGCAGGAAGACCCGACGCTGTATGCCGGCGTGGTGAAGGAAACCGACGCCGGCATCTACATCTCCGGCGCCCAGCAACTGGCGACGGGCGGCGTCTATTCCGACTATGTTCACCTCAGCTGCATCCATCCGCTGCGGCCGGGCGAAGAGAACTATGCGGTCAGCCTGGCGGTGCCGACGGACGCCGAAGGCCTGCGCCTCTATTCGCGCCGGGCCTTCCCGATGCTGGCGACCAATGCCGCGGAATATCCCCTCACGGCGCGTTTCGACGAAACCGACTGCATGGTCGTGTTCGACAACGTTTTCGTGCCCTGGGAGAACGTCTTCGCCTATCGCAACCTCGAGGTTTGCCGCGACCAGTGGTGGAAGACGCCGGCGCATCTTTACGGCAACCTGCAGGCTCAAGCGCGCTACACGACGAAGCTGCGCTTCCTGCTTGGTCTCGCCAAGCGCATGAACGAGATGACCGGCAATGATGCGACGCCGCCGGTGCAGGTGATGATGGGCGAGCTCGCCTCCTACGCCTCGATCGTCGATGGCATGCTGCACTCGCAGGAGACGCTCGCGACCACCGACGAAGAAGGCGTGCTGTGGCCGTCGAAGACCGCGCTCTACTCGGTCATGGCGCTGCAGGCCGAGATCAATCCGAAGATGATCGACATCGTGCGTGAGCTGACCGGTGCGGCGATGATCACCTTGCCATCATCGTTCAAGGACTTCGAGAATCCTGAGACCGCGAAGGACGTCGAACGCTTCTATCGGTCGGGCAAGTCCGACGCGCGGACCCGCGTTTCCCTGATGCGGCTGGCGTGGGATTTAATCGGCACCGAGTTCGGCAATCGTCACCAGCAGTATGAGAAATTCTATGGCGGAGCGTCATTCCTGGTGAAGATGAACATGTTCCGCTCTTTTGATTTCAAGCGCGCCGGCGATCTCGTCGATAGCGCCTTGAATCTTCCGCCACTCGCGGATTGATCGATAAGATCCCGTGTTCTGTCGCCGGGGTCTGTCTGATCCCGGCGGCTGCCGGCTGCACCCGCTGCGAAGCCAGCGGGGCATTTGCCGCCCGATAGGGCGCGTGTTGCCCAAACAATTGGCTTGACGAAAAATGTTCATATTGTAGGTTTTTAGCAATGTGCGCTCAGCACAGAATAAGGCGTAATAGCCAAAGGAAGTGGAGGCAATAATGTTGAAGAGCGTGGTTAGATTCACGACCGCCATGGCAGCAGCGATGGGTCTGGTGTCCTTTGCCGCTCCGCAGGCGAGCGCCAATGACCTGATCCGTATCGGCTACGGCCCGTTCCTCTCCGGCGGCGGCTTGTTCATCGCGCAGGAGAAGGGCTACTTCAACAAGATGGGCATCACTGTCGAGCTGCGCCGCTTCGACGATGGATCGCTCGCCGTGCCGGCGATGATCGCCGGCGAGCTGGAGCTGACCAATCTTCCTGCGGCCGCGAACCTATTCAACAGCATCGCCAAGGGCGGGCCCATCGCCGTGTTCGCCGATTGGGGCAACAATCGCCCGGGCTACGGCTACACCTCCTTCCTCGTGTCGCAGAAGCTGTATGATGAGGGCGTGCACGGCATCCCGGACCTCGCCAAACTGAAGGGCAAGAAGATCGGCGTCGGCGCGCTCGGCAGCATCAATCATTACAACGCCGCACAGATCCTGATGAAGGCAGGGCTTGATCCCGCAAAGGATGTGCAGTGGGTCGTCAACATCGCGCAGCCGGACCTGATGAAGATGCTGGGCCAGAGCCAGCTCGACGGCAGCGACATCTCCTATAACCTGGCGGTCTTCGCCAGAGACAACAAGATGGGCCAGATCATCGCCAACGGCGACGAAATCGCGCCGAATTTTCAGATCGCCGCCTTCGCCGGCCGCAAGGACTTTTTGAAACAGAAGCACGACGTGATGGTGCGCTTCATGGTCGCCTATCTGCAAGGCATCAAGGAATTCAATGCCGCTGCGCAGGCTCCCGACAAGGATCCGAAGATCCTCGACATTCTCGCCAAGTATACGACACTGAACAAGCCGGCGCTGATCAAGCAGATCGCGCCGCACTGGGCCTACCTCAACGAAGACGGCATGCCGCAGATCGACTCGATCATGACTATGCAGGACTTCTGGAGCGGCAAGTATTTTCAATACGTAAAAACCAAAGTCTCGCGCGAGCAGTTGTTCGATCTTTCGATCGCCAAGGATGCGAAAGCGAAGTTCGACAAAGAGAAGCCGTTCGGCAACTGATGAGCCTGGCAGCTCGCGCAGGTCGGTGAGTACACCCGGATGACGGCGCGATGTGACGCGCGCCGTCATTCTCGATATCGATAAGGTCAGACATGTATAAGGATTTGCGGGACTATATCGCACTGGTCGACGGCATCGGTGCCCTGCGCCGCATCGACAATGCCGATCCGCTTTACGAGATCGGCGGGATTACAGAGGTGGCGGCCGGTTCGCCAGAACAGCCGGCGTTGCTGTTCGACAACATCAAGGGTTTCCAGAAAGGTTTCCGCATCTTCTCCAATGCGACGACGAGCGCGCAGCGCGCGACGCTCGCGCTCGGTCTCGATCCGAACCTGCGGCCGATCGATGCCCTGAAGGCGTGGAAAGGACGGCGCAGCAAACTGAAGATGACCCCGCCTGTCGAGGTCAAGGACGCGGCCTTCATGGCGAACACGCAGGTCGGCAAGGATGTCGATCTGGGCCGGTTCCCCGTGCCGACGTGGCACAAGAAGGACGGCGGCCCCTATATCGGCTCCGGCAGCCTCGTTGTTACCGGCGATCCGGAGACAGGCTGGATCAACGCGTCGATTTACCGGGTGCAGGTGCATGGGCCGAACCGCGTCACCGTGCAGTTCGATCACCTGGGCCGTCATGGCGCGATCATCGCCAAGCGATACTGGGACCAGGGAAAGCCGTGTCCGATCGCGATCGTCAACGGCCAGGATCCGTCGCTCTTCATCTCGGGCTTCGAGTACCTGTCGGAGGGAGCATCGGAATACGACTTCGCCGGCGCGATCAAGGGCGAGCCGATCGAGATCATCAAGGCGCCGCGAACCGGCCTGCCGGTCCCGGCCCATGCCGAGATCATCATGGAAGGCATGCTGCTGCCGCCAAGCGAGATGACCCTGCCTGAAGGGCCCTTCGGCGAATTCACCGGCTACTACGCCGCCGATACGCGTCCGGCCGCCGTCATGGATGTCGAGGCAGTGTATTATCGCGACGATCCGATCCTGTTCGGTTCACCGCCGCTCAAGCCGCCGCGCTTCCATTTCGGCCTGCCGTTCCGCGCCGCCGGCATCTGGACCAACCTCGAAGAGGCCGGCGTCACCGACGTCGTCGGCGCCTGGCAGCACGTGTCGCAATTGATGACCGTGATCGCCCTCAAGCAGCGCTACGCCGGGCATTCCAAACGCGCGGCGCTGATCGCCGCCGCCAACAGCTATATGGGCCGCATCGTCGTTGTCGTCGACGAGGACGTCGATCCCTCGAATCTCGCCGACGTGATGTGGGCGGTGACGACGCGATGCGAGCCGTCCGAGGCGGTGGACATCGTGCGCAATGCCTGGAGCTCGTCGCTCGACCCGCGCATTCCGCCGGAGGCGCGCGCCATCGGCGCAACGTCGCATTCCAAGATGCTGATCGACGCGTGCAAGCCGTTTGCCTGGAAGGACAGCTACCCTCCCTCCTCCGCGCTGATGCCGGACGAGGCGGCGGCGATCGCGGACAAGTGGAAGCATGCCCTTTATCCGCAGAAATAGCGTGGCAGTGAGCGTTGGTCAGTTGCGATGAACATTAGCGTCGAGAATTTAAGACAGGTCTGGGAGGGCCGGAACGGCTCGGAGGTCGTCGCACTCGACGGTTTCACGCATACGTTCAAGTCGGGCCGGTTCTCCTGCATCCTGGGGCCAAGCGGCTGCGGCAAGAGCACCATGGCGCAGATCGTCGGTGGTATCGAGACCGCGACCAGCGGCACGGTCACCATCGAAGGCGCCGGGGTCGGCAAGAAGGGCTCCGCTTCGGTGATGGTCTGGCAAAGCCAGAACCTTTTCCCGTGGCGCAGCGTGCTCGACAATGTCGCCTTCGGCCTGGAGATGGCGGGCCTGTCACGCAAGGAGCGTAGCGAGCGGGCGCAGGGGCTGATCAATTCCGTCGGTCTCAAGGGTTTTGAGCGCCACTATCCGAGCCAGCTTTCCGGCGGCATGCGCCAGCGCGTGGCGCTCGCGCGCGCCCTCATCATGGACCGCCCGATCCTGCTGATGGATGAGCCGTTCGGCGCGCTCGATGCGCAGACCAAGATCGTCATGCAGGAGGAGCTGATGCGCCTCTTCGACGAGACGAAGAAGGCCGTGATCTTCGTCACCCATTCGATCGACGAGGCGATCCTGCTGGGCGACGAGGTGGTGGTGATGACGGCCCGGCCCGGCCGCATCAAGGAAGTCATCCCGGTCGACCTGCCGCGGCCGCGCTCCATCGAGATGGTGAGCACGCCGGCTTTCGGCGCGCTGTTCGACCGCGCCTTTCATCTGATCCGTGACGAGGTCACCAAAGCGATGCAGGAACAGAACGCCGCTGCGGGAGCGCTGGCATGAGCGCCGCCCGCCGGTCGAAGAACCGTCTCGCCGAGAAGATCCTGCCGACGCTGAGCATCGTCGCCTTTATCGTAGCGTGGCAGCTTTTTGTCGATATTCGCCACATCCCGCCGATCTACCTGCCCTCGCCGCTCGCGATCGTTCAGGCGCTGATCGAGATGATCGAGGACGGCACGCTCCTGTTCAATCTGGGCGCAACCCTGGCCCGTATCCTGATCGGTTTTCTGCTCGCCGCCGTGATCGGCATCATCTTCGGCATCATCATGGGCATGTCGCGCCTGTTCGAGCGCATCGCCGATCCATGGATCGCCGCGCTTTATCCTTTGCCGAAGATATCGCTCATCCCGCTGCTGATCATCTGGCTCGGCACGGGTGAAGCCTACAAGATCGTCATCAGCGCGGTGACGGCTTTCTTCCCCATCGTCATGAGCACCTATGCCGGCGTGCGGCAGGTGGACCGTGGCCTCGTCAAGGCGGCGGAAGATCTCGGTGCCAACCGCCGCCAGACGCAAATCAGCGTCGTGCTGCCCGGCGCGATCCCGACGATCTTCGCCGGCCTGCAACTTGGCATGGGCGTGACCATCATCCTCGTCGTTGCGGCGGAGATGATCGGCGGCTCCAGCAACGGCGGGATGGGCAGTCTGCTGATCCAGGCCGGACAGGTGATGGAGACCGAGAAAGTCTTCGCGGCCCTGGTCGTGCTGACCTTGATGGGCGCGGTGATCATCAAGAGCCAGCAGTGGCTCGACCGACGCCTGGCGCCCTGGGCAAACATGAGCTGAGGGCAGATATGGCCAACGATCTGTGGAGATGGAGTGCTGTCGATCTTGCTGAAGGAATTGCCTCACGGCGGTTCTCCAGCCGCGAGGCGACGGAGAGCGCGATGGCGCGGCTCGCGGCCGTCAACCCGCGCATCAACGCCGTTGTCGATGTCCTGGCTGACGAGGCCCTTGCCGCGGCGGACCTGGCCGATGCCGCGATCGCGCATGGGGAAACCGTCGGTCCGTTGCATGGCGTGCCGGTCACCGTTAAAATCAATGTGGACTATGCCGGCCGCGCGACCACGACCGGCGTCGTCGCGTTCAGGGACGATATCGCAGCGGCGGACAGCCCGCCGATCGCCAGCCTGCGTGCCGCCGGCGCCGTCATCATCGGCCGCACGAATGTGCCGGCCTTCTGTGCGCGCTTCTTCACCGATAATGCGCTGCACGGCCGCACGTTGAACCCATGGGATGCGGGGCGCACGCCCGGCGGTTCGAGCGGCGGCGCCGCCGCTGCCGTCGCGAGCGGTATCGGTGCACTCGCGCACGGCACCGATCGTGCGGGCTCGATCCGGTATCCGGCTTACGCGTGCGGCGTCGTCGGCTTGCGGCCGTCGTTCGGCCGCTTGGCAAACTACAGCGCCAACCCATCCGTCGAGGCGACGCTGGCAAGCCAGTTGATGAGCGTCCAGGGGCCACTGGCCCGCTCCGTCGCGGATGTGCGCCTCGGCCTGCGGGGGTTGATGCGGCCGGATGCGCGCGATCCATGGTGGGTGCCGGCGCCGCTGCTGGATCTCGACGCCGTGCGTCCCCTGCGGATTGCCGTGTTCGAAGGTACGGAAGGTGCAGCTGTCGATCCCGCGGTGGCGGCATCGGTGCGCCAGGCGGCGCGCTGGCTGGAACAGGCCGGCTGCATCGTCGAGCCCGCAACGCCTCCGGCCTTCGGCGAACTCGCCGACACTTTCTTCTCGATGATCAAGACGGAGGAAGGCGAAGGCACTTCACGAGCCATCGAGCGGCTTGGCGATGACGCCCTGCTGCGCGCCCGCGCCGGCACCATGGCGCGGGCGACAAAGTTTACCCTGGAAGAGTATGTCGAAGCTTTGGGCCGCCGCACGGTCATCCTGCGCCAGTGGCAGGCGTTCCTGGATCTTTACGACGTGGTGCTGCTGCCGGTCTCCTATCGGCTGCCGGTGCCGATCGACGAGGATCAGAAGGGCAATGAAGCCGTCGCCCGCATGCTCGATGCACATCAACCGATGCTGGCGATCTCGATGCTCGGCCTGCCCAGTCTGGCGATGCCGACCGGCCTTGCCGAAGGCATTCCGACCGGTGTGCAGATCGTCTCCGGCCGCTTCAAGGAAGAGCTTTGCCTGCGCGCCGGCGCCATGATCGAGGCGCACCGGCCGCCGCTCACGCCGATCAACCCCGTCGCGGGGCCATAAAGCTGTATGGAAGTGGCCGTCAAACGGCGGTTTTGGGCTGAAAGATGTGGTCCGCGCCCGAATCGCCAACTAATCTGCGACGAAGTTTATCGAGATTGAGGTATTTCACTCCGTGGTGGCAAAGAAGTCCATAGCCAAGCCGACGCGCAAGAAAACGGCCCGGGCTCCTGCGAACGGCCCTCGCCGCTTCGCTGTCCCGGCGACGATTTCAAGACGCGATTATTTCAAGGAAGGCTCCGACGACTGGTTTCGCGATGCGCTGTATCGCCTGGTCCAGGCGCTGAGCCGCCTGCTTGTGTGCCGCGAAGCGTTCGGCCGGCGGCTTGGGCTCACCGGCAGCCAGTTCACCGTGCTGATCGGTGTCGCCTATCGGCAGGGCGACACGGGCATCACCATCGCGGCGCTCGCCAACTATGTCGGCCTGGCCGCAACGCATGTGACGACAGAGGTGGGCCGCCTCATCCGCAAGGATCTGCTGATCAAGCGACCGAACGAGAGCGACGGCCGCAGCGTGTTCATTTCTCTATCACCCAAGGGCGAGGCTGCGGTCGATGCCGTGTCGCCGATGGTGCGCAAGATCAACGATCTCCTGTTCATGAATATCGATCGCAGGCAATTCGATACGATGAACGAGTTTGCCAAAGTGCTGCTGACGAACAGCGAGTATGCGATCGCCGAAATCCGGGTAAGCGAAGCCGGCCGCGCCGACAAGTGAACCGTCTGCCGCCCTGAAAACAAGGCCACGCGGACAACGCGATGGCGGGCAACACTGAGTAAATTCCGGGCGTTAGCCTCAGCTTATCTGCACAGAAATAGCGCTTTGAGGTTTCCGGCAGGCTCCGTAGCATAGGACGGTGCGTGCAAAAGCTGGAGCCCGTTGATGGTTGCTTTCACTCGGCAGATTTTTTGCGGCCCCACGGCCCGCGAAGACTGGCGCGAAACGACCTGCCGCCTGTTCAAAACCCAGGATGTGAGTGTCGGCGATCCGATGGCCTTCCGCGGCGATATCTTCCATGCGCGCGTCGGCGGGCTCGACCTTTCGCGCGTCGTCAGCAACCGCGAATGGGGACGCCGGACGGCCAGGCGCGTGGCGGAGGATCCCCAGGACACGATCATGCTCGTCCATGTGACCAAGGGCAGTGTCGCCCTGAAGCAAGGGCGTAGCGACCGCCAGATCGATCCCGATACGGTGACGCTCTATCGCGCCAATCAGCCGTTCGAATGGCAGCACACGACCGACACGGTGGTGCGGAACATCGCCATTCCCGATGCGATGCTCCGCAACCGCATCCGCACCGTCGATCAGTTGATCGGCCGCCGTTTCGACTGTTCGGCCGCGCTGTGGCGCGTGACGTCCGACTTCGTGGCCTCCACGCTTGCGCAGGCGGCCGCCATTCCCAAGGGAGCGCAGTATCGACTGGCGGCGCAGATCGTCGATCTCGTTGCGCTGTCGCTGACGTCGGCGGATCGACCGAGCTTCGAGGAGACCTCGAGCCGCGCCGCGCTCCATGCACGCTGCAAGGACATTATCCTCGGCCGGCTGTGGGATGACCAGCTCGATCCGCAGACCGTCGCTGACGCTGCCGGCCTCTCCGTGCGCTCGCTGCATCGCCTGTTCAGCGAGCACGGCCACACGGTGCGCGACTTCATCACCCAGAGCCGGCTGGACGCGAGCTGGGCCGAACTGGCCAATCCCGCCAGTCGTCATCTCCCCATCGCCGAGATAGCCGCCCGGTGCGGCTATCGCAGTCCATCGCATTTCGCCACGGCGTTCAAGGCGCTGTTCGGCGTGACGCCTCGGGAATGCCGTAACCAGGCTTAACGCACAGGCCTAACGCGCCTGCGCTCGATAAGCGTCGACGATCTCCGAGCCGGTCGCCAGCCAGACGTCCTTGCGCGAGGTGATGTGCTTCAGCGCATCATCGAAATACTTGATGCGGAACGGATGGCCGATGAGGAACGGGTGGAGGCAGATCGACATGACGCGGGCGCTTTGCGCGCCATCCTCATAGAGAACGTCGAACTGGTCCTTGATCATGCGGCCGAACGATTCCGGGCTCTGCTTGCCGTCTAGGAAAGCGGGAATGTCGTTGATCTCGATCGAATAGGGGATGGACGTCATCTGACCGCTCTTCACCCGCATCGCGTAAGGCTGCTCGTCATTGACCCAGTCGCCGACGTAATCGAACCCGGCTTCCGCGAGAAGGTCGAGGGTGTTGTGGGATTCTGTGAGCGCCGGCCCGAGCCAGCCGCGTGGCTTCTTGCCGGTCGCCTTGGTGATGTCGGCGTGGATCTCGCGGATCATCTGCCGCTCTTCATCTTCGGCACGATTGGCCATCAGCATGGAATTGTTCTTGCCATGGCCCATCCATTCCCAGCCGAGCTTGTTGCCGGCCTCGAGGATGCGCGGATAGTTGTCGCAGACATCCGCATTCAGCGCGACGGTGCCGCGCACGCCGTAGCGCTGCATCACCTCCATCATGCGCCAGATGCCGACGCGCACGCCGAAATCGCGCCATGAATAGTTGAGCACGTCCGGCACGAAGGCCGTGGTGACATGGGTGATCGACGTCGAGGGACGATCGAACATGAAATGCTCGATGTTGGGGATCACCCACACGGCGACGCGGGCGCCGTTCGGCCAGCGCAGCGGCGGGCGGTCGACGATGGGAGAATAGTCGAAGCGGTCGTGAGCGATGGGTCCTGTCGGCTTGTTCATGGGGTTATCCTCTCCGCTTGTGTCAGGTGCGATCGTTCTTTGGATAGGTATCGAGATAGGCGCTCGCCTCCTGCAGCGAGACGACGTCGGCGTATTTGGCATTCAGGTCGAACAGGCTCTGCTCATGGGCCGCCACCGAGCGGTCGCCGACACCCTCGCGCACGACCATCGGCCGGAAGCCGTTCTGCACGGCATCGACCGCTGTCGCGCGGACGCAGCCGCTAGTGGTGCAGCCGGTCATGATGAGCGTGTCGACGCCGCGGCTCGTCAGGCGCGGCACAAGATCCGTGCCGAAGAAGCAGGAGGCATATTTCTTCAACAGCATGCTGTCTGACGGCGCGAAGTCGAGACGCTCGTCGAGCTCATGGCCATTGGTGTCGGCAGCGAGATCGACGACGCCTTTCTGCTTCAGCCGCCAGATGCCGGCGTCGCGCAGGTCGGCGTCGTCATAGCGCACCGTCGAGAAGAAGACCGGCACATTGCGCTGATGCGCCAGTTTCAGCAGCTCCTGCGTCGCGGCGATCTGCTTGTCGAGATTGGCGCCGAGCGTGCGGTTCTCGTCGGTGAAGGCCTTGATCAGGTCGATCACCAGCAGGGCTGGATTTCTGCCGAACCCCATTTTCAGCCCGAAGCCACGCGATTTGAAAAATTCCTCGTCGTTCTGCTGGGTCATCACTTTTCTCCTGGTGGCAGGCTTTACCGAGCCCGCACGGTTTGATCCTCAGCCCTGTTCCCGGTCATCTGAAAGCGCCCGAAGAACGCGCGTATGCCGGGCGCATCGAGGATCGCCACCGCGAGCAGGACAGCACCCATGGACATATCGTGCGCGAACGGCGGCGCGCCGAGCGCGTTCAATCCGGCGCGCAGAACCCCCAGCATCAGCACGCCGGCGGTGACGCCGAGCGGCGTTCCCGTGCCGCCGGAGAGCGAAACGCCGCCGAGGATGGCGGCCGCCGTCGCCGGCACGAGAACATCGGACAGACCGGATGGCGAGGCGGATGCCAGGCTATAACTGAGCAGCGCGCCCGACAGCGCCGCCAGCACGCCGGATGTGGTGAACACCGCTACCATCAGCGCATCGACGCGGACGCCGGCCGTGTGCGCGGCGCGACGATCGCTGCCGATTGCGATCAGGTCGCGCCCGATCCAGAGCCAGTACAGCGCCATGGCAAAGGCGACAGCGAGTGCCAGCGCGATGATGCTGCGTGGCGTGAACAGGCCGGCGACGCGCGCATTGAGCGCCAGTGCCAGGTCGATATTGTCAGAAGACAGCGTCTGGTTGCCGGTAATCACATAAGCAAGCCCGATCGCGGTCAGCAATCCGCCCAAGGTGACGCCGATCGACGGCATCTGCAGGCGGGTGATGATCAGCCCCTGGATGAAGCCGGATGCCGCGCCGGTCAACATAGCGGCGGCGAAGCCGAGCGCAGGATAATCCGCGCCCACAAGCACAGCGACGCAGCCGGCCAGGCCGAAGACCCCGGCGACGGAGAGATCATACTCGCGCACGAGCATCGTCAGCGACAGGCCGAGCGCAACCGGCCCGAGCGTCGCAAGATACTGAAGCGCGCTGAACACGGTTGCGCCGCTGAGCACATTGCCCCTGCCCCGGTCGACGATGGCGAGCACCAGGATGGTCGCTGCGAGAATGAGATAGGGCCGGGTTTTCTGGGAGATGATCTTCATGGCTCAGCTCCGGCGCCGCGCTTGCAGGACGACGACGAGCAGCACGATCAGCCCGGCGATGAGATATTGCCACTCCTGCCGGAAGCCATGCAGCAGCAGCACGACCTGCACGGTCGCCATTAGGCAGACGCCGGCCAGGGTACGCCACATCGATCCGATGCCGCCCTTGATGGCGACGCCGCCGACGAGCACGGCGGCAATGGCGTCGTAGTCGTAGCCGATGCCGTATTCCATATTGGCCTGGTTGTAGCGGGTGGCCAGCAGAATGCCCGCCATGGCGGCGAAGACGCCGGCCCAGGCATAGACGGCCGTCACGCTGCGCCAGACGCGCAGGCCCAGCACATCGGCGGAGCGCATGCCGCTGCCGATAAGAAACACGCGCCGGCCGAAGACGGTGAAGGACAGCAGGCACTGGCCGATGAAGAGGCAGAGAAGAAAGGCCAGCGCCTCGATGGGAATGCCGAAAGGCCGCCGCCAAGCGGGCGACAGGACGGAGCCTGTCTCCACGTCGAGGGTCGCGTTGCCGGTGAGCAGGTTCAATACGCCATAGATCAGGGCGAGCGAGGCAATGCTGACGATGATCGGATTGGCACGTAGCGAGCCGATGATGAGGCCCTGGGCGGCGGAGATGAGAGCGCCGGTGACGAGCGCGGCCGCGATGCCGGCGGCAAGGCCCCAGGCGTTGAGTACATGGACGAAGGCCACCGCCGCGGCCGCCGCCGTGGCGCCGAGGCTGAACGACATGATATTGCCGCTGAGCGTGATCATCGTCATGCCCACCGCCACGCAACCGACGAACGACAAGGTCGTCAGCAGCGAGAGCAGGCTTGGCACCGACAGGAAGCCCGGCGTCAGCACAGCGCCGATGGCGAGCGCCGCGAAGACGGCAATGCGCAGGCCGTCGACAAAGTCGATACGATCGGTCATCCAGGTGAACCGACCCGGAGCGGGCGTGACGGGAACGGACATGTCGCTAAGGACCGACGGTTTCACGGGGCACCTCGCCAGCAGTCCGGGGATGGGTGATGTCCAGCAATATCCTGGAAATATCGATCTCCTCACCTTCATAATGGGCGACGACGGCGCCGCGATACATGGGCACGACGATATCGGCGATGCCGACCACTTCTTCGAGATCGGTCGACATCATGACGAGGCAGTAGCCACGCGTGCAGAGATCGCGCATGAGCCGGTAGATCTCGCTGCGTGCGCCGATATCGACGCCGCGCGTCGGTTCGTTCATCAGGATCACGCCGGGTGTTTTGCCACCGGCCGCACGGGCAAACAGAATCTTCTGCTGATTGCCGCCGCTGAAGTTGAACGCATTGGTGGCGAGGCGCCTGCCATCGATGCCGACAGAGGCCGCCAGCTCGGCCGCGCGGCGGCGCGCGCTCGTCCATGAGATCATGCCGAGGCGGGCATGGTCCTGCCATTGGCCGGCCACAAGGTTCTCGAGAACGCTTCTGTCAAACAGGCCTTCCTTGGCACGGTCTTCCGAGATGAAGGCGATTGTCGAGCCACGTGCCGAACCCGTCAGCGGCCGTCCGTCCAGAAGCATGCGGCCGCTCGTCAGCGGCGCGAGGCCTCCAATCGCGCGGATCACATGGCCGGCGCCGGAGCCGATCTGCCCCGCGAGGCAGAGGATCTTGCCACGCGGCGCATCGAACGAGACGTTCTCGAACGAGCCGTCGATACACAGACCGCTGACGGACAAGCCGGTGCTGCCCGGCCCTGGCAGCCGTTCCGGATACATGTCGGAGAACGAGCGCCCCAGCATGGTCTCGACGAGCTGCTCGCGCGAGACTTCGCTCACCGGTCCCGTGCTGATATGGGCGCCGTTGCGCATGACGGTCACGGTATCGCAGATCTCGAAAACCTCGCCGAGGCGATGGGTGACATAGAGAATCGCATGGCCTTGCGCCCGCAGCTTGCGCAGCACCTGGAACAGATGCTCGATCTCGACGTCGGACAAGGTCGCCGTCGGCTCATCGAGGATCAGCACGCGCGCATCGCGCGCGATCATCCGCGCGATTTCCACGAGCTGGCGCTGGCCCATGGTGAGATCGTTCACTTTTGCGTCGAGATCGATCTGGACCTGCAGGGTCTCGAGCGCGCGCCGCGCTTTTTCGCGCAGCGCCTTGCGGCGGTGGAACATCGGCACGGACCGGTCGCCCAGCCAGATGTTGTCGAGCACGGACAGTTGCGGCGCCAGGCTCAACTCCTGCGCCACCAGGGCGAAGCCCATTTCCTGCGCGTGCTGCGGCGAGGCGATCCGCTGCGCCACGCCATCGACCTCAACCACGCCCTTGTCAGGCTGGTAGATGCCCATCAGCACTTTGATGAGCGTGCTCTTGCCGGCGCCATTCTCGCCGCATAAAGCTTGTATCTCGCCGGCGCGCAGATCGAGGCCGACGCCACGCAAGGCATGCACCGGCCCGAAGCTGATCGTCAGGTCGCGGGCACTCAAAAGACTGTTCATGTGCGTTCCAAGCCGTGCTGATCAGAACGAGCAGGGCTTCTCCCATTTCTCCACATTGGCCTTGGTCACCAGCTCGATCGGCAGGATCACTTCTTTCGGCACTGTCTTCCCATTGAAATAATCGGCAGCCAGCTCGGCCGACTTTTCACCTGTGCGGGCGGGAATCTGGACGCTGGTCGAATATTGCTTACCGGCCTTGATCATCTCGATGCCCTGGCGCACGCAGTTGCTGCCGACGACGATCAGCTCGCCCTTCTTCGTGCCGAGCGGAATGTTGGCCGCTTCGGCGGCCTTGATGGCGGCGACCGTCTGGTTGTCGGCCATGCCATAGAGGACATCGAGGCCGCCGGTCGGTGCGAAGCGGGCATAGAGCTGGCCGGCGATGCGCTCACTGGCGGCGGTGTCCCACTTGGCATCTTCTGTCGCGACGATCTGCACCTTCGGCATCGCTTTCAGCGCTTCCTTGAAGCCGACGACGCGACGCGGCCCGACGCCTTCCTGCAGCGAGCCGGTGATAAGCGCGACGCGGGCAGTGTCACGGCCGCTTTCTTTCAGCGCCTGCACGACGCCCTGGCCGGCGATGCGGCCCAGTTCCGTATGATCCTCGCCGACAAAGGTGAGATAGAGATCGTTCGTGTCGACGCGCGGCGGTGTGTTGACCATGATGACCGGCATTTTCGCATCGCGGGCGCGCGTCAGCGCCGGGATGATGGCCCCTTCCGCCGCCGCGATGATGGCGATCATGTCGAACTTCCGCGCGATGGCGTCATCCACCTGCTGCGACTGCAGCGCCACGTCGAAGGGCGTATTGAATGTCGTCACCTCCATGCCGAACGAATTGGCTTTGGCGACAAAGTTCTTGGTCAGATCGGCGATGAAGGGATTGGTCGGCGAGGTGATGAGGAAGGCAATCTTCTTGCCCTTCGGATCCGCCTGCGCCGAACCGAGGCTGACGACGACCGACCCGGCAACCGCAATCGCAAGCTTGAGAATTTTATTCATTTTTCCCTTCTCCCACATTTCCGGCAATCTGATCGGACGCACGCGCGACCGCAATGCGCTGGCGCTGGGACGAAACAGATTGGCGTTGGGGCGAAAGAAGTGATGGGCGGCAATCGGGTTATGCTTGGCGGGCACATGATTTTGGGCCATGCGCCCCGCTGGATCTAAACCTCGGCTTTCTTCGCCAGGGCGAAGATCTGAGCCGGCGTGAGCGTGCCGGCAACCTGCTCGGCGCCCGGCACGCCGAAGGCGATCCACCCCGCGTTATAAGAGTCTTCCATCTCCAGATAGGGTGCGATGAAAGCGTCCGGCAGGCCGCGTGCCTTCAGGCTGGCCTCCCATTGCGTGCGCGGTATGGCCCTCGCCTTGACCTCGCGGCCAAGCACTGCACCCATCGCATGGGCAAGATCATCGGCGCTGACCAGCGACCCAAGTTCGACGATTGTCCTGCCGCGCCAGCCGACGGTCAGCAACCGGGCGACCTCGTTGCCGATATCCTGCGATGCGATCATCGGGAAGCCGCGATCCACCGGCTGCAGGAAACTGTCGAACCATCCGGTCGCCGCCGCGCGTTGAAGATTGGGGATGTAATTCTCGAGGAAGGAGCCGGCACGGACGAACGCGGTCGGACATGGCGCATCGCCAAGCGCCGTCTCGAGCAGGTGCGATGACGTGATCATTCCGAGCGCGCTCGATTGCTGGGCGCCCACCGCCGACAAAGCGATCAGGCGCGGCGGTGAAGCCAACCGCACGGCTTCGCGAAAATTGGCGCTCATCGCTTTCGCCTCGGGGAAGCCGGGCAAGGGCGTGAAGAACGGCGGCAGCATCAGGAAGGCGCCCTCGACGCCGTCCATCGCCGCGGCAAGCGCGGCGGTATCATTGAAATCGCCCTGTCGGACATCGACGCCCTGCTGCGCCCATGCGGCGGCTTTCTGCGGATCGCGCACCATGGCGCGCACCGCATGTCCCTGCGCCAGCAACCGCTTCGCGGCCGCGCCGCCCACCTGTCCCGTCAGACCCGCGATGAAAAACATATGCATGCTCCAGAATTTCAAACGCCAGGCGCATCCGCGCCGTGAGATTCACTGCACCCTGGGCCGTGCGTGGGGTTAGACAGAAGCTGCCAATCACATGCACAATCCTGCCAACGGCGAAAAAATCCTGCACGTGACAGCCGGTGATGTGTCATGTCACGATGCATGATGGCTTCTCGGATCGACGCGCCTCTGGCGGAACTGCAGCGACTGATTGCACGGCACGGATCGCCGGATGCCGCGCCGCTCGCGGCCCTTCCCAACGTCCGGCTTGTGACGGCAACCGCGCCGACGCGTCCATTTGCCTATGTCAGCGATCCGACCTTCGCGCTGGTGGCGCAGGGCAAGAAGCGCATGGGACTCGGCGAGAAAATTTTCGAATATGGCGCCGGCCGCTACCTGATCATCCCGGTGGAGCTGCCGCTGGATGCGCGGGTGGCCGAGGCGACGCAAGACCTCCCGTTTCTCGGCTTCGGTTTCAGATTAAGGCCGGAAGCGATCGCAACCCTGCTGCTGGACGCAGGACGTGCCTATCCGGACAATGCGCAATCGGCAGGCATAGCTGTGAGCGCGCTCGGCCACGACCTCATCGATCCCGTCATCCGTCTGCTGCGGCTGCTCGATCAGCCAGACGACATCCCCGTGCTGGCGCCCGTCGTCGAGCGCGAGATCGTGTGGCGTCTCATCACCGGAGAGCAAGGCGCGATGGTGCGGCAGATCGGCCTCGCCGACAGCCGCATGACACAGATCAGCCGCGCGATCCGCTGGATCCGCAATCACTATGCCGAAGCTTTGCGCGTGGAAAAGCTGGCCGGTGTCGCCGGCATGAGCGTCACCTCGTTTCACCGCCATTTCCGCGATGTGACGTCGATGACGCCGATTCAGTATCAGAAGCAGATTCGCTTGCAGGCCGCGCGATCACGGCTCATGTCGGCGCCGGAAGACGTGGCGCAGGTTGGCTTTGCCGTCGGCTATGACAGCCCTTCGCAGTTCAGCCGCGAGTATCGGCGGCTGTTCGGCTATCCGCCAGCGCAAGACGGCAAGCGCCTGCGCGACGGCCACGGCGGCGCGGTCTATTGAGCTGCCCTCGGGCTAGCGCGGCGCGGCAGCCCTGCTCAACCGATCGTTGATCGCCTCGCCCAGGCCGTCTTGCGGAACCGGGGCAACGGCAATCGTCGTGGCGCCGCTGGCATCGAGCTTGTGCAGGAAGGCGAAGAGGTTCGCCGCCGCTTCCATCAGGGAGCCGCTTGCCGAAAGATCGAGATAGGCGATGGCGTTGTCATCATCGTCGCCAAGGCGGCCATGGAAGTCGAGGGCCGCCTCGCCGGGCTTGATCGACTGTGCGTTCATGCGGACCTTGGCGCGGGGGGCGTAATGTGACGGCAGCATGCCTGGCGCGAGGACGGTATTCTCCGCGTGCCCTTGCGTGGCTTCTTCAAGCGGCTTGCCCAGAACCCGTTCGATCTCGGCGCGCGACACACCGCCCGGTCGCAGGATCACCGGCGGGCCATCGAGGCAGGCGACGATGGTGGACTCGACGCCGATCCTGCAGGGGCCGCCATCGACGATGAGGCCGACGCCAGCACCCAGATCACGCTCGACATGGTCGGCCGTGGTCGGCGAGATGCGCCCCGACCGATTGGCCGAAGGCGCCGCGACCGGCTTGCCGAAGGCTTCGAGAATCGACAAGGCGGCAGGATGCGCGGGCACGCGCAGGCCGATGCTGTCGAGGCCGGCACGGGCAAGATCGCTGACCGTGCCTTGGGGACCGACCGGCACCACAAGCGTCAACGGCCCCGGCCAGAAAGCCCTGGCCAGCGCCAGCGCATCGGCGTTGAACACGCCTTCGTGCTGCGCCGCCGTCAGGCCGGCGACATGGGCGATCAGCGGATTGAACTGCGGCCGCTGCTTGAGCGCATAGATGGAGGCCACCGCCGTGCCCGATGTGGCGTCGGCGCCCAGGCCGTAAACCGTTTCCGTCGGCAGGGCGACAAGCCCGCCGTCGGCCAGAACAGCCGCGGCGCGCTTCGCCGCCTCCGGCCCGGCGGGAAGCCGTTTAAGGTCCGGTTGATTACCCGTCTTCAAATTGCCATCCAAGCGTCTGTCATTGTGCCGGTTGCCATTGCCGTCATATAGTTTATATGTAAACCATATAGGAACGACGATCTGCCGGCTTGTCTGCCGGGCCGCCGGTCGCGTCAAGCCAGATCGAATAGCCGCAGGGTGGGACAGGAACGGAAGCGGAAAATGACCTATCGCGCGCCTCAAAACGACATTCTGTTCGCCATGCGCCATGCGGCCGGCCTCGACCGGGGCATCGAGCAAGGCATTTACGGCGACCTGGCGGACGGCTTTGCCGCCACCATCCTCGACCAGGCCGGCACATTCGCCGAAGACGTGCTGGCGCCGATCAACCGGCAAGGCGACCTTTCCGGCTCGAAGCTTGAAAACGGCAGCGTCGTCACCGCGCCTGGCTGGCGCGAGGCTTATGCGAAATGGGTCGAGGGCGGCTGGGCCGGCGTCACCGCGCCGACGGATGCGGGCGGCATGGGCCTGCCGCATCTGCTCGATTCCGCGTGCCTCGAAATGTGGACCTCCGCCAATATGGCTTTCATGCTGTGCCCGATGCTGAGCTCCGGCGCCATTCTGGCGCTCGACCGGCACGGCTCGGAGGAATTGAAACAGACCTACCTTCCAAAAATCGTCTCGGGCGAGTGGAGCGCGACGATGAACCTGACGGAGCCGCAGGCCGGCTCCGATCTTGGCGCCCTGCGCACCCGCGCCGAGCGCCAGAGCGACGGCACCTACCGCCTGTTCGGCCAGAAAATCTTCATCACCTATGGCGACCACGACATGGCTGGGAACATCGTGCATCTCGTGCTCGCCCGCCTACCCGATGCGCCGGCGGGCACGCGCGGCATCTCGCTGTTTCTTGCGCCGAAATTCCTGCCCGACGAGAACGGTGAGCCGGGCAAAGCCAATGACGTGCGCTGCCACAGTCTCGAACACAAGATGGGCATTCATGCGTCGCCGACCTGCACGATGATCTATGGCGACAAGGACGGCGCCGTCGCCTATCTCGTCGGTGAGGAAAATCGCGGCCTCGCCTGTATGTTCACGATGATGAACAATGCGCGCCTTGGCGTCGGTCTGCAGGGCGTGGCGCTGGCGGAGATGGCGACGCAGACGGCGATAGAATTCGCCAACGACCGCAAGCAGGGCCGTGCTTCGGGATTCACTGGCCAGGGCATGAGCCCGATCGCGCAACATCCCGATGTGCGGCGCATGCTGATGACGATGAAAGCCTCCACCATGGCGGCGCGCACGATCTGTTATATGACAGCGGAGGCCATCGACCGTTCGCATCGTGCCGAGGATGAGACCGCGCGCAAACAGGCAGGCGAACGCGCCAGTCTTTTGACGCCGGTCGCCAAGGCGTTCTCCACCGACATCGGCAATGAAGTGACCTCGCTCGGCGTGCAGGTGCATGGCGGCATGGGCTTCATCGAGGAGACGGGCGCGGCGCAATTCATGCGCGATGCGCGCATCGCCGCCATCTATGAAGGCACCAACGGTATTCAGGCCATAGATCTCGTGCAGCGCAAGCTGCCGCTGTCGGGCGGCGACACGGTGGCGCGCGAAATCAACGATATGCGCGAGACGATCGCGAAGGTGAGCCAGATCAACGACGCCTCGTTCGGGCATATGTCGGCGCGGCTTGCCGAGACGGTCGACGCACTGGAAACGGCGACGCGCTATATGCTGGAAGCGCTCGGCAAGACGCCCGACGACGCGCTGGCCGGCGCCGTGCCCTATCTGCGGCTGTTCGGCCTCGCGCGGGGTGGCACAGCTTTGGCGCGCATGGCATTGGCGGCAAAGTCGCTCGGTAGCGACCAGCAAGCGCATATCGACATCGCACGCTTCTTCGCAGAGAACATGTGCATTGCGGCCAGAGGCCTCGAACTCTCGGTGACCGAGGGCGCGGCCTCCGTGCATCTGGCGGAGAAGGCATTGGCCTCATGAGCGAGCATATCAAACGCGAGCAGGCCGATGGCGTGCTGACGATCTCGATGGATCGTCCCGACAAGAAGAATGCGCTGACCGGCGCCATGTATGAAGCGATGATCGACGCGATCGATCAGGCAGAAGGCGATGCGAAGACGGGCGTGCTGCTGCTGCGCGGCAGCGGCGGGCTTTTCACCGCCGGCAATGACATCGGCGATTTTCTCGCCGCCGCCGGCAATCTCGAGGATTTTCCGGCGCTGCGTTTCATCCGCAGGCTTGCTATTTGCGACAAGCCTGTCGTCGCCGCCGTCGAAGGCGTGGCCGTCGGCGTCGGCACGACGATCCTGTTTCATTGCGATCTCGTCTATGCGGCGCCCAACGCCGCCTTCCGCATGCCCTTTGTCGATCTCGGGCTGGTGCCGGAAGCAGCCTCCTCCTTGCTCGTGCCGCAGAGGGTCGGACTGGCGAAGGCCAGCGAACTTTTGTTGCTGGGCGATGGTTTCGACGCCGCCGAGGCGCTGCACCTGGGCGTCATCAATGCCGTCATCGCGCCCGAGCTGCTGCATGCCCACGCCTTCGAGCGGGCGCGCACGCTTGCCGCCAAGCCGCGCAATGCGGTGGCCGCGACACGCCGGCTGCTGCGCGGCGATCGTGACGCGATCCTCACCCGCATGAACGAAGAAGCACGGGCCTTCGCCCGCGCCATGCGGTCGGACGAAGCCAGGGCCGCCTTCACGGCCTTCATGTCCAAAACCAAGAAGTAACCGGAGCGCACCATGACGACCTTGCAAGGAAAGACGCTCTTCATCACCGGCGCCTCGCGCGGCATCGGTCTTGCCATCGCGCTGCGGGCCGCGCGCGACGGCGCCAATATCGCTATTGCCGCCAAGACCACCGAGCCGCATCCCAAATTGCAGGGCACGATCTATTCGGCGGCCGAGGAGATCGAGAAGGCAGGCGGCAAGGCACTGCCGCTGGTTGTCGACGTGCGCGAGGAAACCCAGGTGCGCGAGGCGATCGAGAAGACCGCGGCGCATTTCGGCACGCTCGATATCGTCGTCAACAATGCCAGCGCCATCTCGCTGACGGATTCACAGGCGACCGACATGAAGCGCTACGACCTGATGCATCAGATCAACGCGCGCGGCACCTTCATGGTGTCGAAATTCGCGGTGCCGTTTCTCGCCAAGGCCGAAAACCCGCACATCCTGATGCTGTCACCGCCGCTCGACATGAAGGAGAAATGGTTCGCGGCGAGCACCGCCTATACGATGGCGAAATTCGGCATGAGCATGGTGGTGCTGGGGCTTGCCGGCGAGTTGCGGCGCAAGGGCATCGCCGTCAACGCCCTGTGGCCACGCACGACGATCGCCACGGCGGCGGTGAAGAACCTGCTCGGCGGCGACGCGCTGATGCAGGCCTCGCGCAAACCCGACATCCTCGCCGATGCGGCGCATATGATCTTCTGCAAGCCGGCGAAATCATTCACCGGCAATTTCATCATCGACGACACGTTCCTTTACGAGAACGGCGTGCGCGAGTTCGACCATTACCGCGTCGATCCGAGTGTGGCGCTGATGGAGGATTTTTTCGTGCCTGCCGATAGCGTCGCGCCGGTGAGTTTGAAGCCGGTAGGATAGAAGTAGGGAAGCGCCGGCCAGAGACCGAAAATGAGCGATGTAACCGAAACGGCATCAGTTCTTGCAACCATCGACGGTGGCCAGGAGCTTTTGGATTGGTTTTCCAGCTTTCCGGTATTTGGCAGCGCCTTCCCGGATTTCGGAGACTCCGAGATCGTATCATTTCATCTGCGTCGGCAAGGGCCGAGCGAGCTTATGATCCTTGTGGAGCGGACGACTTCGTCCGCCATCGTGACATTTATATTTTGCGACTGGATCGATGTCGGGCTGAGGGGCTTTAGCCATCAGAACGTGATCGGCGGCCTGACCGTGAAAATTGCTGACGAGCGGGACATTGGTACTGCGGAATTAGGCGTCGGCTGCACACCCGGTCAACATGAAATCACGCTCGAACCGTGTTTCGGGGCCAATGGCGTTATCCGAGCCACAGTGCAAAAGATTCGCTTGCAAATCTTGAGTCCTGCACGCTCAAACGGCGGATAAGGCCACCGGAAGCCAGGACGCCTCTCGTCCTGCCTTGAACCAACCGTCCTTCAGCACGTTGTCGTCTGACGCCGGGTTTTACCTGATTGTTCGGGGCTGTTGCGACGGGCAATCTGCGCCCCATCCGGTTGGCGAACAGAAGGACACGGCGTCCATGCCCATCGTCAGAACTCTGCTGTTAACCATCGCGATCTTTGGCAGCTCATCGGCGTCATATGCCGAGTGCCACGGCTACGCGGGCGTCGGCGGAGCTTGCTACACAGGCCCGGGCGGCGGGCTCTCTGATGCGCCGGGCGGAGGCGCATCCGCGGCACCGGGCGGCGGCCTCTTCGCCGGTCCGGGCGGAGGCCTCTATACGGGTCCGGGCGGCGGCATGTATCGCGGCGCAGGCGGCGGTCTTTTCACCGGGCCCGGCGGCGGCGCCTATACCGGTCCGGGCGGCGGCGCGTATGCCGGGGGCCCCACTCCCGATGGATACAAAGGGCCGTGGAGTCCCTGCGTCACAGGCGTGAAAGACGCCGACTGGACGAAGGCAAACTGCACCGGCCTGCCGTTCATCGCCAGCGACAAGCAAAGCCCGGATTGACGCGAGAAGGCAGCCGTCAGCTTTTCGGCGCTCTCGGCGGCACCCAGACCGGAAACGAGACCTGAAACCAACCGATCGTGCCTTGGGGCCTGTTCTTCACATCGATCTCGCGCAGCAGTTTGACACGGGTAGAGATCGGCACCGGGCCAACCATGAATGTGTAACCCACCGTGCCACCGATCGCCGTGTCCCTTCCCTTGTAAGGGCCCAAAGTGGCTCCCGAGCCGCTGTCGCCGGTGATCTGCTGATAGTAAGAGCCGATCACGCCGACGGACAATTCCTTCGTCAGATTTTTGGTAGCGCTGACATCGATGTGAAATTCGTTGCCTGTGCGGTAGTCGGTAGCGGAGTTCGTGCCGTTCAGGGTGAAGCCCGCCACGGCCGAAAGATCAATGCCGATTTCCTTATCAATGTAGCTGACGCCCCATGTGAAGTCGCCAATCCACCGATTGAAGGCAAGATTGGACAGTTCGCCTGGCCGATAGGCGCCAGCCGGGATGCTGACGGCAGCACCACCTTTCCAGAACCAATTGCCTGAATTCCAGCCCAGAGAAGCCGAGACAACGGGATCGCCGAAATTGAGATAAGAGTCGCTGGCGCCGACACCGACAGGATGGCCGACCAATTTGTTGAGCACCGGACCACTCAAGATCGCACCGGCCTGGACGTAAGGATCGCCAAATGGCACGCTTACGCTCAGCGCAAACCGACCGCCCATGATTTGCCAGGGCGTCACCCAAAGGCCGGTCAAGAAGTCGCCCCAGATCTTGGCCTTCACTCCCACGGCGACATTGCCACCGATCGAGGTTTTCACACCGCCGGCTTGCCTGCCGCTGTAAAACAATTGCGTATTGTCGATAAAGACACCCTCAGGCGGCAACACGCCGCCGTCAGGAACGTTGAGACCGGGAATATAGAGGCTTCCGCCTCCTTCCGAAGCTTGGGCAGATTGGCCACCAACACAAAGCACAATGCCGGCGCATAGGACGTACAGGTTTTGAGTCAGCCGTCTCGCCATCTAACGCAGCCCCCTGTGTCATGGCATGATGACGCGATCTTCGCTCGCGCTTCAGCGAACAAGTGCAATCAACGCGTCCCCGACAGGAATTAGTGCATCGCAAGTATTGAAACGCAAGCGGCAAATAGGATGTCGCCGAGATACCATATGATTTCAGCCACCGCGCACCGCCCGCTCTCAACCGAAGAAAGAGATGCTCGACTAAACCTGTTACAGGCCGTCTTCCTGCAAATGTAGATTCGGTGAAAATCGAATCAGTCTGATGGAAGCCTCAATACCAAGACTATCAGGAGCTTCGAAGCGAACGCTTGCGCGCTTCGAGGAGCTTGTTGTCTAGCCTTCCGGCAGTGAATCATCCAGACGGTCGGTGCGGCGGACGGCGGGAAACAGCCAGATCCAGCTCAATGCCGCCAGCATGGCGAGCATGCCGCCGACGATGACGGTCGGCACACCGCCGATGACATGCGCCACCATGCCGGATTCGAATTCGCCAAGATCGTTCGAGGCGCTCGTCGTCACTGAATGGACGGCCGCCACCCTGCCCTGCATCGTATCGGGCGTATTGATCTGCACCAAAGAATTGCGCGTCACCATGCTGATGGTATCGGTGGCGCCCAACAGCAGCATGAGGACGAGGCCGACCCTGACGTCCGTGCTGAGCCCGAACAGGACTGTGAGCAACCCGTACAGGCCAACGGCGAACAGCAGCCTCGGTCCGACATGACGCCTGATGGGAAAGCGGGTCAGAAACAGCGCCATGAGCAAGGCGCCCGCCGCAATCGCGGCGCGCAGCGTGCCCATGGCCCAGGCGCCGGCGTGGAACACTTCGGTCACGTAGAACGGCAGCAGGGCCGTGGCGCTGCCGAACAGCACGGCGACGAAATCCAGCCCCATCGCCCCCATGATCTTGGGCCGCGACCAGATGAAGCTGAAGCCCTCGAGCATCATCGGCAGGTTCGGCCGCGCGGTGCTGATGCCCCGCGCACGCTGTGAGCCCAGCATCATGGCGGCTGCAAACGCCAGGAAACCGCACAGGCAGCTCACCATAAAGGGAATGCCATTGCCCAACGGCAGCAGGAGCGCGCCGATCGCCGGGGCGATAATCGTCGCGGCGCCCTGCACCACAGTGGCGGCGGCGATCACGCTGGTCAGCATGCCCGGCGGCGCGAGGTTCGGCACCATGGCCTTGCTGGCCGGCTGGGCGAAGGCGCGGGCAATGCCCTGCACCGCCACCACAACGTAGATGGGCCAGATGAATGGGCTGAAACTCAGCAACACCAGAGCGAGGGAGCAGGTGGCGATCGTGCCGCTGGTGACCAGCATGATGTGACGGCGATCCAGCCGATCCGCCACGATCCCCGTCACCAGCGACAACAGGATGGACGGAAGAAAGCTCGACAGGCCGACAAGGCCGAGCGCCAATGTACTGTGGGTGCGCTGGAATATTTCCCAGGCAAGCGCCACCGTCATGATCTCCTGCGCCGCGCCAAGGCTGAAGCGCATGGTGGCAAAGGCGCGGAAGCGCTGGATCTTCCAGGGGGTCGCGGGAGCGGTTTGCGTGGCGGAGAGCGGCGGGCTTTCGGGCGAGGTAATGGACACTCAATCGATCCTGCAGGAGCTCCAGCTTCCCTCCGATAAGCCGCACCCAAGGTGGCAGGAAGTAAGACTGAACCCGATTGCGCCTCAGCCGCCAGTCCAACCGGCCGGCTCACTGCCGCGAGCGGGTTGGGTAGCCATATCATGGCCCGTGGTCAAGCCATAGCCTGCTTAACAAATGCCTTCGCAAGCTGTCGCGGCGGATGGTCCGCAATGAGATTTACGCATCAAACCCGGTACGGAACCGGCACGAATCAGCGTTGAAGACAAAGACTTGTTTTGTTCTCGCCAAACCGCGCGCCTGTTCGAGACACGATCGTCGCGCGGCATTGCTTCGGCTGAAACGCGCTCTGGCGGCGAGCGCTAACCGGCGTCGTCTTCGTCGGCCGGAAAGCGCGGCTTCGACCAGAACTCGCTCATGTTCTTGAGCGCATTGATGCGCACGGCCAGCAGGCGGTCGGCGCGCGCCTGGGCGTCCTCGGCGCTTTCAAACGTCCCATTGTTGACGATGTTGGTGGCTTCTTCCAGCTTTTCGCGCAGGCCCGCGCTGCCCTTTTCGCAGATGGCGACCAAGGTCTGCAGATCGCTGTCGCCTTTGATCCTGACGTGGCGGCGGATAGAGGCAACCGTCCCGACCGCCAGGCGGTCAAGTTCCTCGACGACAGCTTCGAAGCGCCGGCGAAACCGCGGATTGAGCTGGTTATAGTCCGCCAGCGCCGAGTGGCGTCCCGGCAGGTCCGATCTGGAGAAATATTCCTGATAAGTCGTAGGCTTCCAGGCCAGAAGATCCTCGAACAGTTCCGGCATCGCCGGCAACTGCTCGATAAGCATGACTATTTCATTGAAAAGGTTGAGATAATCGTTAGCAAGTCCGGAAGCGGGATTGACCAGTGACGAGGCGCGTTCTTCCATCGTCGATCGCTCCTGCGTCGAACGCTGTTGCTGTTCCATCGCAACTGGATGATGTGTGATGGACATGCGAATTCCGGAGGTCTTTGCTGAACTGTGGATAACCTTAGATGATGAATGATAACAAGTGGTTGCCAAAGCAGGTTGTTTTGATCCTTAGAGCGGCGAAAATTTAGTCATGTGCGGACGTTACGCGATCACCCTGCCGCCGGAAGCGGTGCGCGCCTTTTTCCAGTATGTCGAACAGCCGAACTTTCCGCCGCGCTACAATATCGCGCCGACGCAGCCGACGCCGATCGTGCGCATGCAGCGCGGCCAGATCGGCAAGACCCGCCATTTCAATCTGGTCCGGTGGGGGTTTCTGCCTGGTTTCGTCAAAGATCCGAAGGATTTTCCCCTCGTCATCAATGCCCGCTCGGAGACAGTTCTGGACAAGCCGAGCTTCCGCAACGCCATGCGGCGGCGGCGCTGCATCATTATTGCCGACGCCTTCTACGAGTGGCGGCGCGACAAAACGGCGGGCAGCAAGGCGGCGCCGGCGCCCTTCCTGATCCGGCGGCGCGACGGCAATCCGATGGCCTTCGCCGGGTTGTGGGAAGCCTGGATGGGACCCAACGGCGAAGAACAGGACACCGCCTGCATCGTAACCACCGACGCCAATGGCGTGATGGCGGCGATCCATGACCGCATGCCGGTGATCCTCGAACCGCAGGATTTCGATACCTGGCTCGACAATGACGATGTCGAGGTCGAAGACGCCGCACGATTGATGCGGCCGGCAGCGGAGGACGTGCTGGAGACGTTCCGGATTTCCTCGGCGGTCAACAAGGTCGCCAACGACTATCCGGAGATTCAGCAGCCCAACGATGCGATCGAGGAAGCGCCGAAACGTCCTGTCCGCAAGGCGGCGGCAAAAAAAACACCGAACGATTACGGCACGCTGTTTTGACGTGCTAACAACCAGTGCAACATTGGACGGCTGAACGCCGCGATGGGGGAACGAGTGTCCGCAAGAACATATGATTACGTGATCGTCGGCGCAGGCTCCGCCGGCTGCGTCCTGGCCAACCGTCTGAGCGAGAACGGCAACGCCAGCGTGCTGCTGCTTGAAGCCGGGCCGCGCGATATCGACCCGCTGATCTCGATCCCGCTCGGCATGGGCAAGATGCATCAGTACGGCATGCACGATTGGGGCTTTGAAACCGATCCCGTGCCAAATCTCGACAACCGCAGGCTCGAGGCCATGCGCGGCAAAGTGCTCGGTGGCTCATCGTCGATCAACGTCATGGCCTATACGCGCGGCAACCCGCGCGATTACGATCGTTGGGCGCGCAATGGCGCAACCGGCTGGAGCTACAACGACGTGCTGCCCTACTTCCGGCGCAGCGAGACCTGGGAGGGCGGCGAGAACCAATCGCGCGGCGCCACCGGGCCCCTCGGCACGCAATGGGCCAAGACGCCCGATCCGCTCTATGAGGCCTGGATCGAGGCCGGCAAATCCTGCGGCTATCCGCATACGCAGGATTACAATGGCCCCGAGCAGGAAGGTTTCGGTCGCGGCCAATATACGATCCGCGACGGCCGCCGCTCGTCATCGTCGCGCGCCTATCTGCGACCGTCGCGCGGGCGCAGCAATCTGACGGTCGAAACCAATGCGCATACGACGCGCATCCTCCTCGACGGCACGCATGCGAAGGGCATCGCCTATACGAAAGACAATCTGTCGTTCGAGGCCTATGCGTCACGAGAAGTCATCCTCAGCGCCGGCGCCTTCAACACACCGCAACTGCTGATGCTGTCGGGCATCGGGCCAGCCGACCATCTCAGGCAGATGGGTATCGCGACGATCGCCGATCTGCCGGTCGGCAAGGACCTGCAGGATCATCTGGGCATCTGGATCACCTATCGCCGCAAGGAGCCGGGTGCGTTCCAGCGCGAAATGCGCTTCGACCGCATGGCGATCAGCATGCTGCGCGCCTATTTCCTCGGCAGCGGACCGGGCACCGTCGTGCCGGGCGGCTTGCATGCCTTCATCAAGACGGCTGCGTCCGAAGATGTGCCGGACATCGAATTCATGTTCCACAGCGTGCCGCCGCAGACGCGGCTGTGGTTTCCGGGCATTGTCTCAGCCTATACGGACGGCTACGGCATCCGACCGACCTTGCTGCATCCTGAAAGCCGTGGCGAGGTTCTGCTGCGCTCCAACGATCCGATGGCGGCGCCGCGCATCGTCTACAATTTCTTTTCGGCGCCGGGCGATCTGCCGAAACTGCGTGAAGGCTTCCGCCGCGCCCGTGCCGTCGGCGAAGCCGCTGCCATGTCGCCCTATCGCGATGCCGAAGTGTCGCCGGGGCCGAAGGTCGTCAGCGATGACGAGATCGATGCTTATATTCGGCGTACGGCGCTGACCGCGCATCATCCCTCGAGCACCTGCCGGATGGGCACGGACGAGCGCGCTGTGCTCGATCCCTCGCTGCGCGTGCGCGGCATCGAGAACCTGCGCGTGGTCGATGCTTCCGCCATGCCAGACCTCGTCTCCGCGCATATCAACGCTTGCGTCTATATGATCGCGGAGAAGGGCGCGGAAATGATCAAAAGCGCGGCGTGAGCATCAGATGTTGCAGACATCGACGACGCTGTAGAGGTGGGCGTCGTATGTCGCAAATTCGGCGATCGGCGCCATGTGTTTTTGCGCCTGCGGATTCTTCAGCATCGCCTGGAAATCATCCGCCGAACGCCATTGCGCGTAGTTTGCGACACGCACGCCATCGGCACTCTTGTGGATGTTCGCCGAGACGAAGCCCGGGATTTTGCTCATCACGGTATCCGTCGCCTCGACCAGCAATTTGACCAGACGGTCCTGATCCTCCGGCTTGACGGTGAAGACGTTGATGAGCGTGACGTGAGACGCATTGGTGGTGATGGACGTGGTCTGTCTCGGCATGGGGATGCCTCCTCGATGAATGGAAACAGGCGCAGGGATAATCCTCAAACCGGTGCCCTGTTCCATCCATCGACCGGTGGCAGCTCAGCCGCGTCCCACGCCCGTATAAGAGAAGCCGCGTTTGCGGACATCTTCCGGGTTATAGATGTTGCGCAGGTCGACGATGACGGGTTCCGCCAGCAGCGTCTTGATGCGCGCCAGATCGAGTGCGCGGAAGGCATCCCATTCGGTGAGGATGACGAGCACGTTGGCGCCGCGAATGCATTCATAGGCGTCATCGCAGAAGGTGACATCCGCCAGCAGTGGGCGCGCCTGCCCCATGGCCTCCGGATCGAAGGCGCGCACGCTGGCGCCGAGCGATTGCAGCGCGGGCAGAATGACAAGCGACGGCGCGTCGCGCATATCATCCGTATTCGGCTTGAAGGCGACGCCAAGCACCGCCACGGTCTTGCCGGTGACCGAGCCGCCGCAGGCTTCGAGAATCTTGTCGGCCATGCGGCGCTTGCGCGTTTCGTTGGAGGCCGCCACCGTTTCGACAATGCGGATCGGCGCGCCGAACTCCTGCGCCGTCTTGACCAGCGCCATCGTATCCTTGGGAAAGCATGAGCCGCCGTAGCCCGGCCCCGCATGCAGGAATTTCGGGCCGATGCGATTGTCGAGGCCGATGCCGCGCGCCACATCCTGCACGTCCGCGCCGGCCTTCTCGCAGAGATCGGCGATCTCGTTGATGAAGGTGATCTTGGTGGCAAGGAAAGCGTTGGCCGCGTATTTCGTCAGTTCCGCCGTGCGCCGCGCCATGAAGATGACGGGCGGCTGGTTGAGATAGAGCGGCCGGTAGATTTCCGACATCACCTCTCGCGCACGCGTATCGTCGGTGCCGACGACAATGCGATCGGGACGTTTGAAATCGGTGATGGCAGCGCCTTCGCGCAGGAATTCCGGGTTGGAGACGACGGCAAAATCGGCATCGGGCCGGCGCTCACGGATGATGCGCTCGATCTCGTCGCCGGTGCCGACGGGAACCGTTGATTTGGTGACGATGACGGTGAAGCCTTCCAGCGCGTCCGCCACTTCGGCGGCCGCCGCATAGACATAGCCGAGATCGGCATGGCCATCGCCGCGACGCGACGGCGTGCCCACCGCGATGAACACCGCATCGGCCGCAGCCACGGCCGGCGCCAGGCTGCGCGTAAACGACAAGCGCTTCTGGCGGACGTTCGTCGCGACAATCTCCTCAAGACCCGGCTCGAAAATGGGAATTTCGCCCCGCTCCAGGGCGGCGATGCGGCTTTCATCCTTGTCGACGCAGGTTACGTCATGGCCGAAATCAGCAAAACAAGCACCCGAAACCAGGCCGACATAGCCCGAGCCGATCATAGCAATGTGCATAAGGTCCTCATGGAAAGCCGGAAACCGCCGACGGGCGGCTTATAGCCGATTCAGATGTCGTTTAAACCAAACTCTGTGACCACTTGATGGGGAGCAAAAACCTCGCCAGACGAGATTGACAGCATACATACAAAATGCATACTTACGAAATTGCGAAGAAAGCAAGCGGAGGAAAGCATGGCTGGCGCATCTCATGAGAACACGGTTCTGGTGATCGGCGGCGGTATTGGCGGCATGGGCTGCGCCCTGGCGCTGACGCAGGCAGGTTTCGACGTCGAACTGATGGAACAGGCGCCGGAAATCGGCGAGATCGGCGCCGGCATTCAGCTGGGTCCCAACGCTTTCGCCGCCATGGACGCGCTCGGCTGCGGCCCCAGAGCCCGCGCCCGCGCCGTCTATACGGACGATCTGATCATGATGGACGCGGTCGATGAAAGCGTCGTCGGCAAGATTTCAGCCGGCGAAGCCTTTCGCACGCGCTTCAAAAATCCCTATGCGGTGATCCATCGCGCCGACATCCACCTGTCGATCTACGAGGAAGTGCAGACGAAGAAGAACGTCCGCTTTCACGCCAACTCGCACATCGTCAACATCGACGTCGGCGACAAGGACGTGCGCGCCACGGATTCGAACGGCAAGGAATATCGCGGCATCGCGCTGATCGGCTGCGACGGCGTCAAATCCGTCGTGCGCGAGAAACTGGTCGGCGACGGCCATCGCGTGCCGGGCCATGTGGTCTATCGCGCGGTGACGCCGCGTGACGAATTTCCCGCCGATCTGCGCTGGAATGCGGCGACGATCTGGGTCGGCCCCAATTGTCATCTCGTGCATTATCCGCTGCGCGGCGGCGAGCAATACAACATCGTCGTCACCTTCCACAGCCGCGAGAAGGAAGAATGGGGCGTGCGCGAAGGTTCGCGCGAGGAAGTGCAATCCTACTTCACCCATATCGCCGACCGGCCGCGCCAGTTGATCGACAAGCCGACCTCATGGCGGCGCTGGACCATCGCCGACCGCGATCCGGTGCTGAAGTGGGGCGAAGGCCGCTCCACCCTGCTCGGCGACGCCGCGCATCCGATGCTGCAATATATGGCGCAGGGCGCCTGCATGGCGCTTGAGGATGCGGTGACCCTGCGCGAGGCGCTGCGAGTCAACAACAACGATCTGCAGAAAGCCTTCCGGCTCTATGAAGAAAAGCGCATTCCGCGCACGGCCCGCGTGGTCTATTCGGCGCGCGAAATGGGCCGGCTGTTTCATGCCGGCGGCGCCGAACGGCTGGTGCGCAATCAACTGTGGCAAGGCCGGACGCAGGAACGCTATTACGATGCGCTCGAATGGCTCTACGGCTGGTCGGTCGACAAATGTCTCGATTGAGCGTTGAGCGGGACCAAGCGCAGGCCGCCTCAGCGGCCACACGACTGACCATGGAGCGCATGCCGGGACATTACATCCGGCGTCTGCAGCAGGTCGCTGTGCGCCTGTTCATGGAAGAGGCCGGACCGGACCTGACGCCGGTGCAATTCGCCTCGCTCGTCGCCATCGCGCAACGCCAAGGTATGGGCAAAGGCCTTGGCCAGGCGGAACTGGCCGCACAGATCGGCTACGATCGCGCCACCATCGGCGGCGTGATCGACAGGCTGGAGGCGAAAGGCTGGGTCAGCCGCACCGCCTCGCGCGAGGATCGGCGGCAGAACGTGCTGGCAGTCACCCCCGCGGGCGAACAGGCGATGGCGCAGGCCCTGCCCGCGGTTGAAGCCGTGCAGGACAAATTCGTCGCGCCGCTCGACGCCGGCGAGCGCGCGGCTTTCGAACAAATCTGCCGCAAGCTGCTCGAGCATCACGTCGGCTGACTTGACCGCAGCCTGACGGACCCGGTTTCACTTTTTTCGACTGAAGATACATTTTCGTCGCAATCGGCTGCATAAACGTTATTTGGTCGGCAACGCTCCAGGCATTGCGAGCGTCGTCGGTTCACAAAAATTCAGTCATTCCTGCCAATTTCAGTCATTCTCGCGTGCTCCTGCTCGCGGAACCGAATGTCCTGCCTGGCCTTAAATAACTGCCGGACACCTTGAAAATGAGTGTTGAACAAAAATCCGGCCACCGTGCCGTCTTCACGCACGGGCCGATCATGCGTCATGTCGTCGTCATGGCGGCGACGGGTTCGGTCGGGCTGATGGCCATTTTCGTGGTCGATCTGCTGTCGCTGCTTTACGTCTCCTGGCTCGGCGACCATTCGCTGACGGCTGCCGTCGGCTATGCGACGCAGCTTTCCTTTTTTGTCATCTCGATCAGCATCGGATTGAGCATCGCCGTCGGCGCGCTGGTCTCTCGCGCCATCGGCAGCGGCGACCGCATCAAGGCGGAGCGGCTGGCTGCCTCCTGCCTCATCCATGTCGCCATCATCTCAGGCATCGTCACCATCGTCGCCTTCCCGTTCCGCGGAGATCTCCTGCATTTGCTGGGCGCCCGCGGCGCGACGCTCGACACCGCATCGACCTTTCTCGCCATCACTCTGCCGTCGACCGTGCCGCTGGCGCTCGGCATGGCCATGTCGGGTTTGCTGCGCGCTGCCGGCGATGCGCGCCGGTCCATGTATGTGACGCTTGGCGGCGGTCTCGTCACCGCGATCTTCGATCCGCTGCTGATCTTCGGCATGGGGCTTGGCGTGCACGGCGCGGCGATCACCACGGATATCTCGCGCCTCGCCTTTGCCGCCGTCGGCGCATGGGGATGCATGCACGTGCACAAGCTGATCGGCAGGTCGCAAAAGCACATGCTGCTGGCGGACCTGAAGACGCTGCTGGCCATCGCCCTGCCCGTCATCCTGACCAATCTCGCAGCACCCGTGTCCACGTCCTATGCGATGAGCGTCTATTCGTCGTTCGGTGAGGCGACCATCGCCGCCGTCACGATTCTCGACCGTCTCGTCGGTGTCGGCTACGGATCGCTGTTTGCCTTGTCGGGCGCGGTCGGCCCGATCATCGGCCAGAACTTGGGCGCACGCCTTTACGACCGGATCAGGCGCACGCTGATCGATTGCTTCACGCTGGCGATCGGTTACAGCGTCTTCGTCTGGGCGGTTCTGTGGCTTGCCTCGCCGTTGATCCTGCGCCTGTTCTCCGCGTCCGAGGAATCCGCCGGGCTGGTGATGTTCTTCTGCCGCTTCGGCGCACTCGCCTGGGTGTTTCTGGGCTGCCTGTTCGTCGCCAATGCCGCCTTCAACAATCTTGGTTATCCGACGCTCTCGACGCTGTTCAACTGGGGCCGCGCGACGCTCGGCACTATTCCGTTTGTCACAATCGGTGCCCATTATTGGGGGCCGGAAGGCGCCATGCTCGGCATTGTCGCGGGCGCGGCCATTTTCGGCACTGCCGCGGTCTTTGTCGCGTTTCATGTCACGGGCAGGCTCGCGCGTATTAAGCCTTTAGCTTAATCTGCGTTTAGCTCTTTGGCGTTACGGTCCGCGCCATTCACCTGTGGAAGGAGCTGTTATGTTCAATCTTAACGAGATCATTCAAGCGTCCCACGACGGTCAAGGCGTGCAGAATCTGGCCAACCAGTTCGGCATGTCGCAAGCGCAGGCGCAGGCGGCGATTGAATCGGTACTGCCCGCCCTCTCACATGGTTTGCAGGCGAAGACGCAAGATCCGCGCGGCATGGCGCAACTTTTCACCGGCATGGCCAATGGCCAGAGCGTCGCCGCGTTCAGCGATCCCAACGCGGCCTCCGCGCCGGAAACGCAGCAGTTCGGCAATGACATGCTCAGCCAGATTTTCGGCGGCAGCAAAGCAACGCAGCAGGTCGCCGCCCATGCGGCAGACAATGCCGGTGTCGCCCCCGACACGATCCAGCAGATGCTGCCGGAGATCATGGCGATGGTGCTCGGCGGCTTATTCAAATCGGCAAGCAACAACGGCCTCGGCGGCGTTCTCGGCCAACTTGGCGGCATGCTTGGGCAACCGGCTCCGCAAGGCGGTGGCAGCGTTGGCGGCGCGCCGGGCAGCGCAAGCGCGGGGAATGCAAGCCCGGGCGGCAGTCTCGGCGATATTCTTGGCCAGGTGCTCCAAGGCGGCCTGGCTCCGCAGAGCGCAGGGCAGCAACCGGCTGGCGCCGGTCCGCAAAGCGGCGGCAGCCTCGGCGATATCCTGGGCGGCATCTTCGGCGGCAATGCCGGCGGGCAGCCCCAGGCACCGCAGCCCGGTAGCGTTGGCGGCAGCGTTGGCGGTGGTGGGCTTGGCAGTGGTGGGCTTGGCGACATTCTCGGCCAGATCCTGCAAGGCGGCATGGCCCCGCAAGGCGGCACCGCTTCGCAGCCAGGCGCCGGGCCGCAAAGCGGCGGCAGCCTTGCCGATATTCTGAGCGGCATGTTCGGTGGCAATGCTGCGGGCAATCCTGGTGGTTTGCCGCCACAGCAGGGCCAGGCGTCCGCGCCCGGCGCGCCGGCCGGTTCCGCCGGCGGCTTCGATCCTGCGACGATTCAGGCGGGCATCGACATGCTTGGGAAAATGCTTGGACACGGCACCCAGCAATCGCCGCAGCAGCAATCCGGCCTCAATGACGTGCTCGGCCAGATTTTCGGCAACAACAAGCCGCGCTAGCAAATTGCCGGCGGCGATTTCGCAAGACCTCGCCGCCGCAGCACCTTCTTTGTACGTCTGGATGTTCGTTACGACGGATGGGCAGCAGGCCTATTTGAAGCCGGCGGCCAGTCCATCGTACCATTGGCCCTTCAATTTCGTGCCGATGGACGTCAGCCCGGTCACGATGGCGATCGAAATCGTCACGCCGATGAGGCCATACTCGATGGACGTCGCGCCGCGCTGATCGGCCAGAAATTTGCGGATATGCGCCATGCGCCCCCCTTCATTTGCCGGCATTTGACACCTAAAGTCTTTAAGACTGCTTATCCGGAACCGTATGATGTGACTTAGTTATTCTAGCGAAGTCCGGCCTCCGCGCCGGCCTCCCCGGTCCCTCCAGCATTTTCAATGCCCTGCCGTGTCCGCCAAGCGCGACGGATTGCATCGGCTGCGGCGCCCGCCTATTAAGACCGACCGATCCACCCGACTGCTCTTTCAGTTAACAACGAGTTTCATGGCCCGCGATACTTCCGACACAACGCCGATCGAATCGCGCCGGGAACTGGTCGCCTGGTTCGAACAAGGCATCAAGACCGCCGGCCCCCTGCTGCTTGGGACGGAACACGAGAAATTCCCCTTCTACATGGGGGACCGGTCGCCAGTTCCCTATGCCGGCAAGAACGGCCACGGCGGCATCAAGGCCCTGCTCGAGGGCATGCAGGCGGCGACCGGCTGGGAGACGATCGTCGATGGCGATGCGCTGATCGGGCTGTTCGATCCTAACGGCGGCGGCGCGATTTCGCTGGAGCCCGGCGGCCAGTTCGAATTGTCCGGCGCGCCGCTGGAAAGCGTCCACCAGACGCGCGACGAACTGAACGCCCACCTGGATTATGCGCGCACGGTTGCCGGCCAGCACGGCATCGCCTTTCTGGGCCTCGGCATGAGCCCGCTGTGGTCGCTCGCCGAAACGCCGGTGATGCCGAAAAGCCGCTACAAGATCATGACCGCGTATATGCCGAAGGTCGGCACGCGCGGCCTCGACATGATGTACCGGACCTCGACCGTGCAGGTGAACCTCGACTTCACCTCCGAGGCCGACATGGTGAAGAAACTGCGTGTCTCGCTGGCGCTGCAACCGCTGACGACGGCGCTGTTCGCCAATTCGCCGTTCACGGAAGGGCACCTGAACGGCCGCCTGTCGGAACGTTCGGAAATCTGGCGCGACACCGACAACAATCGCGCCGGCATGCTGCCGTTCGCCTTCGAGGACGGCTTCGGCTTCGAGCGATATGTCGATTACGCGCTGCAGGTGCCGATGTATTTCGTCAAACGCGGCGACGTCTATCATGATGTCGCCGGCGCCGACTTCCGTGACCTGATGGCGGGCCGTCTGCAGGCATTGCCGGGCGAGCGGGCGATGGTGTCCGACTGGGCCAACCATCTGTCGACGATCTTTCCAGAGGTGCGGCTGAAACGTTATCTGGAAATGCGCGGCGCCGACATGGGCTCGGCGCAGCACATCGTCGCCATGGCCGGATTTTATGCGGGCCTGCTGTATGACCAGGGCGCCCTCGATGCCGCCTGGGATCTCGTACGCCTGTGGAGCGCGGAGGAACGGCAGAAACTTCGCGATGACGTGCCCCGGCTCGGTTTCGATGCACGGATCAACAACCACACGTTGCGCGACATCGGCCGGGAAGCGCTGAAGCTCGCCCGCGCCGGCCTGACCCGGCGCGCTAGGCGCGACACCGACGGCCGCGACGAGACCCGGTATATTGACCTTCTCGACGAACGCGTGGCCTCCGGGCGCACGGCGGCGCAGGACCTCATTCATAAGTTCAACGGCGAATGGAAGCAGTCGGTCGAGCCTGTTTTCGATTACGCGAAATTGTGAAGAAGGCAGTCGGCAGTCGGGATTAGGCAGTCGGAGGACTCCTACTGCCTACTGCCTACTGCCTACTGCCTACTGCCTACTGCCTACTGCCTACTGCCTACCCAATTACCGACAATTTGAATCAATTGGCAAAGCCACCATTCAGCTTGCCGCGCATTTGGCGTGGCAAACGTTGATTTCACGATGGCTTAACCAGCCGCGTTAGCCAATTGCGCGCCCATAGCGCCTAGTCTTGCCGCCAGAAACCACTGGGACAGGCAGAGATGATCGAAGCTCTCGAGAAGCGACAAGAATGGCCGGTGCTGACGCGGCGCGACCAGCGCGCCGATGGCGGGCAACGCCAGATCACCTTGCGCAAGCAGGGCGTGATGATCAGCCGCCGCCGCGACGGCGTGCACATGAACATCGGCGTGCCGGCGCAGGCCTATCAGGGGGTCGCGATCAATCTGGCTGACGGCGACGACACGCGTTATCGCATCGTCCTGCTACATCGCGACGCGGAACTCGCTGTCGTGCTCAACGAGACGGCGGACAGATATGATGCGCTCGCGCATCTGCACTATTGGGCGGTCTATTTCGATCTGCCGCTGTTCATCGAACGCAAGGCGGGCGCGCTCGAATGTATCGAACATCGTATCGACGATCTCATGTACGGAAGCGCACATGCGCATCGCCGCACGGGACAGACGGTCGCCAAGCGCCGCGGGCGCTTTCTCACCCGCCGCAAGCCGGGACAGACGGAACGGCTGGATCATGTGTTCAGCGGCGAAGCTGAAATCATCGCCCGCAACTGAGTTCCTTACCCACCTCGGGTGAGGAACGCGACCAGCATGCCATCGGCGGCGAGGCCCACAAACAAAAGCAGGCCGGCGTCGCGATTGGAGCGAAACAGCATCAGGGCGCGATCCGTATCGGCGCGCTCGATACGGCGGATCTGCCAGACGAGGTGCAGCGCGAAGGCGAACAGGCCCAGCCATGCCAGCGGCCCGCCGTTGACGAGAGCGATCGCCGCGACGGCGCACAGAACGGCCAGCAGATAGCAAAGCGCCACGCCCATGCGGACATTCTGCGCGAACAGGCGCGCCGTCGAGCGGATGCCGACGATGGCGTCATCGCGCGCATCCTGCAGCGCGTAGATCGTGTCGTAGCCGATGGTCCAGAAGATCGCGCAGGCATAGATCATCACGGCCGGGACGGCGAGCGATCCGAACGCGGCCGCCCAGCCCATCAACCCGCCCCATGCGAAGGCAAGGCCGAGCACGGCCTGCGGCCATGACGTCACGCGCTTCATGAACGGATAGACGGCAACGATGGCGAGCGACGCCAGTCCGGTTGCAACGGCGAAGCGATTGAACGACAGCAGCACCAGTGCGCCGACGATGCATTGCGCGACGAGAAAAACCGCGGCGGCGCGCGGCGTCACCCGGCCCGAAGGTAATGGGCGGCCGCGGGTGCGCTCGACACCGGCATCGATCCTGCGATCAACGAGGTCGTTCCATGTGGAGCCGGCGCCGCGCATGGCGATGGCGCCGATCAGGAACAATAGGACATGCAGCCAATCGGGACCGGTGCCGCGCGCGATGCCAGCCAGTGCCGCCGACCACCAGCACGGCAGCAGCAGCAGCTACCAGCCGATCGGCCGGTCGATGCGGGCAAGCTGGACGAACGGCACCACAGCGGCCGGCGCCAGGCGAAGAAAGATGTTACCGGCGGTCGAATCCGGCAGGGCATATTGACTGGCGGTAGTGGATTTATCCGGCGCGGCGTTCACAGGGGGCCGGTCGGCAACCGCTGCACAGGCTGCCCGCCTCCGCTGCCCTCTTGTTGCTGGCGGGCAGCCGCAGCCTTCATCTTGGCGACCTGCGCGGCGGCCTTACAGGCCTGTCCAGCGAGATTGGCCGATTTGCCTTTGCCTTCCTTGACGTTTTCCATGACGTCGTCGGGGATGTTGCACCAATCCTTGTTCTTGGTCATGTATTTGAACATCTCTTCTTCGACACCCGACAAGGCGCGCAGCTTGGGACAGGCAGCGATTGGATCAAGCTTGCCCTTTCCCTTGGCGTTCAACGCGTTGAGCCCGGCGATCTGAACCTGGCGGCGCTGCTGAAACTTGCCGATGTCGTCGTTGCAGGATTGCGCCAAGGCCGGCAAAGCGAAGCAGGCGAACGCCGCGGCAAGCAGGACCGCCGGAAGCCGGGGCGCGTGGCGGGGGGCGCTGTTGGTCGAGACTATGGCCATTATCCGTTACCTGTGCTGCAAACCGATCAGAATGCGGGTCCGTCCGCGTTAACGTTAAGCCTGTTGGGGCTCGGGAGGATTCCGCCGGGCCAGCCTTTTACCAATCAGGCATGCCGCTCGGCAAGGGAGCCTCGCAAAACGAGCAATGCCGGGGGATTACGACGCTTTCGTGGTCAGCGTGGCGTGACGGACAAAGCCCCCCTGTTTGGCGCTTGCGCCTGCCGGACAGGTGTCGGAAAACCGGCAAACGCCTGATCCACGACCGGAACCATCCCATGCCGCGCTATGATTTTGCCGCCCAGAGGCTGTTTATCGACGCCCCGCTGGCGGCCGGAGCGGCGATCGAAATCGACCGCGAACAGGCGAATTACCTGTTGAATGTGCTGCGGCTCGAAGAGAACGACGGCATTCTCGTGTTCAATGGCGCCGACGGTGAATGGCTGGCGCGAATCGCGCCCACTGGCCGCAAGTCGGCGCGGCTTGTTGTCGAGCGCAACGTGCGTCCACAAGACCGGCCCGGCAATGTTCATTATCTTTTCGCGCCACTCAAGCATGCGCGGCTCGACTATATGATCCAGAAAGCCGTCGAAATGGGCGCCGCGCGGCTGCAGCCGGTGCTGACGCGTCGGACCCAGGCCCAGCGCGTCAATCTCGAGCGCATGCGCGCCAACGTGATCGAAGCCGCCGAACAATGCGGGATCATGACGATTCCGCAGATCGATGACACGATCACTCTGGAGCGGCTGCTGCGCGACTGGCCGGCCGATCGTCGGCTCGTCTTCTGCGATGAGGACACGGCAGTCGCGGAGCCGTTCGCGGCCCTGACGCAGGCTTTCGCCAGCCGGCCAGTTGTGGAAGACTCCTGGCCCGCCGTGGCCGTCATTGTCGGCCCGGAAGGCGGGTTTGACGATGCCGAACGCAAGGCATTGGCCGAACTCCCCGGTTCCGTGTCGATTTCGCTGGGCCCGCGCGTGCTGCGCGCCGATACCGCGGCAGTCGCTGCGCTGGCGATCGTGCAGGCTGCGATCGGCGATTGGCGAACCCCGTGAACTCGCCCGGCGGGACGGCCTGATAAGAGTTATGGACATTCAGTTGTGTTTCGCAGATTTATGGTAAGCGGCGACCACGATCTCGCCACGATCTTGATATCAATCGGACAACGAAGATTGGTACCGAGTCAGGTATCAGGTTCGGCATCACAAAATTCGGACCCCCAAATTACGGCCGGAGCAGGCGGTATGGCGTTGACCAAAAGGTTCGATGAAAACAACATGCCGCGAGCATGGCGGCTGATGGCTGCCACAGGAACCATGTGTCTGCTGTTCGTGCCGGACGTATGGGCTGCGGATAACGGCGCACAACGTGCTGGACAAAGCAATCCGTGTGCGATCTTCGGATCCGGTTATGTCGCCGAAAAGAGCGGCGGCTGCGCTCGCATCGGCGGGCGCGTGCGCGTCCAGCGCAATGTCTACGTTCGCCAACGCACTGAAATCGCGCCGCCGCTTGTCGAGCAGCCGGTGGGGCAACCGCCGATGGGATTGCCCGGCATGGGCGGCTTCCCCCCCGGCTTTGGCGCGGAGACCAATGATGGTCCCAACCGCGCGCATTTGCGCCTTCCCGGCGAAACCCTGGGCAATGCATTCGCGCCCAGAGCGCGCTGAAGACAACTCTGCTCCGGTCGTCGTCGTAACGCGGCGGCCGACGCCCCGCTAGTTCGCTGCTGCGACCACAGGCACAGGATCAAGCGGCGGGACGAGAGGACCGGGCCTGTTCCACCAGCCGCCGCCCAGAGCCTGGAACAGCGCCACCGTATCGGCAATGCGCTGCGCCTCTGCCTGCACCCGCGCCAACGCGGTCTGTAGATAGGCCTGTTGGGCATTGAGCAGCAACGGCAGGCTGATCTGGCCCGCATCGACCTGCTTGCGCATCAAATCGAGATTGCGGCTGGCGGCGCCCTCGGCGGCGATGGCGGCGTTGAGCGCCCGGGCATCGCTCTGCAGCGCGCGCAACGTGTCAGCGACGTTCTGGAACGCCATTAGCACCGTCGAGCGGTATTGCGCCGCCGTCTGCGTGGTGAACTCCTCGGCGCTCTGCTGACGCGCCGCCAGGGTGCCCGCATCAAACACCGTCTGCGCCGCATTGCCGGCGATGCTCCAGAACCCGGTACCCGGCGAGAATAGCCGACCAAGCGACGCGGCGCTCGAACCGGCATCGGCCGACAGGGTGATCTGCGGCAGGCGATTGGCGATGGCGGTGCCGATGAGGGCATTCGCCGCGTGCAAGTTCTCCTCGGCGATGCGGATGTCGGGACGGTTGCGCACCAGGTCCGCCGGCAGGCTGAGCGGAATCTTGCGCGGCAGGTGGAACGATCTGAGCGTGAAGCTCCCCTTCACGCCCTCGCCGGGAAACCGTCCGGTCAGCACCGCCAGCAGATTACGCTGCTGGGCGAGCGCGCGCTCCAGTGGCGGCAGCAACAGCTTCGCCTGCGCCACGGCGGTCTCCTGCGCCGCCACATCAGGCAGCGCGATCTGGCCGGCGGAATTCTGCCGGCGCAGGATGCCAAGCAACTGCTCCTGGGCGCTGATGATGCGCGTCGTCGCCGCGATCTGGCCGCGCAGGGAGGCCTCCTGCACGGCGGCCAACGCGATGTTGGCGGTCAGGCTGAGATAGGCTGCCTCACGCTGGAAGGCGGACGCACGCGCCTGTGCCTCGGCCGATTCGATCTGACGGCGCGTGCCGCCCCAGATGTCGGGCGAGAAGGCGACGTTCACCTGCCCGGTGTGGAGGCTGTAAAGATAATCGCCCGACGTCGTCGGCGCACTGAGCGTCTGCGAGACACGCTGGCTGCTGGAATTGAAACCGGCGCCGACGACAGGAAACAGCGCACCACGCTGCACAACGACATTCGCCTGCGCGACGCGCAGCGCCGCTTCCGCCGTCTTCAGATCGGCATTCTGTGCGATGCCCGCCTCGATCAGACGATTGAGCTCTTCAGAACCGAAATGCCGCCACCATTGCGCCGAGACATCGGCGCCGAAGACGAGACCATCTGCGAGACCCGCTGCCGGCCCCGCGTGTCCTTGCCGCGCAAGACGCTCGTCGGGGAGATATTTTTCGACTGAAGGCGGCGGTGGCGTCAGGAAGTCCGGGCCGACCGTGCAACCGCCAAGAAAGAGCGTGCAGAGGAGCATCGGGCCGCGCAAGACTGCGCTCGGCTCACGACGTCGCAATGTGTGAACAGGACTATCGCCGGATGCGATACAACGCATAGGAATGAACAACGCCTCTCGCACCCGTTACAAGACAAGCCTCGGGTGAACTTGCCCAGCCTCGGAACCAAGTCAAGACGCCAGACGCCGCATTGGTAGATACACGTCCAAAAACATGCGGAAACAAAGCTCGACGTCAGCTCCACGTCAGTTTCGACCCTATCGAGGCCAACAGGGCGCGGACAGCTCGCGCAGCGATCAAAATTCGGTGTGCAGCCTCGCTCCGATTGCGTGGACCGGACCGCGATCAGCGTTGTAGGCCGGATTGACGAGAAACTGATAGTTGAAGCTGAGCCAAGTGCGCTTCTGCAAAGCCAGCGAATAATACGTCTCGATGATTTGCTCCGGCCGGTAGTTCAACTTGCCGTCGCCGATCAGCAAGCCGGTTCCGCCTGCGGCCAGAAAAGCGCGATGGCTGGCGGAGAGCCCGTTGACCGCGCCGGCGATGCCGATCGTGTCGGACGGACGATTCCAGGATGTTCCCGCAATCGACACGCCGGCCGATATGCTGCGGTCGATATCGGTGAACGAAAGGATCTCGTTGCGGCCGTCGTTGTAACTGAGGCGCGCGAACACGCCGACGTCGTCGGTGATCTGCTGCTCGACATTGGCGTAGAAGCCGCGCTTGGTGCGCAGCGTCCGCGTCGCCGCAACAGCATCATCAACGCTCAGGCCCGGCGTGATCGCGGCAAGCTGCAACGTTTCAGTATAATTTGCCGTGTTGCCGCGATTGATGAAGGCGCCGAGACGCAGCTTGCCCGAACGGCCGCCGAATTCGAACCGTCGCTCCGCCTCGACAAGCGCGCCGCCTGCCCTGCCGATACGTCCATCGAACGCATCACTGTTGGGCGCCGTCGGCACCTGAAACAAACCAGCCCGCACAGCCCAGTCGCGACGATTGTAATCGACGACAATGCCGTGGGTGTAGCCTGGAAGGTTGGCGGGAAAATCATAAGCTCCCGATCCCCAGATCGCCCAGTTGGTGAAGTTCATCCGCGGATCGTGGGCGTATTTGTTGTCATCGAAGATGTCGCCGATGGCGAACTTGCCGATCGTCAACGTCAGTCGGTTGATATCGCGTTCGCCGGCAATCTGATTGGGACCGTCCTCGACCTTTTCGGTGCCGCCGCCGAAGCCAAACGTCTGGCGGAAAAAATAGCGCTGCGCGCGCACGCCAGGACGGATGGCGCCGGCCTTCTGCGCCTCGCCATTGAGAAAGCCGCCGGCGCCGAGGGTCTGCCCGAGACCGAAGCCGAAAGCCCATTCCGGATTGAAATAGAACTCGCCGCCTTCCCAGGCGCGATAGCCGAGATAGGCGGTCGTCGTCCATGTGGTGCGCGCCTGCCCCGGCACCAGACTGTTGGGGCCGCGATAAGGCTCGCGAAACTGGTTGACCGCCTGCTGGAACCAGGTCGCCTGGGCATGAATGCTGAAGTCCTTCAGCGGCTCGCTGTCGGCATCGGCGGCGGTTTTCGTGGCTTTGGCGTCAGGCCGCCAGATCAGCGAAATGGCGGCGCGATGATCGACCGGCCGCATTGACGCGATCACCGGCAGACCGCCAGCCAGAGGGCCAAGGCTGTAGCCGCGCGACGCATAGTTTCCAAAGCGATATTCGATGCCGAGGCTGAGGCCGGGCGTGATCGCAGCCTCCAGGCCAACGGCGCTGATGAAACCCGGATGAACCTGCGTGGAGAAGCTGACGGGGACGCCGGCAGGATCGAACGATGTCGACCTCACCGAAGCCAGCCCCGGCCCTGCCGCGACATACAGCAGGTAGCCGCGCGCGGCGATGCCGAAGCGGGCGAGCACGGCGCCCGACCACGTCTGGCGCAGGCGTAGCACGTCGTATTCAGGCACAATCGCGCCGAGGCCGAGGCCCGGCGCCTGCACATTCGTCAGCGACCGGGTCATGCTCGAATAGGCGATGTCAGCCTGCACGCCGGCGACGAACGGGCCATACTGCCAGTCGTAACCCAGATTGACCCCGATGAGCCCCGGCGATGTCGGATTGGAGCCGCCGCTGCCGGTCGAAAAGCCCGGCGCGGGAATGCCGCCAACGCCGACGCCGGTAAAATCAAACCGGCCGTATTTCGCGCCGGCGCTGCCGAAGACGCCTATGCGCGGCCCCGCCCATAGGCGCGTGCAGTCAAGGCTGCCACACAGGGCGCCTGGGTCGAAGGATTGCGCATGCACGGCGGACGGCGCGACCAGAAGACTGGAGAGCGTAGCACCCGACAGAAGCGACCAGAACTGCCGCATCACGGCGGGGGCGCAGGAGACCATGAATTCAATCCAGATGAAGTATATACGTTAAGATGTAGCCCATGCTTCGTATTCGCGTCAATGCAGCGCGACCTTGGCAGAAGGAAAGCCCGCGTTCAGCGGAAAGCCAATGGTGAAGCTGCTGACACATTATCGTTATCCGGCTTTAGTTTAAGCGGAATGTCGCATTCCAACTGAAGTCCTCCACCTCTCCCATGATCAAATGCTTGCCTTTCGCTGCGCGCGCATCGCGGCCCATTATCATGGCCTTTTTCGCAAGCCTTGTCGCATTGGCTTCGCGGCCCGCGTTGGGACAAACCGTTTTCGAGGAAGTGCCATGGCGTAAAGCCCTGGAGGAGCGCGGGGTCAGTCTCGGCCTGTCCGAACAATCGGAAATCTGGACCAATTTCGCCGGCGGCGTGCGCCGGGGCGCGACGTTCAACGGGCTGACGACGGCGACGCTCGATCTCGATCTCGACAAACTGGCCGGCCTGAAAAAGACCCGCTTCTCCGCCAGCCTGTTCCAGATCCATGGACGCGAGCCCTCGCTCAATATGGTTGGCACCTTGCAGCCGGTCAGCAACATTGAGGCCACGCGAGCCACCCGGCTTTATACCGCGTGGATGGAGACCTTGCTGCTCGACGACCGACTCTCTTTGCGCATCGGCCAGCAGGGCGCCAACGACGAATTCATGGTGGGGCAGCAGAGCGCGTTCCTGTTGAATTCGAGCTTCGGCTATCCTGCCCTTGCCGCCGCCAATCTGCCGTCCGGCGGCCCCAACTACCCGATCGCCACGCCCATGGTCCGCGCCAAATACAAGCTGACCGACGAGCTGACGGTTATCGGCGCTGTGTTCAACGGCGACCCGGCCAGCCCCGGCGCCGGCGATCCGCAAAAGCGCAATCGCACCGGCACATCGTTCCGGCTCAAGGATCCTGCGCTCTATTTCCTCGAACTCTGGCTGGACCAGAACCAGGGCGAAGGCGCGCAAGGCCTGCCACGTACCCTCAAGATCGGCGCCTGGCATCACACCGGCATGTTCGCCGATCAGCGCTTCGATGCGGCGGGCGGCCTGCTGGCCGTCACCGGCGGCCCGCCGCGCATGCACAAGGGCGACACGGCGATCTATGGCCTCGTCGATCAGATGCTCTGGCTGCGGCCGGGAACGCGGGATCAGGGCATTGGCGTTTTCGCCTTGCTGATGGGTGCCCCCAGCGATCGCAACCTCGTCAGTCTGTATGCCGAATGGGGCGTGACCTTCAAGGCGCCTCTGGCGACACGTCCTAACGACTTCCTGGGACTGGCGTTCAGCCTGTTGCGCACCAGCGGCCACGGGCGAAACTTTTACCTCGATGGCTTCGTCGCATCGACGGGATTGATGCCGATCAAGCCTTACGAACTGTCGATCGAACTCTCCTATCGCTACCAGTATGCGGACTGGCTGACGATCCAGCCGTCGCTTCAATACACCATCAACCCCGGCGCCGGCCTGCCGCTGGCGGCCACGGCAAACCAGCAGACCAATCTGGGCAATGCGTGGACGTTCGGCGTTCGCTCCACGTTGACATTCTAACACGGCGATCATGATGTCAGGCCGGCAATTCATACTGGCAAATCATACCGGGTTGTCGAGGCTGAACTGATCGGCATCCTCGTCATAGGCGAAGACCTCACCGTAGCGGCCCCATTGGATCGCCGTCTTCATGGTTTGCGCCGCATAATCCTCGGACATGAAATCCTCCAGCTCGTCGCGGAAACGACGGGCCGGCGCCAGATGACTGGCCCGGTCATCAAGCACACGCCGGATGTGGGCCGCGAGCGGCACATAGGTGAGCAATTGCTGTGCGAAGATCTGCTTGCGCTGATCGACTTCGGCATCGACGTAACGCCGCGCGGCCGGCAGGAGCTTGAGATCGCCGCCCTCGAGCTCGACAAAGCGCAGCAGTTGCAGCACTTCGGCGATGGGGAAGAGTTCGTCGGCCTCATACTGCAGCTCGCTGGCGAGCTGCGGCAGATCGGCCTTGCCGTTGTAAGGCGCTGCCGCCACCGCCTCCATGAGACCAGCGAGCGCATTGGTCGAGACACGCGGCAAAGCCGTGCCGATTCCCGTGCCGTGCAACAGTCCATCGCGCGGTTGCCCTGACGTCGCCTTGGTCGTCATCCGCACGTAGATGTCTTCCACCAGGGCGCGGAACGCCGGGTCGAGCCGGTTGCGCGGATGCGGCAGATCCACCTTGATCTCGGCGACCACGCGGCCGGGATTTGACGAGAACACGAGGATACGGTCGCACATCAGCACTGCTTCCTCGATATTGTGGGTCACGATCAGGATCGACTTGATCGGCATGCGCTTTTCCGACCAGAGGTCGAGCAGATCGGTGCGCAACGTCTCGGCCGTCAGCACATCGAGCGCGGAGAACGGCTCGTCCATCAGCAGGATATCGGGATCGACGACAAGCGCACGCGCAAGGCCGACACGTTGACGCATGCCGCCCGACAATTCCTTCGGATAGGCGCTCTCGAATCCATCAAGACCGATGAGATCGATCGCGGCAAGCGCACGGCGGCGCCGTTCCTCCTCCGGGACGCGCTTGGCCTCAAGCCCGACCTCGACGTTCTGCAGGACAGTCAGCCATGGAAACAGCGCGAAGCTCTGGAAGACCATGCTGACGCTGGCCGCCTGCTCCCCTTGATCATGCGGAAAATCGACCGAGCCCTGGGTCGGCGCGATAAGGCCTGCGATCGAGCGCAGCAATGTCGACTTTCCCGAACCGGAGCGGCCGAGCAGACCGACGATCTCGTTCTCGGACAAAGTCAGATCGACATTGTCGAGGACAAGCAGTCCCGGCGCATCCGCCTTGCCGTAGACATGACGAACCGAGCGGACTTCAACGAGCGGATGAGTTTGAACGAGGTTCATGACGTGCTCCTCTTCCCTGTTAGTTGAGACGCAAACGGCGGTCGGCGTATTGATACAGCGGCCGCCACAGCAGGCGATTGACCAGAATGACAAAGATGCACATCACCGCGATGCCGAGTGCGACGCGCGGATAATCCCCATCTGTCGTGGCCTTCGCGATGAAAGAGCCAAGGCCGGCAGCTTCAAGATGCTGGTCTCCCCAGGAGACCGCCTCGGCGACAATGCTGGCGTTCCATGAGCCGCCCGTCGCGGTGAGCGCGCCGGTGACATAATAGGGAAAGATCGCCGGCAAGGTGACCTGCCGCCACCATTGCCAGCCGCGGATGCCGAAGATGCCCGCGGCTTCCTTCATGTCGGTTGGAATGGCGCTGGCCCCGGCAATGACGTTGAACAGAATGTACCATTGCGTGCCGAGCACCATCAGCGGCGACAGCCAGATGTTGGGATCGAGATGGAAGGCGACAATCGCCGTCACCGCGAAGGGAAACAGCACGTTGGCGGGAAAGGCCGCGAAGAATTGCGCCACCGGCTGCAACCGCTCGGCCCACGCCGGACGCAGGCCGATCCAGACGCCGATCGGTACCCAGATCAGGCTGGCGATCGCGATCAGAACCGCGACGCGCGCCAGCGTGGCGAGGCCGAGGCCGAAGGTCGTCAGCACATCGCTCAAGGTCAACGTGCGGGTGATGAAGGCCACGAGGACCCACGCGGCCCACAGACAGGCAACCGTCACCAGCGCCAGCCAAGCCATGTTCAGCACGCGATCCGCCATGCTGCCGGCGCGCACCTGCGGCGCGGCCGGAAGCCTCGGCCAATCGAGGTCCGCCAGAATCCGGATCGGCCAGGTGAGCCCGGCGAACAGACGGCGCAGCAGTCGCGTGCGGCGCACGAGATCGTAAAGCCAGGAACCGGGACGCGTTTGCGACGCGGTCTGCTCGAAACGAAATTTGTCGGCCCAGGCGACAATCGGCCGGAACACGAACTGATCGTAAAGCACGATGACCACGGCCATCGCGAGGACCGCCAGCCCGACGGCCTTGAAATCCTTATTGGCGATGGCGATCGACAGCCACGAGCCGATGCCCGGCAGAGTGACCGTCGTGTCGCCGACCGTGATCGCCTCCGAGGCGACGACGAAGAACCAGCCGCCCGACATGGACATCATCGTGTTCCAGACCAGGCCCGGCATGGCGAAGGGCAATTCCAGGCGCACGAAGCGCCGCCACGGCGAAAACCCGAACTGGCGCGCCACCTCATCGAGATCGGCCGGGATGGTGCGCAGCGACTGATAGAAGCTGAACGTCATGTTCCAGGCCTGGCTGGTGAAGATGGCGAAGATCGCCGCGCATTCGACGCCTGCCTGCTGGCCCGGAAACAGACCCATGAAAAACGTCACGGTGAACGTCAGAAAGCCAAGTACCGGCACCGATTGCAGTATGTCGAGCGCCGGCACGATGACCAGTTCGGCTTTCTTGCTCTTGGCCGCCAAGGTAGCCACCACAAAGGTGAACGCCAGCGAGGCGATAAGCGCCGCGAACATGCGCAATGTCGTGAGCAAGGCATATTCCGGCAGGCGCGCGGGATCGAGCGCGACAGGCTCGGATTGCAGATGCGCGAGCGGCTGCCCCATCTGCTCGGCGCCCTGCACGATCAGAACCGCCGCGGCGGCAAGAAGAAGAAAAGCAATCAGATCCGCCCAGGACAGGCCGCCGCCCTCGCGCATGAAACGCGCCAGCGGTCGTGCGTCCTTGGAATCTTCGAGAAAGAAGACCATGGCTCACCTCGTTTTTAACCGCGACGGCTGCACGAGAGAGCCCGAAAACCTAGGCCCGGCGGTGCGTCCTTCGCGGCACGTTAGATCGACTACTGTCGCTGGGCATTGGGTTGGGGGTCCTTGAGAGAGCCGGTCTGCTGTGGTGCAGCATAACCGGCCATGGGGGCTTCATTGATACCGACGGGCTGCGCTGTCAACCACAAATTGCGACCGCTCTACCAGCCGTCAATCGACTTGCCGATGCCCCAAGCTGACTTGAATCTGACTTCAAACTGACAGCGATCTGACGTCATGCCGACAGAGCGCTTTTTGTACGCAAAAAATTCGCATGGCGACCGTTTAAAGCGCCGCGAAAGAAAGATATCGCGTTTCATAAAGTCACTGCGGCCCAGTCGTTTCTTTCATTATTTATTCAACAATAACCGTTATGTGTTTTACTATGTGTTGTGTTGACGCCGACGATAGATTGGGCGATAGGCTCGCGATCTTCGCCGCGCCTGGCTGAAGCCGAGCTGCAGGGGAGCTCGATCCTTATGAACAATTCAGCAGCCCAAGCCGACGCATCGCATACCGGCCGTTTCAGCACCGGCGCAAAAGCGGCCGTAGTGGTCGTCGCGCTGATCGGCGCTGCGGGATGGTATTGGCGTCCGCTGGCGAATTCAGCCGCCCCACCCGACAATGTCAGGCCGCCTGCGGTGGCAAAATCCGGTTTGCTTCTGACTCCCGAGCAATTGGCGACGATCCGCATCGAAACCGTCAGCGAGGAGACGTTCGCACCGGAGACGACGACGGAAGGCAAGATCACGGTCGATGAAGAACGGGTGACGCCGGTGTTCTCGCAATTTGCCGGAAGGGTCACCAAGATTTTCGGCAAGCCGGGACAACAGATCGAGCAAGGAGCCCCGCTGTTCAACCTGGAAGCAGTCGATGTCGTTCAAAGCGAGAACGACCTGATGGCCGCGGTCACCACTCTCAACAAAGCGCGATCGCAGTTGCGCTTCGCGCAAAGCGCCGAAAAGCGCCTGCACGATCTCGCCGCCGCCAATGCGATCGCGACACGCGACTACCAGCAGGCGCAGAACGATCTTACAGCCGCGCAGAACGACGTGCGCTCCGGCGAGATCGGACTGGAAGCCGTGCGCAACCGCCTGCGCATCATCGGCAAGAGCAGTGCCGAAATCGCCAGTTTCGAACAGACCGGCAAGATGAGCACGGAGACGACCGTCCTCTCGCCCATCGGCGGCATGATCATTCAACGTAAGGTCGGCCTCGGCCAGTTCCTCTCGGCGGGCGCCTCCGATCCCGCCTTCACCCTCGGCGACCTGTCCCGGGTCTGGCTTGTCGCCAGCGTGCGCGAATCCGATGTCGGCAGCGTCTTCGTCGGCCAGAAGCTGGAATTTCGCGTCGTCGCCTATCCCGACCGCATGTTCACTGGCGAGATCGCGCTGATCGGTTCGTCAATCGATCCGGCAAGCCGCCGGATTCCGGTGCGCGCCAATATCGACAACAGCGAAGGCCTGCTGCGCCCGGAGATGTTCACCAGCGTGCGACTGATCGGCAGAAGCGCGGGCAAGTCCGCCAGCATTCCGCGCGAGGCCTTGATCTACGAAGGCGACAAGACGCGCGTCTGGGTCATGGGCAGCAATGACAGGCTGGAACTGCGGCAGGTTCAACCGGGCCTCATCAGCGCCAACCGGATCCAGATCGTCAAAGGTTTGAAGAAGGGCGAGCGCGTCGTCACCAGAGGCGCGCTGTTCATCGACAGGGCGGCAACGCTCGGCGGCAGCTAGTACAGATACGAAAGCGCACGGCTCAATGGACGGCATAGTTTCCTTCGCCCTGCGTCAGCGTGTCGTCATGCTGCTGATGCTCGCCGGGATGATGATCTGCGGTTTGATCGCATTCAAGCTGCTCAACATCGAAGCCTATCCCGATCCGACGCCGCCATCCGTGGAAGTCGTCACGCAGGTCGCGGGCCTGTCGGCGGAAGAAGTCGAACGCTACATCACCATACCCATCGAAGTCGCGACGGCCGGACTGCCGAACCTGAAGACCTCCCGCAGCATTTCGCTGTACGGGCTTTCATCGGTGAAGCTGCAGTTCACCTTCGACTTCACCTATCGCGAGGCCGAGCAGCAGGTCCTCAACCGGCTGGCGCAGTTGCAGACCTTGCCGAACGGCGCGCAGCCCGGCATTTCGCCCGTCAGCCCTATCGGCGAAATCTACCGTTACCGGCTTGTCGGACCGCCGGGCTACAGCGTCATGGACCTGAAGACGCTGAACGACTGGGTGCTGAAGCGCCGCTTCCGCGCCGTTCCCGGCGTGATCGACGTCACCAGTTGGGGCGGCAAGACGAAGACCTATGAGATCAAGGTCGATCTCGATCGTCTCGTCGCCTATGGCCTCACGCTTCCCCAGGTGGAGCAGAGCCTCAATAATTCCAACCTCAATGTCGGCGGCAACACGGTCAACATCGGCAGCCAGTCCGCCGTGGTGCGCGGCGTCGGCTTGATCCGCAGCATCAACGATATCGAATCGACCATGCTGACCCAGGTCAATGGCTCACCCGTCCTGGTGCGCGATATCGCAACCGTCGAGATCGGCTACCAGCCGCGCCTCGGGATCGCCGGCATTCTCGACGCAGACGACATCGTTCAGGGAATCGTGCTGATGCGGCGCGGCGAGCGCAGCATGCCTTCGCTCAGCGCGGTGCATGCGGAGGTGGCGCGCATCGAGAGCGATGGCATCCTGCCGCCGGGCGTCAAGATCGAGCGCATCTACGATCGCGAAGAACTGATCAACACCACGACCAACACCGTGCTGCACAATATGATCGTCGGCATTCTGCTGATCGTCCTCATTCAATGGCTGTTTCTTGGCGATCTGCGCAGCGCGCTCATCATCGCCACGACGATTCCGTTCGCCCTGTTCTTCGCCATCGGCCTTATGGTCATCCGCGGCGAATCCGCCAACCTTCTCTCCGTCGGCGCCATCGACTTCGGCCTCATCGTCGATGCGACGGTCATCATGGTCGAGGCGATCTATCGGCGGCTGGCGCATGGCCCCCGCGGCAGCGAGGACGACCCGGCCGACACCATGACCTATCATCATGGCCTGACCGGCAAGCTGAAGCAGATCGCGGCAGCGGCCGCCGGCGTCAACCGGTCGATCTTCTTTGCCGCCTGCATCATCGTTGCGGCCTTCATCCCGCTGTTCACCATGAGCGGCGTCGAGGGGCATATCTTCGGACCGATGGCGCAGACCTATGCCTATGCACTCGCCGGCGGCCTGCTGGCAACGTTCACCATCACGCCGGCGCTGTGCGCCTTCATCCTGCCGGATCACGTCGAGGAAAGAGAGACGTTTCTGGTGCGCGCCATTTTCAACGCCTATAAACCGGCGCTGGAAGTGGTGCTGCGCTTCCACAAGCTGGCCATCCTCGTGGGCGTCGCCATTATCGCGACCACCTTCATTGTCGTGCGCCTGCTGGGACTCGAATTCCTGCCCAAGCTCGAAGAAGGCAACATGTGGATTCGCGCCACCTTGCCGACGACGATCTCGCTCGAAGAAGGCAATGAATACGTCAACGGCATGCGCAGGACCATCGCCGAACTGCCGGAATTCCAGACCGTACTCTCGCAACACGGCCGGCCCGACGACGGCACCGACGCGACCGGCTTCTTCAATGCCGAATTCTTCGCGCCGCTGCGGCCGGTTTCAAAATGGCGGCCGGGCGTCACCAAGGATTCGCTGACCGACGAGGTGCTCGCCAAATTGCAGGCGAAATTCCCCGGCGTCGAATTCAACTTCTCGCAATATCTGCAGGACAACGTCGCCGAGGCCGTCTCGGGCGTGAAGGGCGAGAACTCGATCAAGATCTACGGCAGCGATCTCAACACGCTCGCCGATCTGGCGCAAAAGATCAAACAGACGATCGGCAGCGTGCCCGGCATCGAGGATCTGGCCGTCTTCGTCTCGCTTGGCCAGCCGACCGTACAGATCGAGGTCGATCGCGCCAAGGCAGCGCGCTACGGCCTCGCGCCCGGCGACATCAACACCACGGTGCGCACGGCCATCGGCGGCGACAGTGCCGGCGAATTGTTCGAGCAGGGCGGCGACCGGCACTTCCCGATTGTCATCCGCCTGGCGCCGCGGTTCCGCCAGAGCCTTGAAGCGATCAACAATCTGCGTATCGGCGTGACGACGCCGCCGGGCAGCGTGACGCAGATTCCGCTCAGCGAAGTCGCCAAGGTCTCATTGACCTCCGGTGCAGCCTATATCTACCGCGAACAGCAGACGCGCTACCTGCCGGTCAAATTCAGTGTCCGCGACCGCGATCTCGGCAGTACGATTCTCGAAGCCCAGCAGCGCATCGCCAAGGAAGTCGTGCTGCCGCCGGGCTATCGGCTCGAATGGGTCGGCGAATTCGGCAATCTGCAGGATGCGATCGCGCGTCTGACCCTGGTGGTGCCGATCAGCATCGCGTTGATGGCGCTGTTGCTGTTCTTCAACTTCGGCTCACTCGCCGACACGATGCTGGCGCTGACCGTCATCCCGCTGGCGCTCGTCGGCGGCGTCGTGGCGCTGGCGGCGACGGGCACGCCGTTCAGCGTCTCCGCTGCGATCGGCTTCATCGCGCTGTTCGGCATCGCGGTGATGGACGGCATCATCGTCATCACCCATTTCAATCACCTGATCGCGCTTGGCCGCGAACGGCTCGACGCGATCCGCGAGACCTGCCACACCCAGATGCGCCCGGTGATCATGACCTGCATTGTCGCCGGTGTCGGCCTGCTGCCGGCCGCGTGGTCGAGCGGCGTGGGATCGCAGGTGCAAAAACCGCTCGCCATTGTCGTGGTCGGCGGCATGGCCATGGCCCCGGCGCTGATCCTCTTCATCCTGCCGGCGCTGATCTATGTGTTCTCGCCACGTGGACGGGCGCGCCGGCGCCAAGCGGCGACGACAGGCCCTTCGAGCACCCCCGACGCCCCCGATCCCGTCCAGGCCGGCTGAAATCGGCTTGCGCCGACGAAAAAGCCCGCCTATTGGGGCTGCAAGCGCTTAAACTGCAGCCTCAGCTCCGATGGAATCGATTTGGCAGGCAATCCAGGTAAAGATCCCGTGCCAGGCAAAGACCCCGTCCTTGCGGCGATGAGCGATATCGCCCGCGAGGCGGGCGTGCTGGCCATGACCTATTTCGCCGATGGCGCGGCGACCTCCGCCAGGATCCACTACAAGACAGGCGGATCGCCCGTCAGCGACGCCGATCTGGCGGTGGATACACTGTTGCGCCAACGTCTTAGCCCACTGGCGCCGGATGCTGGATGGCTGTCGGAGGAAACCGCCGACAGCCCGCAGCGGCTGCAAGGGCCTCGGCTTTTCATCGTCGATCCGATCGACGGCACCAGGGCCTTCATCAAGGGCGATCCGCGCTGGTCGATCTCCATTGCCCTCGTCGAATCAGGCCGCCCTCGCCTGGCGGTACTGCACCTGCCGGCCTTGAACGAGACATTCGAGGCGGCGGCAGGCGCCGGCGCCATGCTGAACGGCCGCAAACTCGCCACCTCCGGCCGGGCATCCCTCGCCGGCAGCCGGCTTGGCGGGCCACTGGGAATTCTCGACGCGATGGCGGACGATGGCATTGAAATCGTTCGTGAACCCCGCGTTCCCTCGCTCGCCTACCGGATGGCCCGGGTGGCTGCCGGCGAGATCGACGGCGGCATCGCCTCGGCCGACGCCTGGGACTGGGACGTGGCGGCGGCCGACCTGATCGTCCACGAGGCCGGCGGCCGTTTCACCGGGCTCGACGGAGAGATACCGCAGTATAATGCCGAGCGCCCGCGCCACGGCGTTCTGGCGGCGGCGCCGGCGGCCATGCAAGGCGACTTGCTGGCGGCGCTCCGCCGTGCAATTGCCAAGAAGCAATCATGAAATAGGAAACGGCGGTAAATGGACTGCACGGGACGCGCAGCACATTTTTTGCAAGCGCATTTTTTGCAAGTCAACGAGGCGGTTGTTTGCTATCTCATCGCATCTCAAGTTGGACAAAATGACAGACACACCTTCCCATACCCGTGAATCCAAACAGCTCCTGCACCTCGTGTTCGGCGGCGAACTCGAAAGCCTCGACAGCACCAATTTCCGCGATCTGAACGGGCTGGATATCGTCGGCATTTTCCCGAACTATGCGAGCGCCGAAAAGGCATGGCGCGCGAAGGCACAGCAGACCGTAGACAACGCGCAGATGCGCTATTTCATTGTGCATATGCACCGGTTTCTCGACCCATCATGACCGGCTGCGTCTGAGACTGGCAAGGTATCAAGACTGGCAATGTCGATACTGAAGACACTTGGCCGCTCCGGCCCGGTCCAGACTGTGGCTGCGTGGCTTGCCGCGAAATATTTGCGGCTTGTCGAATGCACCACGCGTTATCAGTTTGATCCGCCAGACCTGAAACAGCGCGCCATCGCCGATGCGCCGGTGATCGCGGGGCTCTGGCATGGCCAGCACATCATGGCGCATTTCGCCTGGCCGCCAGGCATGAAAGTCGCCGCTCTGATTTCACGCAATGCCGATGCGGAAATCAACGCGAAACTGCTGGAACATCTCGGCGTCATTCCGATCCGCGGATCGGGCGGCGCCGGCTCGCAGAAAACACGCAAGCGCGGCGGCGCGCTGGCGCTGCGTGAAATGCTGCGCATTCTGGGAGACGGCGTTTCGCTGGTCCTCACCTCCGATGTTCCCAAAGTGTCGCGTGTGGCAGGCAAAGGGATCATCACGCTCGCCCGCTTGTCAGGACGGCCGATCTATCCGCTCGCCGTGGTCAACTCCCGGCGCATTGATTTCAACTCCTGGGACAGGGCCAGCATCGGCCTGCCCTTCTCGCGCGGCGCGGTTGTCGTGGGGACGCCCATCCGCGTCGCGCCCGACGCCGATGACGACGCCATGGAAACGGCCCGGCGCGCACTTGAAGCCGAGCTCGACCGCATCCACACTAAAGCCTACGCCATGGTCGGCAGCCGCGACCCTGGGCAAAAAATCGTTCCTGACGCGCAATCGCCACATGATTACGAGAAAGGAACGGGATGAAATCCTCCTCGTTTTCCCTCCTCGGCATTTATCGCGGCGCGACGAAGGCGCTCATGCCGTTGACGCCGCTGCTGCTGGCGTGGCGGCAGCGCCAAGGCAAGGAAGACGGCCGCCGGCTCCCCGAGCGCAGCGGCATCTCGAGCGTGGAACGGCCGAGGGGACGGTTGGCGTGGCTGCATGGCGCCAGCGTCGGCGAGGCGATGGCGCTGCTGCCGCTGGTGGCAAAACTGCGTGAGCGCGGCCTGCAGGTGGTGGTGACGACCGGCACCGTCACCTCGGCGCGCATTCTCGAAGAGCGGCTGCCGCCCGGCGCGATCCATCAGTTCGTGCCGCTCGACGTCGACCGTTTCGTCAAGCGCTTTCTGGATCACTGGCGGCCCGATCTCGCGCTCTTCGCCGAATCGGAACTGTGGCCGAACATGCTGCGCGAGATCGACGCCCGCAACATTCCCATCGTCCTCGTCAATGCGCGCCTGTCGGCGCGTTCGTTCGAACGCTGGAAACGGTTGCCGGCGACGGCAGCCAAATTGCTCTCGCAGATCGACCTGTGCCTCGCCCAATCGAGCGCCGATGGCGCGCGGTTCTCCGATCTCGGCGCACCGCGAGTCGTTGTCGCCGGCAATCTGAAATACGACGTATCGGCGCTGCCGGCCGATCCCGCCGAAGTGGCCCGCATGCAGGCCATGATCGGATCGCGGCCAATGTGGCTTGCGGCCTCGACCCATGACGGCGAAGAAAAGATCGCGCTCGCCGTTCATATGGAGCTCAGCAAGAGGATCACGAATCTCGTCACCGTGGTTGCGCCGCGCCATGCGGACCGTGGCGCAGAGATCGCGGCGCTTGCCACGCGCTATGGCGTCACGCCGCTAATGCGCTCGAAGAGCGACAAGATTCCGCCAAGGGCGCAATTCTATATCGCCGACACGATGGGCGAGATGGGATTGCTCTATCGGCTGACGAGCATCGTCTTCATCGGCAAATCGCTGGCTGGAACCGGCGGCCAGAATCCGATCGAACCAGCCAAACTTGGAACCGCGATCCTGCATGGACCGCATGTCGCCAATTTCGCCGAGGTCTATCAGGAACTCGATCGCTCGAACGGCGCGGTCAATGTCGGCGATGCCGATACGCTGGCGCGCACACTGCTGAACCTGCTTGCCGACGGCTCGCGGTTGCGCACAATGGTGCGCAATGCCGGCGAGACGGTCGAACAGTTCGGCGGCGCATCGGACAAGATCATGCTGGCCATAGAACCCTATCTGCTGCAATCGCAACTCGGTCGAAGCTGATGCGTGCGCCGGCCTTCTGGTGGACGGAACGGCCCGATGCACGCGCGCTTGCTCTCTCACCTTTGGGCAAAGCCTTCGGTACACTGACAAGCCGGCGCATGCGGCGGCCCGGCGCGCGCGCCGGCGTGCCGGTGATCTGCATCGGCAATTTCGTCGCCGGTGGCGCCGGCAAGACGCCGACCGCCATCGCCGTTGCAAACATCCTGATCCGTCTCGGCGAACGCCCGTTCTTCCTGTCGCGTGGCTATGGCGCCACAGCGCAGCGCAGCGGCACGCCCATTCGCGTCGACCCCGACACGCACACCTACCGCGACGTCGGCGACGAGCCCTTGCTGCTGGCGCGCGTGGCGCCCACCATTGTCGCGGCCGATCGTGTGGCGGCCGCCAGGACGGCGGTGCGCGCGGGCGCCAGCGTCATCGTCATGGATGACGGCTTGCAGAATCCTTCGCTGGTCAAGACGGTCGCCATTGCGGTCGTCGATGGGCCGAGCGGTGTCGGCAACGGCCTGTGCATTCCCGCAGGGCCACTGCGTGCGCCGCTCGATGATCAATTGGCCGCCACGCATGCCGTGCTCATCATCGGCTCAGGCCCGCGCGGCAACGCGATCGCCGAGACGGCGCGGGCACGCGACCTGCCGGTCATCGAAGCAACGCTTGAGCCCGCAGCAGCGAGCCGCGCGCGCTTGTCGCGGCAGAAGATCATCGCCTTCGCCGGCATCGGCAGGCCGGAGAAATTCTTCGAGACCTTGCGCGGCCTGGGCGCCAACCTGGTGCAGGCGATCCCCTTCCCCGATCATCACCGCTTCAGCAGCGGCGACATCTCGACGCTCAAATCAGCCTCGCGGCAATTCGGTGCGATCTTGGTGACGACGGAGAAGGATTACGTGCGCCTGCAGGCCGTGCCGGACCTGCCGCCGATTGATACGCTGGCGGTGACGTTGGAAACGAACCGGGGCACGGAGCTGGAGAAGCTGCTGAGCGTGGCGGTGGACAGGCCGTAAGATTTCGACGGAAGACAACACTGCCATTCCCGACGCCCGCGCAGCGGGCGAGCGGGAAGCAGGAGCCAAGGGCCGCGACTTTCCTCCGTCAGGTTGCCTCTGGATTCCTGCTCTGCGCTTCGCTTGTCGGGAATGACACACCAAGGTTCAAGCCAAGCGACTACATGGCAAGCGCTTTGAAGCGGCCCTAAAAATCGCCCTTGATGCCAAGCCGCTCGAGCTTGGCTTGCGGCGTGGCGTAGGCTTCCTGGAGGTCCACATCCCAGTAGCGCAGTTCCTCGATCGGGATCGGTTCTCCGGTGACCTTGCAGCGCACGAACGTGCCCGGCCGCAGGATGCGGAAATCGCCATCCAGATAGCGGACTTCAGCCTCGACACCGGGCTGCGGGAAGCGTTCCATTCTGTTCATCGGCATAACTTCAATACTGTCTAGAGGAGGGTCGCGGCCGCGGCGCCAGCTTGGCCAGGCGCTGCGGAACCGACGTTACCTGCATGTATATGCCTTCCCGGCCGGTCCTGCCAGAGGGCATCCGCGCGTCAGAAGCCCAGGGTCGGCACGATGTCGGACGGCGCCACGGCCCATTGCTTGCGCGGCGTGCCGTCGGCAATGGCGCGCAGTTCGCGGGCGAGGATTTTGCGCCATTGGATGATGGCGATGTCAGAACGGCCAAGGCGCTCGCCGTCGCGCCGCACCACGCGCCCCTGCCCGGCCTGCGTCGCCACATCCTGCACGACCGCCAGATTGGGATGGCGGGTGTCCTCGAAGCGGCTGACGCCGGCGATCAGGTCGCGCGCCACCTCGATGGCGGGCTTGGCCGCAGCGACAGAGCGATCGTACTCGGCCTGCTTGGCGGCGTATTCCTCCGCCGCCGCGCTGCCTGGTTCGACATCGACATGGCCGGACAGCAGCCAGAGATGATTTTCATCGTCGATGGGCGTGAAGCTGAAATAGATCTCGCGCCAGCCACCGACACCGTCCATGCCGGTGCGCGGCGGCACCAGCACGCGGGTGATGTTGGGTGCGTAATGCAGGCTGACCCTGATCTTGCCGTCGCGGCGCACGCCATGACGCAGCATACCCCAGGGCGCTTCTTCCGCGGAGACTTTCGGCAGGTCCACGGCGAGGCTGGCATGCGAGCCGCCAGGCGCATGGGTGAAGGCGACATGGACTTCGTCCATGCTGTTCTCATAGCTCTGCAGCCAGTTGCACGGCACCTGCTCGGCCGCCCAGACATCGAGCACTTTGTTGCCCTGCTTGCATGGAAACGGCGGAAACGGCGGCGGCTCGCCCTCGCCGAAATAGGCGAAGACGAGGCCGAGATAATCGCGCGCGGGGATCGACCGGATCTTCACCTTGCGGGCGAAGCTTGACTCTTCCGCCGGCTGTTCGATGCATTGACCGGAGCCGTCATACTTCCAGCCGTGATAGACACAGCGGATGTCATCGCCCTCGATCCAGCCCAGATGCATGAGCGCGAAACGATGCGGACAATGCGCATCGACGATATGCACGGCGCCGCTCTCACCGCGATAGATGGTGAAGTTCTCGCTCATGATGCGGATCGGCCGCGCCTCGCCTTTGGCGATGTCCTGGCTGCGATGCACGGCGACCCAGAACTGGCGCATGAAAATGCCGCCGGGCGTGCCTGGCTTGGTTGTCGCCAGATCGACGCCGAACTTTGTCGACAACCAATCGACTTCGGAGGAAAAATCCTGCGGCGTGACGACATTCATGCGCATCTCCCTCGGCAGACACTGATGGCCTGTTGAGGGAAGATTGCGCGATTTCGGGGCTACAGTAAAGCTGGGCGGCTGTCGCCGCGCTGCAACCTTCCTCAGCAAATTTGCCGCCTCTCCGTCATGCCCGCGCTTGTCGCGGGATCCACGCGGTGACGCTGCATGACTGTTCCATAGCGCACCACGGCGTGGGTGCCCGCGACAAGCGCGGGCATGACGGCGTGGAGGCGGCGCGGGCCGTTCATTTCTGCAAGCAGAGAACAGCCTGGAGTTTACAGTCGCCGCCAGACCAGGCTGGAGCTCAGGGCGTAGTTCCAGATGGCGCCGACGGCGGCGCCAGCGAGGCCGGCGATCCACCAGACGGGATCGCGCATGAACAGCCAGTTGGCCATGCCGACGTTGGCGACCGCGCCGACGCCGCACACCAGATAGAACAGCAGCAGGCCCTGGAGAAAGCGCAGGCCCTTGAGCTGGCTGTCGCGATAGGTGATCTCGTTGTTGATGTAGAAATTCCACGTCATCGCGACGACGGTCGCCAGCGATTGCGAAACCGCGAAGGAGAGGCCCACCGTGATCAGGGCCAGCCGCAAGGTGAGGATGTGGATGAACACGCCGCTCGCGCCGACGAGGCCGAAGAATATGAAGCGGACCGGAATGATGCCGCGCGACAATTTGTTGAGGAGCAGCCCGGCGAAATCGAGCACGACGCGGGAATCAAGTTTGGACACGCCGGCCTGGCGCGCACGGAAGGTGAAGCCGATCTCGGCGACGCGCAGGCTGTCGCCGGAGGTGATGAGAATATCGGCCAGGATCTTGAAGCCCGATTGTTCGAGCTGCGGCGCCAGCACGTCGAATGCCTCGCGGCGCATCATGAAGAAACCGCTCAACACGTCTGTCACGCCGCGCGGGAAGAAACGGGTGACGATGGAGGCGACGATCCGGCTCGACATTTCGCGTTTCGTCGACAGGCCGCCGGCGGCGCTGCCGCCCTCGCCTAGCCGCGAACCGACGACAATATCCACATCGCCCGCCGTCAGCCGCTCCAGCATGGCCGGCAGGATGCTCTCATCGTGCTGCAGGTCGGCATCCATCACGGCGATATAGGGCGCCGACGAACTCAGCATGCCCTCGATGCAGGCCCCCGACAGGCCGCGCCGGTTGATGCGGCGGATGCAGCGCACGCGGGGATCCGCCTGGCTGAGCTTCTTGGCGAATTCCGCCGTGCCGTCCGGGCTGTTGTCATCGACGAAGACGATCTCCCAGGCGATCTTGCCGCGCAGGACCTCGTCGATGCTCTTGACGAGCACCGCGATGTTGTCGTGCTCATTGAACGTCGGCACGACGATGGTGAGACGGGGGGATTCCGGAAGGGGGGATTCCTGGGGAGAAGCCTGCATGGCCGCTGGCCTTAAAGGCTAAGATGGATGCGGGCAACTGCCAAATCTGCGGCACAGCGACCGCCTGCCCGTTCGAGGCAAGCCTGAGGATTGACTTGCGGGCGCAAGGGGATGCTAGCTGCCGCGGAATTTGGGCCGGGGGTCGATTGGGTGCAGGTGAATAGCGTTAATCACAAGACCGGAGCCGATTTCGTAGGTCCGACCCTGATTGTGCTCGCAGTCGCCGCCGCGTTGCGCCTTGTGCTGGCCGGCAACCTTGGCCTTGGTATTGATGAAACCTACACAGTTGCGACATCACGTCAGGTGGCGCTGAGTTATTTCGACCATCCGCCGCTGGCCTGGTGGCTGGTGGGGCTGGTGAGATATCTGGTGCATTCGGAAAGCCCGTTCTGGGTCCGCCTGCCCTTCGTCGCGCTGTTCTTTGCCACCGGCTGGATGCTGTTTCTGCTGACGCGCCTTCTCTACGACGCGCGATCGGGCTTCTTCGCCGTGCTCGCGGTGTCCTGTGCGCCGGTGATCGGGGTGACGACGGGGACGTTCGTGCTGCCGGACGGGCCGCTGGTGCTCGCCATGGTGACGGGCGCCTATTGCCTGGCGCGGGCGCTCCTGGGGCCGCCCGCGGGCGCGCCGCTCTGGTGGCTGGCGGCGGGCCTGTGCGGCGGGCTGGCGCTGATGTCGAAATATCACGGCATCTTCCTGTTCTGCGGCACCGGCCTGTTTCTTTTGACGAGCCCCGAACAGCGCCGCTGGTTTGCGCGGCCCTGGCCCTATCTCGGCTTTGCCATCGCGGTGGTGCTGTTTCTGCCGGTTCTCTACTGGAATGCCGAACACAACTGGGTGTCGTTTGCCTTCCAGTCGGGCCGCGGCGGTCCGCTGCGGCTACGCCCGCTGGCGCCGCTCACCGTCATCGGCGGCCAGGCACTGTTCCTGTTGCCATGGATCTGGTTCGGGCTGGTCGCAACAGGCATCGGCGCTCTGCGCAAAGGCCCGCGCGAGCCGGCTTCCTGGCTGCAGTTCTGCCTCGCCATCGGCCCCATCGTCACCTTCACGGTGGT